>WNFT01002888.1_pt1 | contig 14771 bp, 10 predicted proteins | sample 5400191 | NCBI WGS metagenome assembly WNFT01 (sample SAMN13153359, study PRJNA577476) | soil metagenome | isolation source: 80 cm saprolite under Madrone tree | place: USA:California | collected 2016-06-14 | reverse complement strand
CCCATACCCGAAGACCTCGCTTCACCATTTCGAGACGGCCAGCCGGATGGTGCCGTCCGCTTCCACCTGCTCCTCGTCCAGCGTGAAGCCCTGCTTGGCCACCTCCGCCTTCACCTTGTGCTTCGCGTAGCACTGGGTGATGCGCTGCTGGATCTTGGCTGCCTCCTCGTTGGTCTCCTCCTCGATCCCCCACCAGTCGGCGACCAGCTTGTAGGTGCCCTCTTCGGTGAGCTGGAGCCCGATGTCGTAGCTCTTGCTCGCCTTGATCTTCGCCTCGGCGGTCAGCGTCGATCCCTTCCACCCCCGCACCTTCACCAGCTGGTCCGTGGTCGCCTCCTCGAAGGCGAGGCCCAGCTCCTCGAGCGCGGCCTTGAGCGCGACGAGATCGTTGATCTTCGTCTCCACTTGCGTGAAGTGGCTCACGCCCCCTTGCCTCCAACGTCGATCTCGATCTTGCGCCCCGCCTCCGCGGCGCCGTCGGCCTGGAAGCCCGAAGAAGCCGGCCGGGCTCGCGTCTTGCACCAGGTGCGCAGGGCGGCGATCTTCTCCTTCATCGTCCGCGAGAGCGGCACCGTCTCTTGGAGGGAGTGCAGCACGCCCTCGGTGCTGAGCACGCCGGCCATGCCGTTCTTGTCGTACTCGTCGAACAAGGCGGAGACGATGGCCTGCTCGATCTCGGCCCCCGTCATCCCCTCGCTCTTCTCGGCGATGGCGTCGAGGGCGAACTGCGCCGGATCCCGTCCTCGCCGGTTGAGGTGGATGGAGGCGATGTCCCTGCGCTCGGGGAGCGTGGGCAGGTCGACGAAGAAGATCTCGTCGAAACGGCCTTTGCGCATCATCTCCGGCGGCAGCTCGTCCACGTTGTTGGCGGTGGCGATGACGAAGACCGGGCTGGTCTTCTCCTGCAGCCAGGTGATGAAGCTGCCGAAGACCCGGGCCGCGGTTCCGGCGTCGGAGTTGTTCGACGATCCGGTCCCGGAGAACCCCTTCTCCAGCTCGTCGACCCAGAGGATGGAGGGCGCCACCGCCTCGGCCATCTGGATGGCGCGGCGCATGTTCTCTTCCGAGCTCCCCACGATGCCGGCGAAGATCTTCCCCACGTCCAGCCGCAATAGAGGAAGCCGCCAGGCCGCCCCCACCGCCTTGGCGGTCAGGGACTTCCCGCCGCCGGGGATGCCGATCATGAGGATGCCCTTGGGGCGCGGCAGGCCAAACTGGCGGGCCTCCTCGCTGAACGCTCTCTGGCGCTTGCGCAGCCAGCCCTTGAGCACGTCGAGGCCGCCGATGTTGTCCATCTTCTCCTGCGTGCGGAAGAACTCCAGCACGCCGCTCTTGCGGACGATGCGCTCCTTCTCGGAGACGATGACGTCGATGTCGAAGCTGCCGCCGGTCTGCACCAGCGACTTGGCGAAGACTCCCTCCGCCTCGTCGGCGGTGAGGCCCAGGGCGGCCTCCACCACGTGCTCGCGGTCCTGCCCGGTGGGAATCCTGGCGCCGGTGTTGCGGGAGACGCGGTCGAAGATGCCGTCGATCTCCGAGAGCTCCGGCAGCGGGTACTCCACCACCGCCACTTCCTTGTCCAGCTCCGGCGGGATGGCGAGGAGCGGTGAGATGAGGAAGACGGTCTTCAGCTCCTCCTTCAGCTTGCGCCCGATGTCGCGCAAGAGGCGCACCACCTCGGGGTTCTTCAGATAGGGGTGGACGTCGCGGAGGATGAAGACGGCTCGCTCGTCGGACTTGGCCTCCAAGACGAAGCGCAGCGCCTTGAGCGGGTCCTTGGAGTCTCCCTGCGGCTCCTTCCCCAGGCGGACTCCTTCTGTCACGCTCCAGGTATAGATCTTGGTCCGGTAGTTCTTCTCCCGCTCCCGCGTGTGCAGCACGTCGGCGATGCTCTTCTCCACCCGCTTCTCCTCGCTGGAGAGGATGTAGATCAGCGGGTAGCGCGCCCTCATGAGGTGCTCGATGTCCTTGTCGACGCGGCGCAACTGCGCCTGGCGCTGGACTTCCTCGGCCACTTCCCGGGGCTGGCTGGACAAAGCCATGGCCGGAGCCGGGGCCGCCGGGGCAGCCTTGATCGGCGCGGCGAACGGATCAGCCTCGACGGGAGTCATGGGAGCAAAAAGGCTAGCATGCGCGCTCCGGCACGGGCAAACGAGAGCCCTCCCGGGACCGCGGCCGAACAGCCGCGAATTCGCCACGGTTGCGGCGCGGAAACGATCGGCGTTACCGTCCCGCCGTGGACTTCACCGCGCACCAGGCGCCGATGGCCCTGCAGCGCCTCAAGGATCAGGGCGGCTTCAACGGCGACCGCATCGAGTCGTGCGCGATGCCCACCGTGTTCGCCAGCGGCTCCGATTGGCTGCGGACGGTGATCGAGAAGAGCGACCTGGCGGAAGGCAACCTCGCCAGCACCCGCATCCGGGAGACGACGTTCGCCCATACCGCCCTGCGCAAGGCGCGGTTCCGGGCCGCCCGCCTGGAGCGGGTGGAGCTCTACTTCTGCGATCTGAACGAGATCGACGCCTCCCAGATCGCCGCCCGGCGGATCAAGATCCACGGCTGCGAAGCGATGAACGCGGTCTTCTCCGGTGCGCAGATCGCGGTGGCGCGGTTCGAGGACACCAAGCTGTACCGCGCCCGCTTCGACGGCGCGTTGATCGTGCGGACCATCTTCGCCGACGCGCGCCTGGGGGCCGCCTCGATGGAGAAGGCGGACTTCTCCGGCGCGCGGCTGATCGACGTCTCCCTGCGCGGCGCCAATCTGATGGGCGCCTCCTTCGCGCGGGCGACGCTGATCGGCGTGGACCTGCGGGACGCGTCGCTCACCGGAGCGGACTTCTCCGGAGCGACGACCATCGGTTGCCAGCTTCCCGCGGAGGCGGCGGCATGAGCCCGGAGCGGCAGGACGCGGACCCGGCGGCGCAGGTCGCGGCCGAGCTGCGCGCGCGGCTCCGGTCGATGGGGAGCGACGAGCTGATCGATCTCTGCGCCCAGCTCCTCACCACCTACGTGGTGGAAGGCGTGCTGCCGCTCTCGCGAGCGACCGAGTCGTCGGAGCTGGCGCCGGACGCGGCGGGCGAGGAGAGCTTCGCGCAGATGCTCAAGCGCCTGAAGGCGGCGAAGAAGGATCCGGTGCTGGAGCGGTTCATCATCGACGGGGAGAACATCTCCGTCCGCATCGAGGGACAGGGTGTGCTGCCGCTGACCGAGTACCGGCGGCCGCTGGCGCCCCCGCCTTCCGGTCCCGGTGTCGCAATCCACATGGTGCAGCGGCGCGAAGGCGCTCCGGGCGCCGCCGGGAGCATCTACAACCGCGCGCTCTATCAGCCGGAGTCCGCTCCGCAGCGCGCGCGGTCCGCTCCGCCGGAGCCGCAGCGTCCGACTGCCCCTCCCGCGCAGCCGGCGAGCGCGGCGCAGCAACCGCAGCCCGGGCCTGGTCAGAAGAAGCCGGAAGAGCCGCCGCGCAACGACAGGTTCTCGCTGATCGAGCTGGAGTAGTCGGACGCGGCGCGATGCAGCGCGACGGCTTCGGGCGGAAGCGCGTGGATCGCATCGCCTCGAGCGGCCAGGTAGGTTCGCGCTGCCAGGAGCGCGGCCGTGAGCACCACTGGAACCTGGACGAGGACGATGCTCACGTCGAGCCGCTCTGCTGGCCTGCCCGCCCAAAGCACCGCGTAGCACACCCAATTGGAGGCGCACGCGACGGCCGCCGCGGCGGTGAAGCTCGCGAACGGACGCAGCGACGGGCCGGACAAGATCTCGCCCGCCACCCAGGGAACGGCCGCCAGCGGCACCGGAGCGACGAAGGCCACCAGCACGGTGGCCGCGTCGGACAGCCCCCAGCCGACGACGCCGCGATTGACGATCGCCCATCCGTCCGACCAGGCGAGAGCGCCTGCGGCACCGACCAGCGAGGCGAACATCACCAGATTTCGTTCCAGCGCGCCTCGTCGCAACGGAGGTGACGCGCGCCGGGTCGCGATGTACCGGGCCGTGATCAGCGCCGGGATTGCCAAGATGGCAGTGGAGAACACCGTGGCGATGCCAATCCCAACAGCCCGTTCGATCATCAGTGGCTCCCTTCAACGGTGTCCGTGCGCCCTTGGCGGTTTCTGCTCATCGCGCGGCGACCCTCGGGGCGCGGGTCTGGAGCCAGAGAAATTTCAACGCAATCAGCGAGATGCAGAAGGCGAGGCCCACGTCGCCGCTGCTCTCCAGCGCTGCGCGAGCCAGTCGGAGGGCGCGGTCCATACCCGCTGCTTCTGCAACTGGAAAGCCAACGGGGCGCCCTCTCAAGGCGCCCCGACGGGCCGCTACGAGATGTAGAACGTAGAGCAGTCCTTCCGTCGCGCTGAGCGCGACGGTGCTTATCGCGGCGTCCGCCCCGCCTCGGTCTGCTTCTGCGCCACCACCGGCTGCTTGCGGTGCACCACGATGGTCCGCTGCGTCTGCAGATCGTCGTCCTCGCGCGCGATGATCACCACCGTGCTGTTCCCGGGCTTCAGTGCCAGATCGGTCTGGAAGTCCAGCTGCGTCGGACCCCCCAGCGCCTGCTGCCCCGGCTTCCGCGCCGTGCGGAAGAAGACCTTCCGGTAGTCGTTCTCGTGCTGGATGAAGATCTGCAGATCGCGCATGCCGTTCACGTCGGCGGCGCTCCCCGTCAGCGTCAGGTGATCCTGGTCGGTGTCCACTCCACCCTTCGAGGTATCGAGGTTGGCCAGCTTGATCGACGGCGCCTCGGACTGCACGACCTCGGCGACGAGCTTGAAATTGGGCTTCGCGCCGGCCGCTTCCTTCGCCGCCGCCAGCGGCAAGAAGCCCATCCGTCCCTTCTGCCACTCCACCCGCCAGAACGGACCGACCTTCCCGTGCACCGGGAGCACCGCGCCCTTCTTCACCGTGGCCAGTCGGGCGCCGGTCTCCTGCGCGCTGGCCAGGACGGTGGTGTCCACCTGGGTGCGCACCGGCTGGGTGGCCGCCGCCAGCGGCACGGCGGGCCCCGCGGGGAGGAGCAGCTTGTCGCGCTGCGCCTCGTACAGCTCCTTGTCGCCGACCTCCAGCCGCACCGGGACCGCCTCGTCCAGCGGCTTCTTCACCTCCAGCACGAAGGTGGCGCTCTTCATCTCGCCGGGCTTCAAAGGACCGAGCTTGGTGCGGCCCTTCTTCACGTTGATCTTGTCCTCGGACAGGTTCCGGAGCGCCGCATAGGCGTCGAACGCCGTCCCGGTGCCGACGTTCTTCACGTCGACGATGATCTCCGCGGTCTCGCCCTTCTCTCCCTTGTGCAGGAGGCCGTCGTTTCCGACCACCTGCCAGGTCCAGGCGAACGCCGGCCTGGGCAGCTCGGCGATGTCGGTCTCGGCGCGCGCTTCCTCCAGCTGATCGCCCGAGTCGTCCTCCCACCGCAGCGTGATGTCGTCCTTCCGCGAGGGCATGTAGCGCGGGATCTTGATCGGCACCGTCCAGACGCGCTTCTCGCCCGGCTGGAGCTGGCCGAAGACGAACTCGCGCCGGTCGAGCACCGGATTGTCGCTCTTGGTGTACGCGCGCAGCCGCGCGAGCGGCGTCGAGCCGGTGTTGTGCGCCGTCACCGCGATCTCCATCGTGCCGCCGGCCTGGGTGCGCGGCGCGCGGATCTCCGCCTGCACCTTCGCCTGTCCCTTCGCCGCAGCCGGCGCCGCGGCTGCCCAGTTCACGCCCATGGTCTCCAGCGTCTTGCGCACCTTCTCCATCTCCACCGCCCGGCGCTGCTCGACGAACGGCTTCGCCTGCTGCAGCTGCTGGCGGCGGTCGGTGGAGTTCGCCTGCAGCAGCAGGTCGCGGCAGAACTCGATCTGGTAGTCGACGACGACGCCGTCCTCGTCCGAGGGATCGTCGTCGTCATCCTCCGGCGCCTGGCCGGCCTCGATCAGCTCGCGGTTCTTCCGTTCCTTCGCCGTCTCCTCCTTGACGAAGCGGAGCGTCTCCAGCGGCTTCTGCTGGACGCGGTCGCGGCCTGCCTTGGCCTGCTCCTCGTCGCGGGCGAAGCCGTTGAAGAAGTGCTTGTCGTAGTCCGCCTCCCGGAACGTCTTGGGCGGGGCGAAGAGGTCGATGCGCTCCTTGAGGATGCGCGCCGGCACCAGCTCGATGTCCGGAACGATGCCCACCTCCTGGATGGAGACGTCGCCCGGCGTGAGGTACTGCGCGATGGTCAGCTTGAGGGCGCTCTCGTCGCCGGTGTCGCGATCCTTGAAGTCGTAGAGCACCTGCACCGAGCCCTTCCCGAAGCTCTGGCGGCCGACGATCACCGCGCGGTTCAGGTTCTTGAGGGCGCCGGCGACGATCTCGGAAGCCGAGGCGCTCTCGCTGCTGATCAGCACCGCCATGGGGAACTCGCGCTCGCCGCCGTCCGCGCGCGCCAGCTTGGGCTCGCGCAAGGTGCCGTTCACGCCCACGGTGGTGACGATGGTCCCTTCCTCGACGAAGGCGTCGCTCACCTGGATGGCCTGCTCGAGCAGCCCGCCGGGATTGCCGCGCATGTCGAGCACCAGCCCGCGGAGCGTCCCGCCGTTCTGCTGCTTCATGGCGCGGATGGCGCCCATCATGTCGCGGGTGGTGGTGCCCGAGAACCCGCTCAGGCGGACGTATCCGATCCCGTTGTCCAGCAGCTTGGAGATCACGGTCTCGTAGGTGACCAGCGCGCGGGTGAGATCGAGGCGGCGCGCGTCGGCGCCCTTGTGCGAGACATAGATGCTCACCTTGGTGCCGGGCTTGCCGCGCATGCGATCGACGGCCTCCTGCAGCTCCATGCTGACGGTGGAGTCATTGTCGATCTGGGTGATGACGTCGCCCTTCTTCACCCCGCCCTTGTACGCGGGCGTGTTCTTCAGCACCTTGCGGACGGTGAGCTTGTCCTCGATCATCGAGATGACGAACCCCAGGCCGCCGAACTCGCCTCGGGTCTGGACCTTCATCTCCTTGTAGACGTCGGGCTTCAGCAGCCAGGAGTGCGGGTCGAGCGTGGAGAGCATGCCGTTGATGGCGGCGTACTCGATCTCGCGCTGGTCGGACTGGGTGACCAGGTTGTCGCGCACGAAGGTGAAGACCTCGTGCATCTTGAGCGGGATCTGCCAGATGGAGTCGATCTCGCGGTAATCGAAGTCCTTGGTGGCGTTCCCCACCGTCACCCGGACGCGGTTCTCGGGGATGCTGGGATTGGCGTGGCCGCATCCGGCCAGCTGCGAGCGATTCGTCTCCAGCACTCCGCCCTGCGGAGCGGCATTGGAGGGTCCGGACAGCGAGGTCCCGGGCTCGCGATTCGCCGGGCGATCGTCGCAAGGCGGCCCGCCCACCTCGACCATCACCTCCGCTACCTGCCGTTCCACCGCTTCCAGCGCCGAGGTGAACATCTCCTTCGGATTGATCCGGCTCGGGTCGACGTAGTTGTCCTTGATCTGGACGATGGTCTTGCGGAAGACGTCGAGGCTCGCCAGGTCGTAGTTCTTGTCCTTCTGCGGATCGACGGCGGCGAGCGCCTGCCGCGCCTGGAGCGGGCCGCGGTCGCTGGAGAAGGCGAGCAGCGAGGCGACGACGGCGGCGGGAGCGAGGAGGGCGAGGCGAGCGTGCTTGCGCATGGGCGGCGGCTCTTTCGGCAGGCGGGCTTCAGAACAGGATATCCAGCACGCCCTCGGCCAACAAGGAACGCACCGTTCTCCAACGTTTAAACAGCTGCGAGGTCGCGGGCATGCCGAAGTGCTCAGCGGCGGACGACGGCATAGCCTTTTCCCTTCAGGGCGGCGATCAGCGCGTCGATGTGCTCGGGTCCCCGGGTCTCGAGCGTCAGGTCGATCTCGGTGTCCCCGATGGCCCCCTGTAAAAACGCCCTGTTGTGGTGCACTTCCAGGACGTTGGCCCGCTCGGCCGCCACCGCCGCCAGAACGCCGGCGAGCATTCCGGGCCGGTCGGGCACCCGGACGGCGATGATCACCCGGCGGCCCTCGACCACCAGGCCGCGCTCGATGATGCGGGCGATGACGTTCGGGTCGATGTTCCCGCCGGAGATCGCGCATACGACCTTGGTCGCCGGCTTCAAGCCCTTGATCTTGTGCTGCAAGAGGGCTGCGGCGGGCGCCGCGCCCGCCCCTTCGGCGACGGTCTTCTCGCGCTCGATCAGGGCGAGGATGGCGTTGGCGACTTCCTCGTCGTCGACGCCGACGATCTCGTCCACGTACTTGCGGAAGAGCGGGAGCGTCCGCTCTCCGGCCCGTTTCACGGCGATGCCGTCGGCGAGCGTGGTCGCGTTCGGGATCAGGATGGGCCCGCCGGCGTCGAGCGCGGCGCGCATCTTGGGCAGGTGGGACGACTCGACGCCGATCACCCGGACCGACGGCTTCAGCGACTTCATCGCCAGCGCCATGCCGCCGAGCCACCCTCCTCCGCCGATGGAGGCGACCAGCACCTCCACCCCGGGGACCTGCTCGACGATCTCCAGCGCGGCGGTGCCCTGGCCGGCGATGACCGCGTCGTCGTCGAAGGCGTGGATGAAGACGTAGCCCTTCTCCTGCTGCAGCCGTCGCGCCTCGGCATAAGCGTCGTCGTAGTTGTTTCCGCAGAGGATGATGTGGGCGCCGAACTTGCGGGTCGCCTGCACCTTGCTGAGCGGCGCCGTCTCCGGCATCACGATCGCGGCCTCGATGCCCAGCCGCTGCGCGTTGTACGCGACCGCCTGGGCATGGTTTCCCGCGCTGGCCGCGACCACGCCGCGCTTGCGCTCTTCCGGCGTGAGCAGCGCGAACTTGTTGGCGGCGCCGCGCTCCTTGAACGAGCCGGTGCGGTGCAGGTTCTCCAGCTTGAAGTGAATGGTCGCGCCGCAGAGCTCGCTGAACGGCTCGGAGAGCGGGCACGGCGTGACCGCCACGATGCCGCGGATGCGCTCGCGGGCGGCGAGGACGTCCTGGAGGGTGAGCACGGCGCGGCAGGGTGACTGTCCCGGCGCCCGCGGTCAAGAAAGTCGTGTGGGATGAAGTCGCAGCCGCCGGTGGTTGTGTAAATGGGCGGAACGACTCAGTTTGAGCGACTGGGGGTCCGGATGGCGGGTAAGGCAAGTGGAAAGTCGGTCGATCGGCTGCCGGTGATCGACGAGACCGAGGCCGATCGGCGCACGATCGAGATCTACGAGCTGGCGACCCGCAAGCTGCGCGTCGGCCGCGTCCCTCTGCTGTTCAAGGCCCTGGCGGCCGAGAAGGGGCTGCTCCCCTGCTGGCATTCCCTGCGGCCGGCCATCCGCGTCCGCGCGTTCGAGGAAGCGGCCGACGACCTGCGCGCCCGTGCGGCCCGGATCGCCGTCGACCTGGGTTGCCCGTTGATCGAGACGCAGCTGGAGTGGGCCGGGTACGACGTCGACGAGATCGACGAGATCCGCGGGCAGGTCGACATCTTCCACTACATCAACGCGAAGCTGCTGATGGCCGCCTGCGTGCTCGCCGAAGCGTTGCAGGGCGGCGTGGGCGGCGTCTCCCGCGGTCCGCGCGGCGAGCAGCGCGTGCCTCGCGGCGTGCCGCAGGACATGGACCCGATCGAGCTGGTTCCGGAGGACGCGGACGGCGCGCTGGCGAAGGTGTTCCGCAGCATCCGCGCGCACCTCGGGCTCGGGCTCGTGCCCGACGACTTCCGCGCGCTGGGGCGGTGGCCGAAGTACCTGGAGCTGGCCTGGTCGGACGCGCGCAAGCGCGACGAGGAGAGCGGCGGCGCGGTGAAGGACCTGGGAGCGCAGGCGGAGGACGCCGCGCGGCAGCTTCCCGTCCGGGTGGAGGTGACCGCCGAGACGCTGCGCGCGGCGGGGGCGGATGTGTCGCGCGTCCGCGCGCTGGTGCAGCGCTTCCGGCGCGCGCTGCCGGCGTTGGTGCTCGACCTGGCCTTGTTCAAGGTGCAGCTGGACGGCGCCGAGTCGGCGCGCGAGAGCCCGTTCGCGATCCGGTGGAAGTACATCTCCTCGGACGAGTACACGACGGTGGGCCTGGACGAGCCGGTGAAGCTGCGGGCCGGGGACCCGAAGGACCTGGACGAAGTGTCGGACGAGCCGCACTAGCCTCGGCTGATCGACGGAGACACCCGGCGGCGAGACGCCCGGCGGAACTCGGTCGGCGTCATGCCGAAGGAGCGCCGGAAGCTTGCGGAAAAGTGGCTGTGGCTCGAGAACCCGACATCGAGCGCCAGCGCGGTGAGATCGTCCGCGTGCGGCAGGTCGACGAGCGCGCGCGCCAGACGCAGCTGCGTCAGGTACCGATGGAGCGGAACGCCTTCGACCTGACGAAACAGGGATGTGAGGTATGCCGGCGAGGCGCCCACCGCGTCGCTCACGTCGGCGAGGCGGATGGGCTCCGCCAGCCGCGCTTCCAGGTAGGCCTTGGTCCGCACTAGCAGGCGCCGCGTGGACCGTGTCGGGAGGGGAGACGGCGCGTCCTCCGCTAGGGCCGAGCGGAACATCCACGAGACGAGCTCCTCGGCTTCCAGCGAGTCGACCTCCGATGTGTTGGTGCTCGCCCAGAAGAGAAAACGCGACCGGAAGCTCTGCAGCCGCAGGTCGAGGCGACGGCTCCGCCGCCGGAACAGCGCATGGGCGCGGAGGCCTCCACGAGTCCCTTCGTCCAGCTCCCTGAGGACGCACTCGGCCGGGGTGAAGATCAGCTCTGCGTACCCGCCCCTCACCGGATGGCTCATCCGGTATTCCTCGCCACCCGTGATGAAGAGCGCCTGGTTTGCGTCTCCGGCGACGTCGTCGCCGCCGACATGCCAGACGAAGAAGCCCCGATACGGGAGCGCAAGTTGGAAGCGGGGGGAGTAGCTCTCAGCGCCCCAGTCTGCCCAGCCCTCGTCGCGAACGTCTTCGACCAGGCCGACGGAGAGATCGAAGAGCCGAGCCCGCGAGGAGGCAGGTCTCACCTCGGCCTCGCCCAGCATCTCCGGCACCGCGAACCGGCGGATCGCGTTCGTCATTGCTCCAGCCTTCCAGCTTGGAATCCGGACGTCCAGTCCATCGAAAGAATCTGACAGCGAATCGACCGGCCGCGCTCGTAGCGTACCACGCGCTGTCGACCTCGAACCCCAACCGAAGGAGGCTTCGATGAAAGGCGTGAACGCGCGATTCCTGATCGCTGCCATCGTGCTGGCAGGCTCTTCCGCCGGCGGTCCAACGCGAGCCTCCGAGAATGGTCAAACGGAGTACGCCGTCGTGAACCTGCCGTCGCTCGGCGGAACCGTCAGCTCGGGCAACAGCCTCAACGACCTGGGCTGGGCATCGGGGACTTCGAACCTTCCCGGGGACACCACCCAGCACGCCACTCTGTGGCTCCGCGGCTCGAGGATCGATCTCGGCACGCTGGGCGGTCCCAACAGCGGCGTCATCTGGCCGGTGAAGAACGACCGTGGCCTGATCTCGGGAATCGCGGAGACGAACGAGCCGGATCCCTTGGGCGAGCGTTGGAGTTGCAGCGCGTTCTTCCCCTCGCGGACCGGCAAGACCTGCCGCGGGGTGGTGTGGGAGGGAAGGTCGATCCGCGCGCTCCCGACGCTGGGTGGCAACAACGGATTCGCCACCGGCTCCAACAACCAGCGCCAGGTGGTCGGCTGGACGGAAACGACGATGCACGATCCCACCTGCGTGCCGCCACAAGTCCTGCAGTTCCGCGCCGTCATCTGGGGACCCGGACGAGCTCAGATCGAAGCGCTTCCCTCGCTCCCCGGCGACTCCGTGGCGTCGGCCACCGCCATCAACGATCGCGGACAGGTCGTCGGCATCTCGGGAATCTGCGACCGGGCGGTGGGGAGGTTCAGCGCCAGGCACGCCGTGCTCTGGGAGAACGGCACCGTCAGCGACATCGGCAACCTCGGCGGTGTGGCCTGGAACACGCCGATGGCCATCAACGAATGGGGTGACGTAGCAGGGTTCTCCAACGTCTCGGCGAGCGACGGCGGCGGTTTCAACGCGCATGCGTTCTTGTGGACCCGGCGGGACGGCATCCGCGACCTGGGCACGCTCCCGGGCGACGTGATCAGCCAGGCCCTGAGCATCAACAACTGGCGGCAGGTGGTGGGAATCTCCTGCACCGCCGGGTTTGCCAGCTGCCGCGGCTTCCTCTGGCAAGACGGTGTCATGACCGACCTGAACTCGCTGGCGGCGCCCGGCTACAGCGACCACATCTTCGCCGCCGGCGACATCAACGATCTGGGACGGATCACCGGCCAGGCGTTCAATCCGACCACGGGCGAGTTCTCGGCCTTCCTGGCGGTCCCGCAGCCCGGGTCAGGCCGCGACCGCCAAGCGATTGGACCGCGCGGCCCGCCGATCGAAATGCCCGAGCACCTGCGCCTAGGGCTGCAACGTCGGCTCGGGCTCACCCCGGGCGATCGGTAGGGCCGCCGGTCCTTTCCGGCGCCAGACTTTTCCGAGTTGTCCACAGGGAACTCGTTCCGGGGGTTCCGGGGCGAGTTGAGAAACGAACATTTGTTTCAACCGGTTGAAACTCGCTCCGGGTCGCAGATCCCAAGTGGCGTCAGCGCACCTGCGCCACCTTGCCGCCGAAGAGCCGGTCGACGGCGGCGAGGAGGTCGTCGCTGGGCGCGACCCGGGTGCCCTTCAGCGCGATCTTCGTCTCGGCTGAGCCGGGAACCAAGATACTGAGCGACGTGCTGCAGGACCCGGGGTACTTGCCGAACAGGGTCTTCAGCTCCGCGAGCCTCTCGGACGTGGCCTGTTCCGCGGAGAGCTTCAGCTCGATGCGGGTGGCCTTCGCCGCGCGCACATCTGCCAGGCGCGAGACCTCGTCGACCTTGATCTCCGGAGACGGCTCGGAGGTGTCCTGCTGCTGCGCCTCCGCGCCGAACTTCTCCGCCATCCGCACCATCCCGCGCACCAGCACCGGCTCGTCGCCTTTCAGCAGCGACTCGTACTTCTGCGCAATGTCCTCGTAGATGACGAGGTCGCGCGCGCCGCTCAGGTCCTCGAGCGTGGCGAAGGCGATCCTCTTCCCCGTCTTCGTCAACCGCTCGCGCCAGCCTTGGATGATGCCGGCGACCGCCACCTTCTCGAATCCACGCGCAGTCGCGAGCGATGCGCAGGTGTGCGTCGCGAACCGCTTCACGTCCTCCGCATAGCGCGCCAGCGGATGCCCCGTGATGTAGAAGCCCAGAGCTTGCTTCTCCAGCGCGAGGCGCTCGCGCTCGCTCCACTCCTCCTTGCCGAAGACGCGCTCCTCAGGCGGCTTGTCTGCCGCCTTCGGTCCGCCGCCGAAGAGTCCGAACTGCCCTGACTCGCGGTCCTTCTGCGCCGACGCCCCCTGCTGCACCGCGGCCTCGATGCACTCGAACAGCGCCTTGCGCGGCTTGCCGGCGAAGTCGAAGGCGCCCCCGGTGACCAGCGCCTCGACGACCTTCTTGTTGATCTTGCGGGTGTCGATGCGCCCGCAGAAGTCGAACAAGCCCGTGAACGGCTTGGTTCGGGCAGCAACGATGGCCTCGATGGCATTCTCGCCCACGCCTTTGATGGCGCCGAGCCCGAAGCGGATGAGCTGCTTGCCGGGCTTGTTTGGATCGGGAGCGACGCCGAAGGCAAGGTCCGAGTCGTTGACGTCCGGCGGCAGCACGGTGATGCCGTCGGACCGCGCCTCCGCGATGTGCGCGACGACCTTGTCCGTGTTGTCCTTCTCGGACGTGAGCAGCGCCGCCATGAACTCGACCGGGTGATGCGCTTTCAGCCAGGCCGTTTGATAGGTGATCAATCCATACGCGGCGGAATGGCTCTTATTGAACGAGTAGGCTGCAAATTGCTCCATCGTGTCGAAGAGCTCGGTCGCGAGCTTTGCGTCGACGCCGTTCTTCACGCAGCCTTCGACGAACCCGCTGCGCTCCTGCGCCATCAGGTCGGCCTTCTTCTTCCCCATCGCGCGGCGAAGCAGGTCGGCGCGTCCGAGCGAATAGCCGCCCAGCACCTGCGCGATCTGCATGACCTGCTCCTGGTAGACGATGACGCCGTAGGTGTCTCGCAGGATGGGCTCGAGCTTCGGGTGCGAATACGCGACTCGCTCGCGCCCGTGCTTGCGGTTGATGAAGACGTCCACCATCCCGCTGTCCAGCGGCCCCGGCCGGTACAGCGCGCCCGCGGCGATGATGTCCTCGAAGACGCTCGGCTTGAGCTTCTTCACCATCTCGGTGAAGCCCGAGGACTCCATCTGGAAGATGCCGGCCGTGTCGCCGCTGGAGATCAGCTGGTAGGTCTTCTTGTCGTCGAGCGGCAAGAGGGCGATGTCGAGTTGTTCCTCCGGCTTCTTGCCACGGTTGATCAGCTTGACCGCGTTGCTGATCACGGTGAGCGTCGTCAGCCCGAGGAAGTCGAACTTGACGAGTCCGGCGAGCTCCACCTCGTCCTTCGCGAACTGCGTGACCAGCTCGCCGTTCTGGCCGCGGCAGAGCGGGACGTACTCCCAGAGCGGTTTCTCTCCGATGACGACGCCCGCGGCGTGCATGCCGGTCGAACGGGTCAGCCCCTCCAGCGCGCGGGCGTAGTCGATGATCGCCTTGAAGACGGGCTTCTGTTCCTGGATCTGCCTGAGCTTGGGCTCGACCTCCAGCGCCTTCTCGATGGTCGCCGGATGCCCTTCGATCAAGTTGGGGATGTTGCGCGTCAGCTCGTTCACCTCGGCGAACGGCACGCCCATCACCCGCGCGACGTCCTTGATGGCGCTCTTCGCCGACAGGGCGCCGTAGGTGATGATCTGGGCGACGTTCTCCTTGCCGTA
>WNFT01002884.1_pt1 | contig 14777 bp, 6 predicted proteins | sample 5400191 | NCBI WGS metagenome assembly WNFT01 (sample SAMN13153359, study PRJNA577476) | soil metagenome | isolation source: 80 cm saprolite under Madrone tree | place: USA:California | collected 2016-06-14 | reverse complement strand
TCGGTGACGCCGGGCACGCGTCGTTGATCGAGCGCCTTCAGATACGCGATGAGCGAGGCCATGTCGGCGTCGCCGAGCGCGTAGTTCGGCATCAGGTAGTTGAGCGCCTTGCCCTGCGAATCGACGCCTTCGCGGATCGCCCGCGCCAGCAGCGCATCGGTGTAGGGTTCGCGGTCGCCCCGCATGCCCTCGACATACGGGATGTCGCGGTCGCCGCCGTCCTTGGGCAGCGGACGGTACAGATATCGGCCGGTGATCGGCGGGACGACGGTGCGGCCTTCGCGGCCGCCGAAGCCGCTGCGCCGGTGACAGTTGACGCAGGCGGCGGCCGCACCCAGCTCCGTCTCGGCGCCGTCACGCCGCGCCTCGAGCGGCGCACCCGAGCCGGTCACGCCGCGCCGGTAGATGGCCTCGCCGGCGTCGGCCTCGGCACCAGGCGCTCTCGTGGGCGCTGCCAACGCCGCCAGCGTGAGGCTCGCGGCAAGCAGGCTCTGCAGGGGCCCGAGCATGTCTACTGCGCTGGTCGCGCCGGGTTGCCTTTGGCCGCGCTGCGCGTGTCGACGGTCACACCTCTGCGCCGGCCCGTCGACGATCCCGGCTTGGCGAAGATGCGGTCGTCCAGGCGAGGATTGAGAGCCACCTGCTCGATCACCAGCTTGTCGCGCGTCTTGCCATCGGCCGTGCCGGTTTCGATGGTGAACGGCAATTGCAGCCCCTCGACCGCGCGGTAGTCGGCGAAGTACACCGACGTCACGGCCGGCCGACCCTGGGCGTTCACGAACTCGCGGTCGTAGCGCAGCTCGAGAAAGCTCTCGGTGTCGATCCACACGCGGTACGAGCTACCCGAAGCGAGCTGCAGGCCGAGCACGTAGACCTTGCGGCCCTCGAGTTCTTGAAGTCCGGCCAGCGAGATCGTCGCGCCCCTTGCGGCATGGTCCATCAGCGGCCCGTCGATGATCGGGGCGCTGCGTGCGAACTTCAGCTCGTCGGCCGTGTACGGCTGCACCTCAGGCCGGCCCGTGCTGCTGGCGCGCATCTTCCAGCCGTCGGTCCCGTCGAAGACCCGAACCGCCTTCTGGCCCTCGAGCGTAATCTCGAATCGCGTGCGGTCGGGGCGCTTCTGCTCCAGCACGAAAGGCACCCGCCCGCCGCGGTTCGCGCCCTCGACGCGGCCGGTCCAGGCCATGGTCTCGATCTTGCGCCAGGCCTCCAGGCCGCCGCGCGCGGCGGCATTCCTCTCCAGGACCTGGGCCGCCGTGAGGGTCTGCGCCGTGGCCGGCTCAGCGGCGAACGCCGCTGCTGCGGCAGATGCGGCCAGGGCCCAGGCTGCGAAGCGCCTCATCGACATGGCGGGTGGGGATCTACCGCGCGGCCTGCTTGAGCTGCGGCTTTGCGAACAGGGTGTCGTCCAGCGGCGGGTCGACCTTGATCGTCTGGATCGTCATCTTGTGCGAGCTCTTGACGCTTTCGACCACGGTCTCCATGGTTTGCGGGAACTGCAGCCCGCCCACCGCTTTGAAATCGCGGTAGAAGACGGCCACCTTGCGCATGCGCCCGTCCATGCGGCGCGGCTCGCCGTCGATCTTCGCCTCGAGGAAGCTCTTCGCATCGATCCACAGGTGGATCTGCTCGCCGCCCTTCAGCGTCAGCTTGAGCTTGTAGGTGTTCCTGCCTTCGACGACCTCCGTGCCCGCGAGCTCGACCTTTGTTCCCTTCCTCTCGAAGTCGACCAGCGGGCCGTCGAGCTCGGCCGCCGCCGCGGCCGACTTGGTCTCGGCCGCGGTGTAGTTCTCGACCTCGTTGCGGTTGAGGTAGGGCCGCACCTTCCAGCCCTGCGTGCCGTCCCACACCTGCACCGCCGTCTGCTCCTGGAACTTGATCTCCAGGCGGCTCTTCTGCGGGCGCTTCATGCTCAACACGAAGGGCAATTTCGCGTCCTGCTTACCGCCGGCGTCCATCTCGCCCGACATCGTCAGGCTGTTCACCGCGCGCCATGCCGCCAGGCCGCCGCGGGCCGCGATGTTCTTGTCGACGATCTGGCCTACGGGCAGCGCGGGCGGCGGCGGGATCTTTTTCGCCCGCGGCGCCTTCGCCGTCGGGGCCGCCTTGTTCGCGGGCACCTCTTTCGCGGGCGGCGCGGCCTTGGCAGCCCGCGCCACATCGGCCGCCATGGCCACCGCCAGGCCGCACAGGATCGAGATGCTTCGCTTCATGATTGCATGACTCCTGGGGCGGACGACCGCGGTCACGATCCCTCCACCACCAACCCATCGGCGTGAAAGGCGCCGATCATCACGTTGACGCGGTCCCCGGGCTTGATCAGGTTGCCCTTGTTGGAAAACACCATCCAGTACTCCTGGCCGGCCTGGGGCGTGGCGGCCTGGCGGAGCTGGCCGATCTTCTCCATCACCGGAACCTGCAGCAATGCCCTGCTCTTCTGCCCGAGCAGATACGGCGTCGCCTTCTTGTCGGCGAGGGCCTTGGCGCGGTTGGGGTCGCTGACGCGGTAGCTGAAGCGGATCAGGTTGCCCGACGAGGTGTAGCTCACCCTCAGCTTGTCCACACCCCACGCGGCCAGATAGTACAGCTTCGCCTTGGGCGTGAGCTTGATCGACGCACGATAGGGCGAGGTCTTGCGGCTGGCCGCGCGATCGGTGGCGGAAGCGGCCGAGCGTACTGCACGTGCAGGCCCGGCCGGACTGGATTGCGCAACCGCCGCGGACGCCACGAGGCACCCCGCCGCGAACCCGGAGAGCCATTGCATCGGGCGTCTGTGCAACCTCTCGAAATTCATTTCCACACCCCAATGTACATCCGTTGCTTCCGGCGGCGAAATCGTAGTCGGCGCGGGCCGACGCCGGGTCCTAGCGCCGGGACTGCCGGCCTATCGGCTGCCGCGTGCGCCTCGTCGTCGGCGGGACTGCCCGCGCGTTTGCCGCGCCCGACGCCGCCTGCGCGTGCTGCCGCGCCGCGATGGCGTAGGGCGAAACACGAGGCGCCGTAGCCGCCGCCGACGCTGCGGCTGCCGGTGTGGCAGGTCGGGCCAACTTGCTGCGGCGGGGGGCCGCGTCGGCCAGCATCGGCGTCAGCAGCAGGCTGCCCGCCACAATGCCCGCCAGAGCCATGCCTCGGGCGCGGCCTCGCACCTGCGCAACAAGCGGCGGTCGCACGCGCCGATCTGCTACGCCCATCGGCACGTCGTCCAGCAGCCCACCGAGTCTCGACATCCTGCACCTCCTGTTCAGTTCAAACCGTGCCTACCTCGCCTCGGCCGGGCTCATCCAGGCCTCCACACTGGGCCTCGATGAACCCGGCAGAGCCTCGCGCGGCGGCTTGGGCGGGTTGTAATGCTTTTTCTGTTCTTCGCTCAGCAGTGCCCTGATCTGGTCGGCCGTCTTGTCGCTGATGGCCTGGGTGGCGCTGACGCGGTAGGCAGCCGGCACCGATGCGTCGCTCCAGACCCTTCTCACCTGCTCGCGCTGGCCCTCCAGCACCTTCCTCAACCCGGCCTGCTGCTTCGCGTCGAGGTCGAGCGCTTGCGACAGGGTCTTGACGCGATCTTCGAGGCTTGGTCCTGCAACGTGGCGCGGCGCGTGACGCTTGGGCGCCTGACCGGCCTCAAACTTACCTTCGGCGGCGGCATGCGCAGGAATGAGGTAACCGGACGACAATGCCAGGAGAACCGACAGCAGGGCCCTGCCGATCCAACTCCCTGAGCTCGCATCCGGTCTCATGCTCGCTGCACCCATCCGAAGGATCTGCTGCACCCTGTTCCTGAAACGACGCTGCCCGCTGGTTTCCAGCGAGCAGCATCGAGCTCGAGCTCCCAGCTCAGACTCCGTCGAAGTCCGCCGTGCCGGAAAGCGCCGACGACTGCGTGCCGGCTGCATCCGTGACCGACAGCGTTGCGTTCTTGCCGCCCGCCGGCTCGCTCGTCAGCGGCCGGAACTGGACGGTGACGACGCAAGTCGCGTTTGGAGCAAGCGTCGTAAAGCCAGTCGTCCCGCAGGTCGACGGCGCGACGATGGCGAAGTCGGCCGCGTTCGTCCCGCCAACCACGCCCGGATGGATTCCCGTGAGGTTTACGCTGGCGGTATTCGTCAGTGTGAACGTCTGCGTGGGGCCTTGGGTACCGGCGCCCCGCGGCGTGGCCTGGGCGATCCATCGCGCCGGGGTCAGAGTGGGCGCCACTGCGCCGGAAAGGTCCACAGGCGAGTTGGCGACCGTGAACCCGCCGTCCGTCGCGATTGCCACCGACCCCGTGGGCGTACCCGTCGCCGTAGGCCTGAACGCGACGTTGATCGTGCAGGAGCCACCGTCGGCAAGTGGTAAGGGCACGCACGTGCCCCCTGCTGCTCCTGCTGGCCGCAAGAACGGACCAGTGAAGGTGGCGGTCAAGCTGCGCGCGCTTCCGGTTGAATTCCGCACCGTCAGGGTCTGGGCCGGGCTGGGCGTCCCGACAAACTGGCCTCCGAACGCCAGCGACGCCGGATTCACTGCCAGGTTGACGCCGGTACCCGACACGATCACCCACGCAGGCGTGAACGTCCAGCCGGTAGCGGCAAAGGGCACCGTCGAGTTGAACGTCCCCACTGTCGCCCCCGGCGCGAACGCTACCTTGACCGTGCACGAAGCGCCTGCGGCCAACGTCGTGCCGCAATTGGGGGCGCCGGCCGGGAATGTCCCCGAATTGTCCCGCGAGAAGCCGGTCGGGAATGGGCCAACGCCAAGTCCAGTCAGACCACCGTTGCCGGTATTCGTCACCGTCAAGGCTGACGAGGTGCTGGTGGTACCGGTTGCCCAGTTGCCGAACGCCAGGGATGTCGGTGACACCGTGGCGGTGGCGACCGCGCCCGCACCGGTTCCGCTCAGCGAGACAGGCGAGTTGGCTACCCCCACGCTCGCAGCGATCGTGACCGTCCCGGTCGCCGCTCCGAGCACAGTCGGCGTGAACACCACCTTGACCGTGCACGCAGTGTTCGTCGCCAACGTCGTGCCGCAATTGGGGGCGCCGGTCGGGAACGTCCCAGCAGTGCTCCGCGAGAACGGCGCCGTCACGGCGATGGAGATGCCATTGAGTTGGGCTCCGCCGTTGTTGGACAACGTCAGGTTCTGCGACGCGCTGGTCGTGCCCACCCCCACGTTGCCGAACGCAAGCGACGCGGGTGTTACCGCCGGAATCGCGCCGCTCCCCCCCGTGTACTCCACCGCTCCGATATCCGCTAGATTTGAAGTCGTCTTGGCCCTGCTGTTGCCGAAGAAATCGGCGTTCGGTGCAAGAGCGTTGCCGACGACACTCGTGGCGTTGCGAGCGGCTGACCCGAACGTGATCGAGTACGCCCCGAGCGCTGGACCGACCGGCGCAGCGGCAAGCATATCCTGACCGGCGGTCGACCACAACGACAGCGGACCGTAGCTCAGGTTGATCCAGTTGTTGCCTTCATCGACGGTCGCAGCCGCAGAGATGCTGTTCATCGTGAACACCGGGCTGAGCCCCGTGGTCTCCGAGCGCCCCGGCGGCGCGCCGTAGCCCTTTCCGCCGTTTTCAGGCGGCACGCGCGAGCCATTGCAGTACTGCTCGACGACTCCGGAGGCTGCCGGTGCCAGGTTTCCATTGTTATTGTAACTACCACTGAAGCTGGTCAGGATTGAAGACATCGGATTGAGCGTGAACAGCGAGCCATGGTTGGTCGGCCCCGTGTCGCCACGCACCCCGATGTCCCAGTAGTTCGCTCCACTCGCGCAGGCTCCGGTACCGCCGGTGACGACTCCGCTCGCGACCGCGGGAGCGGCCGGCTGATTCAACAGCGGGCTCAGTGCGACCAGGTGCTGCTGGTTCTGGAGCCCAGAGCCGAAGTCTCCCACCACGATCTTGAACGCGCGGTTCTGCCAGAAGATGTTGTTCACCAACAGCGGGTACGAGACCTGCCGGCATTCGCCATCGTTGACAGCCCCGTGGCCCATCGGGCAGTTCACACCCTGCAAGAGTCCTGGGCCGGCCGGTGGCAGTGATGCGAGCAGGTAAGGCGTGTGGCGCATCGTCACGAGCCCCGCCGGCTGGAAGGTCGAATCCGGCGCAAGACCGGAACAGCTCGGATCCTGCGGCAGGGTCGGATCTTGCTGCGGGTTGCAACCCGGCGGCGGCACGCTGGCGTTGGGGGCTCCGAGCGTGTTGAAGAGCACTCCGGCCGAGCCTGTCGTATCGTTGGAAATCACCGTGTTGTTGATGAAGTCCACCTTCAACGAGTCCTGCATCGAAACGCCCCCGCCATCCCAGCCGGCGACGTTGTTCGCGATGATGTTGTTGGTGACGGTGACCCCGTACCACATCATTGGAAGGAGCGGGAAAGTGCCGACCTCGGTACCATTGACCGACTGGATGCGCAGGCCGCCGCCGCTGCCGCTCTCGGCGCTGTTGCCCATGATCAGGTTGGCGTTGATCACCAGGCCCGGACCGGCGCCTTCGCTAAGTCCGGGTGGGCAATCCAGGTCGTTAATGGTGCCGCATTCCTGGCCAGCGTTGGGTCCAGTGGTGATCATACGGTCCGGGGCTGCTCCCTCGATCAGAAGACCGCCGCCGTGGGTCGGGATCGTCGGGTTCATGCTCTGATTGAAGATGATCGAGTTGTTCGAGATGTTACCGTTGGTGTTGAACCCGGCGTGCATGACGCCGCCGCCGTCGCCCGTGCTCAGGTTGCCGCAGACCCAGTTGTTTTTGAATTGATAGTTGTCGGAACCCGGGTACAAGGTGACGCCGCCGCCCGCCGAGGGCGTGCCCGAAAACAACGCGTCACCGATGGAAGCGTTGCTCGTGACCGCATTGTGGTGCAGGCGCACGTTGGTGTTGAACCCATACCCTAGCTGCTGGTTCAGCCGCAGGAGCGTGCAGCCGCTGAATGGAAGCGGTGTCGTCCCATCAAGGGCCCCAGCATCGCAGATGAATGCGTCAGGAAATTCGCCACTGCCCACGTTGATGCCGCCCGAGAGCGTGCCATGGTTGGCGTAGATCCGGTTGTTGGCGATCTCCATCCTGTGGTTCCAGCCGTGCAGATAGATGCCGCCCCCGCCCTGGGAACTGTTGGTGATGCTGACGCCGTCGATGCGCGACGGATTGCAGTTGAAGTTGCTGGTTGCGTAGTCACGCCCGGGGGTGGTACTCGTGGCAGTGCAGTCCGCATTGCTCCCGGTCAGATATTGGTGCCCGGCGGGGAAACCCGCTTCCGCCCCGCTGCCCCAAAAATCAGTGCTATTAGCCGGGATCCTCACGCCTTTCGCAAGGACCGTGATTCCCGCGCCCTCGTACGCGCCCATGAGCGAAGGCTCCTGCAACATCTCCGCGAGATTGCCGTTCATGGTGGTGTCCCAACCGAGAATGCCCTCGAGCGGGATCCGGTCGATCTTTTGACGCATCGCCGTACTGCAAGAGTACGTGTTCGTGGCATCGTACGGGTTGGTAGCGCTGATCGGCTGGCCGTTCAGCGCCAATCCGAACAGACAATTGACTTGCCGGCGCCACGGATCGAGCGTGCCCGCCGGGTGGGCGTCCGCGTCTATGGTCACGGAGCTCGCGCCGACGCCTTGCAGCCGCACCGGCTTCCACATCAGCAGCATCTCTTGGTACGTGCCCGGGCCGACGATGATGAGATCGCCCGGGGTGGCGTTGTCGATCGCGGTCTGCAGCGGGTTGGGGAACGTTTGACCGAACGTCGTGCTGCTTGGGCTCGCTTGCGTAACGTACTTCGGCTGTGTGCCGCCGACGCTGACCGTGACCGTGTCGATGGACCGCTTGCCGTTGGCTGCCGTGATCACCAGCTCGCCCCCATAATTAGCAGGGCAAACACCGGAGGGTGGGCAGACACCGGCGGGCACGAACGCACTGATCGTCGTATCGGACCAGGTGACGCCGCCGAGTTGCACGGGATTGCCGTTAGGGTTGGTGATGGTCACCGTGCCCGGGGTACTCCCGAAGCCGTAGTGGCGCGTGATGAACTTTTGGTTGAATGGCGCGGTCGACGCCCGCGGCCCGGAGTAGGCGTCGTTGAGCACGGTCTTGTCGCCCAGGGCATTGATGGTCAGCCTGTGAGTGTTACCAGTGGTGCTCACCCAAGGCCCACGGCCTGTACTGCCTGGTATCGGGTCGCCCGTCACGCTCTTGATCGCCGGGGTAGTGTCCGGGTATTCGCAGTTAGGCGGGTTGTATCCCTCCGCGAACGCCATGGTGGGGATCACCGGCGTGTCCATGTACTGGGTCTGTCCCGGCATGAACGGCGTCTCGTAGCAGAAATTGCTGTAGGCCGGGTTGTACAGAGGATCGGTCATCGTCTGGCCCGGGTGCGCCGGGTCGGGAATCGGACCGGGGTGGTTCATGCATGCAATCGCCATCTGCGGAACGTACCCGGTCGGATTCGGCGGATTGACTCCCCAGGTCGAGAAGAACAGTCCATTGAAGATTCCCCACTGGTCGGCATAGACGCGGGAAACTTCGTTGCCGGCAAAATCCTTGAAGGAAACCGGCATGTTGGGTGGGGCAAACTTCTCGCCGAACTGCGGCGAGAACGGGTCGAATTCGGAAGCGAAGTCGTTCGTGATGGTGCCGGTGAAATGGCCGGCGACGTGCGTCGAGGAGAAGACATAGAACTTCGCCAGGACCGTCATCTGGTCCGCGAGCGTCACTTCCTTGCGGTCGCACAAGGGCCGCGACGCGCCCGCGAACGGCGCATTTTGCGTCGCCCCCACGAACAGGCTCATCCAGTCGGGAACGATGCGTGTGGCTCCCACGCAGGGCCAGAAAGTTTCAACGCTGCCGGTGTCGCCTTCGTGGCGCGGCAGGCCGAAGTTCGTGGTCTTGATCAGGCCACCCGGGTTGCTCTTGTTGTAGAAGGCGTTGATCGCGGCCTGGTCCGGCATGATGAAGATGTTGCCCAAACCGGCGAACTGCTGGGTGATCGGCGCGATATAGACGTCGCCGAGCAGCAGGTTCTTGTCTTCTTCTTTGACCAGCTCGTAGCCGGGCGGCAAGATCACTTCGACTACGTACTTGCCGACGGGCAACATTGGCGTGCCGTCGTCCGGGTTCGCGCCACAAATCGTGCAGTTCGAGCCGGGGCGCGATCCGGGCGTGCCGTTGACTGATCCGGCGCCAGCGGGTACTCCGGTCAGCGGATCCCTGCCGATGATGCTGGGGAACTTGTACATTCCGTCATAGGGTGCCGGCTGGACTTGATTCAGCATCGACCAACCGTCATAGCACTTGAAACGGGAATTCTGCCCTGCCGCCCCACCCGGTATCGGGGTGGTCGGGTTGAGCCATTGCTTGCTGTCTAGCAAGGAGAAGTAGAACGGGCTGTCGATTTCCTGGCCCGGGCAGTTCATGTTCGAAACGCCATCGGAACGGAAGCCCTGCGCCCAGGCGTCCCAGCTGCTGCTCTGGGTGGTATCCACGAGCTTGAGGCTGCGGGTTCCATCCGGCGCCGTGCCGACCTGATACAGATTGAGCGTCACGTTCGGTACGGCGGGCAACCAACTGAGTTGGAGATACAGGGCTGGATCATCGAACGGCCGCGTCGAGGCGTAGAGCACATGGCCCTTGATGCCACCGTTCTCGCCCGGCATAAATGGCTTCATGCCCCACTCGATGAAACTGTTCTGGCCCAACAGGCCCTGCCAGGCCTGGGTGGTTGCCCACGGGGGATCGATGCGGCCGGTCGACGGGCTGGCCGCACTGGAGGTCGGGCCACTCTGGATCGAGAATCCGGTGCAGTCCGCATTGTCGCAGTACACGGCGCCCGGAACCCGCAGGCTCGGGGGGAGATGGGCAGTGGGTGATTCGAGCGTGTTCGCCAATGCTGCCGCGATGGTCGAGCTGCCTGCTCCGGTGGTGCCGTCGACGGGGCCGCCGGAGTCATAGACGACGTGGGCACCCGTCTGCTTGAACCGCGTGGTATCCGTCTCGACCACGAGCCAGTTCAGGAACGGGAAGACTTCGTTGAACCCCGCGTAGCCGTTCAGATCGGTGTTATTGAAGAAAGCGTAGCTGCCGTCGCGGTAGCGGATGTTGGTCGCAACCAGCGGAAGTCCGGGCTCGTTTGGCTGCGAGACGCCGTCTCCCACGCTACCCGCTGTACCGTCGCCAACGTCGAGGAACGTGCGGGTGTAGAGATTCGCCCGCCATTGCGTCACGGGAATTTCGACATTGACCACCGAGCCAGCGACCTGGACGGGCGTAGACAGACCGTCGACGAGCAGGTCGTTCCATTGGTCGAAGACCGTGACTCTCCAGGTGCCTGTGGGAATCCCGGAAAAGCTGAACTCTCCGTTGGCGCCGCACTTGGTGAACGCGAAATCGGCGCCATTCGGATCGCCCACGCTCACGTAGCAATTCGTGAAGCTGTAGGAATCGTAGCTGCCGCTGCTGTAGACCCGCTGGTCGGGCGTCCGGCTCATGCGCGCGTTCGTGACCGTCCCCTTGAGGGTGGCGGTGCAGGTTTGATTGGCACAGAAAGGACCCTTGCGGTCATTGATGATCTTCGGGTTCGCGAAGCCGATGGCGACGTGGAATCCCCCGGGCCCGAACTCCTGGAAGTACCTGGGCTCGCCCGGCTTGATGAACGCCTCGACCGGCTTGGTTCCGTCCAACGTGTTCGTCTGCAGCCATTCTTCGCCGCGCGCGATCCTGTCGGCCGCTGGTGTCGCCGCGATTTCGTACAGGCCGGGGTACAGGTTCGCAATGAGGGCCTGCCCGGCCAGCGGCGAGAGGACGGGGTTGCCATTGATGTCTTTTCCGTCTTCGTATTTCGGGCAGGTCGGAATCATCCCCACCAGGCCATCGGTCCTCTTCGTAATCGGGCACGCATTGAACCCGGTGACCGGGTCGATCATCCCCGCCAGGCCATTGGACAGGGGCATGTTGAACATGTCGTAGGTGGCCTGCCCGGTCGAGTCACCGAAACCGCCCGCCTGGTCCAGGATCTTGAGCTCGAAGCCGCCCAGCCCGGCCTCTTGGGGCGATAGGACGTCGACGCCCCCGCCGGCGTCGTGTTCGCCGTTGAGCGGCCAGTCGTCCTGGAACACGAACACCGTGATGCTCGCCGTCTGTAGAGGCGTTTGCTGCAGGTTCACGTTGATCGTCGTTGCCAATCCAGCTGCGACCTGCGCACTCGAGATCGGTGCACCGCCCATGGCGTGGCCGCACAGCGCACCGGGCCCACCGACCTCCCAAGCGCCAGTGGGCGGGGACGTGTAGGCGCCACAATCCGTGGCGATGTCAAACTGTCGCATTGCGCACTGGGTGGTCGCCGGATCGCAGTTGGGATCGACCTGCATCGCGCCGCCCGCACCGCCGATGGTCGGGTTGCCGCCGTCGCCCGGCAGGATCGAGAGGTAGTAACGCTTGGTCGGGTCCAGGTACACCTGACTCGGATCGACTGGAGCTTTTTGCGCCACATCCGTCCGGCACGCACCGTTGCCGACGTCGCACGCGGCTGCTGTCCCTTGCAGCGACTGGCCGAGCTCGCAGGAGATGCCGCCGGTCACAGGAACAACGCAGCCCGAAGCAAGCACCGGCATGTAGCTGGTGTGGAAGTTGGTGCCGAGAGTCGGAATCGGCAGCGGCGGACAAGATGCCGGCCGCAGGGCCGGGTTGGTCGAGTTCACCTGACAGTTCGGGTCGATGTAAAAGGTCCGGTCTTCCTCGATGATCCAGCGGTAGTCGGTGATCGCCCGTCCGGTCTTCGCGTCCTTGACCGCAACGATGAGGCCCGTGGAGGCCTTGAAGGTCACCGCGACCGTCGCAGGTGTAGCGCTTGACGACTTTTGCGAATTCACCGCGTTGTACTGGAACGTCAAAGGTGCTCCAGTGGCGCCCGTCGTGCGAGCCGCGGTAAAGGAGCCATCGGCATTCAAGTTGACGCACATGCCGCTTACGAGTACGCCGTTTACACCATTGACCGCTGGGCAGCTTGCATTAGGCGTCCCGACGATCTGCGCCGTCAACGGGAGCTTGAAAGGATCCGTATCGTTCACCAGCACGCCCGGCGGGCTGATCTGCAGCCGGGACGCGATGGGGCTGGTGTAGCTGTCGTTATTGGCCGTGGGCGCGCCTCCGAGAGCAGCGCAACCCGGCGTGCTCGCGTCGCACCGTGTGATCGTGGCCGTCTTCGAGAGCGTGCCGTTCACCAGGTATGTGAACGACCCACCGCAATCGCTGCTGGGTGGCGTATACGAGAACGTCCCGTTCGATTGAAATACCAACGAGGTGTCGCCACCGATCAAGGAAGTAGGAGTGACCAGGACGGCGCCGTTGGCGCCAGTAGCGTCGGCCAGGACCCCACTGCTGGGGTCCGTCACGGCCAGAGTCGTGCCCGCAACGCAATAGTAGGTTTTGTTGCTGGCACTCACGATCGTGGCCGTCATGCTCGGAAGCGCACTGCCATTCACGCTGATGTAGCCCTGCATGCCACCATCGCGCTGGTTGTTGGTCGACAGGCTGAGCTGGCGGTCGTACACAGGAAGGGCCGGCCCGCTTGCGGGCGCGTTCATCAGCACGTCGTACGTCTTGCCGGCGGCCAGGAATACCTGGGTTTGCACCTTGGGGGCGCCCGGCAGGACGTTACCGTCCTCGGCGATGAGCGAGAACCCGGAAACCGCGGGACTTCCGGTCAGCGCCCCGACGACGGAGGGAACGTGCATGCGCAGGCCGGCGTTCACGAAACGCACCAGGGCCGTGCCTGTGGCAGGGGTGGTGGGCGTCGTAGCAAACAAGGACCGGGATGCGTTGGTTCCAGTCCTATCGAACGACACGCCGTTGATCAGGTAATAGCGCGGGTCGTAATTCACCGCGGGCGGATAGCAGGTATTTGCGATTCCGGCGCTGGCGTTCGGGTCACCGCACTCGCCGGTTTGCCCGTTCCACACTTTCGTCTCGCTGAAGCCGGCGGTCGCGACCGCCGTTGCCACGGCTGCGTTTTGCACCGCATCGATTTCACTGAGCAGCAGCGGAACCTCGGCGTCGTAATTGACGAGCGGGGTCGAATAAGCGATGCCTCGCGCCGGCACTGCTCCTGTTACGGGCGCAGTCGTTACCACCAGCACTCCGTACAGGCCCATCGGGGACTGAATGGACGGGTGCGTGCCGGAGTGGATCAGATAGGTGCCGGGTTTGAGGGCAGGCGTCGGGACGGTGCAGCCGGGACCCCAGCACAGCGCCGCAGTCGCTCCCTGCGCGACTTCGGTCGCGAACGACTGGACGCGTGAGGACTGGCCTGGCGGACAGTTGGTGCCGACGGCGGCGGCCGCGGCAGCAGCGCCGGGAGCTGTGCAGTCGATGGACGGATCGGGCGGGCCTGCGACGAACCAGGTGACCCCCTGCGCCGCGTGCGTCGGACTGGGGGTCCTGGTCGGCGCTCCACCCAGACCGCCGCCCAATTGACCCACGATCACAAGCGAAGTGGGCACGTTATTGAAGGTGGTGTTGGTCGGGGGGTTCGTGCTGAACTGCAGGTTGTTCGTCAGATTGATCGTCAGGCCGGTACCAGACGGGTTGTACGGAACCGTGATCACCACCGGCGACCAGTTCGTCCCCGCGCTCGGGTTGGCGGCTATGCAAGTGGGGGGCGGAGTACCAGGAGGGGCACTGGGATCAGCGGCAGCGCCGGTGCAGGTGTAGCCCCACATCGGAACCGTCTGTCCGTCCGGCAACGCGGCTTCAGTGGGCGCCGCCGTCAGATTGACGCTCTGCGCGAAGGCCACGCCACTGCCGAGCAGGAGAATCGATGCGGCGAATCCTGTATTGATCAAGATCGCCTTGAACGTATTTGCTCTCATTGCATTCTCCTAGGTGCTATTTGGATTCGTCGATCACAAAGAACCGCGGATCGACCAGCATCATCATCAGCATGCCGCCCGGGAAAATATTGTTCGTGGTGATCTCACGCTCATTGTGTGAGTGCCACATGAAGGCGAAGCCCGCTTCATCGGTCGGACTGTTCGCCACCGTCCCGGAAGGTGGAATCGGCGTGCTGCCGACCGCCCGGACATTCGCATCCGGCCCGAGATACGGACTGCCGGCGTACCAGGCTCCGTTCGCCACGATGTTCGCATCGGGCAGCGTCACCGGACCCCCGCTGCCAACCAGGCCGAACGGCTTCGATTCCAGTGCCTTGTTGTGATCCTGGCACCACTCGTAGTAGTTGGGCGCCGCCGGATTGCTGGTGTAGTAGCCGTTGGCGTCGGGTGTGCACGTTCCCGCCGCCGTTGGCTTCAGGGGGTCGTCCGTATGTCCGAAGACGTCCCAGTTCAGACCCTTGCCTGTCCACACGAAGATGCCGTCCATCGCCTGGCCCGGCGTCGTGGTGGTCGTGAATAGCAGCGGCCCGGCAAGACGGTACTCGGTTTCGGGGGAGACTAGATTTGGGGCAAGCAGCAAATTGCCGTCGCGGGCTAGCACGCGCACGTGGTTGCCGTGCTCGTGGAACGGATGCTGCCAGCGTCCCTGCCCGATGATCCGCAACAGCGTGAGCTCACCGGGATGCATGTGCGGGTTGCCGTTGTACGGTTGGTGCGGATACTGGACTGCGTAGTGGGGGTCCATGTTGTCCGGCATGGAACGGCCATTGATCATGTAATAGGCAGGATGGTAGAGCTCGGTCTCGACGAGCATGCAGCCGTTGGGCTGCGTGCAGGGCATGCCGGCCTGCTCCTCCGCCTGACGATGGATGCGCGGGTCGATTTCCGAGAACTGGAACAGGTACTCGCGGTCGTAGCAGGTCGCGCGGTGGCTG
>WNFT01006630.1_pt1 | contig 14780 bp, 17 predicted proteins | sample 5400191 | NCBI WGS metagenome assembly WNFT01 (sample SAMN13153359, study PRJNA577476) | soil metagenome | isolation source: 80 cm saprolite under Madrone tree | place: USA:California | collected 2016-06-14 | reverse complement strand
CACTCCTGCAAGCTTGCCTGGGACAGGCTTCGCTTGCGCGGCCGCCGGAATCGCCGCAAAGGACGAAACCATGGCGGTCAGGACCAGGGCCCCCAGGGTTCGGAGCCGTTCCTGTTTCACGTTCCTTTACCTCCCCGGTGCAGCATTCGCCGCCGCGGTCTTGGTTTCCGCCGGCGCTTTCACCGTAAATTCTGCCGAGCGCGAAATGGTCTGATTCGAGAGTGTGTCCGTCGCATTCACTTCTAAACTGTACTTCCCCGGCGGCAGCGTCGCGAGAGGAAGGAGGCGCTCGATGGTAACCTGGTCGCCGGTCTGCTTCATTTCTTCGGAAGTTTCCTTGAACTGCATAATCTGAACTTTGCCTTTTTTGACGGTGTACTGGAATGTCGCGCTCGACTTGTGTGTTTTGTCGTCGGGCTTGAGATTATAAACCTGCATGTAAATGCCAAGCCTGTCGGCAGTGGTGAAATCGGCTTCCAGGCGCGGCCGGACTTTCGACGAACCAAGCACGAATTGCCCCGAGCCGATTTGCTTCGCCGGAACGCGTTCGATTTGATCGGCAAGAATCAGCGAACTGGCATCCAACTTGTCATCGTCGTACCTCGGCACTTGCAGCCGGGTGTTCACCACTCCGATGTTTCCGCTTTGCACGTCCTTGATCACCAGGTCAAGGCGATAGAGGCCTGGGCGAAGAGGAACGGCCTTCTGGTAAATCGATTGGAGCTTAAGAGACTGCTGGAAAAGCGAATCCGGGAAGTCCTTGCTGACGGGGTCCTCGAAGGTCTGAACGACACGGCCGGTCAAGGTGCTTACGCGGCCAAAGATATTACCGTGTCATTCGTCACTTTCATGTAATCGGCCCGCCAATTGAAGTGCACCTGATCGCGCACGATGCGGGAAGTGACTAGGGCCTCAAGATCCTTGAATTTCACTTCGGGCGGTTTATTCACCTTGGCGTAGAGTTCCAGCCGGCTGAACTCGTTCATGCTGGCTGGCTGACCGCCCATGGTCTTCGGCAGATTGGTGCCGTCCGAGCGCGAGAAGCGGTCCGCTTTCGACGACATGCCCATGGATTCCAGCAAACTCAAGCCCGCGCCAGGAACGTGCAGAAGCGCGTCTTTTTCCGACGGGTCCATGGTCATGTGAAATTCGCCCGAGCCGCTGGGATCCACGAATTCCAAAATAATGTTTTCGCCGATGCCTTCCAAATAGCGCCAGCGCCATGTTTCCCACGGATAGGTGCTGGTGGAGCCGCCGCCTTCTTCCATCGGCCGGTCGTACGTGCCACCCGTGGGGTGCGATTCAACCTCGTCCGCCGGTCCCCACATGATGTACATGCGGCCGCGATCCGTCTTCCATCCCGGGATGCCGGAAGCATAGTGTTCGTTGGCGTAGGCAATACGGCGGTAATGCTCTTCCTTGAAGTCGTTCTCCGGCAGGTCGGGATTGCTGCTGCGCCGCAGCCAGAACTGTTCGATGAATTGCTCGCGCTCTTCGTTGGTATCCAATTGCAGGAAGGCATTGCGTTCGTCCGGAGAAATGATGTAGGTCACGTCCTCGGTCAGCCATTGGCGGTAGGCGCTGTCGAGCTCCTTCAGCGTTCTCCTCATTTTCCGTTTTGTTTCTTTGTCCGGCTTTTGGGGTGCCGGGACGGCATTGGGATCCTGTGCCTGCTGCGAAAAAACCGGGGGAATGCAGATGGCCATCGAAAAAACGGAAACGAACAGGGCGCATGCTACCCTTGACATGAAGACACCTCAAGCTCTAGGACGTTGAGATTCTAACCCCGGACAAGCTCCCCCGTCAATCAGCGCAATCTCCTTCATTTTGAGAGACTTGTGCCCCCGAAGGCGGTTAGATCACCTCGGAGACGCTTTGGTTGCCTGACAGTTTTTGACCTGAACGAAAGTACAGGGAGGAAGATTACTGAACACGCTGCGGTTGCGTGTCTGAACCCACCAGGGAATCGAAGATGGCCAGGACGTGACGGCGGTAATCCACCATGCGCGCGAAAATATCGCGAAGCTGCGGATCGCGTTCCGCCTCGCGGTGCCACTTCGCGAGAACCACGGCGGGCACTTCGATGTCCCGCCGCAACTTGTCCGCGGAATGGCCGCGCAGGAACAGGCCGTAGAAAAAGGCCGCCTCACGCTGCGGGAAGTCGAGATCATGCACGACTTCGGAAGGAACGAATTGTGGCATCGTCGCCATAGAGAAAATGCAGTTTACCGAAAAGTTTCGCCGCGTCAAGTAGGACTGCTGTTTTCTTGCCGCGTTCGAGGCACCTCCCCTTCCTCGCGGGTTTCCGTGCCATCTCCGTTTGCGCAACCCGTGCAACGCCGTGGTTGCCAGACGGTTCTAACCGCCTTAGGATGCTTATAGGGATGGCAGGGTTACACAATACGGCTAAAGGCTCGATGGCAGGACGCACCATCAAGCGCTTCCTGCGCTTTGGTGTGCTCCGCGGACTTCGTTCGATCGAAGTTGATCCGGAAGACTTTCGGCAGAACCTTGCCGACAAGCACGGCTTGTGGGTTCCGGACTTTGCCCGGATGAAAGACGTACCCACCGAGCGACTGGACGCCATTGCCACGGCGCTGATTCGCGATGCCGAACGGCTGGCCCTTGCGGAAGGAGCGGGCCTCGGGCTCGGCGGCATGATCACGTTCTTGCCGGACGCCAGCCTGCTCACGGTGATCACTCTCCGACTCATCCAGCGCCTCTCTTTGCTCTACGGTTTCGAAGCTCGCGGCCAGGACCAACGGATGGAAATGTGGAAAGCGGCAGCGGCTGCCTCCGGCATCGATTACGGCAAGGACTTGGCTGAGAAACAGATTCTCGAAAAACTTGTCCCGCGCATTGCGGAACGTTTCGCCGCGAAGATTGGCGCTGAGGCGGCCGAAAAATGGGCCGGGCGATTGATTCCTCTTGCGAGTTCGGCGATCGGCGGCGCCCTAAACTTTTCCTTTGTGAGAGGGTGGGGCCGCCGCGTGCATCGACATCTCCGCGCGAAGCATCTAGCGGGGAAGGCTGCCGCCCGAACTTCACCGCAGGCGTATCCGCCGATGGCCGGGGCTTTCGTCCAATAAGGCCAGCGAGCGCCAGCTCTTGGAGCAGAAGGTTTCGCTCCATCGGGCGGCCGATCATGGCGAGGTCGAAACAAAGGAGTAAGCGCGAATGGGTGCGATGCAAAGGTTCCTCGGGACTGCGAGTCTCTTCGGCTGTGCGCTCGCGCTAGTGCTGGTTCCCGAGCGGGCCGTTTCGCAATCGCCTCAAGGCCCGGATTCGCCACAGTCCGCAGCCGAAGAGTCGGTGCCCGCATTTCATGCGCGAGCCCCACAGGGCGACCTTCCCACGACCTTAGATCCCGAACTTTTCGCTGATCCTGTCGTTGAAAATGCATACGCGGTCGCCGCAAGAATCAAAAAAGCGCTCTACCAGCAGCCCTGCTACTGCCATTGCGACCGCAGCCAGGGCCACAGGAGCCTGCTGGACTGCTTCGCCAGCAAGCACGGTTCTGGATGCGGCACCTGCATTTATGAAGACTTCTACACCTTCGAGCAGTCCGGCAAAGGAAAGAGCGCCGCCGAGATTCGTGCCGGGATCATCAAGGGCGAGTGGAAATCGGTCGACGCCACGAAGTACAAGCAGCCCTTGCCGGCAAAGTGACTCCTCGATAGGGGCAACATCCCTCAGAAGTTTCTTGTCACACCGCGATGCAATTCGTAAACTATTTACCCCAGCCAAAAATAGGAGGAAGAATGCATTTTCGCGTGAAGGTGTGTGTGTCGGTGCTGGCGATTGCCCTTCTGTTTGGTGTGGCGGCAGTCCCAGCGAGGGCCCAAGACAAGCAGCACGTCGTTTCTCTGAGCGACCTGACCAAAGACGCCGCGCGGCCCGCCCAGACGCGCCAATCCAACGAAGAAGCCGTTCGATCGCTTCTTTCTTCCGACCAAGCGCAAAAAGCGCTGAAATCCGCCAACCTCGACTATCAAAAGGTCGATAAAGCCGTCGGCCAACTGAGCGATGAAGACCTTGCCAAACTGGCCGAGCGGTCTCGTCAAGCGCAAAGTGATTTCGCCGCGGGACGCATTTCGGACCGCGACATGCTTTGGATTATCCTGATCGCGCTCGCCATCGTTGTTCTGGCGCTCGCGCTCCGCTAATTCTTATAGTTTGGAGTCATTCTTTATTCGCATAAGCCGAAGCGTTCTCGGTCTGTTCCTGCTTTTCTTCCTGGGGCCTTCTGCTCGAACGGGGCCCCAGGAGAGAGCCGGAATCTGGCTGGATGTTCCTTACGTAAAGCAGACCGAAGATGGCTGCGGGTCCGCCGCCATTTCCATGCTGCTGCAATATTGGAACGCTCATGGCTCGGTGATTAACTCACAGCGCGCCGATGCCGCCGCAATCCAGAAACAGCTTTATTCACGCAAAGCGCGGGGAATCGAAGCTTCTGCTATGGAACGCTATTTCAAGGAATCGGGCTTTCGAGTGTTTCCTCTCAATGGAGATTGGAAAGATCTTCTCGAACAACTCAAGCAGGGACGCCCGCTGATCGTTAGTCTTCGGCCTGGTAGCCCGAGAACCCCGCTACACTACGTGGTGGTAACAGGCATCGATTGGCAGAACGGGGCCGCCTTCGTCAACGACCCCGCACGCGGGAAACTTCTCCGGGTCGCCCGCGAGGATTTCGAAAAGCAATGGCGGCCAAACCGCAACTGGATGCTGCTGGTTCTCCCCGAAAAGGCTTCGTGATCCTTTTTCTAGGCGCAGTGTTGGCGCTGGGTTTCCCCGCGTTCGCGCAGGATCCCGCCTCCGACCAAGCTCGTCTTTCCGCGGCGCAAAGCGCGTTTGACGCCGGTCATTGGGAGCAGGCTGCCAGGCTGGCGCAAGGTCCCGCAGACCAGTCGCCGGATTTCGATTTTCTCGCCGGGCTCGCTTTGGCTCGCTTGGAGAAATGGGAAGAAGCCAAACTCGCCTTTGACGCCGGGTTTCGAAAGAAGCCCGGCGATTCCCGGTTCTTGGTTGAGCTGGCCGGCGTCGCCTACAAGCAAAAAGATTTTCGAACGGCAAAAAAACATCTCCATGCGGCGCTTAAGCTGAACCCGCGGGATTCTTATTCCAGCGAATTTCTGGCGACGATTTATTTTCTGGAAGGCAATCTCGAAGCCGCCCTGAAATATTGGAATCCGGAAGACCAGCCGCGCCTAGGAAGTGTCGCGTTTAAACCTTCCCTGAAGCTCAAGGAATCGCTTCGCAACCGCGCGGTAGCGTTCAATGCCCCACAAGTTCTGACGGTCGACGCTCTGCTTACCACCCAGGCGCGTGTGGACAATCTTGGAATCTTTTCAAGCCGGCGCATGGAGCTCTCTCCGGCTGACTCCGGAAACTACGATGCAACGCTGCACTTGGCGGAGAAAAATGGCTGGGGCGATTCGAAAGTCGAAGGCCTCGTTTCGCTTTTGAGCGGCTTGCCTTACGCCACGGTCTATCCGGAATCTTACAACCTCGGTCGCGGGGCCGTGAATCTGACCTCCATCGCGCGATGGGACTCGGAAAAACGCCGGCTCTTCCTCGCACTTTCCTTTCCGCTTTACGGTGACTCCAGCTTGCGGTTGCGTCTTTATGCCGATGCGCGCAACGAAAATTGGAACCTGACGCAAACTTTCCTTGGCGCGGCGACGCCGCTGACGGACGTGAACATGCGCCGCGGCGCAGCTGGAGCGGAAGTGCATTCCATTGTGAATGGCCGCTGGAGCTGGAGCGCCGGGGCAGAAGTCGCGAATCGCAACTTTCGGAATTTGGGTGCATTCAACTCTCCCGCGCAGCCGGCGTTCTTCACCGACAGCACGTCCCTGGCAGCTTGGCTGGGCGCTAAACGTACTCTCTTCCGTGCTCCGGAGCGCCGCTTCACGCTGGATTCCTCGGCAGAAGGGAAAGCCGGCCGGGAGTTTGCCAATGGCCTCGGGCCGTTGGCCACGCTTCGCGGATCGCTCCTCGCGCATTGGCTTCCGCGCGCAAAGGGTGACGACTATGAGACGCAAATCAAGATTCGTGCCGGCGCTACGGCCGGCAAAACCACTCTCGATGAACTGTTCGAATTGGGAATCGAGCGCGACAACGACCTTTGGCTTCGCGGCCACGCCGGAACTTTGGGCGGCCGCAAAGGAGCCGCGCCGCTTGGGAGGCGATTCTTTCTGGTGAATTGGGAGACGGACAAAAACATTTATCAAAACGGTTTTTTCACCGTGAAGCTCGGCCCATTTGTCGATAGTGGCGCGGTTGCCGATTCGTCCGGCCTCTTCGGCTCCGAGCGGTGGCTGTGGGACGCTGGCGCACAATGCAAGGTCCGAGTCCTCGGAAGTCTGACCGTGGTCCTTTCCTACGGCCGTGACTTGCACGACGGAAAGGGCGTTTTCTACGGAACGGTTCTGCACTAGTTCTTGATGGCGCCTTCGAGAAAAATCGTAATTCCGAATGCCGGGAAACCCGGCTACTATTTCTTCCGTCTCACATTCAGTTCGCGTGGCGGCCGGGGTTCATTTAAGCGCCCGGCGGTCGTTTCAAACTTCTTCAAGACGGGGGCCGGAGATGTCAAAACGATTTTTTCTCGCTGGTTCGATCGTTGCGGCTATTGGAATTCTGGCGGTTGGTCTCGCCGGCGCCGGGTTGCGCACGCCCACGGCAACCGCGGACAAACCAAATGCGTGGGGCTTCGAAACTGCGAATCTCGACAGGACCTGCAAGCCTTGCGACGATTTTTATCAGTTCGCGATGGGCGGTTGGATGAAGTCCAACCCCATTCCTCCGGAATACTCGAGCTGGGGCTCGTTCACTCAGCTTGCGGACAAGAACCAGCAGAACTTGCGCCAAATTTTGGAGGCTGCCGCGGGCATCAAGGCCGCTCCAGGCTCCAACGAGCAGAAGATCGGTGATTTCTACGCCAGTTGCATGGACACGGCAAGCATTGATGCGGCCGGAACAAAACCCATCGAACCCGACCTAGCCCGCATTGCCGCGATCAAGACGGTGGCGGACCTGCAGGCGGTAACGGAGCACCTGCACAGCCAGGGCATCGGTGCGTTTTTTCGTTTCAACTCCACTCAGGACGCCAAGGACAGCACGCAGGTGATTGGCGCCGCGTTTCAAGGCGGCCTCGGATTGCCGGAGCGCGAATACTACCTGAAGGAAGACGACAAATCGAAGCAGCTTCGCGGAGCCTACGAGAAGCATGTCCGGAAGATGTTGGAGTTGCTCGGTGATCCCGCGGACCCATCGGCAGCGGAAGCCGCCAGCATCCTCAAGATCGAAACCGCGCTGGCCAGCGCTTCGATGAAAAACACCGACCTTCGTGACCCGGATAAGACCTACCACAAAATGATGCTGGCGGACCTGAAGACGCTCACTCCGAATTTTTCCTGGGAAGCGTACTTCAAGGCCGCCGGGCATCCGGAACTGAAGGAGATCAACGTCGGTCAGCCGGACTTTTTCAAGGCTCTCGACGCGCAATTGACGGCAACTTCCATCGACGATTGGAAAACCTACCTGCGCTGGCACCTGGTGAATGCAGCGGCTCCCGGGCTCCCGGAAAGGTTCGTCGACGAGGACTTTGCTTTCCGCGGCAAGACCCTGACCGGCGCGAAGGAAATCCAGCCGCGCTGGAAGCGCTGCGTGCAAGCGACGGATCGCGTGCTAGGGGAGGCCCTCGGCCAGGTCTATGTGCAAAAATATTTTCCACCCGAAGCCAAGGCCCGCGCTCTCGAAATGGTGCACAACCTGATCGCCGCGCTGCGCGATGATTTACAAACACTCCCTTGGATGGGACCGGAGACACGCAAGCAAGCCACCGCGAAACTTGAAGCTTTCGCGGTGAAAATCGGCTACACCGACAAGTGGCGCGATTATTCCGCGCTGAAAATCGACCGCCGGTCCTACGCCGAAAATCAATGGCGTGGAGCGGAGTTTGATTTCGCGCGCCGCCTGAACAAAATCGGCAAGCCTGTGGATCGCACGGAATGGGGAATGACGCCGCCGACCGTGAACGCCTACAACAACAGCAGCATGAATGAAATCGTTTTCCCCGCAGGCATCATGCAACCGCCCTTCTACGATCCGAACGCCGATGACGCGGTGAATTATGGCGGCATGGGAGCGGTCATCGGACATGAAATCACGCATGGCTTCGACGACCACGGCAGCAAATTCGATGGCCGGGGAAATTTGAAAGACTGGTGGAGCCCGGAAGACTTGAAGAGTTTCCAGGCGCGCGCTGCCTGCGTCTCCGATCAATTCGACAGCTACGTGGTCGACGGCGACCTCCACGAAAACGGCAAGCTCGTTCTGGGCGAAAGCATCGCCGACCTGGGCGGGCTGACCATCGCTTATGCCGCTTACGAAAAATCACTTCAAGGTAAGCCGCGGCCCGCGGACAGAGACGGCTTCACTTCGGAACAGCGCTTCTTCCTCGGCTGGGCGCAAGTCTGGGGCGCCAGCGAGCGCATCGAATTTGCGCGGCTGATGGCTAACACCAATCCGCATCCGTTGCCAAGGTTCCGCGGCAATGGACCGCTCTCGAACATGGCGGAGTTCGCCAAGGCCTTCGGCTGTAAGAAGGGTGAGCCGATGGTGCGGGAGCAAGCCTGCAAAATCTGGTAATCAAGAGAAATCTGGTCGATTTTCCCCTGTTTCCAGATTCAGAAGTTAGAAGTGGAAAACGAATCCGCCCGTAAGTTGGAAATTATTTTGCGACTGGTTGAAAAAACCGGTCCGCACGTAGTCCGCCCCCAGGCGGAAGGAGATGCGCGGATTCCAGCGGTAATCCGCTCCGCCGCCAACTTTAATGACGTAAGAGTTGCGGCTGGATCCTGTGACCTGCGGCTGTTCGTGCGCGCCGCCGAAAATTCCATGCAGCCAGGGTTCCCACTGCCGGTGCCGCCGCGTGATCTTTGGGCCGCCGCCGTAAGTAGCAATCTTCACATGCTCGTTGACGAAAATCGTGGGGGCATAAACCGCGCTGACATTGCCCTCGATTCCGAACCATTCGTTTGTGAAATATACGACGGAGGTGTTGATGCCGACGGCGTTGGCATTGAACATGGACGATTGAAATCGCAACAAGCTGGCGCCTAGACCCAACTCCCAACGGTAATCGCCGCGCCCCCCGTAGAGAAACTTCGGCTGCGGTGACGGCGAAGCTGGCTCGGCGTTATCGAGCGGCAGGGCCAGAGCCGTGGCGACAACCGGCGCTGCGAATGGGTTCGCCAGTTTGACGACCGGCGCGGAAAACGTGTCGGCTTCGACGAGGTCGCTCGGGAGCGTCGCTTTCGCCGCGGAGGTCGCCGTGAAATCTTGAGCGGCATTCGCCCTATCGATCTGCAAAGCGGGCGCGCTCATCTGCGCTCGCGCCACACCACTGCTCCCAAGCAGCCATGCTGCTAGCAATAACCTCTTCATTGACACTCCCCTTCGAGGGCTAACCCCACGCGCGAATTCAGCCACGCAGCTACGGTAAACAACACGATGGCCTTTGTCCATGCTCTTTCGCGGAAAGGCGACAAAAAAGAAATGGGGGGAAACCCTAGGGGCGGCTAATTCAACTCCTTCAAAAGGACCGGGATGATTCCGGAAGTTGCCCTTACTACAAGACTAGCGGCCATGCCTTAGATAATCGTCGGTCTTGTTCAGCCAGTCCTCGCGCGGCGGATCAAATACGTCGAGGTCCACGGTGTCCTCGATGGCCCAGGCTTCGTGGGGCATATGGGGCGGGATACACAGCACTTCGCCGGCGCGGACCACGATTTCCTTCCCATCGATGGCGAACTTCAACGCGCCTTCGAGGATGTAGGTGACCTGCTCGTTGTGGTGGTGATGCAAAGGCACATGCGCGTTTTTCTTCAACAACACCCGCGCCAGCATGATCTTGTCGCCAACCACCATTTCCCGATCGATGAGCGGATTCAGTTGCTCGCGCTCCACGTTCTTCCAGGCAACGTGCTTCGATTTCGCTGGAGTTGTCATTTCATGCCTCCCATACAACTTCGCTGCAACGCCGCGCGGGTACAGGCGCGCAAGCTCCAATCAGCGAGAAACCGCGGCGCGCCAGTGAACGGAAACGCGCTCGATGCGTTCCAGAGCTTCTTCGAGCAAATTCCTGGCGCTGACGAGCGAAAATCGCAGATACTTTTCCCCCCCGGGACCAAATGCCGCTCCGGCAATTCCGGCCACGCCGGCCTCTTCCAACAAAAGCTTCTGCAATTCCTCCGCCGAGAGTCCCGTATCTTCAATATTCACCCACGCATAAAAAGCGCCATCCGGAGCCTGGCAGCGAAATCCAGGGAGTTGATTGAGCCCGGCAACCAAGAGATCGCGCCGCTTGCGGTATTCCGCCACCATGGCCTCGACGGCGTTCGTGGAATCGCGCAGCGCTTCGATAGCCGCCACTTGGGTGAATTCCGCCGCGCACGTAAATGTGTTCAGCACCAGCAGGTCCATGGCATCGATCACTGCGACGGGCGCGACGGCGTACCCCAGCCGCCAGCCGGTCATGGCAAAACTTTTCGAGAATCCGTCAATGATCACGGTGCGCTCCGCCATGCCGGTAAGCGACCAGATGGATTTGTACTCCCCGGCGAACAGAATGCGTGCGTAAATCTCGTCCGCGATCACCCAGAGATCGTGCTTTGTGGCCAGCGCGGCAATCTTTTCTAGAACCACGTCAGTTAAAACCGTTCCCGTCGGATTGTTCGGGCTCGACGAGCGCCATCATCGCGAGCGAGAGCGCCATCTTGCATCCCGGCGCCACGATGACCTGCTCCGCCCTAGCATCGACCCTGCGCGTGCGCTTCAAATAGTCAGCAATAGCTTCGCGCAGTGCCGGCACACCCCGCGTGGAGCAATAACGGTCGCGCCCCGCCGCCACGGCGCCGCGCAGCGCATCCACGACCGGCGCTGCGGGATGAAAATCCGGCTCGCCAAGTTCCAGATGAATGATCGACCGGCCCTGGCGCTCAAGTTCTTTGGCGCGCGAATAGACAGCCAGCGCGCCTTCGCCATTCAATTGAGAAACGCGGGTTGCGATTCGTGCCATGATGCTGTCCGGACGGGAATCTTATCACTTCGTGGCGAGCGCCGGCGTCCTCGGAACCGGCGGCCCCCAAGTGGCGCCGCAGCGCTAACTGGGACGCGCCCACGCCCACAATAGTCACCACTTGACGCCACCCTCCCCGGGCGAGACGATGTTTCTGGGCACATCACGCGTAACCTGCCCTTTCTTCTGATCGTCTAATGATTGAAGGTCGCGCCCCGTGAGGGGGTGAATATGATTTCCCGCAAACTGGTTCCTTTCCTTTTGTTGGTTCTCTTTAGTTCGCTTTTTATAGACACGCATCCCGCAGTGGCGGATTCCAGCCATGCCCGCATCATCCGCCTGAGCCTCGTTCAAGGCGATGTCCGTTTCGCTCGCCAGACGCACGGTGACCCGCTCTCGGATTCCACCGCGACCTGGGAAACGGCCAGTCTGAATCTGCCGATCCGCCAGGGCTACGTTCTTGCCACTGACAAAGGCCGCGCGGAAGTGGAATTCGAGAACGGCGCCATGGCTTTCCTCAAGGAGAATACGGTCCTGGAGTTCTACGACCTTTCCCTCCAGGATTCAGCCCGGACAACGCGGCTGGTTCTTCGCCAAGGCAGCGCGTCCTTCTACGTGAATCCCGCTGGCGGCGACTATTTCAGCGTAACCGGCGGCGACTTCACTGTCGAAGCTAGCAGCCGGACCAGATTTCGCCTGGACAATTTCGACGACGGCAGCACCGTCGAGGCTTATCAGGGCCGCGTTTCTGTTTTGCACAATAAGAATGAGACGCGACTCGACCACGGCCAGTCCCTTTCGATGAAGGCCGGTGACGATTCTTCCCTGAGCTTCGGCCGCCTTCCAGACGAAGACGACTTTGATCGCTGGGTTTCCGGCCGCGTCGATAGCGTTTCGAGCGCCACAAACGCGGCGTTGCAATACACCGGGTCGCCTTATTACGCGCCGGGGTTCGCTGATCTCTACACCTATGGCGCCTTTTCCAATTGCGGTGCCAACGGATACGGCTGGAGGCCATTCGGTGCCGGCCTTGGCTGGTCACCCTTCAGCAACGGACAGTGGATCATGGATCCCGCGTTGGGCTGGACTTGGGTCAGCTTTCAGCCCTGGGGCTGGGCGCCTTATCACTACGGAGGATGGCTCTTCGATGCCTCTTGCGGTGGCTGGTTTTATTCCCCGCCGGTTCTTTACGGATACCCGGGTTATCCGGTTGGTCCCATAAGGCGGTTTCCCCCGAGGGTTCATCCGCCGCGCCCCATCTATCATCCGGTGACGGCGGTCTTCGTCCGGCAGGGCGGCAAGACCGGCGTCGTGCCCATGCATCCGCTTGATCAAAAAGGAAAGACTCCGCTGAACTTGGAACGCGGCGTTTTCTCTAGCGTGGGAGTGAAAGGCGTGAGCTCGCAGCTCCAGCCTGTCGCGCCCGGGCAAAAATGGGAAACACTAAAATCGCCACCGCGCGAAGCACTAAGCGGCAGCCTCGCCGCCGCTGCGCCACCGGTGCGCGTCTCGAGAACTGTGGTGGAAGCCAACTCCGGCGTTCGTGCTGTTTCGCCTGGCAAGGATTCTTCCATCGTTTACGATCCGCACGAACACCGCTTCGTGAATACGAATTCTCCAGCGCCTTCTTCTTCGGCGGCTTCGTCCAACATGAAAAGTAACGAAATCCGCGTCGAAAACGGACGGACCGCGGCTTCCACTTTGCCACCAGCCACCGTCACGCCGCCGCGAACTCCCGCAACTGCTCCCCCGGTCCGCAGCGCAAATTCCGCTCCGCCTCCACGCAGCATTACACCGCCGCCGGCCCCGCGCTATTCCGGCGGTGATCGCGGCGGGAGCCCCAGCGCGAGCGGCCGAGCCAGTGGCTGGGGCGGGTCGTCCTCTTCGGGTTCGGCGGGCGCGAGTAGCTCGGGACGGTCCTCATCCTCGCCGACTCCCTCTTCTTCGGCCGCGGCTTCTCACCCATCCTCCGGCGGCCGCCCGCATTAAGCGAAGCCGAAACGATCGCAAGAACGGCTCCCCCGGGAGCCGTTTTTCCTTGCCCTTCACCAAATCGCGATTCGCGCCATTACGAAAAAATCATCCCGGCGTAACCCACCACTCGGTCGCGATCACCGGACACATCCGCGGACGTCGCATACTTCACCAACTCCGATTTTTTTACGCCCAGCGCATTCAGCGCCGTAAGCATGGCCACGGCCGGTCCCAGCCCGCACATGGAAATCCCATGGTTGCGGCAAGTGTCGTACAGTCCGCGCGGCTCGAGGGCAAGCAACTCTTCGATGGCCTTGCGGTCCTTGACGCGCGTAGTAGCGTCATCCTCGTAGTGATTCAAGTCCGAGGTCGCGAGTAGCAGGACGTTTTCTTTTGTGCTTTCAAGCACTCCTGCCATCGCTTCTCCCACTTTCACCAGGTCTTCGAATTGCACGGTCCCGAGCGCCACCGGAACAAGCGTGAAATCCGGCGCCAGGACCTGAAGAAACGGCACCTGCACTTCCAGCGAATGTTCCGTGCTGTGCGCCACGCTATCTTCGCGCAGCAGTGGGCAGTCTTTCTTCAACGCTTCCGCCAGCGCCTCGTCGATCGGCGCGTCTCCTAGCGGTGTGCGCCAGGCGCCGCTTGAAAGTATCGCCGCCGGCTCACCCCGCGGATGATGCCGCACGCCGAGAATGATAATTTTTCCGGGCAGCGCCATCCGCCGAAATACCGCGCCGGCCACGTGTCCCGAATAAACGTAACCCGCATGCGGCACAAGGCACGCCCTGACCGGAATGCCTGGTTCCCCTGAATTCGTAGAGGTGTATTTGTGAATGAGCGCTGTGAGTTCCGCAGGATGGGAGGGATAGAAGCGTCCGGCAACCGCAGGCAAGCGAAGCATGTTGCCGCTCCGCGAATCAAATAGGCTTCGAGGGTTTCCCTTTGAACTTGATCGCACTCGACGTGGCCGGCTCGTAATAGATGGTTATTTTGTCGCCGTACTGGTAGCCGCCGTTGTCGATAATTTTCTGCATTTTCTCGGATGCGGCTTGGGAGAGCGGAAATGTCCGGATGGTTAGGTCGTTCCCCTTTGCACGCACGGTTATCTGCGCGTTGTTTGCGTTCATCACGAAGCCTTCAAATTTATCAAGTCCCGTATTCTTGGGCTTCGGCTTTACCGCGTTGATGATGATTGGCGCCACCGTCTCGGCCGCGATAATCGGCACGGTTACAGGATCCTGCGCATCCGCAGGCGCCGAAAAAATGCCCGACGCCGCAAGCATCAGGGGCAGTCCTAGCGCGGCATTTCTAGCGAATCTGTTCATTCCGTGTCGTCCGTGGCAATCCGCAGCGATTTCAAAAATCTCACATCCTGGGGAGTCATCGCCAGCCGCGGGGCCGGCTTCTTGTCATTCTCCTCGGAAAATGGTTCCTGATCCACCTGAATTCGCAGCGACTCCAGGAACCGGCGGTCTTGCGTCGTCAGCTTGGCTGCCTCCGCCGCGGCTGCGTCGCGCTTCGCCAGCCCGATGGTCGCGTCCAGCTTCAGCACGATATCGTACCCGTGCGCGCGCACTCCGGCAATCGCACCTGTGATGCGGTCGGAGTCGGACACCGTATCATTGATCGCGTGTCCCAGTTCGCGGAGCAAGTTTTTCAGGTGATCATCGAGTTGCAAGGGGATTCTCCCGTACTACTTCGGCCATTTTAGGCCCAC
>WNFT01005792.1_pt1 | contig 14782 bp, 14 predicted proteins | sample 5400191 | NCBI WGS metagenome assembly WNFT01 (sample SAMN13153359, study PRJNA577476) | soil metagenome | isolation source: 80 cm saprolite under Madrone tree | place: USA:California | collected 2016-06-14 | reverse complement strand
CTGGGTGGCCACCTGCGCCGCCCGCTGGGTCATGGACGGCGCCGTGCCGCTGCCACTGCTGCTGGCCTCCCTGACCACGGCGCTGCGCTCGCCGTTCGCGCCCCTGCGCGAGGCCGCCGCCGTCGCCGTCGCCCGCGCCGCGCCGGCGGAAGCGCCAGGGCTGCTGGCACACCTGGTCGAAGACCCGGTGTCTTTCGTCGGGCGCACCGCTCGGGCGCTGATCGCCCGCCGGGCTCCGAGGGCCACCGCATGATCTCGACCGTCGAGAAGGTCCTCTTCCTCAAGTCGATCGATCTCTTTCGCGCGCTCCCGTCCGAGGAGCTGGCGCAGATCGCGGAGATCGCCGAGGAGCAGCCGCTGGCCGCCGGCGATCAGGTCTTCGCCCAGGGCGAGCCGGGCGACGCGCTCTACCTGATCGTCGAGGGGACGGTGAAGGTGCACCTCGGCCAGAGGGAGCTGGCGCGCCTCGGCCAGCGGGACGTCTTCGGAGAGATGGCGGTGCTGGACTCGGAGCCGCGATCGGCCAGCGTGACCGCGGTGGAAGACGCGGTGCTTCTAAAAATCGGCCGGGACGATTTCCGCGACATCCTCGGGGAGCGCCCCGAGATCGCCATGGGCGTGATGAAGGTGCTCACCCGGCGCCTGCGCGAGACCAGCAATCAACGCTCCTGACGGTCAGGGCGTCGTTCCCGACAGGCGCGCCACCTCGGAGGCGAAGCCCTGCAGGGAGACGTCGTGCTGCGCACCCGTCCGGAGCTCCTTCAGCTTGGCCCGGCCCGCCTTCAGCTCCTGATCTCCGAGCACCAGCGCGAATCGGGCGCCGAGCGCGTCGGCGCGCTTGAGCTGGTTGCCCGGATTGGCCTTGCGGAAGCTGACCTCCGCGGAAAGGCCGGCGGCGCGCAGCTCCTGGGCGAGCTGGTCCGCCCGCGCCGCCTCCGCCTCGCCGAGCGGGGCGATGAACACCAGCGGCCGCGTGGCGCGCTCCTTCCCCTGTTGCGCGAGCAGGAGCGCCATCCGCTCCACGCCGGCGGCGAAGCCGATCCCGGGGACGTCCGGACCGCCCAGGTCCTTCACCAGTCCGTCATAGCGTCCGCCCCCGGCCAGCGTGCTCTGGGCTCCGAGGCCGGAGGTGGCGATCGCCTCGTAGGTCGTGCGCGTGTAGTAGTCGAGGCCGCGGACCAGCTTCGGATCGATCACGAACCGGACGCCCACCCGCCGCAGCGCTTCCTGGACCCCGGCGAAGTGGGTCTTGCAGGCGTCACAGAGGAACTCCTCCATCCGGGGCGCTCCGGCGGCGACCTCCTGGCACTTGGGGTTCTTGCAGTCGAGGACGCGGATGGGATTGGTCTCGATGCGGTTGCGGCAGTCTTCGCAGAGCTCCTGGGAGCGCGAGCGGAGATAGCTCTGCAGCGCCTGGCGATACTTCGGCCGGCAAGCCGCGTCGCCCAGCGTGTTCAAGTGCATCTCGAACGACAGCCCCAGGGTGCGCAGCCAACGATCGAGCAGCTCGATCTGCTCGGCGTCGATGCGCGGCCCCGGGCTCCCGAACGCCTCCACGCCGATCTGGGTGAATTGTCTGTACCGGCCGCGCTGCTGCCGCTCGCGGCGGAACATCGGGCCCAGGTACCACCACTTGGTCTCCGGCTCCTGCTGGTTGACGTTGTGCTCGACGTAGGCGCGGACCAGCGAGGCGGTGTTCTCCGGGCGCAGGGTCAAGGAGTCGCCGTGGTCGTCGAAGGTGTACATCTCCTTGCCGACGATGTCGGTGACCTCGCCGATGCCGCGCACGAACAGCTCGGTCCGCTCCAGGATGGGAGTGCGGGCCTCGCGATAGCCGTACAGCGGGAACAGGTCCCGCGCCGACTGCTCCACCAGATCGTAGTGCCCGACGCGCACCCAGGGATCGTCGTCCTTGACGTACGTGTCGACGGGCAGCACGTCCCGCGTCCCTTTGACGCCGCGGATCTTCTGGCTCATGGCGCTTCCAGCGGCTCGCCGAGGCGGATGCGGGCGCCCGGGCGCAGGTGCGCCGCGAGCTTCACGCCCGGGGCGAAGAGCACGACCACGGTGGAGCCCATCTCGAACATCGCCAGCTCCGCCCCCTTGGCGATGGGGATGGGCCGCTCGTAGATCCGCCGCACCGCCCGCCGGGTCCTGCGCGCGTTGGTCGTCACGTCGTCGTAGAGGGCCCGGATGCGCCCCACGTTGGTCGCGCCCACCGCCACCACCCCGCACGGTCCCCGCACCGTGTCCAGGAAGGTCGTCAGCCGCTCGTTGACGCAGAAGAGCTTGTCGACGTTGCGCAGGCCGAGCGGATTCACCGGCCAGAGCTGGCCCGGCATGTTGACGTACCCGGTGATCGCTCCGCCCAGCGGCGCGTGGATGCGGTGGTAGTCGTGAGGCGCGAGATAGATGGTGCAGAAGGTGCCCCCGGCGAACCGGCGGGCATCCTCCTCCGCGGCCGGGCCCCCGATCAGCTCGGCCAGCGTGTAGTGCTTTCCCTTCGCCTGATAGAGGCGCGAGTCGACGATCTCGCCCAGCTCGCCGACCGTGCCGTCCACCGGGCTGACGGGAAGCCGATCGCCGGGCGCGATGCTGCGGGCGCCGGGCTTGAGCCGGCGGGTGAAGAACTCGGTGAACGTCGGGTACTCCTCGATCGGCCGCTCCGCCTCGCTCGCGTCGACGCCGTACTTGCGGGCGAAAGCGCGGATCGCGGCGCGGACCACGGGCCTCGGCGCGCTGGCGCGGCAGGCTGCGCCCACCGCCCGCGAGAGCGTGTTCTTGGGCAAGAGGTGCAGCAGCATGTACGACAGCTCGGCCATCGGGCTGGTTGGTCTAGTACACATCTCGTGAATTACCAGCAAATGATCACGCTCAAGCGTTGCCCCTGAGCCGCCTGCGGCGGCCGGGGCAAGCAGGGGGCTCTGCGGAACGCTATTGCTGCTGGGGCGGCGGCGTGACCGGAACCATTCCCTCCGGCATCGGCTGGCCTGGATAGACCACCTGCACCTGCTGCTCCGCGGGAGGCTTCGGCGGCGCTTTGGCAGCCTGGCTGGCGGGCGCCTTCGCGGGTGCCGGTGGCGGCGCCGGCGGGCGCGGGTCCGCCAGGCGCCGATAGATCTTTCCATTCACCACCAGCACGATCTGTCCCACCAATCCCGGAAGCTTCGCCTTGCAGGGGTCCGTCGGCGACATCCGATAGACCGTCCCCGTCACGCCGGTTCCCTGCTCGTTGAACGGCTCGCTGTCTTGAAGGCACCCGCCGCTCTGCTTGTTCAGCTCCGCGACCGAACCGCCGGGGCCGAACGGGTCTTGCGGCTGACCCGCATCGACGTTCGCGGCAGCGAGCACTTGCTCCGGATCGATGCGCCCCGCCGAGCTGGTCGCGCTCTGGGCAGCCGCGGCGGCCATCTTCTCCCGCTCGGCGTGTTGTCGGGCGAGCTCTTCGCGGCCGCGCTGGATGGTCCCCAGCATCGCCTCCGCCGGCTGGGCGTCGACGGATCGCGGGTCGACCTTGTGGAGCAGCGAGACGACCTCGTCCATCCGCGGATCGCCATAGGCGTCGTCCAGCTGGGTCGAGTACAGCTGCTGGTAGATGGCAGCGGCCTGCTGGTAGCTCTCGTCCGGTCCGGTGGTCCGCCGGCAGCCGGCCAACGTCAGCGCCACAAAGCAGATCGCCGCACGCCGGGACACGTCCCCTCCTCGTCGAGAGCAACGCGCCGACGCTAGCATGGCCTTCCGGCAGGGGCAGGTTTCCCGCCGCGGAACCTCAGAAGCGCGCCTGTACACCCACAGAGTCGCTCTGCAGGTCCCACCAGAGGAGCCCGCCGCCCGCTGCTGCGAGCACGGCGGCAGCCACGTAGAAGCCGCGCGCCAGGTTCGTGTTCCGGTCGACGTCGGTGAACGCCTGCACGTCGCGGGGTTGGAGCTGGTGACGCCGATCACCGCGCTGGCCACGCCGGCGCCGATGGCGGCGATGGCCACCGGCCGCACCCAGGCGGGCTTGCCCGAGACCGGCTCGACGATGGCGGGAACCGCCGCGGCCGGAAGCGCGACGACCGGCCCGGCGCCGAGCTCGATGCGGGCCTCCGTGGTCCGTCCGAAACGCACTTCCACGAACGTGCTCAGCTCCCGGGCCTTGTCCTTGAGCCGGACCACATGCTGTCCGGGAGCCAGTCCTTCCAGCGGCTGCGGCAGGGGGAGCGTGCCGGAGGGCTTGCCGTCGACGAACAGCATGGCGCCCGCGGCGCCCTCGACGCGCAGGGATCCGACGAACCGTCCCGGGGCGAGGAGCTGGACCGCGGTCTCGCGAACCATCTCGATGAGGGCGTCCTGCGAACCGCTCACCGGATGGGTGGCGCGCCGCACCTCCTGCCCGCTCTTGGTGTCGATCAGCTTGAGATCGATCATGAACGAGTCGCCGAGCTGGCTGGTGGTCCCGACGATCAGCTGCCGGGCGCCGAGGTGCGCCGCCGCGGCCGCGGCGCAGGGGATGCGAGCCTCGCAGTCCGGCTCGCGCTTGAGGGCGTCGAGCACTTCCTTGGCCGGAACCAGCCGCGCCTCCTGCAGGTGGGCAAGCTCGTTCCGCAGCGTCACCTCCAGCGCGTGGACGACGTCCGCCGGCGCGCCCAGCGGCCGCAGCGGGAGCAGCGCCACCACCGGCGGGGCCGGCGCGGTGGCGAGCAGAGCGAGGGCGAGCGCTGCCCACATGCGGCTCATCCTCCCACCAACGCGGGCCCCGGCAAAATGGCAATTGCGGCCCTGCCCCGGCGCACCCACGTGTTCTAGACTGGCCGGTGATGTGCCGCCTCTTCGGCTGCCGCTCCCGGGACCCCGGCGGCGTCTCCCACGAGCTGTTTCACGGCGCCAACGCCCTGCGCGTGCAGAGCCGCGAGCACCCCGACGGCTGGGGCGTCGGCTGGTACGAGGACGGGACGCCCCGTGTCATCCGCAGCCTCACCCCCGCCCATGGCGACGCAGATTTCGAGAAGCTCTCCCACTTCGTCTCCGCGCAGACGGTGATCGCCCACGTCCGCAAGGCCAGCGTGGGGCGGGTCGCTCCCGAGAACACGCATCCCTTCCAGCGCGGGCCCTGGCTCTTCGCGCACAACGGAACGCTGCCGGACTGGGAGCGCACGCGGCCCTTGCTGGAGGAGCTGGTCGATCCCGCGCTCCGCCCAGAGCTGCGCGGAGAGACCGACAGCGAGCGCTGCTTCCTGCTCTTCATCTCCCGGCTGCGCCGCCGCTGCGATCCGGCGAACGCCGACGTCGAGTCCGCGGCTGCCGCGCTCGCGGAGACGGTCTCGCTGGCGCGGCAGTGCGCTGAGCGCTCCGGCGAAGACGCGAGCACGACGTTCCTCGCCACCGACGGCCGCCTCCTGCTGGCCTGCCGGCGGCGGCGGACGCTGTTCGTCTGCTCGCCGGCTCCGGACGGGGCCGGGCGTTGCGAGTACGTCGCGGTGGCCAGTGAAGACCCCGGCGAGCCGCCTCCGGGCGGCAAGCGCGCCTGGCGGTTGCTGCCCGAGGACGCGTTGGTCGCCGTGGATGCGGAGCTGCACCTTCGGGTAAGACCGCTCGGCGCGAAGTGAGCGGGCCCGTCAAAAGCTTGGCGGCGGCTTTGACGGTCGACAGGATCTTGACGGTCCCGCCGGTCCCAACTCTCCGGAATCCGGGCGTTCACGGCTGGCCCCGCCATTGCTCTACCGAGGGGCATGCTGACCCGGACCGCCGCCGCCTTCCTCGCCCTCTCGCTCTTCTCCTCGTCCGCCTTCGCCGCCGCCTCAAGGAGCTTCACCGTGGGCGCGGTCGTCGTGGCCTCCGCCACCGTCACTTCCTCGGTGCGGGCGACGACGCAGGACCGGGTCGACGTGCAGGTCACCAAGCGGGGCGCCAACGCCCCCATGCTGATGGTGGACGGCCGCCTGAAGCCGGTCTCCGAATCGGGCTCCGCGCAGCTCCCCACCTCCGGTGCCGGCGACGTCACCTTGACCCTGCTGTACTAAGCCCGCTCTAGTCGTCGTGATGCCGGTGGTGCTTCTCTTCCCGCTCTTCCTTCCTTCGCTCCTTCTCCGCCCTCTTCTGCTCGCGCCAGCGGGCCTTCTCCGCCTCCCTCGCGGCCTTCCACTCCGCCTTGCGGAAGCGGCGGTACTGGCCGGGCGGAATGCGTCGTAGCCCATAGGGAACGAACCGGGGCTCGACGTAGATCCAGCGCGCCCGGTAGTCGCGAGCCCGGTACCAGAGATCGCCGCGGCGCGCCCAATACCAGCCTCCCGAGAAGAACACCTCCTCGTCGAGGTCCTCGACCACCTGGATGCCCGGCTGGACCACCACGCGCGGCGGCAGCACCGGCGGCAGCGCGATGGTGATGCTGGTCTCGAAGACGCCCTCGGCGCGCAGGGGACCGGTGAGGATCACGGCCGCGACCATGGCCGCGGCGACGGAAAGCTTCTGGTTCATCGTCATGCGCCAGAGACTCGCGGGGGGCCGGGCCGCGCACAAGTTTTCGCGGCGTCAGCGGCGGCGCACATACGCAGCCGATGTGTCACACGCCGCGAGAAGTCGCTCGCCGCGCGGACCCGTCGCCCGCAGCGAGACCGTGCGGGCGCGCGGGCCGGCGTGCGCGAGCGCGATCTCGAGGCGATCGGGAGGAAGGGCGCCTCGCGCCCGGTCCGCCCATTCGCAGACGGTGGCGGCGGGCTCCGCGAGCAGATCCTCGAACCCGAGGGCGAACAGGTCGCCAGATGTGGAGACCCGGTAGAGATCGAGGTGCTGCAGCGGCACCGGCCCGCGGTACAGGTTGACGATGGCAAAGGTCGGGGAGCTCGCCGCCTCGGCTCCAGCGCCCTCGGCCATGGCCTTCACCAGCAGGGTCTTTCCGGCGCCCAGCTCGCCGGTGAGCGCGACGAAGTCACCCGGTTTCAGCGCGGCCCCGAGCTTCCGCCCGAGCGCGCGCGTGGCGGCCGGGCTCTTCAACGACGACCGACGGGTCATCTCGACCAGCGCCGGAAGAGGCGCGGGAGGCCGACGCGGGCGATGTCGCTGGCCACCATCGGCGCCTCACCCACCTCGGCCGCCGCCAGATCGCCCGCGCGCGCATGCAGGAAGACCGCGAGCCGCGCCCGCTCCCCGCTGCCGCCGATCCCTCCGCGGCGGGCGAGCACCGCGCCGGCGATGCCGGTGAGGACGTCGCCGGTCCCGGCCGTGGCCATACCCGGATTGCCGGCCGCGCAGATGGCGCTGGTCCCCTCGGGATCCGCGACCACCGTGTGCGCCCCTTTCTGCGCGACGCAGGCTCCGAAACGCTGCGCGGCGCGGACCGTCGCGTCCACGCGATCGGAGAGGATGCGCTCCACCTCCTCGCCCGTGAGCCGGGCGAATTCCCCAGGATGGGGCGTCAGCACGGGACGGGTGGGCGCCTTCCGGAACCACTCCGCGATGCGGTCGCGGTGCTCGGCGAGCGCGTTGAGCGCGTCGGCGTCGAGGATGCACGACTCCGCGATCGCCACCAGCTCGCCCAGGAGCGGACCGGTCTCCGGCCCCCGGGGGATTCCCGGCCCCATGGCGAGGGCCGTCTTTCCCTTGAGGGCTTCCCGCAGGGCGGGAAGGTCGGCCAGACCGAGCGGGCCCTCCCCTTGCAAGGGCAGGAACATCGCCTCGGGCACGCCGTGCAGCGCGGGGCCGACCTCCGGCCGGGCGGCCAGGGTGACCAAGCCGGCGCCGGCGCGGAGCGCCGCTTCGCACACCAGGGCGGCCGCCCCGCTCTTTCCCAGGGAACCTGCCACCACCAGGACGTGGCCGAAGTCGTTCTTGTGCGCGTTCCTCGGCCGGGGCGGCAGCTGCGAGAGCGCCCACTCCTCGTCGATCAAATCGCAAGCGGGGCCGGAGAGCTCGTCCTCCAGGGCCCGGGGGATCCCGATGGGCGCCACCACGATCCGGCCGGCGCAGTCCGCGCCAGGGTGCAAGTAGAGCCCCCGCTTCGGAGCATGCAGGGTCACGGTCACGTCGGCCCGCGCCAGATGGACCGGATAGACGTGGCCGGTGTCGGAATCCACGCCGCTCGGGATGTCCACCGCAATCACTTTGGCCCCTCGCTCGCGGGCCGCGTTGATCGTCCGGATCGCCTCCGCCTCCGGACCTTCCGGCGGGCGCGAGAGGCCGCTCCCCAGCACGGCGTCGATCACGACCACCCCGGGGCCGCCGCGCATGCCCGACTTCGCCTCCTGCCCGCCCGCGGCCCGCCACGCTTTCGCCGCAGCCGCCGCGTCGCCCTTCAACTCCGGCCGCGTGTACCTGGCGTACACCTCGTGCACGGTCTCCCGCAGCAGGCGGGCGGCCACCGATCCGTCGCCGCCGTTGTTCCCGGGCCCGCAGAAGACCACCACCTTGCGCGGCTGCAGCTCGCGCACCGCCTGGGCGACGGCCGCGCCGGCGCTCTCCATCAGCACCCGGGTGGGCAGCTCGGCCTGCGACGCCGCGAGCCGATCGAGCTCGCGTTGCTCGGCCGCGGTCAGGAGCCTCATCCGATCAGGTCCTTCATGTCGCGGACCGCCCGCTCGATGCCGGTGAGGACGGCGCGGCAGACGATCGCGTAGCCGATGTTCAGCTCGGTGATCTCCTCGATCTCCGCCACCGGCTTCACGTTCCAGTAATCGAGCCCGTGCCCGGCGGCGACGCGCAGCCCGAGCTTCGCCGCCGCCTTGGCCGCCTCGGCGATGCGGGAGAGCTCGCGCGACCGCTCCCGCTCGCCACGGGCGTCGCAGTATCGGCCGGTGTGCAGCTCGACCGCCTGCGCCTCGGCCCGGTGGCTGGCTTTCACCTGCTCCAGGTCGGGATCGACGAAGAGCGAGACCTCCACGCCGGCATCGCGCAGCGCCCGCGCCACCCTGCGGATCTCCTCGGCGTTCGAGAGCACGTCGAGTCCGCCCTCGGTGGTGAGCTCCTCCCGGCGCTCCGGGACCAGCGTGACCGTGTCGGGACGTTGCTGGAGCGCCAGGTTCAGCATGGTCTGGACGGCGGCCATCTCCAGATTGAGCGTTCCGTTCACCGTCTTGCGCAGCAGATCGAGGTCGCGATCGTTGACGTGCCGGCGATCCTCGCGCACGTGCAGCGTGATCTGATCGGCGCCCCCCAGCTCGGCCAGCGCGGCGGCCGCGACCGGGTCCGGATAGCGCCCCTTGCGCGCCTGGCGCAGCGTGGCGACGTGATCGATGTTGACGCCGAGCCGCATCGAGAGCTCCCCTCGGCGGCACAGTCTACCTCGTTCTAGGCGCCGATGGCCTTCTTCAGCTCGGAGGCGATCTCGGCGGCGTAGCCGTCGATGGTCTTCTGTTCCGGACCTTCCACCAGCACGCGCACTTTCGGCTCGGTCCCGCTGTAGCGCACCAGGACCCGGCCCTTGCCGCTCAGCCTGCGCTCGACGTCCCGGATGGCGCTCATCACGCCGGCGAGCGACCCCAGCTCGGGCTTGCTCTTCACCACCACTCCCAGCTGCGCCTGGGGGAAGACGTCCATGCACCGCGCCAGCTCGGAGACCGGCTTGCCGCTCTCCACCATCACCGAGAGCAGCGCCAGGGCGGCGATGGTGCCGTCGCCGGTGTTCGCCTGGTCGAGGAAGATCAGGTGTCCGCTCTGCTCGCCGCCGAAGTTGTACCCGCCGCGGCGCATCTCCTCCAGCACGTAGCGGTCGCCCACCCGCGTGCGCACCACCTTCCCGCCCGCCTTCTCGATGCACTGGTCGAGCCCCATGTTGCTCATCACCGTGGCCACCAGCGTCTTCTTGGGCAGCGCCTTGCGCCGCATCAGATCCAGTCCGCAGATGGCCATGACGGCGTCTCCGTCCACCACCGTGCCGTGCTCGTCGCAGATGATCAGGCGGTCGGCGTCGCCGTCGAGCGCGATCCCCAGATTCGCCCCGGTCTTCCTCACCGTCTTGCACATCGTCTCCGGATGGAGGGCGCCGAATCCGCGGTTGATGTTCTTGCCGTCCGGCTGGTTCCCGATCACGATCACCCGCGCGCCCAGCTCCTCGAGCACCGCCGGCGCGACGCGGTAGGCGGCGCCGTGCGCGCAGTCCACCACGATGGTGAGCCCTTCCAGCGTCAGGTGCCGGGGAAAAGTGTTCTTGGCGTAGACGATGTAGCGTCCGGCCGCGTCGTCGATGCGGTAGGCCTTGCCGATGCTCGTTGCGGTGGGTCGCAAATGATGCAGCTTGTCGTTCGCGACCAGGTCCTCGATCTCGGCCTCGACCTCGTCCGGCAGCTTGAAGCCGTCGGCGCTGAAGAACTTGATCCCGTTGTCGCTGTAGGGATTGTGCGAGGCGCTGATCACCGCGCCTGCGTCGGCGCGCATGGAGACCGTCAGGTTGGAGATGGCCGGCGTGGGAAGCGGGCCGCAGAGAAGGACGTCCACGCCCATGCTGCAGAGCCCGGAGGCGAGCGCCGTCTCCAGCATGTACCCCGAGAGCCGGGTGTCCTTGCCGATCACCACCCGGTGCCGGTGGTTGCCGCGCTTGATCAAGTACGCCACCGCGCGGCCGAGCTGGAGCATCAGCTCGCCCGTCATCGGATAGACGTTGGCGATCCCGCGAATTCCGTCGGTTCCGAACAGCCTTCGCGCGGTTTCTACCGGTTTCTCGGCCAAGCGGATCGCCATGTTGAAGGCTCCTGGAGTGAGACGCAATGTTGTGGCCTCGCCGGCAGCCCTGCAAGCTTGCGCCCGACTGTCAGGCACCGGACGTGCGGACGGCGTCCGCGACCGCCAGCGCCTCCCGGGTGGCTGCCACATCATGCACCCGTAACACCGCTACCCCGTTCGACGCCCCAATCACGGCGGCGGCCACGCTCCCGATCAGCCGGTCGGGAGCGGCCTTGTCCGTAGCAGCCCCGATGAAGGACTTGCGGGAGGCGCCCAGCACCAGGGGCCGGCCGAGCTGGGTCAGCTCCCGCAGGCGCCGCAAGAGCGTCAGATTGTGGGCACCGGTCTTGGCGAATCCGAGGCCCGGATCGAGCGCGATCCGCTCTCTGGCGATCCCGGCGGCCGCGGCGCGCGCGAGGGCTTCCATCAGCTCCTGTCCCACCTCGCCGTGCAGGTCCGCGTAGACCGCTCGCGACTGCATCTCGCGAGGAGTGCCGCGCATGTGCATCAGGACGAGCGCGGCCCCCGAGACGGCTCGAGCCAGCTCGGGGTCGCGCGCCAATCCTGAGACGTCGTTGACGATTTCCGCTCCGGCGTCGAGCGCGGCGGCGGCAACGGACGCTTTGGTGGTGTCGATGCTGATGGGGAGCCGCGTTTGCCGTGCCAGCTCCCGCACCACCGACTCGGTCCGGCGCCGCTCTTCCGCCGCGTCGACCGGCGCCGCGTTGGGCCGCGTCGATTCCCCGCCGACGTCGAGGATGTCGGCGCCTTCCTCCGCGAGGCGCAGGCCCCGTTTCACGGGGTCGTACGCGCCGCCGTCTGAGAACGAGTCGGGCGTCGCGTTGACGACGCCCATCACCAAGGTTCGGCCCTGCGGCAGCCGCGTGCGCGGCAATTGCCATGTGCTCGCGGCGGCCGGCGACTCGACGGATTCCGCCCGGCGCAGGAGGTCCCGTGCCGCGTCCCGCAGCGGCTCCCGATCCAGCGCGTCGGCCAGGCTGCGGGCGGCGAGCCAGATCTGGCCGATGCTTCCGAGGGACAACGCTCCGGTCGCTCCGGTCAGCACTGGCAAGCCGGACTGCCGCAAGCCCTCCGTCAATGCCGGTAGGCCCGCGGGAACGAGCGCGGCCCACCCGCGCAGGTTCGCGTCGGGCACGGTCCGGCCGATGGCCCTGCAGGCCTGCACCGAGTCCGCCTCGTTCTGGAGCTCGATCAGGCGCATCGGAGCCCGACTCTACAGCGTGGCGCGGTTAACGGGCGATTCCGCGCCGGCCCGGATACAATCCTTCGATGAACGACGCCGCCTTCATCGCCGCGCTCGAGTCCGGGACGCTCCCCAAAGAGCTGATGAACCACGCCGCCCACTTGCGGCTCGCACTGCTCTTCCGTGGAGAGCCGGAGAAGGCCCGCGCGGTGCTCCTCAAGTACATCGAGCGCGTCGGGGCGCAGGTCAAATACAACGAGACGCTGACCTGGTTCTGGCTGCGAGCGGTCAACGCGCACGAGGGCGATCTCAAGACGCTGCTGAAATCCGGTCTCGCCGACACCAACCTGCCCATGCGGCATTGGTCGCCGGAGCTGCTCTGGTCGGACGCGGCAAGGGCGCAGTGGGTCGAACCCGACCTGCGCCCTTTGCCGTTCTGAACCGCTCTAGGCCTTGCCCGCCTCGGGCTTGGGCACCGCTCCAGTCAGGCCGCCCAGCGCGTCGAGGATCTTCGACTTCTCCTTCACCTCGGGCCGTCGCACCTCGGCAGGCTTCTGCGTCGCCGCCGGGGGCTTGGTCTTGTGCAGCACCTCACCCCGGATCAGGACGTCCACCTCGTCTCCATCCAGCGTCTCCAGCTCGAGCAGCGCGATGGCGATGCGATCCAGCGCGGGCTTGTTCTCGATCAGGAGCTGCTTGGCGCGGGAGTACTGCTCGGTGACGATCTTGCGCACCTCGGCGTCGATCTCGATCGCCGTCGCCTCCGAGAAGTTGCGGTTGCGCTGGGCGAACTCGCGGCCAAGGAACACTTCGCCCTCCTCCTCGCCAAATGCCAGCGGCCCGAGCTTCTCGCTCATGCCCCACTCGCAGACCATGCTGCGGGCGAACTTGGTGGCGTGCTCGATGTCGCTCTTGGCGCCGGAGGTGATCTCGTTGAACTCCAGCTCCTCGGAGATGCGGCCGCCCATGGCCATGGCGATGCGGTCGAGGACGGAGCGGCGGTTCCAGTTCAGCCGGTCCTCCTTGGGCAGCATCTGGGTGAGGCCCAGGGCAGGGCCGCGGGGGATGATGGTGACCTTGTGCACCGGGTCGTTGTGCTCGGTGAGCTTGGCCACCAGCGCGTGCCCGGCCTCGTGCCAGGCGGTGATCTTCTTGTCCTTCTCGCTGATGATCATCGAGCGCCGCTCGGCGCCCATCATCACCTTGTCCTTGGCGAAGTCGAAGTCGCCGCCGTCCAGCCGATCCTTGTTGTGGCGGGCGGCGATCAGCGCGGCCTCGTTGACCAGGTTCTCCAGATCGGCGCCGGAGAAGCCGGGAGTTCCGCGGGCGATGGCGTCCAGATCCACGTCGGCCGAGAGCGGCGTCTTGCGGGTGTGCACCTTGAGGATGCCTTCGCGGCCCTTCACGTCGGGGCGCGGGACCACGATGCGGCGATCGAATCGGCCGGGGCGCAGCAGCGCCGGATCGAGCACGTCCGGCCGGTTGGTGGCGGCGATGAGGATCACGCCCTCGTTGGACTCGAACCCGTCCATCTCCACCAGCAGCTGGTTGAGCGTCTGCTCGCGCTCGTCGTGCCCGCCGCCCAGGCCCGCTCCGCGGTGCCGTCCGACGGCGTCGATCTCGTCGATGAAGATGATGCAGGGGGCGTGCTTCTTGCCCTGCTCGAAGAGGTCGCGCACGCGCGAGGCGCCGACGCCGACGAACATCTCCACGAAGTCCGAGCCGGAGATGGAGAAGAAGGGAACGCCGGCTTCGCCCGCGATGGCGCGCGCGAGCAGCGTCTTGCCCGTCCCCGGCGCGCCCATCAAGAGGACGCCCTTGGGAATGCGGCCGCCCAGCTTGGTGAACTTCTTCGGGTCCTTGAGGAAGGCGATGATCTCCTCGAGCTCCTCCTTCGCCTCGTCGATCCCCGCCACGTCGGCGAAGGTGACCTTGTTGTGGTTCTCGGAGAGGAGCTTCGCCTTGCTCTTGCCGAAGCTCATCGCCTTGCCGCCGCCCGCCTGCAGCTGGCGCATGAGGAAGACGAAGAGGATGCAGAGGACCCCGAGCGGCATCCAGGAGACGAGGAACTGCGCCCAGAGCGACTGCGAGTCCTCCTTCTCGAACTTCAGGGCCACGCCCTTCTGCCGCATCTTCTCCAACAGCTGGGTGTCGAGCGGCGAGACGGTGCGGAACTCCTGCCGGTTCTTCAGCTGGCCCTGGAGGACGTTCCCCTTCACGGTGGTGGTGGAGACGTCCCCTCGCTCGACCGCGGCGTAGAATTCGCTGGCGTCGATCTCCTTGGGCTCGGCCGAGCGCTGGCGGGAGAAGATCGAGTAGAACGAGAAGAACAGGAGGATCAGGACCGCCCAGAGAAAAAAGGTCTTGTACGACTGTCTCACCGTGACTCCTCGTCTGGCCTGGGACGCATGGTAGCAGAACGGGATTCGTGCCGCCGCCTGGACGGTAACGGTCCGTCCGAAGGCTTCATTTCCGGACGCAGCCGGAAGGAGTGGCTGCCTCTGCCGCAGGCCGCGCCCGGACGCAGTCCTTCCACCCAGAACACGCGGCCATGAGCGTCGCTCAGCAGGGCGAGAGCGCCGCGCTCTTCGCGCGGGACGCGGGCATCGATCCACAGGTCGGCGACCTTCTTCGATCGGCCCCCGGCGGGCCGGTAGCGGTCGCCCGGGCGCTGCCCACGCAGGGTCCAGGGGAACGGTGCCTGGGTCACGTCGACGTCGACTCCTGCGCCCGGCTTTGCCTCGACCTCCAGCGCCCGGGACGCCCAGTGGTAACGGCCCGGCGCAGGGACCGCGACCTCGCCCGAGCGATCCGGCGGGGACCGGCGCCGCTCGAATTTCACGACCGCGCGGCCGCCTGGGACGTCGATGGCACCCTCTCCCCGTTCGAGCAGGCGCACGATCGCTTCCAGGTGCTTGCGCTCGGGCCGCGCACCCTGCTCCGAGG
>WNFT01002880.1_pt1 | contig 14783 bp, 15 predicted proteins | sample 5400191 | NCBI WGS metagenome assembly WNFT01 (sample SAMN13153359, study PRJNA577476) | soil metagenome | isolation source: 80 cm saprolite under Madrone tree | place: USA:California | collected 2016-06-14 | reverse complement strand
CGCTTCCTGCGCTGTGGGCGCCCCTTCGCGCCCAAACGTGAGCCCGCCTTGGCGCAGGTCCGCTGACATCGCGGCATCGGAGGCAGGTCGTCTGGCACGTGGCTTGCTATTCCTAGTGATATGAATGCAACACTACCGGTATCGCAAACCCCCATCGCGTCCGACCCGGCGCAGCCCAGCGCCGCGGGGACGGCCAATTCCGTGAATTCCGGCGGCAAAGGCCAGGACTTTGCCGCGGCGCTCAGCAGCGCGGGCCCCAAGCCGGTCCGCAAGGCGGCAGGGGCTAAAGCGGACGATGCACGCACCGTCGGCGGGCATTTGCCGACGGCTGGCAATCTTTCGCCGCCTCCGGCGCCGTCCCCGGCGCCGCCCTTGACGACAGGCAGCGCGGCGGCAGCCGCCGGCGCAGCGGCTGCCACTGCGGCTGCCACCGCGGGTACGGTGGGCGGGCCAAACCCCGGCGCACGCGTGGGCACCGCCGCGCCCGCGGCCAACGCCTTGACGGCCGCCGGGCCGCCGGCCGCGTCGATCTTAGGCGCGCAAGCGGTGGCTGCCGATCAGAGCTCCGGGGCCGCGCCGGTCGACTCACCGGTTGCGGCGCCCGGCGCCCAGGGCACAACCAGTCCGGGGGCGGGATTCGGCCTTGCTCTCGGGTTGCCGGTCGACAATGCCGGCGAGGCGGGCGCGCCCGGCGGAGACCGCGCAGCTGCTCCCAGCAGCGCGACGGCAGTCGCCGTGCCCGGAGATGCCGCGCCGGCGAAAGGCGCTGCAAGGGCGGCTGTTGCCGTGGCCTCGACAACGCAGGCTCGAGCCGCGGCAGGTACGGCGGCAGGCGCCGCCAACAAACCGGCTACGGTGGCGACCACGGCGGCAGTCGACTCGGCGGTCTCCCGACCCACGCCCGCCAGCCGCGCCGCCGATGGCAGCGCGCCCCCAGCGACCCCCTCATCGACGAACCCATCGACGAGTACCGGCGCCTCGACCAACACCGACGCGAATGCGCAAGCGGTCACCGCGGCCGCCATGTCGGCTGCCGCGACCGGTACGGTCGGCCCAGGCGACACCGGTACGGCGGGCGGTGCCGATTTGTCAGCGTTGCCGACGAATGAATCGGCCACGCCCGCCACAGCCGCCAAGTCCTCGGGTCCCGCGGGGCCCAATGGGCCGCCGGTGCTGGTGCCGGTGCCGGCGCCGGTGATTTCCGCTGCCCGGCCGGCGACGGAAGTGTCGGCGAAAGCCGCGGCAGCGGCCCCGGCGGGCACTGCGCTCGCCGGCGCCGGCGCAGCGGACAAGCGTGCGTCCGGCGGGACCGGCGATTCGCTGCTGTCGGGTACGTCAGTCGACGGTTCCGCCGCCGGCGCAGCACAACTGGGCGTCAATCCCACCGCCGTCGCCGACGCGACGACCGCGCCGCCGGCTCTGAAGGTCGCTGCGGGAGTGGAAACGCCGGAGTTCGGGCATGGTCTTGCGGACCGCGTGTCCTGGATGGTCGACAACAATCTGAACGGCGCGAAGCTGCAGGTGAATCCGCCGCAGCTCGGGCCCATCGAGGTGCGAATCGCAGTGCAGGGCAGTCACGCGCAGGTCTGGCTCGCCAGTCATAGCGCCGTGACGCGCGATGCGTTGGAGTCGAGTTCGTCGAAGCTGCGCGAAATGCTGGGGGCTCAAGGGTTCGGCCAGGTCAGCGTCGACATCTCGCAGCGCTCCTATCAGGATCGCTCCGCCTATTCGCAGCCCTATGAAGCGATGCCCTCCGCGAGCCGCAGCCCGTCCGCCGCGGCGGTGCAATCAACCGCGAGTTCGCTGGCGCGCATCTCGAGCGGCGCCGTCGATGCCTACGCCTGACGGTGTGAGATGGCGAAATCGAATTCAAGTCCGATTGAAGCATCGACACCACGAGTCGAAGGTTCGACAGAATCGTCAACGGCTCCGCGGACGTAACAGCGGCGGCGCCCGGAATATTCAACCGGAGACCATCCCGCCGTTGATGGAAATGACCTGGCCGGTGATATACGCGGCTTCCTCCGAGGCGAGAAAGGCCACCAGGCTGGCCACTTCTTCCGGGCTTCCGGCGCGCTTCATGGGCACGATATCGGCGATGGCGGCGGCATCGAAGGCGGCGTCGCCCATTCGGGTCGAGATGATCCCCGGAGCCACCGCGTTGACGGTAATGCCCCGGCTCGCCACTTCCAAACTCAACGCCTTGGTGGCGCCGTTCAGTGCGCCCTTGGCCGCCGCATAGTTCACTTGGCCGCGGTTGCCGATCAGCGCGGCCACCGATGATAAATTGATGATCCGGCCCCAGCGAGTGCGAATCATGGGCAGCATCAATGGTTGCGTCACGTTGTAGAATCCGTTGACGGACAAGTCGATCACGCGGCGCCACTGCGTGGGGCTCATTCCCGGGAATACGGCATCGTCATGGATGCCGGCATTGTTCACCAGAACCTGTACCGCACCGTCCTCCAGTAATTTCTCCATTGCTGCGCGCGTCGCATCCGCGTCGGTCAAGTCAAAATGAACCGCGGCCGCCCGGCCGCCGGCGGTCACGATCTCGCTGACGATTTCATCCGCGGCAGCAACGCTGCGATGCGCATGTACATACACGAAGTGACCGGCGACGCCGAGGCGCCGGCAGATGGCGGATCCGATGCCGCCGCTGCCGCCCGTGACCAAGGCCCGAGTCGCTTTGTTCATGTTTTTAGCCGTTCGCTCGCCCTGAACCCTTCGTTGGCATCGAACACCACCGTCGCGCGGCCGCTCAAGAGCCGCTGCCGCCCTGCTTCGGACCGTATCGCAAATTCATACAGCGCGCTGCCCTGATCTCCGGCGACGAGCAAGGCGTCGCAGATCAGATCGGATTCGATGTCGTCGAGCCGCAGAACGTGCAGCCGCACATCCCGTAGACCGGCGAGAAAGCCCACTTCAGAGCGACCTTTGCCGGCGTCCGCCAGAGCGCCGCCCGCGAGCGCGCCGTGCACTGCCATGGCCTGCGCCGCGTATTCGATTCCGCAGGCTACTCCCAAGCGGCCCTGCGAGCGCAGCGGATGGTCGGGCAGGCGGTGACTGCCGCTGCGGCAGCGGATATGTTGCGCATCCCATTCCATGACCTCATCGAGCAGGCACATGCGGCCGTGGTGGGGAATATTTCTTTCGATCCAGGGGCGGTCTAGGCGCATGGTTCGATTCGCACTTCCAGGCGTGATACGTCGAGATACTCGAGAATCGCCGTGCCGCCGGTTTGCGCCGCCAGCAGGCGGAGCAGCGGCAGTGCGCGGGCCGCGGGAAACGCGCAGCGCAACGCCTCCAAGTCCGGGTCCGCGAATCGATCGCACTCCAAGTCGCTGAGCGCCGCGTCCACTCTCGCCAATGACGGGACGCGTCTTTGCGGCGTCAGCACCATGGCGACGCCGAAGGTATCGGGGATCGGCCGCTTGGCGTGCAGCGGCTGTGGGTATTCGCTGTCATACGCAACCAGCAGAACGGGCACCTGATCGACCACGACCTGGGTCAACGCTTCCAGCAGACCCGCGGTGAAGCTCGCGTCGAATGCGCAGAGCACATTCGACTCTGCCATGGCGCCCGTGCCGATGCTCCAATAGCCCGCGGCCGCGTTGTGCACCGAGTTGGCAAAGCGCGTCGGCGAAATCTCGCGGCCCGCGAGCGACAGGGCTTGGCAGAGTTCATGACAGTTGTGCCCGTCCCCGCCGGAAGAAGAGAACACGCTGGCGAGTTCCGCGGGATCCTCACCCGCCTGCGACGTGGCTTCCAGCGCGATGGCCAATGCCAGCTTGACGACGCGGCCGATGCGCCGCCGCTCGGCGGCCGCCAAGATCGCCGGCATCGGCAGGACCGCGGCCGCGGGCCGATACGCCCGCTGCCCGGACAGTACGGCCGCCGCCTCGGGCCAATTGGACAGGCCCGGCCCCAGGACTCCGAGGCCGCTGACATAGGCTGACAGCGTCATCCTGCTCGACCCAAAATCAGGCTGCAGTTCGAGCCGCCGAAACCAAACGAATTGGAGAGCACGCGCGCCACCGGGGCGCGGCGATTGTCCCTGATGTAGTGCGCCGTCAGAGTCGGATCGATCCTGCTCGTGTGGACCCCGCCCGGCATCAACCCATTCTTGACGGCCAGGGCGCTGATCACGGCCTCGAGCGCACCCGCCGCACCCAGAGTATGGCCCGTGGCACCCTTGGTCGAACTGCAAGGCGTGGTCGGGCCGAATACGCTGGTGACCGCCTGACTTTCCGAGCGATCGTTGCTGGGGGTTCCGGTACCGTGCAGATTGATGTAATCGATGTCGCCGGGCTCGAGCGCAGCGGCCGCGAGCGCGGCCTGCATCGCGCGGCGCGCACCGAGACCCTCGGGGTGCGGCGCCGACATATGGTAGGCATCGCTCGATTCGCCGATGCCGAGCAGCAGCACGTCGCCGCCGTCCAAGCCGGCCGGCACGCGCTCCAGAAGCGCGAATGCCGCCGCCTCGCCGATGGAGATGCCATCGCGCGCAACATCGAATGGGCGGCATGGCGTCGGCGAGGTGAGCTGCAGGGAGTGAAAACCATACAGGGTGGTGAGACACAGCGAATCCACTCCGCCCACCAGAGCCGCATCGATGAGTCCCGCTTCGATCATCCGCCGCGCAGAGCCGAACACCTTGGCGCTGGAGGCGCATGCGCAGGAAACCGCGACGGCCGGCCCTTCCAAGCGGCATCGCCGGCGAAGGTAATCGGCAACGGAAAACGAGTTGTGAGTCGAACCGTACTCGAAGCTCGGCGGCAGCGCGCCGCTGACGGGATCGCGCTCGCGATAGGCGAGCTCGGTCTGCAGAATGCCCGCCGTGCTGGTTCCCAGGAACACACCGACACGCCGCCGTCCCCACCGCTCGGCCGCTTGCTGCACGGCCTCGAAGAAGCCGTCCTCTTGCAGAGCGAGTTCGGCGAGCCGGTTGTTTCGGCACTCGTACTTGTACAAATGGTCCGGCAGCCGTGCATCGTCCACGCCGGCTACTTCGCCAATGTGGGTCTCGATATCCACGGTCTCGAATTCGCAGTTCCTGAGGCCGCTGCGCTGCTCGAGCAGGCTCTCGAGGGTCGCCGCAACGCCCTTGCCGATGCAACTGGTCGCGGTAAAGTTCTTGAAGAGCAGCGGTCTCATGGGGATAGCTTACAGCGCGGAGCGCAAGGTGACGGGCCGCAGCTCAATCGACGCCAGGGCGTCGAGCAGCCGCGGCAGGACCTCCAGGATCACCGGCTTGCCGCCGCGGCCGCGTGCCGCATTGCCATCGTGCAGCAGCAAGATGTCGCCGTCCTGCAGCGGATTCGCCAGGCGCCGGTACACGGCATCCGGGTTCGCATTGACGGTGTCGAAGCCGCGGCGCGTCCAGCTGGCAAGGCGCAGCTGCAGGCGGGTGAGCACGGGGTCGAGAAACGGATTGCGCAGCCCCGCCGGCGCACGAAAGAACCGCGGCCTCGAGCCGGTCACTCCGAGGATGCTGTCCTGGGCGCGCGAAATCTCCGCGCACATGCCGCCGGGCCCGAGCAGGGAGAAGTTGTGCCGGTGCCGCTGGCTGTGATTCTCGATGGCGTGACCGCGGCGCACGATTTCCCGCGCGAGGTCCGCAAAACGCTCGACGCGCGCACCCACGCAAAAGAAGGTGGCGAGCGCTCGGTGCTCGGCGAGCTGCGACAGAACCTGCGGAGTGACATCGGGGTCCGGCCCGTCGTCGATGGTGATGGCGACGCCCGTCGCGACGCCGTTGCGGGCGGGCAAGCGGACCCAGTTGGGTCCCAGCAGCTGGCTGCGCGGCCAAAGCCCGGCCGCGGCCAGGGCAACGTGGTTCGCGGCCAGGGCCCCGAGCGCCCAGGGCCACAGGCGCGGGCGCGCCAGCGCCGCGGCAGCCGCACCCAGGTGCACGGCGGCGGACGCATACAATAGCGGCGGCGGCGACCAGCGCCGCGCGGCGCCCTCCTGCCCATTAGCGCCGAGCTCCTCGGCATCCTGTTGGGGCCTGCCTTGTCCCTTCATGTGAAGCGCGATTCCAAGAAATTCTCCCAAAGCCGAATCCAAGTGGACCACTCATGACCGCCGCCGATCACATTGACCGAGTCGGCCGGCAGTGTTGCCGCCAGCAGCTCATGCGCCGCCGCAAAGCGGTCTCCCCGGCCGAATCCGAGGTACAGCGGCCGTGAATCCGCATGGCGGCTTTTGATGTAGCGCCATATTCGGCGTTCTTCGTCGGTTTCCGCAAGTTCGCCCGGCTGCCATGCCGCAACTCCGGCCGCCTGAGCGATTTCAGCGGTCAGGATCCGATTGCCAAGATACGGAGCAAGCAGGCACAGCCCATCGAGTTCATCGGGATGCGAGGCGGCGTAGTCCAGCGCAAACAGGCCGCCAAGGGAGATTCCGCCCAGCCAGATCGACACACCCGCCGCGCGCGCCGGCAACACGATGTCGGATCGCAACCGTTGCAGCGCGCTGCGATCGCCCACGTGCGCCATCTCCATGTCCACGAAAGTGAGATCGACGGCGATCCGCCGCATGCGCACCGCCTCCGCAAAGCCGGCGGTCAAGAAATCCCGAGCGGAATGGTAGGCGCCGGGCAGCCACACCACGCGCGTGGGTGCCGCGGCCGTCGACAGTGCGGGCACGGAAATACTACGCACGCGGCGTCTCGGGATCCGGTGGGTCGGCGGATGCGAGCACCGCGGCGAAGAGCAGCGCCAGGAAGGCGCCCGGCGCCACCGTCGTGCCCAGCGCCACGAGCACCGGGACTTGCGAGAAGGACAGCAGGCCAAAACCGATGACCGTGCTGGCATTGGCGATGACCAGAGAGGCGAGGGTCAGCGATTCGCCACCGGACTGATGCACGCTCGCCTGCCGGTCAAAGAACAATGCATAGTTGGAACCGACGGCGACGATGAGCAGCATGCCCACCAAATGCAGGATGGTGAGCTGCACTCCGCAGAGCGAGAGGCCCGCGGCCACGGTGAGCACGGCCAGCAGCAGCGGCGCCAATATACGCGCGACGCGCGGCGGCGAACGCAGCGTGATCAGCAGCAGCGCGAGAATCGCCAGCACGCCCCCCAGCGACAAATGAATCGCCTCGGACAAATAGCCGGTATACAAGGCGTCGGACTCCTGCTTGAGATCGAGCACCCGAGTCTCCTCGAGTTTCGCGTCCTGCAGCGCCGCCCTCACGCGGGCCGTGTCGACCGCCCGTGCCGAATCGGCGGCGTGCAGCGGCAGCAGCGCATTCCAGCGATCCCTCTCGTGCAGGATCAACGCGTCGACGCCGGCGCGCAGAGAAGTCCCTTGCAAATCTTGCACCGTGACGAGCGGCGCGTGGCGCGCGGCTTCGGCGTCGCGCAAAAACGGCTGCAGGCGGTCGCTGCTCAACCCAACGCCCACCGTGGCCCGCCGCAAGTTCTCGCGCAGCGTCGATGGGTCGGGCAGGCTGTCGCGGCGTGCCTGCTGAGTCGCCGCACTCGGGAGGTAGTTCCCCGGGCTGTCGAAACCGCCGATGACCTTGGCATCCACCAAGGCCTCCAGCGCCCGAGCAGCGCGTTCCGCACCGCTGAGCGCGGAATCGAGCGTCGGGCCGGAGACGATCACGAGGTCGCGTACGTCCGCGGCGCCCAAATCGCTGCGCAGCTTGGCGTCCGCGTCTCGATCCTCCGCGGAGACCGGGCTCAACGCCGCGAGTTCGCGATTCCACAGCGTATCGCGATGCAGCCACAACACGGCCAGCGCCGACGCCGCCAGCGCCACGCTGAAGGCGGCGAGAGGCAAGCCGCGAAGCTGTCGTGCCCTGTGCAGCAGCCGGGCGACGCGTGACCCTACGGGCGCGACATCGCGGATGACGAATCCGCTCGGCAGCAGCGCGGGCAACACATGGCGCGTCACCAGCGCGGCCGCGATCAAGCCGCTGATCGAGTAGGCCCCAAGTTGCGCGAGTCCGGGAAAACCGGAAGGGAGAAGCGAAGCAAAGCCGCACACCGAAGTCAGCATCCCCAAACGGATGGTGGGCCACCAGACCCGTTGCCAGCTCGACGCAGGCGCCTCGTTCTGCGGCAGGCGGCGTGACTGCACGAAAAAATAAATCGAATAGTCCACCGATTCGCCGATGAGGGTAATACCGAACCCCAAGGTGATGCCGTGCACCGCGCCGAACCCCAGCGCGACGGCGGCGATGCCGATCAGCGCACCGCTTGCCACGGGCGCCAACCCCAAGGCGAGCGCCGGCAGCGACCGATACACTGCAAACAACAGCGTCACGACCAGTATGCTGCTGGCGATCGACAGACGTACCGCGGCGTGCTCGATCTTGGCGCGCGCGCCGACGGCAAACACACCCGGTCCGCTCAGTTTCAAGCGCAGGTCTGCGGCGCGGCCCGCCGACGATTCGCGCACCGGCGCCGCGAACGCCGCGCGCACCGCCGCGATGGCCCGCTCCTGCGCGTCGGTATCGGAGCCGCCGGCCGCCGTCTGCGCCACCATCAGGGCGCGCGCGCCGCCGGGGGAAACCCAGACTCCATCGCTCGTCGGCGGCGAGGGAGTGCGCTCCAGTTGATCGATGATGTGCAGCATCTCGCCCGTGGGATCGTTCGGCAACAGCGGCTTGAGCATGAGTCCGACCGGCGATGCCAACTCGTCGAGCGTGTCCAGAAGGGCAGCATGCAGACCCTGCTCGGAGAAGCGCGCCGCGCTCACCTGGTCGCTGAGCAGATAGCGATGTTCAAACAGGAACTCGCGATCGCGCTCCGCAGTGACCGGCTCGCCGTTGTTGACGCTGGAGAATTGGCGGTCGCGGCGCAGGCGGGCCGCCATCGCAACAGACACTCGCGCCCGGGCGCCGGCGTCGCCTCCTTCGATCGCAATCAGAATCAGGCGCGAGGCCGGACCATCGCGCAGCTGGTCCACCAGAAGTTGCTGCGTGGGAGTGGGGGATGCGGGCAAAAACGCCGACAGGTCGGTGATGTAGTGGGCGCGCGCCACGATGACGGCCGCCAGAGCGACGCAACAGAGCCAGAGCTTAGGGAAGCCCGCGCGCCGCCGGTTCATGGCGCCGCGGCTGCGCGCAGGGTCATCAATGAGCGATCACCATCGGCCTGGCGAATTTCAATTCTGTGCAATTGGTCTCTCGACCCGTCGATCTGCACCTGCTTGACGGTTCGCGCCAATTGACGGTCCGCGGGGACCAGAACGAGGCTCCAGCGCTCCACGCTGCCGGCAAATTCCACGTGGAATACTCGCTCGAGCGCGCTTCGATCGCCCGCCAGGGTGGCGCGGATGCTTTCGACGAATGGCTGGATTTGCGGGTACCGCTGCAGGTCGAGCACATGCTTGCGGCCGCGGCGCTCCACGGTCAATACGCCGCCGGCGAGCACCAGGTTTTCGGGGCGGGGAAGCAGAGTGCGCTTCTCCAGGTGATCCGGCGCGTCGTAGCGCAATTCCCCCGAGGATTCGATCGGGTGATCGAGGACGGCGAGGAACTGCTGCTCGATGAACTCGACCCGCCCGTGCTGGCGCATCGCCAGCAGGCCCATGACGCCGTCGAGATCGCTGCTTGCGCCGCAGAGCCAGGCCAGCACGACGACTGCAAGCGCACGCCGCATCATGCTGCCGGCAACATGCGTCGCGGCGTTCACCGCACTGCGCCCGGCTTGCGCCAGAAATCGTGGAAATTGAACCAGTTGTAGGGGTCGCTGCGGCAGTACTGGTCGAGCAGGGCGGCGTAACGGTCGATCGCCGAACGGACCGCGAGATGGCGCGGCGCCGCGGGAGTCGAGGAAAAATCGGCGACCGGCTCGAACACCACATGGTAGTGGTTCTTGCCGCGATACAGCCCGGCCATGAAGAATACCGGGCAGCGCAGAATGGCCGCAGCACGCATGGGACCCGTGGGCAGGTAGGCGCGCTCGCCCAGCAACGTCACCGCCTGCACCGGCTCGCCTCCCAGCGTTCGATCACCCAGCACGCCGACGAACGCGCCGTGGTCGAGGCGTTCGGCAATATTGAGCATGGCGTCGATCCTGCCCAAGGAGACGATGTCGGACTCGAGGTGCGGATTGATGGCCGCGAGGATGGCGTTGATCTTGCGCGCGTTCTCCTCGTACATGGCCATGGCCACCTTGAGTCCGTGCCGCCGCCGGCCAAGGCTGTGCATCACCTCGAAGCTGCCCATGTGGGCGCCCATGAGCAAGGCACCGCGGCCCTTGTCTACTAGCGCGAGTATCTGGGTCTCGCCTTCGAGTGTGATGTTGAATATCCCGAATTGCTCGTTGATCAGATAGACGCGATCGTGGATGGTGGTGGCAAAGCTCAATATTTGACGAAAGCGGTCGCGCGCGCCCGGGCGCCGGCCGAGCGCGAGGCGCAGGTAGCGTCGAGAATGGCGCCGCGCGCCCGGTGCGAACAAAAAGAAATAGATCGCGATTCCATACAGGGGAATCCGGCTCAAGGTTCTGCCCAGATGCAGGGAAACGAACGCCATGATCCGGAGCAGTGCCATGCTGCCTCGCTCGCGATGCCTGATCCAATCCGCCTTGGGTTGTGGGTCCGCGACGTTCGCGGCCTTGGGGGTCATGCGCCGCCGCTCGACGGGGCGGCATCCGGCTGTGGCGCGCCCTCCGGCGTCGCGCTCGCTAGGCTGCCGCTGGCCACCGTCCGGTCCGCGACGCGCACCGTAAAGCGAATCAGCCCGCTCTTGCCCGCGGCGAGATGCTCCAAGCGCAGTGCGTCACCGGGGCGTACGACGTCGATGAATTTGACGGATGCGATACGCCACTGAGTGAGGTCGACGGCCCGCTCGCGTTGTAAGACTTGCAGCACCGCATCCAGCAGAGCGGCGCCCGGCAGGACGGGAAACTTGGGAAAGTGACCAGCGAACGCCGGGTGGTCTCTCGGGATCTCGATGGAGTTCTGCATGGCCGCCGCAGCTTTCACGGCGCTTCATTCGTCTGCAGGTGACGGCTTGCCAGCTGCTGCAGTTCCTGCTGCGGCAGCTTGCCGGTGGCGTTGCGTGGCAAGCGCTCGACGATGATCAGCGGGCGCGGCAGGAACACGGGATCGATCCGCTGGCGCAGATGCTCGATGAGCGCGGCCGCGCTCAATGTGGGAGCGACCACGACCGCGCCCAAGCGCGCCACTCCGGTGGAGCCGGTGGCGCCGTCGCGCAGGAAGAACACGCCGTCGGTCACGCCGGGGATGGCATTCAGCTGCGCGTTCAAATAGCCGAATGAACTGCGCTTGCCGGCGATATTGACCAAGTCCGCCGTGCGGCCGTGCAGAAGAAATTCGTCGTCGCCGGTGATCTCGATGACATCCTGCATGGCCGTCAATTGTTCGACGTGACCGCCGTGCGCGAACACCTGATCGTTCGAAATTCTCAGCCGAACTCCCGGCCACAGCCGCCAGCCGGCCGACTCGGCGGTGCGGCGGATGGCGATCTGCCCGGTTTCCGTGGAGCCATAAATCTCGAGCAGTGCCGCGTGAAATTTCCCTTCCACTCTGCGCGCCAGATCCTGATCCAAGGGAGCCGTCGCGGAGACGACGAGATCCAGCGGCGGCAAATCGATCTCCGATGCAAGTAGGGCGCGCAAGTGGACGGGAGTCGTCACCAGCACGCGCGGCCGGGGCACCGCCGCCAGGGCGGTTGCGATATCGGCGGGATAAAAGGGCCGCTCGGCGCAGAAGGAGTTGCCGCTCATGAGCGCCAGCAGCACGGTAGATTCGAAGCCGTACATATGCTGCGCAGGCACCGTGCCGATCAGGACATGGCGCCTGCCGTCCGACAGCCCCAAACGGGGGGCGCCGTCGCGCACGCAGCGTGCAAGGCGGCCCCAAGTTTTCTTGTAGGGCAGGGGTGTGCCGGTCGATCCCGAGGTAAAGACGATGGCCGCGAGCTGAGTCACTGGAATCTCCGGCACGGCCCAAGCCATCTCGCTGGTGGGCAAGTCCTCGGGATAATGGACTCTCGGGAGGCCGATATCGCAGAGCGGGTCGTCGGTCAGGCAGAAAGCGTCCGGCGCGAAGCTCGCGAGTTGCCCGATCACCTCGGGCGTGTGCGTGGATGGCAACAGACTGACGCGCCCGGTGATGAGACAAGCCGCGAGACCCACCGTGAAGCGGTATCGATCGGCGCACACGTTGAGCACGTGCTCGCCGGCGGGCAAGCGCTGCGCCAGGTGCTTGGCGTCGGATAAGAAGCGTTGAGCGGTGACCGGGACTTGTGATCGGTACGCAATCACCGCCGAGGGTGTGCTGTGGGACAGTAACGCGATCGTATCCATCTTACGGTAGCTTAGGGTGACGGTAGCTTAGGGTGAGTTCGCGAAATAAACCCGCACCGCGGCGAGTATGCCTCGGCGCGGCACCTGCGGGAGCACACGCCGCCGGACGGCATACTCGGCCACGAACATGAGTCCGATCAGCGGCAGCACGCAGAAATTCGCGAACAGCGACCAAATGCGCAGCGGCGTGAAGAGGAACAGCCCGAACGTCGCGCCGGTGATCAAGAGGAAGAACAAGGCCCACGCGGCCGTGACGCGGCGCGTGTAGCGCAGCTCTTGCGGTGTCAGCGGCCCATGCACCTTGTCCGCAAGCTGGGTGCACAGCGCCACGCGATTCCCCAGCAGGGACACACCGAAACTGACCGCCATGAGACTGTAGAAGCCGCCCTCCTGCAGGAGATAGACCACGGGGAAGTTCTTTTCCAAGACCGGCCAGTAGTGACGCAGGAGCACGGCCGCGGCTGCCGCCCCCAGCAGGGCCACCCATGCGTGGGTCCAGCGCCAGAGTAGAAGGAGGCCGACGGTGAGCACCGGGCCCAAGGCGAGACCCACTCCCAAATCGTGGGTCTTTGCCGCGGAGTTGCTGTAGTGGGACAGTCCTGCGTAAGCGACGAGGAATACGACGACCGCAGCCAGCTGCAGCCTACGCCGCCAACGCATCGCTACTTGGTCCTATGTGCCGCAATGTACTCTGCTAGGTGCCTCAAGGAACGGAAGGTCTGCTGATTTTCCGAAGCGTCGGCGCGCAATTGAATGCCGTACTGCTTGGAGACGATCAACGCCACCTCCAAGATATCGATGGAGTCGAGCCCCAAGCCCTCACCATACAGGGGGGCCTCAGGATCGATGTCCTGCGGCAGCACCTCGAGGTTCAAGGCTTGCACGAACAGGCCGGCAATTTCCCGCTGTAGACCGACATCGGCCAGGGGCGCCGGCTGTTGCATGAGCGACGCTTTGTCGGACATAGGCTAGGCTTTCAATTGAACTTATAAAGTTGCGGGCATTATATAGGTGCCGGCCGGAGCGGCAACCCACCGGCGTCGCATTACCGTCGCCTGGCCACCCGTGCGCGTATGCGCCGCAGCGACAACAGCGGCAGTCGTGCGACGAAGCCCCAAAATAGCCGAAAATGCATCCAGGTCAGCAAGGCGTTGTCGCGCCCGTAGTTGAAGTGTGACACTCCTCCTTCCTCGGCACGAAAGTAACGCACCGGCGCGGGCAGATTGATGGGCCGGACGCCGCGCCAGCACAGGCGCACCGCTGCCTCGACGTCGAAGTCGAAGCGCCGCATCCAAGGTTGCCGGCTCATGACTGCGATCAGAGGGTCAATGGGGTACACGCGAAAGCCATACAGGGAGTCGTGGATGCCCGCCCACAGGCTCTCGAGGTTGGCCCACCAATTCGAGATTCGGCGGCCCTTGACCCGTAAACCGGGCGCGCTGGCATCGAATACCGGGACGCCGAGCACCATGGCATCGGGCTCTGCCAGCGACGCCTGCATGAAGCCTCGAATCCGTTCGGCGGGGTGCTGACCGTCGGAATCCATGGTCAATGCATGGGTGAACCCGGAAGCCTGCGCCTCGCGCAACCCGAACAACACAGCGGCACCCTTGCCGCGATTCTCAGGAAGGACGAATACAGCCAAGCCCTGTTCCGCTTCGGCCATAGCCAACAAGCCTTGCGCGGTTTGATCGGTGCTGCCGTCGACTACCACCCAGACGGGAGCCCATTGATCGAGAGCGGCGCGCACGGTCGCATACACCTTGGGCCCCGGGTTGTAGCTGGGAATGAGCACCAAGTGAGAACTGGACCGCACCGGGGTGCGGGCGGCATGGCGCGCGTCCATGCCTACTTGCACTGTAGCCAGCGCGACTGCAGCGCCCCCTCGAGCGCCTGCCGGTAGTACCGGTCGAGTTCGGCCGTGAACGCAGGGACGTCCGCCGGAGGGTCAAAGCGCCTCCCCAACCTTACCCGGTAGGTGATGGGCAAGTCAGGCCGCCGGAACAGCGGCCAACCCTTGCTCAAGAAGGGCGAATCGGTCTCGATCACCAGGGTTTGCACCGGGGCATTGGCGTGCTTCGCGATCAGTCCCACGCTGCCCACCAACGAATTGATCGGCGCCCGGGTGGTACGGGTGCCTTCGGGAAACAACAAGAGGACGCCGCCGTCGCGGAGATGCGACACGGAGTCCTTGACCATTTGGCGCGACGAGTCGTTGGGCACGTAGCGCGCGAGACGCGAACCGGATCCGAGAAACACATTTCTCATGAGCGCCGATTTCATGACGCAGACGATGTTGGGGTGGCGCGTCAGGATCAGCAGCGCATCGATCAAGCAGGGATGATTGGGGGCCAAGATCACCGGCGGCCCGTCCCTCAAGGTGTCGATGGCGCGCAAATCCAAGTGGTAGGTGCGGGTGACGGACAGAGACCAGGCATAGAGGCGAAATCCCGACATGATGCCGCGCCGCCCGACCGCGGTGCCGATGCG
>WNFT01016909.1_pt1 | contig 14787 bp, 11 predicted proteins | sample 5400191 | NCBI WGS metagenome assembly WNFT01 (sample SAMN13153359, study PRJNA577476) | soil metagenome | isolation source: 80 cm saprolite under Madrone tree | place: USA:California | collected 2016-06-14 | reverse complement strand
TACAAGCCGAATTCGGTATCGAGGGCTTGCGATGTGAAGCGGTAGGCTGCGCCCAACTCGCCGGCACTTTTGGGTTTGCGCCCGTCGATCGTTTTTACGTAGGCGTTGGCGTCGACACCAAACGGATTCGACCCGACGAGAGTCACGGCGTTGTTGCAAGGTCCGGGGCTGTAGCCGATGTTGCCGGCGGCGACCGCCCAGTAGTTGCCGCAGCCCATGTCAACGGGGGTGTCGGCCCACTTGACCTGGTAGAACAGATCGAAGCCGCCGTACTCGCCCAGGCTCTGGTTGGCGAAGACGATGGGAACCGGCAGAAACACCTCCTTGAGCTGAGCGCCTGGCTTGTGAAACGATGGCACGTCGATCGGGTTGATCTGATTGATGCCTTGAATGAACAGGCTCTCGCCCCAGTTCACGACCTGATTGCCGACGCGCACCTGCAACGGCTGGTTGTGGATGTCGAACGTGTCGTACGCGTAGGCGTCGAGCAAATAGACACCCTTGTAGCGGTTCAGCGGCTCGAAGCCGTTGTCTGAAAGCGGCCGTGGCGAACCCAGCCTGTTCGTGGCGAAGTTGTAGCCGTTGTAGCCGTTGTTCTGATTGCCGAACGTCGCGTCGCCATGCGTCAGCGTGTAATCGTCCCAGGCCTTCCCGCGGAGCAGAAAGCCCAGCTCGTTCTTCTTGACTTCCACCTCGGAGATCAACTTGATCGGCGTGGAAAAGGCGTCGCCCTTGCCGTAGTTCAGTTCGCCTTCGTCGATGGTGTTGTTGCCGCTGCCGTTGGTAAGTCCGACCAGGGCGCCGTCGGCCTTGCCGTAAAGCCGGGGGTCTCGGTCACGCGCTCGGAAGCTCGATCCCACGGAGAACGAGGAAGTCCAGCTTCCCTTCCAGCCATCGCCGACCTCAAAGTCGATGGCCGTCGCCGGCGCCGCGATCGCGGCGCCGACGGCAACTGACAGCACGTGCAAAACGAATCCCCGGTTTTGGCCGGCATTCATGTAGGTCTCCTCCTTGCCATGGCTGACGCTTCGGTTTCGCCGAGTCTCGGGACTCGGCGAAAATCGCCTTTACTACCTCTAAAGATTCCTCACACCACTGCGCTGCTCACCCCCTTCTTACGACAGGCCCGCGGGAATCGGCTCGCCTGCCTGCAAGAGAGTCTTCATCGCCTGCATCAGATGCGGGCGGTCGTACATCTTTCCGTCGATTGCGACGACCCCTGTCCCCGGGCGCTTGACGAAGGCTTCGACGATCTGCTGCGCGAACACAATGTCGTCCGCGCCCGGTGCAAAGCACCGGTTGATGCTTTCGATCTGGTCGGGATGGATCGCGATCCGGCCCAGGAAGCCCCGGCGGCGGGCCAGACGGCAATCGCGCTCGAGCGCTTCGAGATTGCGGAAATCCGGGTACAACGTGTCGATCGGTTGCACCTGCGCCGCCGCGGCCGCCAGCAGCGTCCCGGAGCGGGCGTACACGTAAGCCGGCGACAGCGAACCGTCCTCTTCGCGGTTGTCGATCGCCCCCAGCGCCGCGGCGAGGTCCTCGGCGCCCCAGGTGATTCCGACGAGTCGGGGCGGGCGCTGGCCGTAGCTCGACAGGTTCAGCGCTCCCTGCGGGGTTTCGGTGGCGACCACGATGATCTGGATCGACCGGGGTTGCAGGCCGGCCCGAACCTCGAGCACGTCCAGATAGTCTCCCAGCCGGATCACGTCTTCCGCGCCATTGGCCTTGGGCAGGACGATGCCGTCCAGGCCTTCTCCCACGACCGCCACGAGGTCGAGCAGCGAATCCGCGGAACCGAGGGGATTGATGCGCACGAAGCCCTTCCAGTGGCGCTTGCTGCGCGTGGCGAGCAGGTGCTGTCCAGCCATCTTGCGCGCCAGCGGGCGGCGTTCGGCCGACACCGCGTCTTCCAGGTCGAGGATGAGCGCGTCGGCAGCAACGTCGGCCGACTTCAGCAACTTGCGCTCGCTGTCGGCTGGAACAAACAGCAGGGAACGCAGCGTCATGGTTGCGGCGTCCTCAGCATCAGCGCCTGGCGCAAGCAGACGCAAACCTCTTCGCCTCGCTGGTTGAAGCCCTGGTGGCGGAAGGTGACTACCCCCTGCCCGGGGCGCGATTCACTGGGACGCTTCTCAACGACCGTGGTGACTGCGCGCAGAGTGTCGCCCGCGAACACGGGTTGGGGGAACCGCACCTCGGTCATGCCCAGGTTCGCCACGGTCGTCCCGAGGGTCGTGTCCTGCACCGACAATCCGATCACGAGCCCGAGGGTGAATATGCTGTTGAAGAGGGGGCGGCCGAATTCGGTCTGGCGGCAATATTCCGCATCCACATGAATCTGGGCGGCATTGAAGGTCGCGCCGCAAAACCAGACGTTCTCGGACTCGGTGACCGTTTTTCGAATCTCATGTTCGAAAACCTGCCCCGCTTCCAGCTGTTCGAAGTACTTGCCAGCCATTTGACCTTTGCGCCCTGGATGCACGTCGATCCCGGAACAGCCGGGTATCTAGTCGATATGCTAGCATTCTATATGCTAGCTTGCAATACCCCAGGGCGATGGGCCGGGCAGAGGCACCGCCCCCGGCGCCGACTCTGCATTACAGGCGGGCCATCAGCGTCGCCCACTCCCGCGCCAGATCGGCGCGGAAAGTGGGTGCGGCCAGTTCGATCAGCCGTTCCGCGCGCCGGTGCACCGGAAGCGGGGCGAGTTCGGCCACGCCATATTCCGTGACGATCGCGTCGACGGCATGGCGCGGAACGCCGACCGCGCTGCCGGCGCCGAGCTTTGGCACGATGCGGCTGGCCGTGCCCCTGGCTGCGGTCGCGTTCAGGCAGAAGATCGCACGCCCCCCGGGCGAGCGCCTGGCGCCGGCAACGAACGGCGGCATGCCGCCGACACCGGCCTGCAGCTGGCCATCGAGGCAGTCGCTGTTGACCTGGCCGAACAGGTCGACTTCGAGCGCCGCGTTGACCGCAACGAATCCGGGGATGCCCGCGATGCGGTCGACGTCGTGCGTTTCATCCACGCTGCGGAAGGTAAAGCTGGCATCCTCGCTCAGCCGCCTGTAAAAGCTGTCGTCGCCCAGCGCTACGCCCGCGACGACCGACCCTGGGCCTCGGATTGCGCCGACGTCGAGCAGATTCACAATCTCCTCGGTCACCATGCCCGAGTGCAGTCGCAGGCGACGGTGCGAACGCAGGGCGCGCACCACTGCGCTCTGCATCTTGCCGATGCCAAGTTGCAGTGTGTCGCCGTCGCGCACCAAACTTGCCACCCGGTGCCCGATCTCGGTCAGCTCTGCGCCGGGCTCGCCGCTTCGCCGGGTAACAAGCGGGGCCTCCTCGACACACAACAGGTCGCATGCGTCGGCCGCGAGCGAGAAGCTGCCGGCGGTGCGCGGCAGCGCCGGATTGACGTGCGCCGCGCGCATGCCCGCCCTGCCCCACACGGCGGGCAGGAAGTCGTAGCAAATGCCAAGGCTCATGCGGCCGCCTTCGTCCGGCGCGCCCACGTGCGCGATGGCAAGATCGATACGCAGGGTTTGCAGGTCGCGCCAGATTCCTGGGTAGTCGAGCGGCATCAAATCGACCCGCCCCTCCCGCATCGGCGCACGCAGATGCGGCTGTGCGAAGTAGGCCCGCTGCAATGCCTGGGGGTGCAGCGCGGTGAAGTCGCTTTCGTTCATGCCGGGAAACTGCACGCACATGAAGCGCACGCCGGCCGCCATCTCCGGACGCCGCCGCAGCGCCGCGAAAAATCCCAGGGACTCGCCCGAGGTTCCGGGCACAAACACGTTCATGCCCGGCCGCAGCATCGCGACCAGCTCGTCGAGCGTGCCCCGGCGGGTCATTCCCGGTGCGCAGCGGCAGCGCCGCGCAGTGCATTGACGCAGGTCATGCGTGCCGCCCGATGATGGCGATGGCGCAGACGTTCTGGTGCGGGTGGCCTCCGAGGTTCTGGCTCAGACCCAGGTCTGCCTTCGCGAGCTGCCGCTCTCCGGCGCGCCCTTGCAGCTGCAGGTAGATCTCGTAAACCATTCGCAAGCCGGAGGCGCCGATCGGATGACCGAAGCACTTCAGGCCGCCGTCGATCTGACACGGGATCGCGCCATCGCGGTCGTAGCGTCCCTCGAGGATGTCATGGGGCGCGCGCCCAGGCAGGCTCAGGCCGAGGTCCTCCATAAGCACCAGTTCAGTGATCGAAAAGCAGTCGTGGACCTCGATCAGATCGAGTGCCTCGGACGGGTTGCGGATCCCCGCCTCCTGGTAGGCGCGCGACGAGGCAACCTGGGCAGTGCGGATCGAGGCACCATCCCAGGTGTTGAACTGCGCCTCCTCCCCGCTGGAAACCGCCAGTTGCAGTGCCTTGACCGTGATCACGTCCTTCTTGCCCAGGCCGCGGGCGATCTCGGGCGTCGTGACGATCGCACAGGCCGCGCCGTCGCTCACCCCACTGCAGTCATACAGACCCAGCGGCGAGGCGATGATCGGCGCTTTCAGGACGTCCTCGATCGAGATTGGGCTGCCACAGGTCGGTCATCGTGCCGCGGGTACGATGGGGCAGTCCGCCGTAGCCTGTGTCCTTGAGCTTTTCGACTCCCAAGGCGAGGGCGAAATCGCAGGCGCCGGACGCCACCGCGTAAACCGCTCCTCGCAGGGCCTCGGTGCCCGTCGCGCAGGCGTTCTCCACCCGCGTGGCCGGAATGTCGTGCAGGCGCAGGCCCTGGACGAGCGGACCGGCTGTCTTGCCGACATTGTTTTCCTCCAGGCACACCCCGAGCCATGCCGCCTCGATCTGGCGACGCTCCACTCCGGCGTCGGCGACCGCCTCCTGGAAGGCCTCGAGCATCAGATCTTCAGCGCTTTCGGACCAACGTTCCCCGAAGCGGGAGCAGCCCATGCCGACGATCGCTACACGGTCGCGGATTCCGTTGGCCATGTCATTCCTCCTTCTGGTCACGCAGCACGGTTGCCTTCCAGAAGTAGCGTCGGAAGCCGCGCAAAGGATCGGTGTCCTTGATCCGGAACAACATGCGTAGGGGCGCCCCAACGGCGAGTTCCTCCTCCTCGCAGTCAGCGAACTCCATCAGCACGCGCGCTCCGCTCTCGAAGCGCACGTGGCCGAACAGGAACGGCGGGCAGGGCTTGTAGGAAAGCCAGTCGCTGGTGTAGGAGAGGATGCGTGCGGATTCCCCACTCAACCGATGCGGCGCCTGGGCGTCGACTGCCGCGCAACCCGGATTGACGCAGACGCGGGAACTCGGGAACTGCACGGTACCGCAGCGGGAGCACTTGCCCGCCATGAACGCGTTCACGGTCTCATGGCCACGCCAAGCAGCCGACAGCGCGCTCTTATTGTCCATCTCGGCGCGCATACCCCATTCAAGCTTGATCTGCCCGGTGAACGAAAGATACTTGAGGTAACTGCTCTCGACCCGGCCTGCCGCCAACCACGAAGAGGAGACGGCGGGCGCGCGCAGTCCGGTCGTCTCCAGCACCAGGACATCGCAACCGTTGCCAAACTGCACGAGCACGATCCTGCGCCCGGCCGGCGCGTCCGCCAATTCCCGGGCGAGCATCAGCAGCGCATGCGCGGCGCCGGTATTCCCGCATTGTTCGAAGAGGGAGTCCGTCACTGCCTCCGGCCGGATCCCGGCTTTCTTCGCCACCGCTTGGTCGACACGCTGCAGCGCCGAGGGCATCACAAACCGGTCCACCGCGTCCGCATCGATACCTGCGGCGGCGAGCGCGCGGCGCACCACGGGCGGAACGAGTTTGAGGAAGCCTTCGTCGCGTACCCAGCGCTCTTCCCAGCCGCCCTCGCCGCCGTGCCCCGATTCGCGGTAGTGGTCCACGAAATCCCAGGTTTCGGTCGCTGTCGACAGTGCAACCGCGAGCGGGTTGCCCCAACCGACCAGCATCGCAGCCGCCCCGTCCCCGTAGGTCAATTCAGCGGCGCTGGCGGGCGTGGGCACGCGACGCTCGCTGGCAATAACGAGCTCCGACGACTGCGATCGATCCTGCAACACACGCAGCAACGCCGAAGAGCCGGCTCGCAAGCTGCCTGCCGCATCAGTGGCCGCGGCCTCCGGCGCAAGCCCCAGTGCCGCGCCGACGACCGAGGAATTCAGGCGATCGGCGAACGGAAGTGTGGTCGAAGCCAGGGTGAGGCGGCCAGGTCTCATCCCCTCGGCACAGGCAAGCGCGCTGCGACCCGCTTCCACCGCCATCGTGACGACGTCCTCGTCCCAATTCGCCATGGAGCGCGTGCCCCGGGCCAGGGCCTTCAGGCCGGGCGCCATCCACCGATGCCCCGCGGCCACGGCAGCCCGATCCAACCGCAGCCGGGGCAGATAGCCGCCCGCCGACAGGATTCCGAAGGCTTCTTTGGACCGGTCCGTCATGATCGCTCCACGCATTAATAGTCTGCTTGCATACGATACGGTATCGTCGTAGTATCGTCAAGCAAACCCGCTTCGAAGGGCCCATGGCGACGATGAACACAAAACCCGGATCGGATCTGCTCGCAGGCAAAGTCGCGCTGGTGACGGGCGCGGGTCGTGGGGTCGGGCGCGCGATCGCGCTCGGCTTGGCCGCCGCCGGTGCGCGCGTCGTGGTCAACGACGTCGGCACCTCGCCCAGCGGCGAAGGCACTGACCTGGCTCCTGCACGCGAAGTGGTCGCGGCGATCAAGGCGCAGGGAGGTCAGGCGCAGGCCGATGTCCACTCAGTGTCCGACTGGGACCAGGCGCACGCGATGGTGCAGACCGCGCTGGACGCGTACGGCCGCATCGATATCGTGGTCAACAACGCCGGAATCCTGCGCGACGCGATCTTCCACCGGATGAGTCAAGTCGAGTTCGATTCGGTTCTCGACGTCAACCTGCGCGGCGTCTTTTACGTCAGCCGGGCGGCGGCGCTGCACTTCAAAGCGCAGGGCAGCGGAAGCTACGTTCACCTCACGTCGAGCTCCGGCCTCATCGGCAACTTCGGACAGGCCAACTACTGCGCCGCCAAGCTGGGCGTGGTCGCACTGTCCAAAGCGATCGCCATGGACATGCAGCGGTTCCACGTCCGTTCCAATGCCGTCGCCCCTTGGGCCTGGACCCGCATGATCGATTCGATCCCGGCCGAAACCGAGGCCGAGAAGAAGCGCGTCGAAGGGCTGAAGAAGCTCGTGCCGGAGAAAATCGCCCCGTTCATCACTGCTTTGGCGAGCGACCAGGCGGCGGACATCTCGGGCCAGGTGTTCGGCGTGCGCAACAACGAGATCTACTTGTTCTCCCAGCCCCGACCCATTCGCACCGCACACACGGCCGACGGTTGGACGCCGGAGACGGTTATCGAGCGCGTGTTCCCGATGTTGCGCAATGACTTCTATCCGCTGCACCGTTCCGGCGACATATTCACCTGGGACCCGGTCTGAATCCGTGAACGCGAGACCTCAACTCGAGGGTGCGCCGAACTTCCGTGAGCTGTTCGTACCCCGGATGGCCGATGGCCGCAAGATGCGGCGGGGGCGCCTTTTCCGCTCCGGCGCGCTGACCCATCTGAGCGAGGCTGACCGTTCGGCCCTGGCGGCGCTGGGCATCGAGCTGGTCTTCGACCTGCGCACCCGCGACGAGCAGGAGCGCGAACTCAATCTCTGGCCGGCGGGCACACAGCCGGAATTCTGGAATAGTCCAGACGCCCGAGTGCGGGTGGCGGCGCCGGTGTTCGACTGGCGTTCACGTCTGTCCGACCCCGACTTCGATCCGGCGGACGCGCGCGCCTGGATGCTGGGCTTTTTGCCGGGCAGCTGTCGGCGCTGTTCGAGCGGCTCGGCGCGCCGCGCTCGCCCACGACACTGGTGCACTGCTCCGCCGGCAAGGACCGGACGGGATTCGTTTGCGCGATGGTGCTCTTCGCCCTCGGCGCCGGACGCGGCGAGGTGGTCGAAGACTACCTGCTGAGCGGGCACCGAATGTCCGCCGCTGGGCTGCTGCAGGCGATGCTGGGTCGGGAGATGAACGGGATCACCACGAAATGTCACGCGGCATTGAGGGTCATGGCCGAAGTGCGTGAGGACTACCTGGACGCTGCCCTGCTCGAGATCGGGCGCGCATTCGGCGGGGGGAACCCTATGAATTTCGCGCTGACCGAGGAACAGATCGCCATCCGCGAGGCGGTCGAGTCCGTCTGCTCCGACTTCACGGACGAGTACTGGCTGCGCAAGGACCGCGAGGGCGGCTTCCCGGAGGACTTCTACCGCGCCATGGCGGGCGCGGGCTGGCTGGGCATCGCGATGCCGACCGATTGCGGTGGCGCCGGCCTGGGCATCAGCGAGGCGGCACTGATGATGGAGACGGTATCTGCATCCGGGGCGGGGCTCTCCGGAGCCTCCGCCATTCACATGAATGTATTCGGGCTGCACCCGGTGGTTGTGCACGGCAGTAACGAGCAGAGGAAGCGATGGCTGCCGCCGATCATCAGCGGCGAGAATAAGGCCTGCTTCGGCGTCACCGAGCCCAACACGGGTCTGAATACGCTCAAGCTCAAGACGACCGCGGTGCGCAAGGGCGACCGGTACGTGGTCAATGGCCAGAAGGTGTGGATCTCGACCGCGCAGGTGGCACACAAGATCATTCTGCTCGCCCGCACCACACCTCTGGAAGAAGTCAAGTCGCCCGGGCACGGGCTGAGCCTGTTCTACACGGATCTCGACCGCAGCCACATCGAGGTGCGCGAGATCGAGAAGCTTGGCCGCAAAGCAGTCGATTCGAACCAGCTCTTCATCGACAACCTCGAAATCCCATTGCAGGACCGCATCGGCGAGGAAGGCCAGGGTTTCCAGTACATCCTGCACGGCCTGAACCCGGAGCGGGTTCTGCTCGCCGCCGAGGCGACGGGTCTGGGCCGGGCGGCGCTGCGCCGCGCGGCCAAGTACGCCGGGGAACGCATTGTCTTCGATCGGCCGATCGGCCAGAATCAGGGCATCCAGCATCCCCTGGCCGAGCGCTGGGTCGAACTCGAGGCTGGCACCCTGCTCTACCAGCGTGCGGCCTGGCTCTACGACCAGGGCCTCGCGTGCGGCGCCGAGGCAAATGCCGCCAAGTTCTTCTGTGCCGAATCCGGGTTCAAAGCCTGCGAGACCGCCGTCCTCACGCACGGTGGCTTCGGGTACGCTAAGGAGTACCACGTCGAGCGCTACTTCCGCGAGGCCATGCTGCCTCGCATCGCCCCGGTCTCGCCACAACTGATATTGTGCTTTATCGCCGAAAAGGTGCTCGGCCTTCCCAAGTCCTACTAGAGACCGCGCGTCGCAACCGCACGCCGCCGCCTTAGCGATCATGCTGCCGACCCACAACCGCCAGGTCCAGTTGGCGTCGCGTCCCGTTGGGATCCCGCAGGCGGACCATTTCAGCATTGTCTCCGTGCCGCTGCCGCAGCTGCAGCCCGGCGAATTGCTGGTTCGCAACGAATTCCTTTCGATCGATCCGGCGATGCGCGGCTGGGTGAACGCCGTGGCGAACTACTCCGAGCCCGTGGCCATCGGCGCGCCAATGCGTTCCTTCGCCTGCGGCACGGTGGTGGCCTCGAGACACCCGGGATACGCCGAAGGCGACGTCGTCATGGGAATGCTCGGCTGGCAGGAATATGCCATCACCGACGGCCGCCCGATCCGACGCAAGGTGCGGGAGGCCGATCTTCCCCGGTCCCTGTCGCTGGGCATCCTGGGCATAAACGGCGTCACCGCCTACTTCGCGTTGACAGCCGTCGGCCGGCCTCGGCCGGGGGACACCGTCGTCGTGTCCACGGCCGCGGGCGCAGTTGGATCGGCGGTCGGCCAGATCGCGAAGATTGCCGGATGCAGCACCGTCGGCATCGCGGGCGGGGCCCGGAAGCGGCAGCTTTGCCGGGACGAGTTCGGCTACGACTTCGCCGTCGACTACAAAGCGGCTGGCTTCGAGGACGCGCTGTCCGCGGCTACCCCAGCGGGGGTCGACGTCTACCACGACAACACGGCAGGGTCGATCAGCGACGCGGTGATCCGGCGTATCAACCGCGGTGCTCGCATCGTCGTGTGCGGCACAGCATCGGTGTCGAGCTGGGACGACTGGCCGAGCGGTCCGCGGGTGGAACGCCACCTGCTGAACAAGGCCGCGCGCATGCAGGGCTTCCTGATCTGGGACTACGAGCATCGCTATGAGGAGGCCGTGGCCCGTCTTGCCGACTGGGTGCGCGACGGCCGCCTGCGCTACCGGGAGGAGATTCTCGACGGCATCGAACAGGCGCCCGGATCGATCGCCCGGCTCTATCGCGGCGAGAACGACGGCAAACTGCTGGTGAGGCTGAACGACTCGCGCTGATGCTGATCTGCCGCGCCGCCGCGACAAAGGCGCCGGCATTCGGCCGGCGGTGTCTCGCGGCCGGCGCGTCGCTCTCGACGTGCCGGGTCAGCCCGAGGTGGTCCTGCTCCACCACGATTTGCCCTCCTCTTTCGTCGCCGCAGGCTGGGCCTCTTCGAGCCGATGTTCCGGCAGATCCAGCAGGGCGTCTACATGCTGCGCCGATAGCGCCCGCCGACCTCGTACAGCGTGTTACTGATCTGCCCCAGCGAGCAATGGCGGACGGCTTCAATCAGGACTTCGAACACGTTTCCGCTATCGATCGCCACCTGCCGCAGCTTCGCCAGCCAGGCAGGACATTGCGAAGCATTGCGTGCGTGGAAATCGCTCAGGCGCGCCAACTGGCTCCGCTTTTCTTCCTCGGAAGAGCGAGCCAGTTCGATGTCTTGCTCCGCTGAACTGCCCCGAGGATCGCGGAAGGTGTTCACCCCGATGATCGGATGCGAGCCGTCGTGCTTGCGGCGCTCATACAGCAGGCTCTCCTCCTGGATCTTGCCGCGCTGGTAGCCGGTTTCCATCGCACCCAAGACCCCGCCACGGCTGCTGATCGCGTCGAACTCCTTCAGCACGGCCTCCTCCACCAGGTCGGTAAGCTCGTCGATGATGAAAGCGCCCTGGTTCGGGTTCTCGTTCTTCGCCAGACCCCACTCCCGGTTGATGATCAGCTGGATCGCCATTGCGCGCCGTACCGATTCCTCGGTCGGCGTCGTGATGGCTTCGTCGTAGGCGTTGGTGTGGAGGCTGTTGCAGTTGTCGTAGATGGCGATCAGCGCCTGCAGCGTCGTGCGGATGTCGTTGAACGCGATCTCCTGGGCGTGCAGGCTGCGGCCCGAGGTCTGGATGTGGTACTTGAGCTTCTGGCTGCGCTCGTTAGCACCGTAGCGGTTCTTCATCGCGACCGCCCAGATCCGGCGCGCGACGCGGCCGAGCACCGTGTACTCCGGGTCCATCCCGTTGCTGAAGAAAAAGCTCAGATTCGGCGCGAAATCGTCGATGTGCATCCCGCGCGCCAGATAGCTTTCCACGTATGTGAAGCCGTTGGACAGCGTGAAGGCGAGCTGGCTGATCGGGTTGGCTCCCGCCTCGGCGATGTGGTAGCCAGAAATCGAAACCGAGTAGAAATTCCGTACACCGTGGTGGACGAAATACTCCTGGATGTCCCCCATCATCTTGAGCGCGAACTCGGTGGAGAAAATGCAGGTGTTCTGGCCCTGGTCCTCCTTCAGGATGTCGGCCTGGACGGTGCCGCGCACCGTCGACAAGGTCCACTCCCTGATCTTGCCCAGTTCGTCCTCGGTCGGTTCCCGGTGGTTGTCAGATTTGAACTTGTCCACCTGCTGCTCGATCGCCGTGTTGAAGAACATGGCGAGAATCATCGGCGCTGGTCCGTTGATGGTCATCGAGATGGAGGTATCGGAACTGCACAGGTCGAAGCCGTCGTACAGAACCTTCATGTCATCGAGCGTGGCGATAGACACGCCGGAATTACCGACCTTGCCGTAGATGTCCGGCCGCCGATCCGGATCGCATCCATACAGCGTGACCGAGTCGAAGGCCGTCGACAGCCGCTGCGCCGGCATGCCCTCGGAGACCTTCTTGAAGCGACGATTGGTCCGGAAGGCGTCCCCCTCGCCGGCGAACATCCGGGTTGGGTCCTCGTTCTCGCGCTTGAAGGCGAACACACCGGCGGTAAAGGGAAAGGATCCCGGTACGTTTTCTTTCATCAGGAAGCGCAGGATCTCACCCTGGTCGTCGAAGTTCGGCAGCGCCACCTTGCGAATCCGGCTGCCAGAGAGCGTCTCGGTGACAAGCTGCGTGCAGATCTCCTTGTCCCGGATTCTCACCACGTACTCGTTGGCGGCATACAAGGACCGGGTGGTCGGCCACTGTTCCAGCAGCTTTGAGGCCGCTGGCACGAGCTCACCCGCCTTGCAGGCGACCAGCTCGTCGAAGTGCAAGGTTGGCTTGCCGGACTGCTCGAAGAGGCTCTTCGCGGTCATCAGCGACTGGCGCTCGCGGGCGATCCTCGCCTGCTGCGCCACCAGCCGATGGTAGCTGCGGACCGCCTCGGCAATTTCGGCCAGGTACCGGACCCGATCGGCCGGAACGGTAGCCCTTAGCTTGGAGGAGGCCTGCACGGCCACTCTGGGCAGCCGGCCGGCTCCGAGCTTCAAGCCCTTGGCCTGCAGGGAGCCGGAAATGGCCTGGTACAGCGCGGTCACGCCATCATCGTTGAACCGGCTCGCCTGGGTGCCGAAGACCGGCAGGTCCTGCGGGCGCGCCAAAAACAGCTGCCGATTGCGCTGATATTGCTTGCGCACGTCCCGCAGTGCGTCCTCTGCGCCCTTCCGGTCGAACTTGTTGATCGCGACGAAATCGGCGAAATCCAGCATGTCGATCTTCTCGAGCTGGCTGGCGGCGCCGAATTCCGGTGTCATCACGTACAGCGATACATCGACGAGCGGCACGATCGCCGCGTTGCCCTGCCCGATCCCGGAAGTTTCGACAATGATCAGGTCGAAGCCGGCGATCTTGCACGCCGAAATCACTTCGGGCAGCGCCGCCGAAATCTCCGTGCCGGTGTCCCGCGTCGCCAACGAGCGCATGAAGATATGTTCGTGTTCAATCGCGTTCATCCGGATGCGGTCGCCGAGCAGCGCTCCACCGCCCCGTCTGCGCGACGGATCGATCGAGATCACGGCGATCTTGAGCCGGTCCTCCTGGTCCAAGCGCAGCCGCAGCACCAGTTCGTCCGCCAGAGAACTCTTGCCGGCTCCGCCGGTGCCGGTTATGCCGAGGGCCGGCACCGTTAGTGCTGCGGCGGCCTCGTTCAGCGATTTCCTGGTCTCTTCGTCGTAAGTGCCGTTTTCCAGTGCGGTGATGACGCGAGCGAGCTGACGGAAATTGCCCGAGCGTAGAGCCGGGAGGACAACTGCGCCTTGCGGCGCGTCGCCGGTGAGATCGAAGTCCGACTTCTGGATCAGGTCGTTGATCATGCCCTGCAGCCCGAGCACTGCCCCGTCCTCGGGCGAGTAGATGCGGGCGACGCCATATTCATGAAGTTCGCGAATCTCGCGCGGGACGATGACCCCCCCTCCTCCGCCGAACACCTTGATCGACTCGCCGCCGCGCTGTTGCAACAGGTCGAGCATGTACTTGAAGTACTCGACGTGCCCACCCTGGTAGCTGGTGATCGCGATGCCCTGCACGTCCTCCTGCAGCGCCGCATTGACGATCTCGCCGACTGACCGATTGTGCCCCAGGTGAATGACCTCGGCCCCACTGGACTGCAAAATCCGCCGCATGACATTGATCGAAGCGTCGTGCCCATCGAACAGCGATGCCGCGGTGATGAACCGGATCTTCTGCCTGGCCTTGTACGGCAGCAGTTGCCTGCTTTCGGAATGATCGGTCATCGAAGTTCCTCTACCAATGTCTGCGCCGCGTGAGAGACGCGGTACACATCGCCCGATTGCCTCGATGTGGTATCGAGGTGCATTAATTGTAGTACTGCTACATATTGTATGCTAGAATGCAAAACGATGAAAGTGGCCAGCCTTACAGCCGCTTTCAGCGAAGGAATCGAGAATTCCGTTGCAATTAGCCGGCTAGCGGGAAGCCGATCGTGAAGGGAACATGAAAGCCTCGCACCGAGAAGCTCGAGGCATCGAAGGCCATCAAAGCTAGGAGGATCTGATCATGGTTAAGATTTCAATGGTGTTGATCGCAATCGCTGCGTTGGCCTTCGTTTCTGCAGTCAGTGCCCCGGGGGGCGCGGCGGAAGATCTGAATCATCGTCGGGCCGAGCCCTGCGCTCAGCACCCCCACATTTGTGCGAATGCTCCCCTCGGCTGGGAGATGCTAGGGCGCGCGGGTCGCTGATTAAAGCAATGGAATGTCAGCCGATGCGGCGAGTCGAACGACTCGATTCTGAGGGCTCTTCCTCGGCTGCACATTACGTTTGCCCCAAGTCGAAAAGTCTCACCGAGGGCTTCGCGACGCGGGACCTGACCGATGCCAAGGATCGTCGTGGGTCTTTCCCCACGCATGCGGCGAGATCATCGATTGCTTCGCAAACCTCGGACCTAAATCCGTCGGCCGCGAGCAGGCTGCGCTCCCGGTACCACAGAAAGGCTTCGCGGATGTCGGCTTCCGCCTCGGGCAAGACCGAGACTGTGAAGCGGGTCACAGCGAATGCAGGCGGCCTCTTGCGTCGCTCCAGGGAACCGGTTGCGTGGCTCCGGCGCGAAGCGCGATGCGGCGACGGTGAATCTCCTCGCGCCACGCGTCGGAGATCTTGGGATCCGCGCTAGTCTCGAGGCTTTCGAGCAAAGCGACAACAAGCGCCGACCGCTCCTCGGCGGCGAGAGCGAGTGCCTCGTTCAAGATGTGGTCA
>WNFT01002879.1_pt1 | contig 14788 bp, 12 predicted proteins | sample 5400191 | NCBI WGS metagenome assembly WNFT01 (sample SAMN13153359, study PRJNA577476) | soil metagenome | isolation source: 80 cm saprolite under Madrone tree | place: USA:California | collected 2016-06-14 | reverse complement strand
AGATCGCGTGCTGGGATGATCGACGTCGGGAACCGATGCCGCCGATTGGTAAGCCGAACCAAGGCTCATGCTGCCCTGCTCACTGCTCTCGTTCGACCCCATTCCCGTGACAAGGCCGGCACAACGGTTCGGCACGTTCACCGTTTCCGGCGGTGTTGGAGCGAATCGCTGTTCGGTTGAAGTGCGTTCTTGAGCCTGACGACGAAGCCGGCTTCGCAGACTGCAACGTCCAATGCAATGGAACCCGCGGCGCGGTGCGGCACTGCCGGGTATGGCATATCGCTTGCTCAGCATGTTCACCGCGGCTCATCGGCGTCCGGAGGACTAACCGACATGGCAATCGATCGCGCAGCAGGTGGGCGGTACTCCTCGCTCTTCGATACTGGGGAACTGGAGATTCTCGAAGGCGAAGCAGAGCAGCAAGGCGAAACCGGCGAGGTCTTCGACGAGGCGGATGTCGAGGAGCTGGCGTCGCGATTACTCGACGTCGGCAACGAGGCCGAGTTCGATAGGCTGCTCGGCGGCATGATAAGCCATGCCGCGCAGCAGGTCGGTGGGGAGCTGAGCGCCCCATTGGGTCGGGCGGTTGGCGGCCTGTTGAAAAGTCTGGCGAAGCAAGCGCTGCCGCCGGCCGGCACCACTCTCGGCGGCGGTGCGTCTTCGCCCGCGCACATGCTCGGCATGGAGCTCGAAGGGCTCGGTGAAGTCGAGGCCGACTTCGAATGCGCCAAGCAGTTCGTCCGCCTCGCCGGCGAGGCCGTCAGGAATGCCGTAGAAAGCGAGCCGCTCGGCATTCCGGCGCATGTCGCGGAGGCCGCCGTCACAACGGCAGCGAAAGTCTACGCGCCCGCCCTGCCGATCTCACCAGCGCCGAGTGCCGCCTCGCCGCAACCTCGAAGGACCGGACGGTGGGTTCGCAGGGGCGACCGGATCATTGCCCTCGACGCCGACCCGACAGCGTGAACGCCGTGCGTGCAGTACGGCTGGGAGGTTCCTGATGAACTACGAACCAGTATTCGGCTTCGAGCCGATCGCGCGAGTTGGGGACAGGCGAGCGCTCGCCATCCCACGACGTCCCCTTCGTAGCGATGCGCGAGGATGGGTGGGGGCCGACGGGCTGCCTTCGTGGGGCTCCGCCGATTGTGCTCTCCATGGAGTCGTTCGAGTACGACCCGGAGATGGAGTATTTCCTCGGCGGGCTGGTCAAATCCGTAGGACGAGCGGTTGGAAAGGCGGCAAAGACAGTAGGCCGGATACCGATCGTTCGAGACGTGGGCCGAGCTGCATCGCGCGTCGGGCGCGTCGTAGAGTCGGCCGCGAAGACGGTCGGTCGGATACCGGTCCTGGGAGACATCGCGCGTGCCGGCCTGAGCGCCGCACGACTCAGTCTCGGACCTGCTGCGCTTGCCATCGACACGGCCCAGCGCGTCGCGCGCGGGGAGAACCTAGGAAAGGCCCTGCGTGGCGCGGTCTCGAGCCACGTCGATGCCGTGCGAGACCAATTGAAGCTCGCCGAGATGGTGGCGCCCTTTATTCCCGGGATCGGCACGGGCGTCGCGGCCGCACTGGGTGCCGCAAACGCCCTGGCTTCGGGGCGGCCGATCACAGAAGCATTGATCTCCGCGGCCCGCAGCGCTCTGCCGGGGGGCGCCGTCGCGCAGGCCGCGTTCGATACGGCGGTCAATCTGGCGCGCGGCAAGAATATTGGCGAGGCGCTGCTCGAGGCCGCGCGCAATCGTTTGCCCGGCGGGCCGGCCGCGCGCGCTGCCTTCGACGGCGCTTTAGCCCTGGCACAAGGCAAGAAGCTGCAGGACGCTGCGTTCGCCGCTGCGGGTCGCATTCTGCCCCCGTCCCCCTACGCCGCAGATGCCCTCGCCTTCGTCAAGCGGGTCGCAAACGGCCAGAACATTCAGCACGCGGCATTATCGGTCGCCGGTCAACGCGTCATCCGGCAGATCGAGAACCGGGCCGGAATTGCTCGACGCGAGTTGGAACTGGAACTCGCGCCCGCGGCCGAGGTTGGGGGCCTGTCGCTACGGCAAGCCGCCTTGCAGGCGGCAGCGCAACAGCGAGCCACCTTGCAGGCAGCTAATGCTCGACGCAGAGGCTCAATGGCTGGATTTGGTCCGCTTGCCGTCGATTGGCGCGCCGGAGCTGTAACGCGCGGTCGGTAACACCGAGCCGGCGCGCGGCGCGAGAGAGGTTTCCGTCCTCTTCGTCGGTTGCTATGCGGATAGCGATATCCTCCGCGGCGCGCCCGATAGCCTTGAGTCCCGCACCGAAAAGCACGGCGCGTTGAATCACTCGCTCGAATTGCAAATCCAGCCAAGCCACGTCTTCAAGTCCAGGAAGCGGGCGTTCCTCGGGCGGGATATTGCCAATGGTAATCGTTCCGTCCCCGACGTAGCGATACATCAGCCGTGACACGACCTGACGCAAATCGCGCACATTGCCGGGATACTCTCGCTGAAGGAGATAATCCCGCACGGCAGCGTCGAACTTCGGCGGTTCGCCGTTTGGATGAATTTCTCGCAGAAAGTGTTCGGCCAGTGGAATGATATCTTCGAGACGTTCGCGAAGGGCGGGTAATTTACACACGAACGTCGCCATCCGGTAATAAAGATCGGTTCGAAATTCACCACGACGGATTAGGTCCAAGAGGTCCCGATTGGTTGCGCACACTAGTCGGAAATCGGTTCTGCGCCATGTATTCCCGCCCACACGTTTGTAGGTGTGTTCCTGAACGACCCGAAGCAGCTGTGCCTGCAAGGGCAATGGCAATTCACCGATCTCGTCGAGAAACAGGGTACCGCCGTTTGCCAAGGCGAAGGCCCCATCGCGTTCGGACACGGCACCCGTGAAAGCTCCGCGCTCATGTCCAAAGAACTCGCTGCCGGATAGTTCCGGAACGACAGTGGAACAATCTAGAACGATTAAATCCCGCTTCGTTGGACGAGAGTCGAGCAGGTGAAAAAGCTGAGCAATAATTTCCTTGCCTGTCCCGCTCTCCCCAAGAATAAGCGCAGGCGCGTCGCTGAACCTCGCTATCTCTACGATGCCTCGTAACATCGCGCGCCAAACAGCGCTCTTTCCGACGACGAAATCTGCGATCGAGGGCCCGTCGATAAGCTGGTCGACTGAAAGCCAGCGTTCTAAGCGGTTCCGCACCTGTCGAGCAATCCGGTCCGGGGTTGACCAGATAAGCACGTCCGAGGCACCAGCCTGAAGAAGATCCCAGTGACATATACCGTCGACCAATCCACCTTGACCAGCGACAGCGATTACCCGCTCACGGCCGCCGCGGCTCACGGTCCGAAGGAAATCGCTAAGCTCTCGCGTGGGTTCGCTGAAAACGCATACCCCCGCTCCGTTGGGTAAATTTTGGTTAAGTGGTGTTGAGTCAACTCGAATTCTTGTCAGCTCTCTGGTAAGTTCTTCGCTGTCCGATCTCGGAGTTCCCTCCCAATAATGCAGCCAACAACAAATGGAACCGGATCCATTTGGCGGCACCATTGGGACCAACTTCTTGTGCGGAGGCACGGACATTCCAACCTCCCGGTTTCATCAAACCACGAAGATCCGTTGCTGGTGTGATGACTGTGCGGCAGCCGAGAATGTGCACGCCCCTTGTCCAAGCTCAATGTCGTATTGCCCACCATGTCTCGAGCGCGCGGGCCAAGGTGGCGCACGAGAATTGGCTACCAGATCGGCGTTGAAGAATCTTGAGACCGATCGATGATCGGCGTCTCCTCCGGCAAACGCCGGCAAGTTCATCGCTGCCTTCGGCTCGATGTCAATTTCCCGTATCGTCTCCCTCATGATGCGCTCCCCGATGATCCGACAACCATCTTCCGACTGAGCCGCAGGTCCTAAAATATTTCGGGATCTAATTTAAATCCTCCGCCGGCTGTCACTTACCCTTTCTCAGTGTAATAATAATCCCCCAGTCCCTTCGATCCTTGATCAATGCCTATAAGGATAGCGGCAATACCACCGATCGATGAATGTCACCGTTTTGCGCCTCACTCGTAATTAAGCTTAACACGCGCCGCGCCGACAAGTGTGAGGTAGTTCACGCGACAGCCGCGACGCGTGGCATTCCCTAGAAACGAGCTTCCGTTTGGAGCCAGGGATCACCCCGACTCATGGCGTCGACGGCCAAGGGTTTATCCAGTTCGGAGTGCGCCGGTTGATCCATCTTCATCGCACGAGAGCTCTGGCCAACGCTTCCGGTCAACCGAAGGAAATTGCCGGCGAGCACCAAGCCCTCATCATTCCTGGACAGACCGAGTGCCCGCACCTTCGACAGTTCCACTCCTGGATGCAGCCAGGGCCCGTCACAGCCGAACAGCATCTTCCTCGCTCCTGCCCTTTGGGCAGCCTGTTCCAATACGTCAAATCGGCGCACTCCCGAAGTATCAGTATAGATATTCGAATGTCGGACGAGGTGATCGACAAACGCGATCTGCGCCCGCCAGTCATCGGCGAAGCTACCAAGATGAGGAATGACGAAATTCACATCGGGATATTCTTGTGCGAGGAGTTCGCACACCGAGACCTCTCCCATGACGTCGTAGAGCACCGGCAGTGAGAACGCCCGCGCAACCTCGCAAACCTCTCGGCTGATACGAGCGTCATACCGATGCAACTTGATTCCGACGAAGCCGAACTCTTCAACTGCCTGACGCACGAGCTTCATCACCCGTCCCCGATCACGCGCGGCGTTGATAAAGGCAAAGCCGAGGAATCGATCCGGACGGCTCGCGACGATGCGTGCCACCTCGCGGTTCGCGATCGCATAATCGGAATGAAACGCAGCGAAAAGGACAGTGCGGGTTATCCCGGCTTGCGACGCGCGGCGAAGATATTTCTCCAGCAGCGCGGCCGTATCCCATGGCCCTGTCAGACCGTCACCTTTGCCGGCGTGACAGTGAGAGTCAATGATCATAGCGCTCTCCTTGGCCCGCATTGACTCTCACCGGGATGGCGCTGGCGCGGCTTACTGTCGGCATTCGTCTCACGCTTCGCGAGGCACCCAGTTCTGCAAGAAACACACTACTGGTCTCGATGCCTCTGAAAAAGTTGGGTAGGTGGAACCTTTCGTTAGGCCCATGGATGCGATCATCCGGCAGGCCGAAACCCATCAGCACCACCGGGATTCCCAATACCTCCTGAATCAGATTGACCACTGGGATGGTGCCGCCGTTCCGTAGAAACACGGCCTGGGCGCCGAAAGCCCGGTGATAGGCCCGTGCCGCGGCCCCGAGCACGGGATGGCTACGGTCGATTAGCGCCGGTTTCGCCGACATCTGTGTGCGGACGCGCGAGCGCACGCCCGCTGGCGTGAGCTGCACGATGTGTTCGCGAATCAGACGGTCTATCTCACGCGGGTCTTGATCCGGTACGAGCCGAAAGTCCAACTTGGCCGTGGCACCCGTCGGGATTGCAGCCTTGGCGCCGGGCCCCTGATAACCCCCGACGACACCAGTTACCGTCAAGGCCGGGCGAATAGTCGTCCGCTCGTAAAGTGTATAACCATGCTCGCCCCAAGCTCTTGTCGCACCGGCACTGCGAAGTATCTGCTCGTCGGAAGGCCCCATCTGTCGCATGTAGGCCCGCTCCCCCGCATCCCATCTCCTGACACGATGATAGAAGCCCGGTATGCACACTCGGCCCTGCGAATCATGTAGTCTTGCGATCATTTCGCACAACACCTGCAGAGGGTTTTGAATGGCCCCGCCTAATACGCCCGAATGCAGATCCTGTTGTCGACCTCGCACTTCGAGTTCAAGACCCAGCGCGCCGCGTAACGCGTATGTGATCGCAGGACGGTCGGAGGCGGGGATTTGCATGTCGGACACGACGGCGCAGTCTGCCGCTCGGACATGAGGCTCGGAAATTAGGAAAGACCGTAGGTTTGGGCTGCCAATTTCTTCCTCACCCTCGAAGAGACAGATAGTGTTGACTGGAAGAACACTCGTTGTCTTCAGGTGGGATTCGATGGCCTTTACGTGCACGAACATCTGTCCCTTGTCGTCGGAAGCGCCGCGGCCATAGAGATATTCGCCGTGTACGATCGGCTCGAACGGGGCGGAATGCCACTCTTCTAGCGGTTCCGCAGGCTGTACGTCGTAGTGACCATAGATCAGGACCGTTGGGTTTCCGGGCGCGTATCGCCAGCTCGCGTAGACGATCGGATGACGAGGAGTCGGAACGACTTTCACCTCCGACAGGCCGATCTCGCGCAGGTGACCCGCCAACCAGGCAGCACATTTCCCGACGTCACCGGCATGTCCACGTTGCGCGCTGACAGAGGGGAATCCGATAAATCTCCCCAGCTCAGCCACGAACCGGTGCCGGTTGCCGCGAATGTGGGAGAGAGCATTTGTCATCGACTCCGTCATGGCTCTTACCAAGGCGGGGAAACGCTTCCCGGTCGGGTGTCGGCACTCCTCGCGCCTTGGGATGCGCCGACCTCTGCCGGAAATCGGATACGGGTCTCGACGGTCGAACCGGTACAGATCGTGCCGCCGCAACCGGCCTGTGGATCTCGCGGGCGAATGTGTCGGGATCGTCCTTGAATTGGAGGGTATGGGCATAGCCCCCGGTTGCGGAGAAAAAGCCGGGCATGTTCGGTGATTCTCTGTTCAAAACTCTCGTATTTGCTTAACTCGGCGTCGACGATTACCCACTTGCCATTGAGGCATTCCCGCGTCGAAACGCGGACGGAGCCCGTGGGGCCGCGGCCCCTAATGCCAAATAAGTTCTTGGCGTCGCACACCGTGTATTTTCCTCAGCCGGTCTCAAAAATAGCTCGGGCGGCCCTCATCTACGCTGGAACTGCAGTCGCCGCCATCGCGCGCCGAGCGTTCTCGCCAGACGAACCCGATGAACTGCTTCTTCGTCAGCCGCCTGACGTCGGCTGGAACCGCTGGACAGACGAGTACCCAGGAGGCTGGATCGCGCCACCTGAGCGCACGGCAAGGAATCCGGCTCCCTGCACCCGTTCTTGCCAATGTGCGATTGGCACGTAGTTGTGCCTCTTGTCGCGCGATGGCTGAACGATGGCGTTTTGGACTCGCCTGTTCCGCAGACTTTCGGCCAGGGGTGCGGTCGACGATCCGGGGATGTAGTAGATGTAGACCCTGGCGTTCGGCCGCGCGCGCGCCCACCCCTCCCAGAAGACGTCATCGCCTCTGTTGTACGTGCAATCATAGCCCCAACACTCTTGGAGACGCGCCAGCGCTCGATCGCGGCCTCCGGCCAGTTGGCGCATAGGCAGACCGCCACCGCTATGGCAGGCGAGAATGAGATTGCCGAGAGCCGGCGCGGATCCGGTCTGACGACGAGGGCTATAGGCTTTCAACGCCACCCGAACTTGCTCGATGTAGGCGTCCAATCCGCCTGGTCGAACAAGACGCCCGGCTTCTGAGCGCGAGCCCAGTGTCGGGGCGACTAGAATGACATTGCGTGCGCTGGCGTTGACTCCTTCACGCAGTGCGCCATACGGGAACCGCTGGCTGTTCCAATATTGGTCGATCGCTTGCCGGCGGATTGCCTCAGCCTTGAAACCATGGAGGTAGAGAATGAGGTCTGCAGCCGCGCCCGGCACGTATTTGTCCGGAATAAATATGCCGGTAATCGGCGGTGCCGCTATCTTGAGTTTGTCCACGATTTGCAGATCGAGTTCGACATACAGCGTGATCCCGGGCGGCGCGGACTCTTGTTTGATCAACCTCGGCGCCGAACCGGTGCTCGGTGTCACCGGCGTCGGCGCGGGCGCAATCGGGACGGAAGGCTGTGTTCCGTCGATCCGGATTACGGCGAAATAGTTTGGATCGCTAAGAAAGCCCCCAGCGTCCGTCCGCGGTGCTGTCTGCGACACCGAATTGCTTACATTCCCGCCAATCGTCACGAGACGTCCCGGCTGAAGGTCGGTCACGATGTCGCAATGGGTTTTCATACCCGGCCGGATATTCTCGTAGGTGGCGCCGCTTCCGGCCCGCCGTTTGCACACGATATCGCCGACCTGCGGTGCGAGCTCGCTGATGCGGTATGCTTTAAACGGGTTGACGCTGTTACCCACACGGTTATCTTTCGCCCATCGCGTGTACGTCGCGTGGGCGCTGCTGTACTTGAACGCGCTGCCCGCACCCGCAGTCTTCATCACCCAGGAAATGAACGCAGCGCTCCAAGGATGATCATTCTGGAAATTCGGGTCGCCGAGCTGGGCATCGCTGTAGTTAACTCCGGCACCGGTTCTCCAATAGTCTTGCAACGTCTGGCGAACCTGGGGATCTGTTTCCTTGATTGAACCATTGCCCCAGCGCGCCAACTCCTGATTGGCGATTCGTACGATCCTCTGGCGAAACCCCTGGCTGTCGAAGGGTGCTACGCCTACAGGGGGGGCGAGCGGCGAAACACCCGGGCGTGCTGCAGCCCGGCGGCGACGCTGGGCGACCGTTTCGAATTCCCACTCCGGGCCGAGCCTCCCTGCTAGTTCGCCAGGCTGAGCCTCGGTCGCCGGCCCATTACCGGCAGTTGCCGTGGCCGGCGGGGGCGGGTTCTTGTCTTTACAGGATTCGGCGAGCGCCCGCTCGGTCTCGGGGCCCGCGAGACCGTCTGTGCGCATGCCCCGGCGCTCCTGGAAGCTCCGGATTGCGCTACGCGTTTCCGCGTTCATAATGCCATCGGTCGCCAAGCGGAGACCCATGACTTCATTGAGGCAACTCTGAACCCATCGCACGTGCTCCGAAGCCGATCCTGGTGGTTCTGGTTCCGGCCCCCGCGAAGGTTCCACACCCGGTTCCCGTTCGGTAATTGGAAACACCGGCCACTCGGGCACAGCGACGGGAAAAGCACCCAACCGACCAAAGGGCGGCCTACGGCGATAGGATGGCAGTTTTCTCGTTGCGGCCGATGGTATGCTTGCTCCTGCGTCGAAGGGCCTGGGCGCCTTAGTGTAAGCCTGTCGCCGACGGACCCCTGCGGCGCCCGGAGGACGCGCACGGCTGCGGCCACGCCGGGAGGAAAACTCGGCCTCTTGTCCCCAGTCTCGGGGCGAGCCCTGGAGTTCGGAATCAGTCTCGAAAGGTTCCGGATTGAAGCTCAAGAGATTTTTCATTGCAACGCTCCCATGGTGCGCATTAGATTTATTTGGCTTTCCGGTTACACCGGTACAGTGCCGCTCAGTGGATAATCGACTATAATACTCTCTCTCCTTGGGAATTGACGGCGCGCCAGCGCGCACGCCCGTTGTAGTGCGTCTACTCCCCTGTCGATATCCTCTGGACTATGCAGCGTGGTGATCAGAAAACTGAGTCTAATATCCAAACCGTTTCGCGCTCTATGCAACACGGTCTTGATACCCAGGCTCGTAAGCCGGTCATGCAACTGACCCACCTCGACTTCTGGGATCGGCTTCAGTGTCTGGACTGGAAAAAGCCCGCCGAAAGCCGAAAGACCCGCTTGCCGCAGGTGGTCCCGGAATCGACGCACCAGTTTCCAGAGACGGCTTCTTAGATTGTCACCCTGACCGGTGTTGATGATCAGGGCTCGCTCGCCCGCGGCAATCGCAGCCAAGGATGGGGGGCTGCTGTGAACTCGGGTCGAGCTCAGCTCCTCGAATTTCGAAATCGCCTGAGCGCTCCCTGCGATAGCCGCGAGCGGCGCTCCGAAGCCTTTCGCCAACGAGCTGGCCACAATCAACTCCCGCCCCTTGATGCCGTACCAGGCTGGCGATCCCGCCCCACCCGAGCCATACGGGGCTCTCGGCGAAGGGTGGCGTCCCAAGATCCCCAGAGCTTGCGTGTCGTCGATGACGAGGTATCCATTCCGCTCCTGGACCGGCTTCAAATACTCCGGCAGCGGCGCCGTCCGACCAGTCGCCGTGCAAAGACCGTCGGTTACGACGATAGGGCGACGCCCTGTCCGCTGGTCACGATGCAGAAGGGACGCCAGCGCGGCCGGATCATGTGTCCGGAAAGTCGATGTCGGAATACCCTTAGCGGCCGCTCGCCCGATGCCAAAGAGGGCGATCGGATAAGTCCCTCCATCGGCGTAGATCGCGATGTGGTCCCGCGACAGGACGTCGAACAAATCCCAGAAGAGGTGAAGCGTTGACGGCGCCAGGACGGCCCGTTCACAGCCCACCAGTTGCGCCAGATCTCGCGCCAGGGCCACGGCCTCCGGCGCTGGTTCTAGCGCCGCCGGCCAGCCTGTTGTCAGCTGCGCCCATGGCCGCAACGTGTGGTAGGCATGTCGTAGGCCCAGGTAAAGAACGGATGTGAAGTCGAGCATGATCTGGGCCGCCTCACCTTAGGATTCCTTTCTGTAAGCCGGTCTGTAAGCCGGCAATCTTTGCCGGCCAGGCCTAGGCAATTGGACTCGGGTCGACACTCTCGCCGCGATGAGATCTGGAGCGGTGGGGCCGCCAACCGCCATCGCCGACATCTGCTCTCTGAGCCTGCGCTGGAGTAGCACGGAAGGCTGCAGATACCGCGTGGCCGCATCGCGGGAGTCGACAATGTCTGCCGCCAAACCTACTCCTGCGACTGTTTGATAAGCATAGAGGTAGCGTTGGATCTCCGGCTTGCACGAGCGCGCCCAGTTCTTCGCTTGATCCTCGATGTTTTCGATGTCCGACCAGTCGCCATAACGGATGGAGAGCAAGATCCGCTCTCCGGTCACTGCGAGTTCATAGAAATGGGTGATCGTGGTGTCAGTCCAGCCCTGAAGTTTCTTCATGCTGTCGACCGCGCCCATCCATTCTTCCTGATACGGCACCATGTAGCGCCCACGCAAAAATTCTTTCATCTCGGGACGCGCCAGCATCCATTGTATCGTCATCATTTCGGCGCGGGCGGTCCAGGTCAGATCGCCGAATTGGTTGTGGGCGCCTTCCGCGAGAAGGAGATGAACAGCCTTTAGCGCGTTCAGTAAGGGGAACGCGTCGGCGATCACCGTGGTGTCGGAATCGTCCCTGAAGAAACGAGCCGCGGCGGAGAGCAGATTGTGGAATCCCTCGATGAACTTCGATCGGGTATCCGCCGGATTGAGATCCGGAACGGCCTTGCCCATGAGCGACAGCCCATAATGGTGGAGGTACTCATGGGCCCGGCGTGGCACCGTCAACCGATTGTGTTCGTCCTGGATGAAGCCCCAGATCAAATTGTTCAAGGGCCGCAGGGGATCGAATTCGAGTTCGCCAAGCGGATCGTTCGGCGAACCGCGCCGATTCTGGAAACGCCGGGCGATGGCATTCATCGTTTGAACGAGCATCCCCTCTTCCAGCCAATAGGACCAAATCAGCTCGATGAGGCTCGGAGAGGTCAGGCGAAATTGCAGAACCCCGAGGCAATAGGGCAGGACCTCTTCAATATTCTCTGGATCGAGGGTTATCAGGTTCGTTAGGATCCGGTTGAGATAAGGCAAGTTTCCGTCGGCGTTGCCAAGGTAAGAGATGAGCTCGCTACTAAGTTTCGCGACAGTCAGGGTGAAATCGTTGATGCGGATGCGCTCCTTTTCGATGTCGAAGATCCTTGGTTGTCTACCTGTATCCCTGATGACGACCCCGCTTTCGAGCGTCAGGAAAACTTGGGTAGCGAGTTTCAGGACACCGTAAGCGTAAGGGCCATAAATGCTGAGCCGCTTCTTCTGGTCGTTCAGGTCGTCTAGACAGGTGCCCTTTAAGTACCTGTCTATGATTTTTGTCCGAACATCATCGAACGGTGTTGGGGAGTTCTCGCAAAAGACGCAATCGATAAACTCTTTGTATCGGTCGAAGCCAATTGCGGCCGTGCGGTTGCGGATGGCCGGCCACAGCGCCCGATCGTCCGTGGGGCCCGCAAATGTGCGCTGCAGAGTTACTTGCGATTGGGTCTGGATGACGCTCGTGACGACCTCGAGAGAGGTGCTGTGATCTAAACGCTGGCCGCCTGTGGTTTGGCTAGACAAAGTCGACCCTAAGGACCTCCATACGGACGACTGCTCTGACGCAACTAGCGATGCGTTTTTCTCGAACCAGTCTTCGATACCTGAGCCTGTCGAGTCTTGTGCCGTTACGGTAACCCTGATGGTGTAGGAACCTACGGGCGACTGTTGGTCCAGCACTATTGCCGGATTTGAAGTCGGAATTGTCAGCTGAGAAGCGCCGGGATCGTAGGTATAATTAAACAGGTGGTAGAAAGCAGAAATTTGGCCATCGGGGATGTCGGGGATGGTATCGATGGTGCCGTCGCTGCCGCTAAATATCTGCGCAATCCCCGGGTTTGACAGCTTTACCGTGAACGTCACATCACCGCCGCCCTGAACACGGTCGGGAGAAGCCAAAAGCTTGCAAGTCCATTGGTTTTCAATGGTGCGAATGGTCGGTCTGCGTGGTCCTGTTGCCATTGTCGTATCTCCTATCTTGCTGTTTTGTCTAAGCTGCTAACGCTCGCACTCGTGATTTCGGAATTGCCGCGCAATACGCCGAGGTATTGAGCGTGCTGCGCATCGCCCAGAAGGTCAGAAGCTTCGCCAAGAGATCGCTCTCGTCTTCGGGGCCTAAACCGCCATCCGCCTTCGCCTGGCCGAGGACCGCGAACACCAGCGATGGCGGTGCGCGATACATCTGCCGCGGCGCCTTGCTCCATGCGCTGAAGAGCGCCGCTAGCCGGCCCGGCGTCCTCTGCTCAACGTTCATCGCTTCCAGAATTGACCGGCCGCGCAAGGCTTTTGGGCGGTGGTTGATCAGGACCGAGACGAAATCCGGGAAGCTTGCTTCAAGGCGGGCAAACAGGTCTCGGCGCTCGTCATCCAGTTCACTGACCGGATAATAGGACTCCCAGAGCTTCGCCACCTTTCGCCATTGGGGATGCGGGTACAGTGCGTCGCCGATCGCGCAGCTCAACTTCACGCGGATCCAGGGCGTCGGATGCGGATCGTCGACATTGATCCGGAAGACGAACGGTCGAGGCAGACTGACAACCCCGATCAGCCCTAGCGTCGATACGACCCCCACCCGAGCGACTGACCAAAAGTCGGAAACGATCTCGGAGATCCAGCGCTCCCACAGCTGCCACACCAACGGCTCGTCGCGCTCGCGTTGCATGATTTGCAGCACCGTCCGCAACGACGGAACCAGTCCAAGGAGCGCTGCTCCCTGGTGCCCGACTTCGTGAATCAGGGACGATGCGATCCCGCTGCCGATCATTCGCTCGCGCGGGACCCGGATAATCGCGACCGGGTTGTCGCCGCCGCCCGGCAAGCGAGTCCGCGCGCGCCGGATCGCCGCACCGACACCCCGATCGAGATAGCAGATCACCGGCGGGGCTTCGAAATACCCAGGCAGCGCCAGCGCGTCCGCGGAGACGACGTCGAGACCAGACATCCAGACGCCGTTTTCGCTCTCGCTGCGCTGCGTGATGACATGACTGAAGAGGTCGAGCTGCGACAAGACGGCGTTGAACCGCAGCCTGAGGAATACGAACCGACGCTGCGCTTCTGCAGCTGACGCTCGCGCGCCTTCCCCCTTCAGCCAGCCCAGGAAGTCTTCCACGCGTTCTTTCAGTTCGCGCCGTCCTGTAGCGAGAAACCGATCGATTGCAATCTGCGCGGCAGGCAGGAGGCTCGCAGCCAACAACATTGGTTCACTAAGGACGAATGGTTTGACCCGTGCGAGTCGCGCCAACAACGCGCGTGCTTCTTGGTCCAACATCCAGTGGGCATACGAGCTCGTGTTCACGGCCGTTCAAATCCCGTACAGGACGATCTTGTTGCCGCGCCGCATCCAACGGCCGCTGTGTCCCATTGGCAGACCTGAAGATGCGGGAGCCTCCGCGCCGGTTTGCGGGCGAGGCCGCAACAACCCGGGCGCATGCGTTTGCGCCGCCAGTGCAGCTGCGGCATTCACCGCCGTTCGGGGGTCCGGACTGGACGGCGCCAGCGCCAGATTTTTGACGGCTTCCCCTGCAAAGCTCACGTAGCGACGCGCTACCTCGAATTCACGATCCTCGGCACTGAGGCCTTCGAGCTCGAGCCCGAACATCTTCCCGGCCGCCGACGCTGCTTGACCACCCAATTGAGCGCCCGTTGATCCTCCGAGATAGCCGCCGATGGATGACCCGATTGCCGGCAAGAGTTGTTTCGCGGACCCTTTCAAGACGCCCCCGAGCGCCCGCCCTTCGGGGGAGCTCACGAACTTGCCGACCGCCTGTCCCGCACGTTTGATGAGGTCTCCCAAGAAGCGGTCGAGCTCGGCTTCGCTCGAGATCTCGAGCATCTCGCTGGCCAGCTCCATCTGTTCGGTCTCACCGAATACCTCCCCTGTCTCTGGCTGGAACGGGGTTTCGGCTTCCGCAAATTCGAACTGTTCGGCCTCGAATGGGCCAGCCTCGAACATTTCGGTTTCGGTTTGGGTCTCAAGTCTAACGCGGTCGATGTCGTGCATAGGGCCCTCATGAGTTATTCAAGGAGTTTCGGGAGGACTGCTCATCCTCTCGCAACGCCCTAACAGTTGACGATGACAATGCTGCGTCCGTGGCGCATCCATCGGCCAGTCTGGCTGATCGACCCGCACTTGCAGTTCCAGGAGGGCTGACCACAGCTGCTGCAAGGGCGTTCATTGGCAACCGCGGTAGCCGTTTCAGCCTTTCGCCATCCCGTCTGTGTGGTTTTGACGGGTATGGATACTGGTGAGGCTGTCGTTGCGGCTTGTGCACCGCTGCCAGCCCTCCCGGCGGACTCGGGCTGCTTTGCGAGCTTCTCTTGCGCCGAGTTCGCCAGCACTTTCTGGGCCAGCGCTATG
>WNFT01005704.1_pt1 | contig 14792 bp, 10 predicted proteins | sample 5400191 | NCBI WGS metagenome assembly WNFT01 (sample SAMN13153359, study PRJNA577476) | soil metagenome | isolation source: 80 cm saprolite under Madrone tree | place: USA:California | collected 2016-06-14 | reverse complement strand
GGCACGCCGGAGGCAAACAGTTTTTGGGCGGAAGGAATGTCGTTCAGGATGTTCCATTCGGGCTGCGGAGGTGTCGGCGGGCCAAAACCGAGGTCGCCGTAACCGCGCTTGATGGAGCCGCCCATCAGGATGACGCGCTTGAGTTTGCGGAACGTAGCGGGGTCTTTGTCGATGGCGGCGCCGATGTTCATCAATGGGCCGATGGCTATGAGGGTGATTTGGCCGGGGCTACGGCGGATTTGGTCGAGGAGGAAGGCATCGGCATCCGGGTGGGACGATTTGGCGAAGTGGTTGTTCTCGGCGTAGCGGCGCTGGGTGAAAGTGCCTTTGGGTGGCGTGGTGACGCCGGCGGCCACAGGGATTTCCGGGCGGCCGACTTCGGCAAGGAAGCGGTCGAGGAGCTTGGCGCGGGTCTCGGTGTCACCGAACGTGGTGGTGATGCCGAGGATTTGGAGTTCGGGGCTGCGGAGAGCGAGGGCGACGGCGAAGGCGTCGTCGATATCGTCGCCGATGTCGGTGTCGAGGATTACTTTTTCAGGGGCGGCGTTGGTGGAGGAGGATTGGGCGCGGCTGACGGGAGTAGCGAGCGGCATTGAGCAAAGCAGGATGGAAGCGAGGATTGCCACGCGTCGCGAGATGGATGATCGGTCTGTTTCCACGCTGTTCTTCCGACCACTCGTTTGACAGCTTCCTCCATTGCCTTTACGATGGATGTCATCGCGGTCGTGGCGGAACTGGCAGACGCACTAGCTTGAGGTGCTAGCGCCGCAAGGCGTGGAGGTTCGAGTCCTCTCGACCGCACCAAATTTCCCGCAAGATAATTTCGTTCTTTCCAATCACTGCGGCATCCTCGTTAGGATATAAATTCCAAGCCGTCCGCATAAGACCCGTCAGGGTTTCTTCGGCTGCGCAGGAGCTTGTTGTGAAGCGGCCGGCGGCTGGGAGGCAGGTTTCGAGTTGGGCTGTTGAGAAGAAGGCGCAGTCGCAGGAGGCTGTGGCTGAGATGAGGGCTGCGAGTTGGGCTGCGTTGTCGAAGGCGTGGTTGCGGGCGTGGTCGCGGGAGCTGCGGGAGTCGTTGCGGGGGCGGGCTTTGGAACGGGCTGCGAAACTCGTTCCAGGATCGAGCTGCCCTGGCCGACGGCCTTATCGGTGCGAAGCACCATGGCGAAGGCGCACAGCATGAACATGACGGCACACCAGGTGGTGGCTTTGGAGAGGACGTTTGCCGCGCCACGCGGACCGAAAGCCGTCTGGCTGCCCGCGCCGCCAAAAGCGCCGGCGAGGTCGGCGGCTTTGCCGCTCTGGAGCAAGACAACGATAATCAAGACAAGACAATTGGCAACGAAAAATGTCGGCAACAACCAGAAAAACCAGCGCGAGTCGGCCAGTCTCCACCCCAGAACGATAATTCCGGCGCCGATCAACAGTGCGACGCCCCACTTCATCCAACCTGGCATTTCTAAAACCTCACTCAAGATAAAAGATTGCGGGACTAACCCACCGCTACAACGAGTATGGGTCGAAGGCCGTCACTACTTGAAATTTACTAGCGCGGCAAACGACTTCGGGTCGAGGCTTGCTCCGCCCACGAGCGCGCCGTCCAATTCTTCCTGTGCCATCAACCCCTGAATATTGTCAGGCTTGACGCTGCCGCCATAGAGAATCCGAAGGGCAGAGGCGTGGCGGACGGAAAACTTCTCTCCCGCGCAACGCCGGAGCATCCGATGAGCTTCAGCAGCAATTTCCGGGGTCGCCGTGCGGCCCGTGCCGATGGCCCAAACGGGCTCGTATGCAATCAGAATACGGCAGAACTCGTCCGGGGTCAACGCGCCCGGGCCGCCGGTGAATTGGCGGGTGAGAACTTGTTCAGTAAGGCCAGCGTCACGGTCCTCCTGGGTTTCTCCCAGGCAAACGATGGGAGTGAGTCCGCTATCCAGGGCCATCAATGTCTTCTTGGCGACGTTGCCATCGGTTTCACGAAAAAGCTGGCGGCGCTCGGAGTGGCCGATGATGACGTAGCGGCAGCCTGCTTCGGCGAGCATGGGGGCGGAAACTTCGCCCGTGAAGGCGCCTTCCTTGCTCCAGGAGACGTTTTGGCCGGCGATGGCGACGCTGGAGCCTTTCGCGGCTTCGGCCGCAGTCGAGATCGAGGTGAAGGGCGGCGCGACGACGATGTCACAGTGTTTTGCGTTCGAAACGAGCGGGAGGAAGGAGGAGAAAAACGCGCGGGTGTCCGCGAGCGTTTTGTACATTTTCCAGTTGCCGGCGATTACGCGGCGTCGCATTTTAGAACCTCCAGAAAGAGAGAAGATTTAACGCAGAGGACACCGAGAACACAGAGTGCGCAGAGAAGAAAGGAGGTCATTTGTTGGTGAGGGCTTCGACGCCGGGGAGTTTGCGTCCGCCGAGAAATTCGAGGGAGGCTCCGCCACCGGTGGAGACGTGAGAGATTTTGTCGGCGACGCCGGATTGATGGACGGCGGCGACGGAATCACCGCCGCCGACGATGGAGGTGGCGCCGCTAGTGGTGGCCGCGGCAACGGCTTTGGCTACTTCGAGAGTGCCCTTCGCAAAAGCGGGCATTTCGAAAACGCCCATGGGGCCGTTCCAGACGATGGTTTTGGCTGAAGCGATTTTCTGGCGATAGGTTTCGATCGTTTTCGGGCCGATGTCGAGGCCCATCCAGCCGTCGGGCGTGGCGGAGACCGAAACGGTCTGCGTGGCGGTGTCCGGCTTGAATTCAGCGCCGACGACGTGATCGACGGGAAGAAGCAGGGCGAATTTCTTTTGCTGGGCTTCGGCGCGAAGGCGCTTAGCCAGATCAACTTTGTCGTCTTCAATGAGCGATTTGCCGATGGGCTGGCCCTCGGCTTTAAGAAAGGTGTAGGCCATGCCTCCCCCGATGAGCATAGCGTCGGCAATTTTCATGAGGTTTTCCACGACTTCGATTTTGTCACTGACCTTGGCGCCACCAAGAATGGCAACGAAGGGGCGCACGGGATTGGTGACTGCCTTGCCGAGATAGGCGAGCTCCTTTTCCATGAGCAGACCGGCGGCGGATTGCTTGACGAAACGCGCGATGCCAACAACGGAAGCATGAGCGCGATGCGCGGAACCGAAGGCATCGCAGACGAAAACGCCGTCGCAGAGGGCGGCGAGCTGTTTTGAAAAGGCCTCATCGTTTTTTTCTTCTTCGGGATGGAAACGGACGTTTTCGAGCACCAACACTTCGCCGTCGCGCAAAGCTTTGCTCTGGCCCTCGGCACCAGGGCCGACACAATCGAGAGCAAACGCCACGGGATTGCCGAGAAGCTCTTCCAGTTTTTTGGCGGCAGGTTTCAGAGAATACTTCAGATCGGGGCCGCCTTTGGGGCGTCCGAGGTGAGAAGCCAAAACGAGTCGCCCGCCCTTTTGAATCGCAAGGCGCAGTGTCGGAAGCGTTTCGCGGATGCGCGTGTCGTCGGTGACCACGCCGTCTTTGAGCGGAACGTTAAAGTCCACGCGGATGAAAACGCGCTTTCCGCGAAGGTCGAGGTCGTTGATGGTGAGCTTGTTCATAGTTCAAGAAGTGGCGAGTGACGAGTGGCTAGTGGCGAGAAGAGCGAGCCCGTTCTTGCCACCCCTCAGCCAGCCCATTTCCTCAGAATTTGGAGGCCAGGAGTTTGATGAGGTCGCGGCAACGGCAGGAATAGCCCCACTCGTTGTCGTACCAGGCCAGGACTTTTACGCAGCGGTCGCCGACAACTTTGGTGTATTCGGAATCGACAATCGAGGAATTCGAATTCCCCTTGAAGTCGGCAGAGACGAGTTCTTCCTCGGTGTAGGCGAGGATGCCCTTCATCGGGCCATTGGCGGCGGCTTTCAGCGCGGCGTTGACGGATTCCTTAGTGGCGGGCTTGTCGACAAAGACGGTCAAGTCGACAACGCTAACGTTGGGCGTGGGGACGCGCATGGCATAGCCGTCGAGCTTGCCCTTTAATTCCGGAATAACCAAGTGGAGGGCTTTGGCGGCACCGGTGGAGCTGGGAATCATGTTGATGGCGGCGGCGCGCGCGCGGCGGAGATCCTTGTGTGGTAGGTCGAGGAGTTTTTGGTCGTTGGTGTAGGAGTGGATGGTGGTCATGGTGCCGCTATTGATGCCGAAGGTTTCCTGGAGAACCTTGGCAACCGGGGCAAGACAGTTGGTGGTGCAGGAAGCGTTGGAAATGACATGGTGCGTGGCCGGATTGTAAGTCTTGTCGTTGACGCCGAGGACGAACGTGGCATCGGGGCCATCGGCGGGTGCGGAGATGATAACTTTCTTGACGGGGGCGCGGAGATGTTTCTTGGCGTCAACGCCCTTGGTGAAGAGGCCGGTGGATTCAACGACGATATCGGCGCCAACAGAAGCCCAGTCGATTTCGGCGGGATCCTTGGTCTTAAAAACCTTGAAGCTCTTCCCTTCCACGGCAATGGTGTCATCGGTATGCGTGACCTTGTGCGGCAGATTGCCGAGGACGGAGTCGTACTTCAAAAGGTGCGCTAGGGTTTTCGCATCGGTGACGTCGTTGACGGCGACGAACTGGATGTCCTTGTCGTCAAGCGCGGTGCGCATAATGTTGCGACCGATGCGGCCGAAGCCGTTGATGCCGACCTTAATGGGCATTCTTCCTCCGATGGATGGTCCGAAATTGCGGCTGTACAGGAGCGAGTGACGGCCGCGCGTAAACGGAAAATGCTATGGGTTGCGCGGAGAAAAGTCAACGCGCGGAAAATGAGGGTGGCTGGTCAGTTTCCGGATACACCGTTCACCGAGCACGGGGGCTGTACCGCATACTTCATGGCGTTGGATAACCATAGGTTGGGCAAACTCTTGGATTGTACCGCCAACTTCCGTCGCCGCTGCTAAAACTGAGTTCTAGGGTATATCCCGTAGCCGTGAATCAGGTTACGACCTGATTGTAGAAACATGCCCTACCGATTAGGAAGTTATCTCGCCAGCGATTTCGAGTAATTCCTTGGGTGTGAGCGAGTCAAGCGGCCAAATTTTCGGGCGGAGGGTTGCTCATGAAAGTTATTCGGTTCTGTTTGTGGATTCCTTTCGTCGTTCTGCTTCTCGCTTCGACCGCAGCATTAGTCGTCAGTGACCCGCCCCCCGCGTGGGCGCAAGTCGGAACGCCTCCCAGCAGCACGATCAGCAGCAGTTCGGGCCCATTGGCCTGGGACTTCGCTCCGGTGGGCGGCGGGACGGTGATAAACGTGGGCATACAGGATATCTGTCCGCCGGGCTTGTGCGATGACCACGACTTGACCGTAGTGCTTCCCGCCCCTGCGGCCACGTTCTATCAGACAATGACGGCCAAGCTCACCTTTCAATACACGTGGACAAGCACGCTGCCCACGGATCTGGATATCTTCGCCATCAGTCCCAACGGAGCCGACCACGGCCCAGGCTCGCCCGATAACACTTCAACCGGATCCGGCGAGGAGGACCTCACGGTCACCGATCCCACTGACGGGCTCTGGCATATCCGGTCTGTAGCCTCGCTGGCCCCGGTGCCGACCGCTGCTCACGTTGCGGTTACGCTGACGATTGCACCCAGGCCCACGGCGCCGATGCCTCCCCCTCCGGCTCCTGGCGCCCCAACTTTCATCAATTATCCTGCTCCGGACGACTGCTCGGGAACGCAACAACCCCCGAGTTGCGTCCAACCGGCGCTGGGATCGACGACCGCAAGCACGCACGGCGCGGGGGAGCCGTCAGTGGGGGTCGACTGGAACACTGGAAAAGCATTCATCGAGGCGGGAAACCATACGCTGCGTGTGACTTTTAACGACAGCGTCAATCCTGCCACGGCGTTCTGGGAGGACAAGCGTTCGACCTACGCGCGCCTGAGCCTGGACCCGATCATGTTCGTTGACGACGGCCATTTTGGCGGGCCAAATCGCCTCTTTACTTCGCAGCTCAACGGCGTCACCAGCGAGCTTTCCTTCAGCGACGACGACGGCAACAATTGGCTTCCAACGCAGGGTTCCGGCCAGCCTGCGGGCGTCGACCATCAGACGGTGGGCGGAGGTCCTTATGCCTCTCCCGCGCCGCTGACGCCAACGGGGTACCCGCATGGGATTTACTACTGTTCGCAGGACATTGTGACGGCGTTCTGCTCGCGCAGCGATGACGGCGGCGCGACCTTCGGACCCGGGGTTCCCATCTACACATTCGCCCATGTCAACGGCGTAGATGTTCCCATTGCGCCAGGCACTTGCGGCGGTTTGCATGGCCACGTGCGTGTTTCGCCCGACGGGACCGTCTACGTTCCCAACGAAAACTGCTTCGACGCCAACAGCGTCAGCCGGCCGGGCGTGGCCGTTTCTACGGACAACGGTTTGAGTTGGGTGGTGCGCACCGTGCCAGACGCCAAGAGCATCAGCCCCGGCACGGACCCGTCGGTCGGAGAAGGAACGAACAACACCATCTACCTCGGTTATGTGAACTCAGATGGCCACGCCAAGATTGCGGTTTCGGGCGACCGCGGCTTGCACTGGTCGAAGTCCAAGGATGCGGGGACTCCGTTTGGAGTGCAGAACGCGGAGTTTGCCGAAGTGATCGTCGGCGACGATGATCGCGCGGCCTTTGCCTTCCTCGGCACTCAGACCTCTGGTGATACGCAGTCTGCCGACTTCCAAGGGGCCTGGCACCTCTATGTGGCCTTCACTTACAGCACCGGCCGCACCTGGACGACCGTTGACGCGACTCCCACGGACGCAGTGCAGCGGGGCTGCATCTGGAACCAGGGAGGCAGCAACCCGTGCCGGAATCTGCTCGATTTCAACGACATCACCGTGGACAAATTCGGGCGGGTGCTTGTAGGCTACGCCGACGGCTGCACGGGAAGTTGCGTCACCGACTCGACGCAGAACGCCTCCACGGGCCCTGCCAGCGCTCAGGACGCACTGGCGACAATAGCCCGCCAAGTGGGAGGCCGCGGGTTGTTCAAGGCATTCGACAGCACGCAATTCGGCACTCACAGCGGGGACATCGTAGGGCACGGCAAGCTGTGCTTTGGAGACCCCGCGACGGGCATTCAAGGCGATCCGGGCTGCAAGGCCAACAATTAGGAGCGGCAGGTTCGCCAGCGGCGTCGAAAATATCTATGCGTCAAGCACTAACGATCTTGCCTTGTATCGCCCTGGTCTTTGCCGGCGTGCCCGGAGGAGCCGCCCCGCAGAACGCCAAAAACGTCGCGGGTGTGACGAAAGGGACCGTAGATGCATGCGCACTGCTGACCCCCGCTGAAGTTGAAGCGATCCAGGGTGAGCGCGTCGAGGAAACTAAACCCACCGTGCAGCCAGGTGGCGGATTATTGGCAACGCAGTGCCTATTTCGCACGCCTACCTTGAGCAAGTCGGTCAGCCTGTCGCTGACTGCGTCCGATCCCGTGCATCCGGTCGCGATGACCGCACGGCAACTCTGGCAGAAGGAGTTCCACTCTTTGGAGTTGGAAGGCGACGAAGAATCGGCCGAGGGCAAAAGTGTAAAGAAGCTCGAGCCCGAACGCGAGCGGGAGAGCCGCAAGCCACGTCCCGTCCGCGGTCTTGGTGAGGAGGCTTACTGGGTCGCCAGCCCGGTCGCCAGCGCGCTCTACGTGCTCAAAGGAGAGATCTTCCTGAGAATCAGCGTTGGCAGCGCCGGCCAAGAATCCGAGCGCATGGAAAAATCGAAGGCGCTGGCCCGGGCCGCGCTTAAGCGCCTATGACTCGTCGAGTAGAGCGTCTCGAACGGTTTCCCGCAGTTTTCGGAAACTGACCCATCGCCAAAATTAGGCCGTTATAATGGCCGTTGATGAGCGGCTGGTCACCTGCGTCCGCTTTACGCTGGCTGTTTGATTCGGAACATGGCACTTCCGGCCGCCTGCTTCCACGGTGGATTTTTCTGCGCGCGCTGGGGCTCATTTATTACTCGGCGTTTTTCTCGCTGCTGCCGCAAATTCGCGGCTTGATCGGGCCGCACGGAATTCTTCCCGCCGGCGAATACTTGCAAGCATTGGCTGAGCGATTCGGGCATGCGGGCTACTGGTATGCGCCGACGCTGCTGTGGCTTTCGAGCGGTACGCATATGCTTAGCGGAATTTGCTGGGCAGGCATGATCGGCTCGGTCTTGCTGGTCTTGAATTTGTGGCCGCGGGGCATGCTGGCGATTTGTTTTGTGTGCTTTCTCTCGTTCGTGAGCGCGGCGCAGGATTTTTCCGCCTATCAGTCGGATGGAATGCTGCTGGAAGCGGGATTCATTTCTTTGTTCTTCGCGCCGACGGGATTCCGGCCAGGGTGGGGCGAAGAAAGCGGGCCATCGCGTGCAAGCTTGTTTTTGCTGATGTGGGAGTGTTTCCGGATTTACTTCGAATCGGGAGTGGCGAAGATCGTGGGCGGCGATCCGCAGTGGCGGAACTTCACGGCGCTCGACGAGTATTACCAGAACGGTCCGCTGCCGACGTGGATCGGCTGGCACATGCAACACCTGCCGCACTGGTTTCACGCGGCGACGGCGTTTGGAACGCTAGCGCTGGAACTCGGCCTGGTCTGGCTGATGTTTCTGCCGCGGCGCTTGCGAATCTTGTGTTTTCTGGTCATCACGCCCTGGCAGATCGGGATCATCCTATCGGCGAACTACACGTTCCTGAATTACCTCGTGCTAATCCTAGGGATTTTGCTGGTCGACGACCAGTTTGTGCTGCCCTACTTGCCGCGGTTCATGAGAAATAGTTATCACGCCACCAAAGAGGCCAAACCCCTTGCCGCGCCGGCTCCTGAAAACAAGTGGATAATGCGACTCCGGGCGCAAGCCTCCGCACTAAAGGTCGCTGCGAGGGCGGTGATGCTGACGTGGATTTTCTATGCGACGATGGCGCAAATGGTGTGGATGGTCAACCCGTGGCCGAGGTGGACGACACCGGTTTCGGCGTTGGAGCCGTTCCGAATTGCGAACCGCTATGGACTGTTTGCGGTGATGACACGCGGGCGCTACGAGATCGAATTTCAGGGCTCGGACGACGGACAGAACTGGCTGATCTATCCCTTTCGTTACAAACCACAGGATCCGAGCAAGCCGCCGGGAATATATGCGCCGTATCAGCCGCGGTTCGATTGGAACCTGTGGTTTGCGTCGCTGAGCACCTGGCGGCAGGAGCCCATCGTCGTGCGTACGGAACAGAGTTTGCTGCGTGGCGATACCGACGTGCTGCTGCTTTTTTCTGGGAATCCGTTCCCGCACGCTCCGCCGCATCAAGTACGAGCTGTGATATGGCAATACTGGTTCACGACGCCAGACGAAAAACGTTCGCGAGGCACGTGGTGGAGAAGGCAGCAGCTCGGCTTGTACGCTCCCACGCTGGAGCGCGAATCTGACGGAAGAGTGGTCGTGCTGCAATGGCCGGCGGCCTCTGAGTCGAGAGAATAGCTCAAACTTCAGAGTCTGACGTAAACATGGCAGAAGCTAATCAGCGGCCATGAGAACCATTTAGTTCTTAAGGTGCCACGTATATTGATTTATAATCGGCGCGTGTCTGACGAAAACGAAGTCAACAAGACCAGGGAAGAGGAAACGGAGCGAGGCCGCCGACCAAAGCATTCTGCGGAAAAAGAGAAACGTCGGCGATTGAAATCACTGATGATGTCTGCTTTGCAGAGAGGAAATCGAGGTCTTTTTCAACAGATTCTCATCGACCTCGGGAAGAAACCCGGGTCTCCCGAGTACGACGATTGGATGCGAGAGTACGAGAAGTACCAGCGCGAGCGGCGATAGCCACTCTCTTTTCTGCTCTGCTGATGCGCTCTTCCTGTTCTTCCTCGGAATACTGCGAAAGATGTTTCAGGGCAAGTGTGGCTAGCTTCCTCGCCGTTTTGTTGAGGTTGGCAGTTCGTTTTTTGGGCATCTTGAACCCCAGTCGCGGATCAGCCGCCGGTCCTTCCTATTTAGAATACCACTCCCGTAGCCGTAACTGAGCGACAATTATTGCGGGAATTGTTTGATACTGGTGACATGGTCGCCCTGGAAGCGGACGAATACTGTTTTCGAGGGCGGCTGGCCGTAAATCCAGTCTTCGATATCGTTGCCATCGGAATCGCGCTCGCGCACTTTGTGATCGGGCTTGCCGATCGCGGCGATCAGTTCCTCGCGGTCCATGCCTACCACGGGCTTGCGATCTTGAATGGCTTTCTTCATTTCCGGCGGGAGCGTGTCGAACCATTGAACGGCCGCGGAACGCTCCTTCGAGAAATTCAAGAACGGCGAAAGCAACTGCTTCAATTCATCGGGCGTAAGGTCCGGCACCGGCTTGTTAAATTCCAGAAAGATGGTGCTGCCCATGCCGGGCTGCATCCCCGGCGGGCCCTGATCCTGCGAGGTGCTCTGGACCGTGGGGACGGGCGCACCGCCAAGGCCGATTTGGAGATGATCGCGCCAGTGCCGCTTGCCGCGGCCGCCGCCATTCACATCAACGATAATCTGGTGGTCGCGGAACTCCAGCCTGGTGATCTGCACGCTATCGCCGGTATTCACGGCCGGGCCGTGGGTAGCGACGGCGCGATCGAGCAGATCGGCCTCCAGCGGCTTGCCCACGTTGACGTGGAACCCTTCCTTGCCCGCAGGCAGCGGTTTGATAGCTTTGGCGAATTCACCGGAAACGTAGCGGATCAGATTCAACTTTGAGGTTTCCTGCAAGGTGGTGTTCTTCGCAGGCGGCGTAGTTTTTGATTGGGGCTGGGTCGGGAAGAGAGGAATCTCTTCGTCCGAAGGGAAGCCGGGGGACGGGTTCGCAGGCGGACGAAGACTGTTGACGCGCGGGACGTCCGCGTCCGCGAAGAGGAAAAGTGTCAACGATAAAGCCAGCCAGTTCGGCATATGCATGTCGGACCCTGACCCAGCCGAGGCCCCACCTACCCTATTCTACGATGCCGAGAGGCCTCTGAACAGGTGCCTCAGGAGGGAAAAGACGCCTCTCACGTACCTGTCCTTAATGGAAGGAGAACTGTACTGCCAGACGGGGACTCGGGTTGACTTTTTAGCGGGATATGACTTGGACGCCCTGGCGGTCAATGCTCATGGGAAGGACTTGGGCGCCAGCTTCGCGGATGGACTGTTCCACACGCTCGCGGGCGTGTGGTTCAACCAAAAGGACTACGCAACCGCCTCCACCCGCTCCGCAAACTTTTCCGGCCAGTGCGCCGTTGCGGCGGGCGTTTTCGATCACGCGGTCGATGGTCTTCGTCGAAATAGTGGGCAAATTTCGCTTGCGGAAGGACCACTCCTCGCGCATCAGGCGGCCGGCTTCATCCCAATCAGGTTTTTCCAGCGCCACGCGCATTTCCTGGGCAACTTCAGAGATGCGTTCCAGGCTTTTTTGCACGGCGATCTTTCCGCCGATTTGCGCTTTGAAAACTTCCCAGTTGTTGATGCCATGCTGGCGCGGCTTGCCGGTATAGCAGACCATCACGCGGCGCTCGAGCTCGTCCAGGTTCACGCGCAATTCGACGCGATGCTCGCCGCCGGGCGGGAGTTCGATAGCAGCGGCGCCACCGAAGGCCGGCGGGTAATGATCCTGCGTGCCCGTGGGCACGTTGATGACGATAGCTTCGGCGTCGCGGCTAATATGGATCCAGTCGATTTTGCTCTTCCCCGCTCCCGTGAAGCGATCAAGCGCGGCACAAATGGCGACGGCCATCGCGCTGGAGCCGCCGATGCCTGCGCCTGAAGGAGCTTCCGAATCGGTAGTTAGCGTGAAGCCACCCTGCGGCTCGAAGAACTTGGTGATTTCCGCGAGGAGCGGAAGGCGGTAGCGCTTAGCCTGCACGAGCGCGGCGAAGGAAGCAAAACTTTCTTCTCGCTTGATGTCGCGGGAAACCAGTTTAATGCGGTTGTCGCCGATGGGATGCGTCTCGATGACGCACGACGCATAAAGCGAGATCGCGGCGTTGAGTGTGACGGCCCCTGGATGAAACAGATAAAGGGGCCAGATGTCGAGCGTACTGCCGGCGAAGTCGACGCGGGTCGGTGCTTTGGATTCGATAATCATGCGCGAGCTAGCTCGATTCTGAGGGCGGTTGTGCCGAGCCAGTTTGACGGAATGTGCAGGCTATCTCAAGCAATGACGGCAATGATTGTCCACGGAAAGACAATGGCCCAAGCACGCGTGGACAAACGAAAAACTGGCCTCAGTTCTGATAAAAAATCAGCTGCCGCCGGCAGAGGCGGTGCGGTTGCGGGCGATGAGTTGCGGGCCGTCCTTCTTTTCCTGGGCAAGGGCGGGATTGGGTTCGAAGCAGCGGCGGCAGCGGGCTTCGTAGGCGCCCATTGCGCCGACAACGATGAGCTCTTCACTTTCAACGAGCCGCTGGGTGTGAACTGCGGGGTTGCCGCAGCGGACGCAAATCGCTAGAAGCTTGGTGATTTCTTCGGCGATCGCGAGCAAGCGCGGCATGGGTTCGAACGGGCGGCCACGATAATCCGTGTCTAGGCCGGCGACGATGACGCGTTTGCCGAGATTGGCGAGCTTGGTGCACACATCCACGACCTCATCGCCAAGGAACTGCGCTTCGTCGATGCCGATCACTTCGGTGCGCGGCGACAATTTTTCCATGATTTCGGCGGCTTTGAATACGTTGTCCGAGGGAATGCCGAGGCCGGAATGGGACACAATTTCGTTGGCGGTGTAACGTGCGTCAATGGCGGGCTTGAAGATTTGCACGCGCTGGCGGGCGATCTCCGCGCGGCGCAGGCGGCGAATGAGTTCTTCACTCTTACCGGAAAACATCGGGCCGACGACCACTTCAATCCAGCCCATATTGCCTTTGACGATGTCCACAGTGGCTCCCTCGAAAGCAATGATTAGTGATCAGCGTTCAACAAAAATATTCAGTCTTTAACGGACTGACCTAATATCCACGGCGCCCTTTACCCTGTTGAGTTTGATGCGCCCGCGGCGCCGGCCCGATACATCTTCACATTATAGAACGGCGCGAACGCGGCAATCACTGCAATTCGAAAGGCTTCCTGCCGGGTGATGAAATTGCCCGAAAGAACGCCCCATGCGCCCTGCGCGTCACGAATTCCGATAGCGCCGGCAAACCGGTCGATTGCTGCCGCAAGCTCCACACCATTTTCGAGAACTTCGTGAGCCAGCGCTTCCGGAAGTTCGATGCCACCGGAACGGCCATAGTGGCCTCGAGCGCCGTCGGAGACGTAGGCCCAGCTTTCCAGGAAGACGCGCCGAAATCCGTTTTGTTGCAATCCGGAATGGCGCAGCGCCCCGTTCGGGGACAAACCTTCATGAACGACATCGAGCCCGCCCTCGAGGCCGACGAAATATTGCCAGTCTGCCCGGTCGCGCCGTCCCTTCTCCACCAGCGCTTCCGCGCGCTGGCGAGCGCCGCGCATCAATTCATCCCGCGACGACGGCGTGTGGCTGACACCGCTCTCGACTTCCACGCCGACGACCTCGAACTGAGCGTCGTGATCGAGAGCCGCTGAAAAAGCCTCGAGTGCCTCCGTGACAGCGTTGAGTTTTGGGCCACGCTTACTGCCAATGGCAATCGTGATGGTTTTCATTTGGAAAAACGCTGAATGCCTGATTCTAACGGTAAGGAGACAAAAATTTCGGTGGAAATTTGCAGGGCTGAGGAAAACTCAGGGGAGTCTTTAAGGAGGAGTCAGTAGCTAATGGACAATGGAGCGGCCTATCGGAATCGAACCGACACCTGAACCTTGGCAAGGTTCGAGAAGTTAAATCTAACGCGCTGGAACGGCGGCACTTAGCAATTTTGGGCAGGGCCTTAATTGGAAAATGATGGAAAATGAGACGAGTAGAGAATTTTCGCGGTCTCGTGAAAGCTATAGATTGAGTATGCCTAGCGTATTCCACGAATAACCACAGCGTAAGCGACTGGAATTGCCCCTCTTTGGGAATCTCAAATCCCGCTGTTTCAAGTCTCGCGCAAGGCGACGATGGGGTCCACTTTCGTCGCGCGCCGGGCCGGAAGGTAGCTGGCTAGAACGGCGACCGCAAACAAAAGCAGCGGTACGATCAGAAACACAGCCGGATCATGTGGGCGAACGCCGTAGAGCAAACTTGCCATCATCGAGGCGGTAGAAGCGGAAAATATCACCCCGGTCACAATTCCGAGGCCAGCCAGGACTACACCTTTCCCCAGGACAAGTCGCAAGACATCCGCTCGCTGGGCACCCAACGCCAACCGCAGACCGATCTCGCGTGATCTTTGGCCAACCATATAGGCCAGCAAACCGTAAATTCCGATCGAGGCCAGCAAGAGCGCCCCACCCGCAAATCCCGCCACCAAATTCGCCGAAAACCTGCGCGATGCCAGCGATGCATCTAGTACCTCATCCATCGAGGTGACGTTGAACACCGGCAGCCCCGGATCTACGCTCTGAATCGCGCCGCGAATTTGCGACTCCAGCGTGCTCGCGGGCAAAGAAGTTCGCAGAGCCAAGCTCAACGACCGCCCGACAAATTGATTCAACGGAACATAGATGTGCGGCACTCCATCCACATCGAGCCCGTCGTGTTTGATATTTTTCACCACGCCCACCACGGTGCTCCATGGATTCACGGGATTCTGCCCGAAACGCAACCGGATGCGCAGCCGCCGGCCCACCGGATCGTGATCCGGCCACCAGTAGCGCCTTGCCGTCGCCTCATCGATGATCGCCACGGGCAATTTGCCATTTTCATCGTCCTCGGTGAAGAAGCGCCCCTCCACCAACGGGGTTTGTATCACCCGAAAATACTCCGGGCTGGTGC
>WNFT01014527.1_pt1 | contig 14795 bp, 14 predicted proteins | sample 5400191 | NCBI WGS metagenome assembly WNFT01 (sample SAMN13153359, study PRJNA577476) | soil metagenome | isolation source: 80 cm saprolite under Madrone tree | place: USA:California | collected 2016-06-14 | reverse complement strand
TGATCGAGTACCTGAAAGGCTTAGCAGCCTTTCGCCAGTATAAGACCAAACTGCAACACTTGTTTCGCTTAAACCAGATTACCCCTTACCCACTGACCTATCCGATTTTAGAACGCTATGCCGATATCCGGCGAACACTCCGACCGTTACGCCAGGAGATAGGTGATATTGACACCTTAATTGCCGCAACCGCAGTAGAGCATGATCTTACGCTGGTCACTATCGATACGGACTTTGACCGTGTTTCCCACCTCAACGTTGACGTTGTCAACCTCAAGAAAGCCGCCTCTTGACAGTGCCCGATTGCTTGTTCTACGATACACTCATGCATAAAACCGACCTGGTAAAACATCTTGCGAAGAAAAACCGCCGTTCCCAGGAACACTACCAAACAGCGCTGAACGAGATTTTAACAGGCATCCAGGAGCAGCTTGCGCAAGGCAAAGAGGTCGTCCTTACCGGCTTTGGCACCTTTTACACGCGGCACCATAAAGGAGGCAAAGGGCGAAACTTTACGACACGAAAACCGATGGAGTATCAAGCAGTGAGACAAGCTGCGTTCAGGGTAGGCATCCTCCTCAAACAAGCTGTTCGGAGAAAGAAACTGACACCTCCCAAACCCCGCCGGAGCTTCCTGTCGAGAGTAACAGGAAAATAGGTTACACATGCCGAGTTCGCAATCTCCCTGTCAGAAACCATCAATTGTACGGCGTGACACGGCTCTTGACTGACTGTTTTTAACAGTGGGAGCGGGAAGTCCCGCCCCGTGAAAGGCGGGCGGGATGAAAGCGACCTCGCTCCCCTCGTACTACTTGCCCTGACAGTCCGTAATGTAGCGTGTGATCGTTTCGGCTGAGACCGCACCAGCCGTCCCGATGTAATAACTTTGGGTCCACAGATGCTCCTTCCCACAGACCTTCTTCAAACGAGGGAACTTCTCACGCAAGTACCGTGAGGAATACCCCTTCAAGAGATTGGCGATCATCGCTGGGCTAAAGCGTGGCGGCGCACTCACAAAGACATGGATATGATCGATGTCTGTTTCTAATGCCAAGAGTGTCAGCCCGTGCCGCTCACAGCATGCGGTAATCAGGCGTTTCGTTTCCGCCTGGACCTCACCTGTCAGTATCTTACGGCGATATTTGGGTATCCATACCAGATGATAGGCTATTGAGTAGTGGGTATATCTGGTTTTACCCACTTGCAATCCACTTGTTTCCATGGTAGAATTATACTCATGAACACCGTAAAAATCTACCGACTTGATCATCTCTCTCATACGATGTTTCAACGCCTCAAGGCCGCTCAGATGGAAGCCGCACAGGTGTGGAACAGGTGTATGGAGATGCATAAAGAGGCCCGCCAAGAGAAGGGCGTGTGGCCTGGACGGAGTGACTTGCAAAAGGCTACCAAGAGCACGTTTGCCTTGCATAGCCAGTCGGTGCAGATGGTGGTTCATGCATTTCTTGCCAATATCCTCGCGACACGTGAACTTCGCCAAACACACCCCCAGATGCACATGAAATACCCGTGGCGGACCAAACGCTTCTATCCCGTTCACTGGCCTGCTCAGGCGGTGAGCCGCGAAAACGGGCGGGTGGTCTTGCCCATGGGACGAGGACGTGCCTCCATCGTCCTTCCCTTGGAGTTGCCTCCCAACAGTGGGGCGTGTAGCCTCGTCTGGAATAACGGCTTTGAACTGCACGTGTGCGTCGAGGTCCCGCAAGCCACAGATGCTACAGGCTCGAACAAGGCAACCGTTGATCTGGGCGAAATCCACCTGGCTGCTGTTACCACGAACACCGGCAAGGCCATGATCGTCACGGGGCGTGGCATTCGCAGTCTCAAGCGACAACGCACCATGCGCCTCCGTAAACTCACCAAGAAGCAAGCCCACTGCACGAAGTATTCGCGTCGGTGGAAGAAACTGCAACGTGCCAAGAACAAGGTCAGCCGACGTGCGGAACGGCGTATCCGTGACATGAGGCACAAAGCCACGCGCCAGGTGATTGACTTCTGTGTAGAGCACGAGGTGGGAACGCTCTTCATTGGTAATCCGCACGGCGTGCGCAATCGCGATAATGGCAGACACCACCATCAACGCATGGCCTTGTGGGAATATGGCAAAGACATTGATTATCTCACCCACAAAGCGAAACAAGCCCGCATCCTGAGCTTCACTGGCTCCGAACGAGGAACATCGAGCCAGTGTCCCCGATGTGGACATAAGCACAAACCCAAAGGCAGGGTTTGGCGCTGCAAGCAATGCGGGTTTACGGGCCACCGTGACCTGGTTGGCAGTATCAATATGCATAAGCTGGCATTTGGTCAGCAAGTAGAGTTTCCTCGTTCCTTCACGTATCTACGTCCTGGTCCATCCAGGTCAAGTAGTAGCAGGGCCGACACGCCCCAACGTTGTTTGAGTCAGTCGACGGGTCAACCACTGCACGCGGTGCAGGTCCCTGCGGGGACAGGCCACACCGTCGATGGTGCTCAGAAGCCTGTCACCCTTTAGGGGACAGGAGTGTCACTAAAGCAAGTCCTTGATGAAGATGAGACAGTGTCCTACCCTGCTTTGAGCGTTGGCGTGTTAAATGTTAGTAGGTTGTAAGTTTTAGATGCCGATTTATAATAGGCAGTTTTATGAAACTGCCCCTGGAGGTGGACACGTACCATCCCCTACACTGCTAGCTAGGCAAGGGCCCATTCTTCAGATTACTATATCTATTCCTCAAGCACTAGCAGCGTTTTATACCTTGCAACAAGTACCCATTCCTTGATTGGTCGAGATGTTCTATCATTAGGTGTATTGATATATAATGGCTCCTTTGGGTCCTTCTCTTTTGGGGTGTAATAATAACCTACCGGTAGTTTGTTGATTTGGGAAATATCGTCTCCTTGCTATTCTACTGATGGCTGGCTCTGCCTGGATTCTTCGAACCTGAGCAAATACAAACCTTGTACGCCATAGAGGTGAAGTAGTCATTGAGTTTGGAGATGCCCTCCACGTTGTTATTGACCTGGTATTGTAGATCCAAACGGTCAGACTGGCCAGCGTGGTGCAGACCAGAAGAGAATGCACCATAGCATACCCCCGAGCCAGCCACCGAGAAGTGCTCCGCTGTGCCCTCCTAAACTGATGAAGCTCCCGACGAAGACACCAAGAAGAATAAACCCCAAACCAACAATGACTTTCAAGTATTTCATAGCGTTCACTCCTTATTTATTACGTCTCTTTTATAATCTCTTCAATGTAGAGATGCAGCTATAACGTGAATTTTAGAGGTAGGAAATGCTCTCTTCTTATCTTAAGGACGGCGTCACTTCCATTTTTTAGCGGATGCTTTTTCTCATCCCTGGATATGTGACGATTTCACCAGCAATAATGTTCCATCAGACTCCATCATAGCGGTGAAATGTAGTGGCATTCCCTCGGGAAAAAAGCCAGCTAGTACAACAAATGAAGGCACAGAATCAAGAGCAGCCAGCGCAGACGAACGGCTCAAGCCCTGCAAAAGACTGTGACAAAGGTCGCAGCCTTTTGCTAGTATAGTATAGAGGCCATACATCGGCATGCATACACAAACTCTGCTCATTCTGAGGAACCTGGATGAAGAAAAAACTTTTTTGGCAGATCAAGCACGTACGGGGGGCCCTGACCCTGACGGTTATCTTTGGTGTCCTGGGGGCAGTCGCAACGATTGCTCAGATGGCTTTGTTGAGTAGGATCGTGAACAGGGTGTTCCTGACCCAGGAGCAACTTGCGCAGGTTGAGCCACTCCTCTTACTCCTGCTTGGCGCGATCATTGTGCGTGCCGGTCTCGTCTGGGTGCGCGAAGTGACCGCGCAGCAGGGAGCAATCCGTCTGAAGTATGCATTGCGGCAGCGTTTGTTCGCTCACCTGCTCCAATTAGGGCCTGCCTACAGTAAGGGCGAACGTACCGGTGAACTGGTGGCGACGGTCAGCGAGGGTATTGAACGACTTGATGCTTACGTGAGCCGCTATCTCCCGCAGATAGCCCTGAGCGTCGTGGTGCCACTCTTGATCGTTGCCTTTATGCTGCCCCTCGACTGGACCAGCGCGGTCCTGCTGTTGGTAACCGGGCCGGTCATTCCACTCTTGATGGTGCTGGTTGGCAAGTATGCCGAGGAACATATCCAGCGCCAATGGGTCGCGCTCTCGCGCATGAGTGCACACTTTCTTGACGTCGTGCAGGGATTGCCAACACTCAAGCTCTTTGGTCGCAGTGGCGAGGAACGTAAGCGGATTGCCAGGGTAAGTGAGCAGTTTCGGGACAGGACCCTCAAGGTGTTGCGTGTCGCGTTTTTGTCGGGGGCGGTGCTTGAATTTCTGACGGCTATTGCCATAGGTTTGGTGGCCGTCACACTAGGCGTGCGCCTGCTGAATGGTGGTATTTCCTTTGAGCAAGCCTTTCTCGTGCTGCTCCTGGCGCCAGAGTTCTACCGTCCTCTGCGGGAACTGGGGGTCCATCATCATGCAGGCATGGAGGGTAAAGCAGCAGCGCAGCGGATTCTTGAGATTTTGGAGACCCCTGTACCCGTACAGACGAGCGCAGTGCCCTCTCGCAGAGTCAACGGCCAGCTCACCATGACGTTTACCAATGTGACGTATACCTACCCCGGAAGCGACCGCCCGGCTCTCACAGGCGTCAACCTGGCGCTGCCAGCCGGTACCTGCACGGCACTGGTGGGGCGTAGTGGTGCAGGCAAGAGTACGCTGGTGAATTTGCTACTACGCTTTATGGATACTCAGGAAGGGAGAATCACCGCGAACGGTATTCCCTTGACCGACCTGTCGGTTGAGACGTGGCGGGAGTATGTGGCCCTCGTTCCACAGCGGCCATACCTCTTCTATGGAAGTGTATCTGCCAACATTCGCCTGGCACGTCCTGATGCGAGTGATGATGAGGTCGTGCGAGCTGCTGAGTTGGCGGGAGCGGCAGCGTTCATCAACCAGCTTCCCCAGGGGTATGCTACCGAGATCGGGGAGCGCGGCGTCCGTCTGAGCGCTGGGCAGGCCCAGCGTGTTGCCATTGCCCGTGCTTTCCTGAAAGATGCCCCACTCCTGGTGCTAGATGAGCCGACCTCCAGCCTTGATCCCGAAAGCGAGGCACTCATTCGCCAGGCACTGGAGCGTCTGATGCACGACCGTACGGTTCTCGTGATCGCCCACCGCTATAACACGATTGCCAGGGCAGAACAGATCGCCATCCTGGAGGAGGGATGGCTCGTTGAGGTTGGCCCACGGGCGCTGTTGCGTCAGGGCGATGGCCCATATGCGCGCCTCCTGGCGGAGTATCGAAAAGGAGGAGTGGCAGTATGAAACTTTTTCTGCGCTTGCTCTCGTTACTGCTCCCCTTTCGCTGGCAGATAGCGCTCGCCATCCTTCTGGGCACTGTCATGGTGGCAAGTAATATTGGCTTGCTAGGCACGGCGGCGTACCTGATCGCGGCTGCGGCAATCGTGCCCTTCCTGGTTCTGCTCACGTTGCCAATCTATATCGTACGCTTTATGGGTGTCTCGCGAGCTGCCTCACGCTATGCGGAGCGCCTCGTCGCACACCATGTGACGTTTCGTCTGCTGGCTCAGTTACGTGTTTGGGCCTATAGCCGTCTCGAACTGCTGGCTCCTGCCCGGCTGCTCACATATCGCAGCGGAGATATGCTCACACGCCTTGTCGCAGACATCGAAGAACTACAGAATGTTTACCTGCGGGGAGTGTCGCCGCTGGTTGTTGCTCTGCTGATTGCCCTGCTTACATTCAGTCTGTTCTCCATTTTCAGCCTGGTACTGGCCTGGACTGCCCTCGCGTTTCTGGTCGCTACTGGAATAGGGGTACCGCTCCTGGCCGGGGTGCTTACACGCGGGTTGGGAAAGCGGCAGCTCGCGCTGCGGGCTGAACTGAATGCGCACATCGTGGATGGCATGCAGGGTGTGCAAGACCTCCTGGCCTGCGGACGTGCTGGTGACCAGCAACAGAGGCTTGCCGCTCTCGACCGCGCACTGGGACGAGTACAGCGACGCATGGCGCTGGTTGCGGGATTGCAGCAGGCGATGCACGATCTTTTGATGAACCTGGCGCTCTGGAGCATACTGCTCCTGGCCATTCCGCTCGTCGCCACGAAGTTCATCAATGGTGTGTACCTGGCCTTTCTGTCCCTGGTAATGTTGGCGAGCTTTGAAGCTGTTCAGCCTCTGGCGCAGGCCTTGCAGTTTCTGGGACATTCGCTAGCTGCGGGCGAGAGAGTGTTCAGCGTGATTGATGCCGCCCCTCAAATAGTCGAGCCTGCTGCTCCTCTGCCTGCACCAGGCGGACACATGTTGGAGTTTGACGATGTACATTTCGCCTATCATCCTGATGAAGGCGAGGTTGTGGCTGGAATCAGCTTTACTGTGCGACGTGGCAGCCGGATCGCGATTGTCGGCCCTAGTGGGTCAGGCAAAAGCACTCTGGTCAGGCTAGCCTTGCGCTTCTGGGATCCTACAAGTGGCACCATTCGGCTGGATGGCCAGGATATGCGGAAGTATGCGCTTGACGATGTACGCAGCGTTATGAGCGTCGTCGCACAAGATGCCCATCTCTTCAATGGCACGATACGCGGTAATCTGCTGCTGGCTCGAGCTGACGCCAGCAACGGTGAGGTTGAGCAGGTGTTAGAGCAGGCTCAACTCGCCGAGTTTATTCGTGGACTTCCCGCCGGTCTTGAGACGTGGGTAGGCGAGCAAGGACTACGGCTCTCCGGTGGAGAACGGCAACGCCTGGCTATCGCTCGTGCGCTGCTCAAGAACGCCCCGCTGCTTATTCTGGATGAAGCGACTGCTCATCTGGATCCGCTCACAGATGATCAGCTTGTGGAGGCGGATGGTCTCTATCGACAGATGCTTGACGTACAGAACGGGATGCTGTCCCTGGTGTGAAATCGTAGAGGCTTGATTATGAATTTTCACGACCAAAGCCGGTCCTGTCATCCTGAGCGCAGCGAAGGATCAGCGCAGCCAAGCATCTCTGTGCCCATCCAGACAGACCCTTCGCTGCGCTCAGGGTGACAACACATTACCGATGGTGCTTGTTAAAGTTCATAATCAAGCCAGTACAGGCAGATGTTCTGCCAGAAAGTAGTAGCTATGGATGCTTCAACGCTTTTTTCGCGCTTACAATTTGCCTTTACCATCTCCTTTCACTATCTTTTTCCTCAGCTCACCATGGGGTTGGCCCTACTCATCCTGATCCTCAAAACAGTGTATCTGCGTACTAAGGATGAGCGTTACAACACGAGTGCACGCTTCTGGGCCAGGATCTTCGCCGTCACCTTTATCATGGGCGTCGTGACGGGGATTCCGCTGGAATTTCAGTTTGGCACCAACTGGGCCCGCTTCTCTGTCTTTGCCGGCGATATCATTGCGCAAACATTGGCGATGGAGGGAGCGTTCGCCTTCTTTATCGAATCGGCGTTTCTGGGAATCTTCCTGTTTGGCGAACGCGTCTTTGGGCAGAAGATGCACTGGTTCTCGGCCTTCATGGTATGGCTCGGTACATGGGCTTCTGGTGGCTTTATCATTGCCTCGAATGCGTGGATGCAACATCCGGTTGGCTACACCATGGCCGCAAATGGTCGGCTCCACATCTCCAACTACTGGGCGGTGCTGTTCAATTCCTGGATTCTTCCACAATACATGCATACGATGGGCGGAGCCATGCTCACTGGCTCCTTCGCTATGGCCGGGCTAGGTGCCTACTATTTGCTCGTGAACAAGCACCAGGACTACGGCCGGGTGTTTGTCACGCTGGGAGTGATTGTGGGGCTGATTGCCAGCACCCTGCAACTTTTTCCGAGTGGCGACCTGGAAGGGCAGCAGGTCACAGTAAATCAACCGGCCAAACTCGCTGGAATGGAAGGCCTGTTCCACACGGAGCGCGGTGCGGGCATTATCATTCTCGGTCAGCTTGATGCAGCGACGCAGCGGCTCGACAATCCCATCATCGTCCCCAACGTGCTCAGCTTCCTGACCTACAGACGGTGGACAGCCCAGGTCAAAGGCCTCGACTCCATTCCCCGAGATCAGTGGCCTGACTCGATCGAGCTGCTCTACTATAGCTATCACATCATGGTAGGGCTGGGAACTTTTTTCCTCGCGATCATGGGCCTGGCATTCCTCTTGCTGATCTGGCGACAACGACTTTTCCGGACGCGCTGGATGCTATGGATCTTGCTACTGGCTGCGCCCTTCCCCTTCATTGCCAATACGGCTGGCTGGTTTACAGCGGAACTTGGTCGTCAGCCCTGGATCGTTTACGGATTGCTCCAGACTGTTCGAGGGTCTTCGACGACCGTCTCTTCTGGCAACGTGCTCTTTACGCTGATCGGATTTGCAGGCATGTACCTGCTGCTGGGTGTGCTCTATGTCATCCTGATGAGCTATGAGATAGGGCATGGCCCTACAATAGCGGAAGCCTTTGCACAAGACGAGGCGGCTCCGCAAGCGGAGGTCCTGCCATAAATGGCGGACCTACAAGGTAGGTCCCCGATTTATCGGAGGACCTTTCGCAGAAAGGATAAGGAGGAAAACAATGCAGACGTTGTGGTTTATCCTGGTTGCGTTCATGCTCAGCATGTACGTGGTGCTAGACGGTTTTGACCTGGGGGCAGGTGTCATCCACCTGTGGGCGGCAAGAAAGGATGAAGAGCGTCGCATGATTCTGCAAGCCATCGGCCCGGTGTGGGATGGCAACGAGGTCTGGCTTATCGCTGCTGCTGGCACACTGTTCTTCACCTTCCCGGTGCTCTATGCCTCCAGCTTCAGCGGATTCTATCTGCCCTTGATCATTGTGCTGTGGCTCTTGATGCTGCGTGGGGTTGCCATTGAGCTGCGTTCGCATATCTCCGATCCTGTGTGGGTTGCCTTCTGGGATGGGATGTTTTTTCTTGGCAGCACCCTGCTCGCAATCTTCTATGGTGCCGCTCTGGGAAATGTCATCCGTGGTGTACCGCTCAATAGCAATGGCTTCTTCTTCGAGGCGCTCTGGACGGACTTTAATCCATACAGTGCAAATCCGGGCATCCTGGACTGGTACACCATATTGATCGGGCTGCTGGCGCTCTCAGCCCTGACGGTGCATGGGGCTAGCTACATCGCGGTGAAGACAGAGGGTGTGGTCAATGTCCGCTCGCGGCGCATTGCCTGGTTCGCGTGGCTGGTTACTCTGGTGCTCACGGTACTCGGAACGATTGCGACGTTCTCCGTACAGCCAGCGGTAGGCGCAAGTTTCGGGAGCCATCCCTGGGAGATCATCTTCCCGGCCATCGCGCTCGTTGGACTTCTCGGAGTGGGCTACTTTCGCTTCAGGCAACGAGACCTGGCGGCCTTTTTCTCATCGTGTGCCTACATTGTAGGTATGCTCGCCCGTGTGGCCATTAGCTTATATCCCATGGTTCTGCCTGCTGTCAATCCTGCCAACAGCCTGACGATCTCCAACGCTTCGGCATCCCAATATGGTCAGACGGTGGGGTTAGTCTGGTGGATCATTGGCATCATCCTTGCTGTCATCTACTTTGTCATCACCTATCGCCTCTTCTGGGGCAAGGTACGTCTGACGGATACAGTGGGCTATTAGAGGGATTTCATTGACATTCCAGCCTCTCCCAACATACAATTTGATATATGGGGAGAGGACGGCAAGCAGGTTATACCCGGCGAGCGCTCAGTCACTTCATGGCGTAGTTTAAAAAGAGGGGGTGCAGACCTTGCCGCGCATTCAAGGAGTAGACCCGAACCAGGCAGAAGGCTATATTAAGCAAGTGTTTGAGGCTCAGAAGAGAAAATGGGGTGCGCCCCTGCTGAACCACCTGCTCTATGCTCGGCGACCCTCCATCTTTCGCGGGGTACGAGGGATGTGGACGGGCATCGAGGCATCGGGGTTGATCGATGGGAAACTCCAGGCGCTGATCAATCGGCGGGTTGCAGCCCTGAACGGCTGTGAGTTCTGACAGAAAATTTTGGCGCTACCTCAATATGCGACCAGTCCGCTGTACAGTGAAGCGGAGCGGGTTGTCCTGGAGTATGCTGATTGTATGACGATTACTGGGAGTGAGGTCAGCGATGAACTCTTCGCTCGGCTACGCCAGTTATATGATGACGATGCGCTGGTGGAACTGACTGAGATCATTGCCTGGGAGAACGCCTCGAGCAAGTTCAACCGGGCCTTGCGCATCCCGTCCCAGGGGTTGTGGAAGCGCCAAGAAACACACTGAATGAAAGGAAACGTATGGCATGACTGATTTGGAGACGGCATCCCGTTCGCTGATCGCAGCGCATCAGTTGGCCTGCTTGCAGGAGGGGCTGGCACGTATCCTTCCTCGCAACCGCTTTTATCGGCAAAAACTCCAGACGAACGGGGAGTTACAAACAGATCAGCCGCCCATGATAGAGAGCCTGGAAGATCTCTCATGTCTGCCCTTTACCACAAAACGAGAACTCGTCGCCGATCAGGAGGCGTATCCGTTATTTGGAAGCAACCTGACCTACCCGTTGAGTGAATACATCCGCCTCCATCAAACCTCCGGTACGACTGGATGGCCCTTGAAGATTCTTGATACGCGGGAAAGTTGGGATTGGTGGGCCGATTGCTGGACAACGGTCTATCGAGCCGCAGGTGTCAGCCGCGATGATATTGTCTTCCTGGCCTTTGGCTTTGGTCCCTTCATTGGCTTCTGGTCTGCCTACGAGGGAGCAAAGCGCCTGGGTGCTCTCACCGTTCCTGGTGGTAGCATGGACTCGCTTCAACGCCTGAGAGCGATCCAGGAGATCGGGGCGACGGTGCTGGTTTGCACGCCCAGCTACGCACTACGTTTGGCGGAGGTGGCGCGAGAACATGGGATGAATATGCGAGAGTCGAGTGTACGGGTGACCATCCACGCCGGAGAGCCTGGGGCCTCGATCCCAGCCACTCGCGAGCGCATCGAACAGGCATGGGGCGCAAGCGCCTATGACCATGCTGGGATGACAGAGATGGGAGCATACGGCTTTATGTGTTCGCAGCAACGAGGGCTCCATGTCAACGAAGGCGAGTTCATTGCGGAGATACTTGATCCGCAGAATGAGCAGCCGGTCGAGGAAGGCCAGACTGGCGAGCTGGTGCTGACGAACCTGGGGCGTTGGGGAACTCCGGCCATCCGCTATCGTACGGGCGATCTCGTGCGTCATGGCGGCTACCGTTGTGAGTGTGGGCGGGCGTTTCTTTCCCTTGCTGGCGGTGTGCTAGGGCGGGTCGATGATATGCTCATTGTGCGTGGTGTTAACATCTATCCTTCGGCGCTGGCTGATGTGTTGCACCGCTTCCCGGAGGTAACCGAATATCGGGTCGTGGTGACTCAGGCCGGCTCGATGGATGAGATTGCTCTGCAGGTGGAATGTCCGGCAGCACTCGTAGCAGATATCCAGGAAGAATTGCGCATCGCCTTCGACCTGCGTGTTCCTGTTGAGACGGTGCCGCAGGGAAGCCTGCCCCGTTTTGAGTTGAAGGCCCAGCGGGTCGAAGATCGTCGACGTAAGGTGGGGTGATTGGTTCCTGGTTTCGGGTGGTAAAATCCTATAAAAACTGATACACTTCGATTATGCATAATGCTTCATGTGAAGGGGAACTATTATGCAACGTTGCAAATTGTGCAGATCAGCATTGCCGGACGGTGTCTACTTTTGCGGACGCTGTGGGCAAGTATGCAGCATGCCTAGAGGAGTGCGAAGCCGTGTGAATGGACTGTCCACAGTCGATTTGCCTCTGCTTGATGTTCCCATGGTTCTGAGTAATGGTTCGTATCATGCTCAGGTGAGTAATGAAGACGTCATTCCACCCTCTGAGCATGCGCACTCGTCAAGTGGTCATCATTATCCTCAGATTGCCTCGACGTATCTCGCCTATCCACCAACATATCGTACTTCGTCATACTATCGGCCTCCTCAGCGTCCAAAGGTTCGCGCTGTGAGATTGTTGGCCTTCACGCTCACCTCTCTGATAATTATTGCTGGTATTGTCGGTATTGTGGGAGGGTTTGCCTTGCCATCGCTCAATTTCCTCAGTGCAAAGCAGACACACAAAATAGTTGTAAAACAGCTCGCCGTTGTCTTCCCTGCGAGTCTTGACTTTGGTGTGCTGGAAATGGGCAGCATAGCAACTCAGACTGTGACATTGAGTAATACAGGGCACCAGGCGTTGAATTGGACTGCTAATGTGGGGGGTGTGAGTTGGATGACGCTCGATACAAGTGCTGGAACGCTTCTGCCTGCAGCTTCACAGACACTCCTGGTGACAGTTAACACGATTTCGCTCCCGACAGGGGCATACTCGGCTATACTGACTATCAGTGTGGGGGGTGAGCATATGCAAGTGGGAGTGGCTCTGATAGATGTTCCTGCGGCAACTCCAACCCCAACGCCATCCCCGACTCCAACGCCGACTCCGACGCCGACCCTGGCTCCGGCCCCTGTGGCTGCTCCGGCACCCCCAAGGGCACATCACCCAAGACCAAGATCACGGCCAACTCCAATGCCGCTGTCGACGCCGCTGCCGACGCCCACACCGATGCAGTCAAGAAAGTGATGGGGCAATACGAGGTCTATCACTGCACCAACGCAATATGTTATGCAACCCTCTCCGGTACAGCAGGTGGAGCCTTGAGCACACCCAGGGCCTCTCAGCATCCCGTACGGGCGAGTGCTGCCAGGGCATCGACAATGGTCAGTGCCACCACGAGTGCAGGTGGTTGCACAAGGCGCCTTGAAAGTGATGCGACGGCCCGGCAGTCTCCCAGTTGCCCCAGCGCCTTGCTGATGGCACAGAGCACCCCGATGTCAGTTTCCTCGAGCAGACATGACATCAAGACTGGGAGCGCATGCTGATCTCGGCGGCGCCCAAGCAACATGGCCGCCATTTCCCGCGTCTCAGCCATGGGATGGTGGAGCGCCCGCATCAATTTCTGGTCGTAGAAGATCGGCTCGGTTTCAGAAAGCGGTGTACCACATCGGTCACAGACGGTGGCATCGATCAGATTCTCTGCCCAACAATTGGAACAGAACGGAATGAGCGGCATAGCACTCTTCCTTTCAGGTGTATACACATGAAAAAAGCTTCTACAACACGATCGGTCGTGTTATAGAAGCCATCACCCCTTCCGGGTATCTTTCAGGCGAGCTTCATCGCCCCAAACGTTTCATCTCTCCGGCGCGGGAAAACCTACCCCCTCGAGGCGGGTGGAAGGAGAGCGCCGTTCCTTCAGCGAAACAGGAAAGCCAACGGGTGACCGTTGGAATCCCGTCCCATTCAATGGGACGGGAGGATGTCAACCTCGTAACGTCGCTACTAACCGTTTGGGATTGAGCACCAGGTCAATGGCATCCACCGGGCCAAGCGCCAGCATGTCGGCAGCTTGTAGTGCCCCTATTGCCGTACCCTCTCCTGCCAGGACTGCCACGCCTATAGCGGCTAAACGTAGCATACCAACGTCGTTCATGCCATTGCCAAAGGCGATGACGCGTGCTGGACCAAGCTGCTGCACGTAGCGCATCTTCTCCTCACCACTCGTGATGATCTGGAGTGGAAGACCTAACAGGCGTTCAAGTTCTGCCAGGTTCCCATGCGTACCTGCTGTCAAGGCATGCAGGGAAAGATGGACTGCAAGAGCCCGCAAACGATCCGCCACCCCTGCAATAGGCACCCCATCTCTCGCCAGTGTCCCGTTGACGTCAAAGACCACGTGCTCAAGCTCAATCAGCCCTCTAGGGGGAATATCTATCCGTATCATCGTTGTGGCTGTATCCTTCCATCGTTTCTGCCAGGTGGCATCCGTATCTGCTTGCGCAGATGAGGTTCTCGGGTGATACAGACAGAGCAAGCTGCTCCTCAAGTCCCATACAATGCAAAGGGAGACCTGTTTCTTTGTCGTTCACCTCAGCCCACTGTACCATGTCTCCATCTCAGAAGCAAGCATGTCTCGCAAGCAGCAGGGCCTTGCACTTTTGCCAAGGGCGTGGTATAGTAGGATTTAACATTTTCTTAATATTCTGTTAACACCGCATTAATATTCGATATTGCTCACGGTGCTCGACGAGCGACCATGCGCATGCCGGCTCCCATACCTTGATCCGAGAAAAGAGGCAAGCTGATGTTTGATACTGCCACGCCTACAGCTGTCCTGGGTCTCCTTCTTGGTGGGATGCTGCTGCTGCTTTACGGCGTGCGGCTGGTCACTGATGCGATGCAACGTGCCGCCGGTGCCCGCCTGCGTCGCACCACCATGCTGCTTGACAGGCATCCGCTTGCAGCATTCGGCATCGGGGTGCTGGCGACTGCGCTGACCCAGAGCTCAGGTGCCACCTCCGCATTGCTCGTTGGACTGGTGAGCGCGCAGCTGGTAGCACTTCCGACGGCGGTCGTCGTGCTCCTGGGGGCCAATGTGGGCTCCACGCTGGTCGTGCAGTTGCTCGCCCTCCACATCACCGATTATGCGGTGATGCTGGCGGGCCTGGGCGCTGCTGCCGCTCTGTCCGCGCGTCGCACGGCTCTGCGCGACATCGGCCAGGCCTGCTTTGGCTTCGGGTTGGTGTTGCTTGGTCTGGCCGCACTCAGTGTCGGGAGCGGGCCCATCGCCGCGAGCCATGTGACTGCCGAGGTGCTCAGTACCCTCACCAGGGCTCCGGTCGTGTTAGCACTCGTCGGTCTGGTACTGGCCATAGTGTTCGCCTCCAGCGCAGCTGCCATCGGGCTGGTGTTGGTCCTGGCT
>WNFT01004629.1_pt1 | contig 14796 bp, 12 predicted proteins | sample 5400191 | NCBI WGS metagenome assembly WNFT01 (sample SAMN13153359, study PRJNA577476) | soil metagenome | isolation source: 80 cm saprolite under Madrone tree | place: USA:California | collected 2016-06-14 | reverse complement strand
AGGCGGTGGTGACGGTAGGCCGGCTGCGGCAGGCCAAGCCGTTGCTGCAATAGCCGGTGGACGCTGGTCGACCAGAACAGGTCTTGACCCCGCACCACCTCCGTCACCCCTTGCAAGGCGTCGTCGACCACCACCGAGAGGTGATAGCTGGTTGGCGTTTCCTTGCGCGCGAGGATGACGTCGCCCCACGCTTCCGGCCGGGCGGCCACCGCGCCGGCCTCGCCGTCGGGACCTTCGCCGTGCTCGCGCCAGCCGAGATTGCCGGCGCGCGCGCAGGCCGCGGCCATGTCGAGCCGCAGCGCGAACGGTGCGCCCTGCTCGGCCAGCCGCCGGCGCTCTCCGGCGGAAAGCGATTTTGCCGCGCCGGGATAGAGCGGGGCACCGTCGGGGTCGCGCGGCCACCGGCCGCTTGCCTCCTGCTGCCCAACCAGTTTTGCAATCTCGGCGCGGGTCTCGAAGCCCGGATAAACGAGACCTTGAGATGCAACCTTCTCGAGCGCCTCGCGATAGTCAGCGAGATGCTCCGATTGCCGCCGCACCGGCTCGTCCCATGCGATGCCGAGCCAGGCGAGGTCTTCATGGATGGCGGCCTCGAACTCAGGCTTGCAGCGGGTCGAATCGATATCCTCGATGCGCAGCAGCAAGCGGCCGCCGGTTTGACGCGCCAAGTCGAAATTCAGCAACGCCGAGAAGGCGTGGCCGAGATGCAGATAACCGTTCGGGCTCGGCGCAAAGCGGAAGACGGGGAGCGGCATTGAGTTCTCAACACTTGTCATTGCCGGACTTGATCCGGCAATCCATCCTTCAAGAGTCTGTTACGATATGAGATGGATGCGCGGGTCAAGCCCGCGCATGACGCCCTGGCGAGTTGATATTCCGCAATGCTCATCCACCTCAACACCCAGGCCGACCTCGAAGGGGCCATCCACGCGCGAGTAAAGCAGGACCCGCGGCTCAAGCCGATATTTGAGCTGGCGGGCATGCCGGCGCTGCGGCGGCGCCAGCCCGGCTATGCCGGCCTCGCTGCGATCATCTGCGGGCAGCAACTCTCCACCGCCAGCGCCGCGGCGATCTGGGCCCGCGTCAGTGCCGCGTTCGATCCGTTTCACCATGACGCGTTGCGCCGCGCCCGCGCCAACCGGCTGGGCCGGCTTGGATTGTCGGCGGCGAAGATCAAGACCTTGAAGAACCTCGCGCGCGAACTCGCCGCGGAACGGTTGAATCTCGACGTGCTGGCGAACGAGGATGCCGACGCCGCGCACAACACCTTGACGGCGCTGCACGGCATCGGCCCGTGGACCGCCGACGTCTATCTTTTGTTTTGTCTTGGCCATGGCGACGCCTGGCCCGCGGGCGACCTCGCCGTACAGGAGGCGGTGAAAATCGGGCTTGGGCTAAGGACGCGGCCGACCGCGAAGCAGATGGCCCCGCTGGCGGAACCGTGGCGTCCATTGCGTGGCGCCGCGGCGCATCTGTGGTGGGCCTATTACCGGGCGGTGAAAAAGCGCGAGGGCGTGATCGCGACATAGTCTCAGCCACGTAACGCCACCCGGTCTATTCGCGCGCAGTCCGCGACTAAATCGATGACCGCGCGCACCGCGGGGAGTTCGACGAGGTCCGGATGCGCGAGCAGCCAGAGATCCGATACGCTCGCGAGCTTCCGCGGCGCAACGCGCACCAGATCGGGATAGGCGGCGGCGACGAGGCAGGACAGCGCCGAAATCCCGAGGCCAGCCCGCACCGCGGCAAGCATGTCGCCCTGTGAGGAACAACGCATGACGATTGATCCCTGCCGCGTGACGAAGTCGCTCCAGCGCGCGAGATGCACGTTCGATGCCTGGTCGGCAAAGCCGATGATGCTGTGGCCCTTCCATTCGTCGCGCCGTTCGGGCAGACGCCGCCGCGCGGCATAGTCACGCGAAGCATAGAAGCCGGTGCCGAGGCGACCGATCTTGCGGCCGACCAGATTCTCCTCGCCGCTGTCTACCGGCCGCAACACGACGTCGGCCTCGCGGCGGCGCACGCTGGCCGGAAACGGATGGGTGATGATCTCCAGCTGAATGTGGTCGTGCTGGCGCAAAAATTCTCCCAGCCGCGGCATCAGCCAATGGGCCGCGAGCGTTGCCCCGATCGACAGTTTGACCACGCCGCGGGCATCCTGACCGGCCGCCGATGCGGCGGTCTCGGCGCGCAGCGCCGCGGCGGCCATTGCCTCGGCGTGCTCGTGAAATCTCCGCCCCTGCGACGTCAGCGACAGTCCGTCGGCGGATCGTGCAAACAGCCGGGTACCAAGCTGCGCCTCAAGTGCTGCGATCTTGCGGCTCACGGTTGGATGGCTGGCGCGTAAACGCCGCGCCGCGCCGGTGAAGCTCCGGGTCTCGACAACCGCGACGAATGTCTTGCACAAATCCCAATCCATGGAACGCGTTCCTGGAGGCACCATCCCGATGTTCAAATCTGGCGAGCCGACTGTTCAAGATTGAACGATCCGGGCCCCGTGTCCAGCTCTATAATGGCTGGCGCAGAGCATCTCCCATCGAAGCCGGACGGTTCGCAGGGCGCATGCTCGCAATCAAAGACAAACGCGTTGCGCGACCGGCCGTCGGCCGCTCTGCCGACACGCGCCGGGAGGACGATTCAGATGCCGCTGCCCGCCTCGCTTGCGAATACCCTCGAACTGCCGGTGCTCGGATCGCCGCTGTTCATTGTATCCGGGCCGGAGCTCGTGATTGCCCAGTGCAAGGCCGGCATCGTCGGCTCGTTCCCGGCGTTGAACGCCCGTCCCGGAAATCGTCGAGGCCGCGCATTCCTACGGCGGCGTGGTGTTCCACGACGTCATCAACGTCAAGCATGCGCGCAAGGCCGCCGAGCAGGGCGTCGACGGCCTGATTCTGGTCTGCGCCGGCGCCGGCGGACACGCCGGCACGCTGTCGCCGTTTGCGCTGTTGCGCGAAGTGAAGCAATGGTTCAAGGGCACCATCCTGTTGTCGGGTGCGATCTCCGACGGCTGGAGCATTGCGTCGGCGATCGCGCTTGGCGCCGACCTTGCGTATATGGGCACGCGTTTCATTGCCACCGAGGAGGCGAATGCCGATCCGGCCTATAAGGCCGCGCTGACCGAGCACGCCGCGCATGATATCGTCTATTCGAATTTGTTCACCGGCGTGCACGGCAACTATCTCGGGCCGTCGATCGTGGCCGCGGGTCTCGATCCGCACAATCTACCGGTCGCCGACAAGTCGAAGATGAATTTCGGTTCCGGCGGCAACACGAAGGTCAAGGCGTGGCGCGATATCTGGGGCTCGGGTCAGGGTATCGGCCAGATCGCCGACGCGCCACCGGTTGCGGAGCTGGTGGACCGCCTGAAAGCCGAGTTTGCCGAAGCCAGCACTGATTTTCTCAAGCGGGCGCGCGCTTAGGCGCGATCCGATTCAGCAATAGGTCAAACAGAGGGAGTGGGACGATGAGAGTACCGAGACATGCATTAGCCGTCGTGTTCGCTTTCTGGGGGATTGCGACGGCCGCCGCCGACAACGGCAAGGACGAAATCCGCATCGGCCAGACTCTGCCATACAGCGGTCCGGCGTCCGGCTTCGGCATCATCGGTCGGGCACAGGAGGCTTATTTCGAGAAGATCAACGCCGAAGGCGGCATCAACGGCCGAAAGATAAAGTTCATCAGCCTTGATGATGCCTACTCCCCTCCCAAGACGGTCGAACAGACCCGAAAGCTCGTCGAACAGGATGAAGTGCTGCTAATGTTCGGCTCGCTCGGAACCGCCACCAATGGCGCCGTGCATCGCTACCTCAACAGCAAGAAGGTTCCGCAGCTATTCGTGTTGAGTGGCGCCAGCAAATGGGCCGATCCGAAGAATTTCCGGTGGACCATGCCGGGGATGGCAGCCTACGAATCCGAAGGCGTCGTCTATGCCAAATACACCCTGCAAACCAAGCCTGACGCCAGGATCGCCATCCTCTCGCAAAACGACGACTTCGGCCGGGACTATGTCGCCGGCTTCAAGCGCGCGCTGGGCAGCAAAGCGGCGACCATGATCGTTGCAGAGGCGAGTTATGAAACCAGCGCGCCAACGATCAGTTCGCAACTCGCGCTGTTGAAAGCCTCCGGTGCGAACGTGCTGTTCGGCGTCACGCTTGGAAAATTCACCTCGCAGATGATTAAGGGCGTCGCCGAAATCAACTGGAAGCCTGATCTGTTCTTTGTACCGACGTCGGCGTCATCGATCTCATTCCTGGAGCCCGCAGGACTGGAAAACGCAGTCGACCTGATCTCGTCCAGCACGCAAAAGGATTCCATCGATCCGCAATGGGCCGACGACCCCGGCGTGAAGGAATTCTTTGCGTTTATGAAGCAGTATTTGCCCAATGCCGATCTGAACAATTCGAACTACGCCGCCGGTTACCACTACGCGAGCCTTCTAATGAGCGTTCTGAAAGCATGCAAGGACGACTTCAGCCGCGAGAACATCATGCGCCAGGCAGCTTCGCTGCGCGAGGTCTCGCTTCCGATGTTATTGCCGGGCATCACGGTGACGACTGGCCCTGACGACTATTTGCCGTTCCAACAATTGAGGCTGCGGCGCTTCAATGGCAAGAGCTGGGTCGGCTTCGGCGAACTGCTCGACGACCGCTAGGCGGCCAGAGACAACGACGTGACAATGATCATCAGCGGCGAACGCCGGATCGGCTACCCGGAGATTCACGCCCGCATCGCCAGCGCGGCCACGGGATTTCGCACGCTCGGCCTGCGCGACGGCGCGCCCGTCGCCGCGATGCTCCGCAACGACTTCGCGCTGTTCGAGGTCATAGGCGGCGCGGCGGCCCTGGGCAGCCCGGTGGTGGTTCCGATCAACTGGCATCTGAAGGCCGAGGAGGTCAGCTACATCCTCTCGGACAGCGGCGCCGATATTCTGGTCTGCCACGCCGACCTGTTGCCGCAGATCAGAAGCGGCCTGCCCGACAATCTGCGGCTGATGGTGGCGCCAACTCCACCCGAAATCGCGGCTGCATTCAGCATCGCGCCAGCGCTGACGCAAGTCCCCGACGGCATGACAGACTGGGACCGCTGGCGTGACACCCACGCCCCATCGCTCGAACCGCCGCTGGGCGGCTCGCCGATGTTCTATACCTCAGGGACGACCGGCATGCCGAAGGGCGTGCGCCGCAAGCCGATGCGGCCGGAACAACTCGCGGCAGCCGCGCGGGTGGGCACCATCGCTTACGGCATCAAGCCGAACGAGGATCAGGTTATCCTGATGAACGGCCCGATGTACCATTCCGCGCCGAACTCCTACGGCATGCTGGCGTTCCGTCATGGCTGCAGGATCGTGCTCGAGCCGCGGTTTGATCCCGAGGATATGCTGCAACTGATCGCGCGCCACCGCGTCACCCACATGCATATGGTGCCGACCATGTTCGTGCGCCTGTTGCGGCTGCCGGAGGAGGTGAAGCGCCGCTATGACCTCTCCTCGCTGCGCTTCGTGGTGCATGGCGCGGCGCCCTGCCCGCCGCATGTCAAACGCGCGATGATCGACTGGTGGGGCCCGGTGATCCACGAATATTTCGGTTCGACCGAAACCGGGATTCCGGTGTGGCATTCGGCGCAGGAAGCGCTGGCGAAACCCGGCACCGTCGGCCGCGCAATCGAAGGCGGCATCGTGAAAATCTTCCGCGCTGACGGTGAGCCCTGCGCTGTCAACGAGCCCGGAGAAATCTTCATGCGGCAGACCGCGGTGCCGGATTTCGATTACCACGGCAAGGCCGAGGCGCGCGCAGAGGCCGGCCGCGATGGCCTGGTCAGCGTCGGCGACGTCGGCTACCTCGATGAGGACGGCTATCTGTTCCTGTGCGACCGCAAGCGCGACATGGTGATCTCCGGCGGAGTCAACATCTACCCGGCGGAAATCGAGAACGCGCTGATCGGCATGGCCGGCGTGCGCGACTGTGCGGTGTTCGGCATTCCCGACGACGAATTCGGCGAACGGCTGTGCGCCTGCATCGAGCCGGAACCGGACGCGGCGCTGTCGCCTGCCGCCGTGCAGGATTTCCTGCGCGGACGCCTTGCAAATTTTAAGGTTCCAAAGGACATCCAGTTCTTCGACGCGCTGCCCCGTGAGGCCAGCGGCAAGATCTTTAAGCGCAAACTGCGCGACCCCTATTGGGATGGCCACACTCGCACCGGCGCATGACCGCGAGCCGGCGAAACCGAACGCTGTTTTAAACAAGATAGCTGTTGCAAAATGGTCATCGGCAAAAGCAAAGATCAAGGCAGCGAAAACGCCGGGATCGAAGACATAATATCCACCGACTTCATCGTTGCGCGCCATGATCTGCAGCAATTCAAAACCGTCCGCGCTCAACAGGATGATCTCAGCTCGCCAGACATGTGAGCGCTTGGATTTTGCCGCACACCAACAGCGCTGTGGCGCTCCTTGCGGAAAATCTAACAGTCGTTATCGCCACGGCGGCAGCACCAAAGCAGGGCTAGCCATGCTCCGGCACATCAACATGCTAGGAAGACTGCTCAAGCGGGTCCCGCGATAATTATCTGAGGCCGCTTACCCATAAATCAAGTTCAGTAGGTAGCGTTAATCGATGTCCGCTATTGGTCGCATAGCGGACTCGAGTCGGGCATCGCGCCATGTCCGTTTTGTGCCAAGGAAGGCTTGGAGCTCGACCGCGCGATCGAGCGGCTCGATCATTTCAAGAGCCTCCAGAGCCAGCTCATTTCGACGGCGATGCATTAAGGCGCATTCCGCCGGTTTTCCAGGGCGCGGACTCATTAGCACGCAGCCAAATGCGGATTGATGCGAGCTTGATGAACCCAAAAGATACCGTCCAAGACGCGCCGGTCCTAACCCTCCGCAGCGCAAGCTCTTTTTTATCGTGCCCGACGCGCTTTCATCAGTCTGCCTCCGGAACGATTCTCAGAGAAGCGCTAAGCGGCTTGGTGCGAGCAACGTTGCGTTTCGGCAACTTGACATTCCCTCGGGGCACTTTCTTGTAGGGAACACTTGAGAGGAGGTGCGCGATGATATTGAGTCGCGCCTGCCTCTTGTTGTCGGATCGAGCGATAAACCATGGCGCCCACGCGGTGTCGGTCGCCTGGAACATGTCGTCACGAGCTCGCGTGTAATCATCCCATCGCGTATAGGAATCCAGGTCCATCTGGGACAGCTTCCAGATCTTTCGCTTGTCGTCGATCCGCGTGGTGAGCCGGTTGGTTTGCTCCTCTGGACTCACCTCGAGCCAGTACTTGAGAAGTACAATTCCCGATTCGACTATGGCCTTTTCGACGTTAGGGACCACGCTCAGGAACTGCTTGGCATGATCCTCCGTGCAAAAGCCCATGACCCGTTCGACCCCGGCGCGATTGTACCAACTGCGGTCGAAGATCACGATCTCCCCCCCGGAAGGAAGATGCGGCAAGTATCGCTGAAGATACATTTGCGACTTCTCGCGTTCCGTCGGGGCGGCCATCGCAACGACGCGGAAAACGCGCGGGCTGACTCTTTCGGTCATGGCCTTGATGACACCACCTTTGCCGGCGCCATCTCGTCCCTCGAAGACCACGCACACCTTCTTGCCCTCGCGCTTCACCCATTCCTGAAGCTTGACGAGCTCAACGTGCAGCTTGCGCAACTTCTGTTCGTATTCCTTGCGCTTGAGACCCGGAACGTTGGTCTCCTTGCTCTTGCGATTCTTGTTAGCTACCTGGTTCATGTTTCAGTTTCCCCCACCAGCTGTCAGCGCTTCGCGTCGCCCCAAGTAAGGAAAAGGCCGATATCTCCCGGAAGGCCCTGCGGCCAATCCACGATCATTGCCTTCAGGCCGTAGCCCTGATTGATGGCGCAGCCATAATCGGTGCAGAGATCGTTTGGAAAACGAATTATTGGACTTCGGTTTTCCCGTTGTGCACGACGCGTTCAATAATCGCCACCGCGCGCTTAGTCCGCTCTTGGTCGGATAGGCTACACGGTCTCTCGAGCTGCTCCAGCAATCTTCGCTTTTCAGCTTCAGCTCGTTCATGCTGACGCGCCGCCCTTACGGCTTCTTTTGCCGGCGCTAATGATCTTCATCATGAATCCGTTGCCGGCGGTAGCGGATCATCAGGTTTCGGTGCCATGACTTACTCCATGTACCCTGTGGGGTTTGCGAGGTTAGATCAACGGTTCCATTTCGGTCAATCGATGAAACCTGCTGCTGCGGCTGCCTAGCGGTCGTCAACACCGAGTAGACCGTCGAGCGTCGCTCCCCTATCCAACCCTCCGACCTTTTCGGCTATGCCGTCGGCTCGCAATAAATCCCGCACCCATCCGTGCGCCCCGACGATGCGCAATACGGCGTCCCGGGTGGCAAGTTCGCCGTGCAGTTCGTGCAGCATGCGGGAGCCGCCGAGATCGACATAGGGTGCCAGGGTTCATTGGGTTGGCAAAAAGCCGCCACCGGGGCGAGGTGACGGCTTTCGTCTTGCACTCGTGACCCCTCCCCAAAGTAAAGGTCACACCGCGATGCTGGCGGCTGCGGGTAAATAGGAAATGAAAGAGGCCTACACCAAAACTGATGGGTGGATGACCCCCTCAGCTTTCCCCGGCTGGCGCCCGTTTCTCTACTGGGTTTGTCGAATTGCCTGTCAGTTCAGCCCGCGCTTCAATAGCGCATGGCCGCCGTTACCCGCCGAAGTTCCCCCGACGCTCCCGATGAATGCCGGAACCTCTACTTTGGTGGCGTGCGCGTCGGCACGATCGCGATCCGCACCGGCATGCCGCCTTGGCGAAGATCCTTGGGGTTGGGCAGACGGGGCGAGTTACTCAAACGGCAACGTCGCCTGATCGTCAGACCAGTCGATGACCGCGAAAAACATTCCCCGCTTGATCATTTCGGCCTCGAGATCGGCCGCGTGCTTTTTCCAGTCAGGTGTCTCGCGGACGCGGAATCTGGTTTCCCCACCCTGCGCCTTGGTCGCATCATCAGATGCCAGCGCGGCACGCACTGCCTCGTACATCATGGTGAGGCTGTCGTTCGTGAAGGCTTGATAGTTCATCGGACCACAACCCTTCGAAGAGATGAAGACGCCATTTTAGGATGGACCTTTAAAGGACCGCGCGCGTTGAGGCCTTGACCCCGAGGCGACCGCGAACCCGGAGCTTTGGTTATGTGTACTATCCCTCTGGACCTTGAAAGAAGGTTCGAACAGCGGTGGGCCGCCAGGTTTTCGGGCGCGCTCCAAGGGCATCGGGAAGAGCATCGGGAAAAGCAGCGTCAACAGCTTACCGCACCCGGCGAAAGCAAAAGAGAAGCCCGCCGGGTTGAGTTGGCCCTTAGGCCGCCCGCGTGTGAGCGGACGGCCCGGGATAGCCAGGATAGCGAAATAGCTGGCGCCGCACACTCGGCAACTTTGGAACCTCACGCGCGTTAAATTCCGCGCCGTGCTCTTGGGCGGCTCCCGGCCGCTCCTGGGCGCGACAGGGACCGCCGGTTTCCGCTGATTCCGACGGCCCCACCCACCCACCCGGAAAGCTCTTGGCGACGCGGCCATGACTGAGAAGTTTCCTCCGCCGCGGGTGACCGTCCGACGTTATGCGGCTTCGCGGGTTTGCGACGTCGTGGTTGTAGTTCGCGGCCAGGAGATGGTTATCCGCTGTCCTAGATACTCCCATGCCTTGAAATGGGCACGCCTGGAATGCAAGTCGTATGGTATTCCTGAACCGATCGATTTTCCGGACAACGGGGAGTCCGACGACGACGTGCCGCTTTTTTTGCACCCAGATAGAAATTGAAACCGACCGGGACCTATCGGACGATTTGCCTACGGCCGCGAGTGGCGCTTTGATGGCGCGAGGCCAAGCTAACTGACAGATCGCGCCTTGCGTTTGGGTGCATCCGGATGAGGATCGGTAAACTCTCGCTTCAAGATGTCTAGACCAGGCGCATGAAAGTGGCCGTTGGATCGATTACTCCGATCGTCATATGTCACATGGAAATTCGCCACGATTCAACAATCTCTGCTCAAAAGTTGCTCGGTTCACGGGACTGACAAGCCGTGGAGATGGACTGATGCCAAAAAAAAGGAATCACCGGCCACGACGGATGGGTAATCACGGAAGCGTTGGCAACGGCATTAGTCGCGTTAGAGCAGCTTCCAACGAAGCACCAACCGCACACCCAAATGGACGATATCAGGAAGCTTTTAGCTGCCGGTTGCCAACCTGGGACAGTCAACCTGCATCTCGCCCAAGCAAAGTGCAGGCTCTTTCCCGATCTTGATCGACCGGCCATTTATCGAGAATACGGGCTCGAGGATGGACAAGCGTAAAAGGCCCCCCGCACACATGATCATGCTGACCGAAACGCGCGACCACGCCTTATGTTTCGGTGCGTCCAGACGAGGACATCAATGCTCGGCACTCGCCCTTGCGCAAACTAACCTCCGCTCCCCCTCGGCTCCCCGGTACAATTCTAAACGGCGGTTCGCGCTGAAGTTCAACAACTATTTGCGCTCGGCCCTACCCTTGAGAGGGTTGAGCTCTCTTACTCTCAGTCAGCGCTGATGACCGAGACCAATGCCAAGTTTACGCGCCTTCTGGCGTAATGAGCCCACGGTCCTCTTGGTCAACTTTGCAATCTTAGCAACAGGCGTTCTCGCTTTGGAATGAGCTCGAAGCTCTCTGACATCGGTTTTCGAATACGCACGGCGAGTGATTTTCTTTTTAGACTTCTTAGCCAACTTCCACTCCTGATTTTGAAGGCTGGTTTTAGCACAGGAGATTTGCTTCGCAACAATCCGATCATAGAGGTTCATTTTTGAGAATTTCTACGCTTTAGCAAAGACATTCTTAGCGAAGATCGAAGAGATGATCAGTATGCCCTGAAATGAGCAACAAGATTGCTCTCCTTTCGCTCGACTTCGTCGGCACGGCAAGCATGTGTGGTGCCAACAAGGGAGTTGGCGGCGATGGATGCGCAATTAGTCGAAACAACGATCAAGGCCTATCTAACGGAAATTCGCAGCCGGCTCGACAAGGCCTCTGGGATAGGACGTGCCGCGGACGCTTGCGCTAGCGCCGGGTTTCACGAGAAGGGCCTCGAAGTCGCACTCGACATGGAGCAAATTCTGTACGAGGCCACAACGCTGCTGAATGCTGCGAGCTTGATCAACCGGATCAGTCAACAGAGTTGAGGGTCATTCTAAAGACGCCTCCTCCCCGCCAGCGCCTCCGGCGGGGTTGGGGTCGTGGCGGCGATGATGCCGCACGTCCCTAGAGGAGGAATTTATGAAACTCTCCGATACTCAACTATTGATTCTGTCTTCGGCTTCGCAACGAACCGACCGTGCGGCGCTTCTGCCTGCAAACCTCAAAGGCGGCGCCGCAAAGAAAGTGGTCGACAGGCTGCTGACCCAAAGGCTCCTGCAAGAGCTTCACGCCAAGGATGACATGCCGGTATGGCGGCACGGCGATGATAACAGGCCTTATTCACTGCGGATTACCAAGGCCGGCCTTAGGGCGATCGAGGTCGAGGAGGCTGACGAGACGCTGGACATTAGTGGCGCCGCGGTTCCAGCGGAAGGAGCAACCGCCAATGTGTCCACGGAAGCAAAGTCGAGCAAGCGACCGAGCCCCGCCAAGCGCTCGGTCGCAAAGAAGGCGCCTGCCGCTTCCACGAAGGCAATAAAGGCGTCGCCCGACCGAGCCAAACCAGACTCCAAACAGGACAGGATCCTAGCCCTCCTTCAACGCCCAAAAGGAGCGACGTTGGATGCCCTGGTGAAGGAGACGCAATGGCAGAGGCACTCGGTGCGCGGATTTCTCGCCGGCACCGTGCGCAAAAAGCTGAAACTCCCCCTTCTGTCCGAGAAGATCGACGGGGTCAGAACTTACCGAATCGGCGGGGGCAAAGCCGCCAAGAGCAAAAAGACCTCGGCGGCGCGAAAGGCCTGATCGAATGCCGCGTGGCACGACCAAAGATGTCGCTCTAGAGACTGAGATCGGGCGGTTGCCCAATCTCAGTCTTCTCGAACTCCGGCATCGCTGGCAGACGCTGTTCGGCCATCGCGCGCCCAAATCACTGCGCCGGAATTTCTTGGCACGGGCGGTGGCCTATCAAATGCAGGTCGAGGCCTATGGCGGACTATCGGTCGCAACCAAGCGGCGGCTGCGGGAAATCGCTAACGCCGTGCGAAACGGTGATGCGAATGCCGTGGTTGGTGGCAACCGAATCAAGCCGGGCACCCAGATGATCCGGCAATGGCAGAACACTACCCACACCGTCACGGCATTAGCTGAGGGATTCGAGTGGAACGGCCGGACTTACAAATCACTTTCCGCCGTTGCTAATGCCATCACCGGTTCTAACTGGAACGGGTTTGCCTTCTTCGGCATCAAGCGGGCGCCGGTTGGGAACAAGAACGCCTCGGGGCCGCGGCGAAGCAACTCGCGGGCAAATCCGGACGACAGCACTGTGCCCGTTTCAAAACTGAAAGCTACGGGGAGCGGACGAAATGCGTAACCCGGTCCCACCCCGGACCAAGGTTTTTCGCTGCGCCATCTACACCCGGAAATCGTCCGAAGAGGGGCTGGAGCAGGATTTCAATTCCCTGCATGCGCAACGCGAGTCCTGTGAAGCCTATATAAAGAGTCAGCGGCACGAGGGCTGGACCTCCCTTCCCGCTCTTTATGACGACGGCGGATATTCCGGGGGATCAACGGACCGGCCGGCTCTGAAGCGGCTGCTGGCCGATATCCAATCCCACCTGATCGACGTGGTCGTGGTCTACAAGGTGGACCGGCTCACCCGGTCGTTGGCGGATTTCGCGAAAATCGTCGAAATCTTCGATGCGGCAGGGGTCTCGTTCGTCTCGGTCACCCAGCAATTCAACACTACGACGTCGATGGGGCGTCTGACCCTCAATGTCCTACTATCCTTTGCGCAGTTCGAGCGCGAAGTCACGGGCGAGCGGATCCGCGACAAGATCGCCGCATCCAAGCAGAAGGGAATGTGGATGGGAGGCTGGGTACCCATCGGCTACGACCGAAAGGACCGCACCCTCACCATCAATGAAACCGAGGCCGTGACCGTCCGGACCATCTTTGACCTGTTTCTGAGACTCAAAAACGTCCAGCTGGTCCAGGCCGAACTTATTCGTCTTAATCTCACGACCAAGCCATATGCGACGCCCCGCGGTCGGGCGGTCGGCGGTTTGTCCTTTGCGCGCGGTCACCTTTACAAGATCCTGTCGAACCCCCTTTATATAGGGGAGATCGAGCACAGGGGCGTTCGGTATCCTGGCCAGCATCCGCCTTTAATTGAGAGCGCGATCTGGGACGCCGTCCAGGCCCAGCTTGCGAGCAACCATCACGCAAATCGGAACCGGACCAACGCAAAGAGCAAAAACCTGCTCGCGGGGCTCATCTATGACGACGCCGGCAATAGGCTCGTCTCCAGCCATGCGACCAAAAACGGCAAGCGCTACCTGTATTACGTCACATCAGAGGGAACTGGGCGCTCCGTCGCCGCGGCTAAGACACCAAGGCTTTGGCTTCCCGCCGCCCTGATCGATGAGTTGGTGCGAACAAAACTGCAAAACCTCCTGACGGATCAAACAGCAATATCGAACCTACTCCGTACAGTGGGGTGTCGGCCGGCTGAGATCTCCAGCGGTGTTCGGATTGCAAGCGAGCTTGCGGATTCCGTGACGGCTGGCTCAGCTCGGGCGCAGAGCGTTGCCGATCTCTTGGCGCGGGTGACCGTGAGCTCCACAGAACTACAAATCGCCGTTAAACGAAGGCAGCTGTTAGCGCTATTGACGAGCCAATCCAATCGTCAGCCCGCGAACAACAGCAAAGATGAATTCATCTCGCTCGAGGTGCCTTTTGCTGCTGCGCCGGGCGGTGGAGCCAGCAAACTCGTTTTCGGGGGTGAAGACGCCAAAACACGTGATCCAGTTGTCGTAAAAGCGATCGCACGCGCGTCCATGTGGTTCGAACAACTCACGACAGGAAAATCGCAGTCGATGGCGGAAATTGCGGTTCGTGAAGGTATCACCGACAACTATGTCAGTAACCTGATTCATCTCGCCTGGTTGTCGCCCGATCTGGTCCGCCAGGTGCTGGAAGGTGATTCGGAGGCAACCGCGCTGGCGAGGGCCGCGATGCTATCGCGCAAATCAAATGTTCTGTGGACACCGAGATAGTCAAAAATGGCTCGGCCGAGTTTGTCGCGTCCGGGGCGGTTGAGCGGATGCCAGGGTGTTGGAGTGTGATGTATCACCTGATGGACGCGCTATCCCCGGAGAAAACCGGGCTTTGGACCGTCCCGGCGGGGGTTGGACGCAGGTCCCAGTCCAAGTGCGGCAAGCGGATGACTCCCGCCCCTTGGGCACCTAGAGGCCGGCCCAGAAGCTCCGCGCTGCCTAAATGGATTTGTAACCCCGAAGTGATATGGAAATTCCCGGGTTCACGACACAAAAAGTGGTGGCATTCCCACTGACCAAACTGTGTAGTTAGGAAATCCGCTTGGAATCGCTTCGCAAATCACGGATCGCAATGACTGTTCAATTTCCAGTTTTTGAAATGGCGTTGACGAAGCGCGGCCGAACATGGAGGTGGTGCATCTCCTCAACCGAAGGAGATGTCGTGATGCAGGGTTCGGAAAGCAGCCGGCCCGCTGCCAAATACAGAGCAGACAGGGCGCTCTTCCTACTGCTGCTGTCCGCGCCGTATCAGTTGGCTTCAAACAAACCGGTTTATTTGCCCGCCAAGAAGGATCCGCGCTGGTGGCA
>WNFT01002875.1_pt1 | contig 14798 bp, 14 predicted proteins | sample 5400191 | NCBI WGS metagenome assembly WNFT01 (sample SAMN13153359, study PRJNA577476) | soil metagenome | isolation source: 80 cm saprolite under Madrone tree | place: USA:California | collected 2016-06-14 | reverse complement strand
GCCCGCGCCGGACGGCACTCGGCGAGCGGCTGGGGACCTCGGGAGGCGCGCTGCTCGCGCGCTTCCGCGCCGCCGGCCTGGAGCGCGAGCTGTCGCTGCGCGAGCGCGATCTGATCCGCGCGCTCTGGTCGAAACACCGAGGCTCGGAGCGGAAAGTGGCCGCCGAGCTGCGCACCACGCCCGCGTCGTTGCGCGAGATCTCCATCGAGCGCGGGCTCGTCCGTGAGCTGGAAGCCGAGCGGGACCGGCTGCGCCGGGAGGCGCTGCGCAGGCGCTGGCCGCGCGAACGCATCGAGCAGGTGCTCCATCGCCGCGATGAGCTGCGCGAGCTCGGGATCCTGGAGGGCCTGGACCGGGAGGTCGCGGTGCGCGCCGGGGTGATCTGGAACAGCCTGCGGGGAAAGCGGGACGCCGATGAATTGTTCGCGAAGAAGCTGCAGTTGACGCGCGGCGATGCCCTTCGGCTGCAGAAGCTGTTGCACCTAAGTTAAGATCCCGCCGTGCCCATCTACGAATTCGTCTGCGAGAGCTGCGGCCGCATCGTGGAACGCCTGCAAAAGGTCACCGATCCCCCTCCGGAGGCCTGCCCGGAATGCGGGGGGAAGATGGCGAAGATCATGAGCCGCAACTCGTTCCAGCTGAAGGGCGGCGGCTGGTACAAGGACCTGTACAGCTCGGGCTCCAAATCCGAGGGGGGCGGGACCAGCAAACCGGCCAGCGACGCTCCCGCCGCGGCGACCCCATCCCCCTCCACGGGGGGCTCCCCTCCCAGCCATGCCCCGAACAAACCGGACAAGAGCTGAACAGCCTCAGCTGAGCATCGCCTGTTCGCCGGCCTCGGATTCGGTCCGCAGCAGCGACGACAGCCGCATCGCCCGGTCGACCGCGAGGCCCCTGCGGTCGTGCTTGAGAAATGCGTACACGTCGATCCCGCGCCGCGCGAGCAATCCGAGCCGCGCCGCCCATTCGTCGATCGGTTCCAGCCGTCCGTCGTCGCGCCGGATGCGCACGTAGGTGAAGTCCGCGGTCAGATCGATGCGCGGCATGCGTTCGCCGTCGTCGGTGAGCACCAGCGCGGCCTCGTGGGCCGAGAGCAGCCGCAGGGTCGCATCGTCGTGCCAGGAGCGATGCTTGAATTCGAAGGCGACGCGCAGGCCTGCCGGGAGCGAGGCGAGAAACGATCCGAGCGCGTGCCGATCCGCGGGCCGCGAGGCGGGGACCTGGATCAGCACGGGGCCGAGCGCATCGCCCAGCCTCGATGCGATGTCGAGGAAAGCGCCCATGCTGCGCGCGGCACTCTTGCCGGACGCCAGTTCCGTGGCGATGCGGCCCGGCGCCTTGACGGCGAACTGGAAGGAAGGCGGTACCGCGGCGGCCCACGATTCCGCGAGCTCCGCAGTCAGCGTTGCGATCTCCACCCCGGACAGCCGCTCGGCATAGAGCGGCAGCAACTGCTCCGATGCAGCTTCCGGGGGATACACATGTCCGATCCATTCCCCGTAAGCGAACCCGGTCGTCCCCACCCTTGCTTCTGCCAGCATCGCCGGAAGATAGGCACGCGCCAAAACGCGTGCTCCAGGTGGGCGGACAGGCGCCTGATCGCCTGCCGCGAGCGCCGGCAAGCAGCCTGGCGCATGCGCGGTGCCCGGGTGGTTCCGCCTCGAGGTGGCGAGGTCTTACGCTCCTGGCGCGGGCTGGGCGACCCCCACGGCCGGTGGCGGCTCAGGCGCGCGCGGCGGCGGAGGGAGCGGCGGGTTCTTCTTCACGTGCGCCGGCTTTCGCGGCAGCGGCTTTCCGCCGTTGGCCTTGATCGCCGCCTTGCTCCGCTTCTGCTGCTGCTTCCACTTCTTCCGTCGCTGCATGATCGTGCGGATGTGCTTGCTCTTCGAACGCGCCATCTCGTCTCCACTTCCGGGGAATGGGGCGCGCACTCTAGAACGCATCTCATGAGCTGTACAGCCTCGAGCGGCGCCTGCCGGCAGCCCTGACGTCAGGAGCCGGTCCCCGGTTCCTTCGGGAGCGGCACCGTCATCATCCCCTCCGCGCCCCGGGCAGCGCTGGGCGGAGCCTCGGAGACGCGCGGAGCCTCCGGCGGCAGCGGCGGCTTCACCGGCGGGGGCGCGGAAGGACGCGTCCGCGCCTTGAGCGCCGAGCGCTGGACGATCTCCTTCACCTCGTCTAGCGGCAGGGCGGGAACGAAGTTTCCGTTCACCCCCTCCATCTCGCGCGCCATGCAGAGCGAGTTCAGGATCGCCTCTTCGGTCGCCTCGATCGCCGCTTCATAGAGTGGGTTCAGCCGCTGATCGAGCAGGATCTTCATGTGGTAGATCATCTTCTGCGTCGTGCGCGGGATCTTGTTCGCGGTGGAGAAGGCGAGGATGATCTCGCCGGAGCCGTGCGCGGCGATGCTGCCGGCGCGGCCGATGCCCAGCGCCACGTGCTTGGAGACGCGCCCCAGCTGGTGGCTGGAGAGCGGCGCGTCGGTCGCGGCGACGGCGATGATGCTGCCGTAGGTGATCGCGCGCTTGTGGAAGTGCCGGTACTTCGGCTCGAGCAGCGGTCCGAGGGGCAATCCGCCCACGCGCAGGTCCTGCATGTGGCCGAAGTTGTTCATCACCAGGACGCCGAAGGTGTAGCCGCCGAACGCGGGCGGAAGCTTGCGCGAGGAGGTGCCGATGCCGGCCTTGAAGTCGCAGCAGATCATGCCGGTACCGCCGCCGACCGATCCCTCGGCGACGGGCCCGCTGCTGGCCGTCTCCAGCGCCTCCTTCACGTTCTCCGCTTTCACATGCCGTCCGGCGACGTCGTTGAGCCAGGAGTCGTCGCATTCGCCGACCAGCGGGATGAGGACGTCGTGCTCGTCCCCGATCCCCGGGAATTGCTCCACCATCCATTGCACCGCCGCGTCGCTGACCGCGCCGACGCTGAGCGTGTTGGTGAGGAAGATCGGGGTCTCCACGATCCCCCACTCCATCAGCTGCGTCAGCCCCGAGACCTCTCCCGCGCCGTTGAGGACGAAGCCGCCGCCGGTCACGCGCTGCTCGAAGATGTTCTTCTGGTTGGGCAGGATGGCGGTGACGCCGGTGCGCACCGGCCCGCGGCCGCGGCGAAGCGGTCCCGCCCCGCGGATGATGGTGGAATGACCGACGAGGACGCCCTCCACGTCGGTGATGGCGTTCCACTTCCCCGGCCTGAAGCGCCCGAGCGGGATGCCGAGCTCGCGCGCGCGGTAGCGCTGCTCCACGCGCTGCTCTTATCACTTTCCGGACTCGACGGGCTGCTCCGGCGGTGGCGGAGGCGGGATCGATGACGCCCCGTTGCCGTTCAAGGCCCTGGCCGCCTCGTGCGGCCGCGACTCGCTGCGGCGCTCCCGCTCGCGCTCCTTGTAGCGGCGGATGGCGCCGGAGAGGATCTCCGCGATCAGGGCGCTGTATTCGATGCCGGCCGCCTTCGCGATCAGCACCAGATCGCTCCAGCCCGGCGTGAGGCCCGGCAGCGGATTGCACTCGAGGAAGTACACCTTCCCCTGCCGGTCCATGCGGAAGTCGACGCGCGCCACGTCGCGGCATCCGAGCGCGATGAAGCACTCCCGCGCCGCGCGCTCCAACGCCTTGAGCTGCGCGGCCTCGAGCCTGGCCGGGACGTCGTAGCGGATCTTCGACGACCAGTCCTGCTTGAACTCGAAGGAGTACACCGGGCGCGTCTCGCTCTCGTCGAGGAACACCACCTCCATCGGGGGCAATACTTTTGGTCGCCGCTCGCCCAGCATCCCGACGGTGAACTCGCGGCCGCCGATGTAGTCCTCGACCAACGCCGGCTGGTCGTACTTGGCGACCATCTTCTGCGCCGCCTCGCGCAGCTCCGCCTCGTTCTCCACCACGCTGGTCGCGTGCACGCCCTTGGAGCTGCCCTCGGCGATCGGTTTCACGATCAGCGGGAACTCCAGGTCCCGGGACAGGCGCTCCTTGCCGGTGTTCATGATGAAGAAGTTGGGCGTGAGGATTCCGTGCTGGCGGACGATCTTCTTCGCCAGCGCCTTGTCGAGCGCGATGTTGAGGGCGGCAGGATCGGAACCGCTGTAGGGGATGTCGAGCAGCTCGAGCAGCGCCGGCACCTGGGACTCGCGGTTGCGCCCCTTGATCCCCTCCGCCATGTTGAACACGAGGTCCGGCCTGGTGGTCTCGATCAGCGCCGGCAGATCCGCTGTCGCTTCCAGGTCGACCACCTCGTGCCCGGTCGCCGCGATGGCCTCGCGCACCGCCTGGATGGTGGCGGGAGGGTCGTACTCCGCCTCCTCGTCGCGCGTCCCGTCCAGGGCGGGCTTCACCCGCTTGACGTTGTAGGTGAAGCCGACGCGGAGGGGTCCGCGCCGCGGCGGCCGGCTGCCGGAACGGCGCGGATCCTTGAGGCCCCAGCGCGCCACGGCGCTTTCGACCACCTTCCCCAGCACCGCGTCGGTATGCAGGCCTTCCAGGGCGGCGGCGGCATAGATGCCGGCGCCCGGCTCCAGCGAGGGGAGCGCGTTGATCTCGATGAAGTACACCTGTCCGTCGTCGGCCACGCGAAAGTCGATGCGGCCGAGATCGCGCACTCCGAGCGCCTTGTACGCGCGCCGCGCCATGTCCTGGGCCCGCTCCAGCACCCAGGGAGCGAAATCCGCCGGGCAGCGCACGGCGACCGCGTCGTAGTGCACGGACTTGAGGTCGTAATCGTAGATGCGATACCGCCGCTTCGACAGTTCCGGCTCGGCGATCACGTACTCCACCGGCGCGAGCACTCCGGCCCGCTCCGGGGCGCACTTCTCCAGGAACGCGACGGTCAGGTCCCTTCCCGGGATGAACTCCTCGACCAGAACGCCCGCGGGAAACCTCGCCAGCTGCCTTTCCGCCAGCGCTCTCAGCCGTGGCCGGTCCTCGACCACCGAGTCCTGGGTGATGCCCTTGGAGCTGCCCTCGAAATTCGGTTTGACGATCACCGGGAAGCGCCATCCGTCGAGCTTCAGCACCGAGAGGTCCTCGATGAACTGGCCCTTGGGCGAGACCACGCCGTGCTCGCGCAGGACGAGCTTGGTCAACGCCTTGTCCAGCGTGACCGCCAACACCCAGGCGTCGGACCCGGTGTAGGGAAATCCCAGCTCGTCGAAGAGAGCGGGGTAGAACGCCTCGCGGAACCGTCCCCGCCGCCCTTCCGCCGTGTTGAAGACGAGATCGGGGGCGTAGGCCTCGAGCCGGGCGGCGGTGCGGCTCGCCGGCCCGCTCACCTCGATACGCTCGACGCGGTGCCCGAGCCGCTCCAGCGCGGTGGAGAGCGACTCGATGGTCTCGCGGGTATCGAACTCCGCCTCGTCTTCCGAATCGGTGAGGCGGAGGTTGTGCGTCAGGGCGATTCGCATGCGGTGTGGTCCTCTTGCCGGGCAGCGCGGGAGGCGAGTGGAGCGGTGGCAGGAGCCCGATTCGTCACCGGCCGGGCTTCCAGCCCGAGGGCGACGCGGCCGTCGATCACCTGCGTGCCGGCGATGAGATCGCCGAGCCGGCGCTGGCCCAGGTCCCGCGTCAGCGGCCGCAGCGCGACACCGGCTTCCAGCACCACCACGCAGGCGAGCGCGGCGGCGGCGAGCTGTGGAGCGGCACCGGCGAGCGCAGGGACCACGCCGAGGACGAAGATCCCGTTGCGCAAAACCGACTCGCGCACGCCGGCGGGCCGGCGGGCCGCCAGCACCACGACGCGCAGACCGGCGATCCGCTTTCCCAGGGACCGCCCCGGACCGAAGAGCGAGTCCGCGAAAAAGAGGAGCGCCGCGCAGAGCAGCGCGGTGGCCAGTGGGTGTCCGCGGGGCACCAGCACGAACGGAGCAAGCGCGATGAGGAGGTCGATGGCGCGTGCCAGCGCCCGGCGCCGGAAATCCGCCGGTGGATACGACGGGCGCTGGCCGGGAGGATCAACCTGGTTCATCGAGCCCCCGCGCAGCCTGGCCGCCCGCTTGCGGCGCCTGTGGCGGCGTCAATCCTGCAGCCATCGGGCCGCTTCGGCGGCGGAGTACGTGAGGATGATGTCCGCTCCCGCGCGCTTGATGCCGGTGAGGATCTCGAGGCAGACGCGCTTCTCGTCGATCCATCCGGCTTTTGCGGCCGCCTTCAGCATCGAGTACTCACCGGAGACGTTGTAGGCGGCGATGGGAAGATTGGTCGTGCGCTTCACCTCGGCGATCACGTCGAGGTACGCCAGCGCGGGCTTCACCATCACGATGTCGGCGCCTTCGCCGACGTCGAGCAACGCCTCACGCCGCGCCTCGCGGACGTTGGCGGGGTCCATCTGGTAGCCGCGCCGGTCGCCCTGCTTCGGCGCGCTCTGCGCGGCCTCGCGGAAGGGACCGTAGAAGCCGCTGGCGTACTTCACCGCGTAGCTCATGATCGGCGTGTCGGTGAGGCCGTCCTCGTCCAGGCCCTTGCGGATCGCCGCCACCCGGCCGTCCATCATGTCGCTGGGAGCGACGATGTCGGCCCCCGCCCGCGCATAGGCCACGGCGGCGCGGGCCAAGAGGGGCAGCGTGCGGTCGTTGGCGACCGCCACGTGCCCGCGCGCATCGCGTTCGATCGGCCCGCAGTGACCGTGGTCGGTGTACTCACACATGCACACGTCCGCCACGAGGACCATGTCCGGCAACGCGTCCTTCAGCGCCTTGAAGCCCGTGCAGACCGGTCCGTTCGCATCCCAGGCGCCAGTGCCCTCCGCGTCCTTGTGGTCGGGAATGCCAAACAGGATCAGGGAGCGGACCCCAGCGTTGTACGCGCTGCGGGCCTCCTCGACGAGATTGTCCACCGAGAGCTGCGCCACCCCCGGCATGGAAGCGATGGGCTTGCGCACCCCGCGGCCGGACACCGCGAACAACGGCAGCATGAAGTCACTGGGAGACAGTTCCGTCTCGCGCACGAGCTGGCGGAGCGTGTCGGTCCGGCGCAGGCGGCGGGGGCGGTCGGCGGGGAAGGCCATGCTGGTCGCACGGTAACGCTCGCGGCCGTCCCGTTCAAGGCTTCCAGCGCACGCCGAACGTGATCGCGTGCTCGCGGGCTTCGAGCAGGAGCGCCTGAGTGGGCCCGCGGGTGGGATCGAGTACGTTCGAGCCGGAATAGCTTGAGTGCCAGCGGGTGAAATCGTACCCGACGTCGACGGCCGCTTTGGGGCTGACGTCGAGCGAGACCTGCAAGCGGAGGCGGATCTCGCTGGCGTCGGAGAGGTCGCCGAGATTGCGCTGCGCGGCATAGGGGAGGGGGACGAGGGCGCCCTCGAGGTATCCGGATACCGTGATCAAGGGCGCCAGCCGGTACTCCAGCTCGATGTTCGAGGTGACCCCGAACAGGCCCACCCTGGGAGCTCCGCTCTGCGGCTGCGTTCCCCACTGGTAGTGGGTGATCGGGCCGGCGCTTGCCGTGATGGTGAACCCAGGCGAGATGCGCGTCGCCGTCCCGCCGAGAAGCCGGACGGTGAAATCGGCGCCGTTCGACCCGATCCTGGTCCCCTGCGTATCGCTCTCGAACTGCCCTCCTTCGATCTCGGCCCGGGCCATCAGCTGCTCGTCGAACAGCGTGGTGGTCCAGCGGAAGAGGCCGCGCAGCAGCTGCACCTTGTCCGACCCGAACTGCGATCCCGCGCCGCTGTCCACGCGGACCGAGAGCAGCGTGGGCTTCCAGGCGACGAGAAACCCGACGGGGATGGGCGTGGGCACCTTGATCGGGATCTCTTTCGGCTCCTCGGTCTGGGCGAACCCAGGTGCCGCGAGGGCGAGGCAGAGGACCGGAGCGAGGGAGCGCACGGACGGACGATATCAGCGGTAGGTCCCCGCGTCGCGGATGGCCTGCAACACCGTGCGCGGGACGAGGGCCGAGACGTCGCCGCCCGACTTCAGCAGCGCGCGCACCTGGGTGGAGGAGACTTCGGGGATCGCCAGGCCGCCCTTGCCGTATCCGCCGCGTTGGACGGTGATGATGCGGGCGAGCTGCTGCACGCGGTCGAAGCGCTTCCACTGCGGATTCTCCGCGTCGAGATCCGTTCCCAGCACCAGCGCCCAGCGCGTCGCCGGGTGTTTGCGCTGCAGCCACTCGAGCAGATCGACGGTGCGCCCTTCGCCGGACTCCTGCTCGGCGCGCGAGACCGTGGTGCGCGGCAGCAGCGCTGCCAGATGCTCGCAGAGGACGACCCGGTGCTCGTACCCGCCCACCAGCGGCTTCGCGAACGGGTGCTGGTAGACGGGAACCAGCCACAGCTCGTCGATCGGCTCGACGGCGAGGACGTAGGCGGCCGCGAGCAGGTGGCCGACGTGCGGCGGGTCGAAGCTGCCGCCGAAGAGCGCGATCTCAGGCATAGAGCAGGAACCTCTCGCGCTCGCGCGCGAACGCGGCCCGGTCCGCCTCCCACAGGGCGCAGAGCTGGGAGACCGAAGCCCCCTCCTCCGCCTTCGTCCGGAACGCCGCGCTGCCCGTGAGCAGGTCGATGGCCGGTTTGTCCTCGACGAACTCGTACTTCTCGGTCCGCCAGCGGAACTTCGCCGGATCCTGCGCGCGCGCGTGCACGATGGCGGCGACGCCGAGCCTGACGGCGTCCAGCCCGCGCGGGTAGGCGACGTGGATCTGCACGCCGTGACAGCGCTGCCCTTTGTGCTTGTCCCAGGTGGGCGTGAAGGAAGAGGGGCGGAAGCCGACCCCCTCGAATCGTTCGCGAGCAAGATCGTCGGCGAGCCGCTGCGGGTCCAGCCAGGGCGCGCCGAACAGCTCGAACGGCCGGGTGGTGCCACGTCCTTCCGAGAGATTGGTACCCTCGAGCAGGCACATGCCCGGATAGACCAGCGCAGTCTGCGGCGTGGGCATGTTGGGCGAGGGCATCACCCAGGGCAGGCGCGTCTCCTCGAAGTAGAGATCGCGCCGCCAGCCATGCATGGCGATCACGCGAAGATCGCAGCCGATCCGTTCGTTGATGAACCGCGCATACTCGCCGGCGGTCAGGCCGTGGCGCGCGCAGACGGGCCAGAGGCCCACGAACGATTCGAAACCCGGGTGGATCACGCCGCCCTCGACCGCGAGGCCGCCGATGGGATTCGGCCGATCGAGCACCAGGAAGCGCCGCTTGTGTTTCGCGGCGGCCCGCATGGCGAGGCCCATGGTCGCAAGGTAGGTGTAGTACCGGCTCCCTACGTCCTGGACGTCGAAGATCAGGGCATCGAGCCCGCGCAGGTGCTCGTCGCGAGGCGTGAGGGAGGCGAAATCCTGGCCGTAGAGGGAGTACTCGGGGACACCGGTGCGCGGGTCCCGCCCGTCCGCGACCTTCACGAGATACTGCACATCGCCGCGGACGCCGTGCTCCGGGCCGAACAGGGCAGCAAGGACCTTCCGCTCGTGCAGGACGTCGGCCAGGTGGCGCAGGTCCTCGGTGACGCTGGTCGGGTTGAGGATCGCGCCTGCCCGCAGCCCCTTCAGCGCGTCGAGCAACTCGGGGATCCCCAGCATCAGTATGCGTTCCGCGAGAGGAACCCGAAGGCGAGCGTGCGAGCGAGGATTTTCAGATCCAGCAGCAGCGACCAGTGCTCGATGTAGTAGAGATCGTACTCGACGCGCTTCTGGATGCTGGTGTTGCCCCGCAGGCCGTGGATCTGCGCCCAGCCGGTCATGCCGCTCTTCACCATGTGCCGCAGCTGATAGCGGGGGATGCGGCGGCGGAACTGGTCGATGAACACGGGCCGCTCCGGGCGCGGCCCGACCAGGCTCATGTCGCCGAAGAGCACGTTCCAGAGCTGCGGCAGCTCGTCGATCGAGGTGCGGCGAAGCCAGGCACCGAGGGCGGTGACGCGCGGGTCGCGATCCTGCGCGAAGCGGGGACCTTGCGCCTCGGCGTCGGCGCGCATGGTGCGGAACTTCAGCATCTGGAAGGGCTTGCCGTCGAGACCGACGCGCTCCTGCGCGTAGAGCAGCGGGCCGCGGCTGGTCGCCTTCACCAGGATGGCGACGGCGGCGAGCAATGGAGAGAGGAGGACCAGGAAGAGCGCCGAGAAGACCAGATCGAAGATGCGCTTGGCGATGGCGTTGATCCCGAGCACGCCCGTCGACTGCAGGTTCACGATCGGAAGGCCGCCGAACTCCTCCAGCCCGCCGAAGAGCGTGGCGTACTGGTAGACGTCGGGAACGAGCTTCACGTCGACCGTGGTGTCCGCGCAGACCTCCATGATCCGGGGCAGGTGGTGTATCGAGCGCGAGGGCAACGCGACCAGCACCTGATCCACGCCGCGGCTCTCCAGCGTCCGGCGCAGATCGCGGATCGTGCCGATCACCTCGACGCCCGCCAGGCTGGTGCCGACGCGCTTCCGGGTCACGCTCAGGCACCCGACGGGGCGGAAACCGAGCTCGCGGTGCAGATCGATCTGCTCCATCACCTGCCGAGCCAGCCGCCCTGCTCCGAGCACCAGCACATGGCGCAGGTTGTACCCTCGCCGGCGCAGCGCCTGCAGGACCTCCTTGAAGAACACGCGCGCCAGCGAGATGCCGATGAAGCTCAGCGCCGTGAACAGCGCCAGGGTCCCACGCGAATAGCGGGACTCGCGGATGAAGTAGGTGAGCGCGACGAGCAGGAGCCCGGCGACCAGGGTCGCCTTGAAGACGCCGAACGCCTCGTCTAGCGGGGTCTTCTGCCGCTGCGGGCGGTACAGGCCCATGGCGCGCAGCGATAGAGGCCAGATGATCAGCGCGAGCACGCCGACGATCAGCGTCTCCTCGGAGCGCGGCAGATCCGGGTACGGCCAGGTGCGCGGCGATCCGAAGCGCAAGGCGTAGGCGGCCCAGAAGGCGGCGCAGACGAGGAGCATGTCGAGCAGCACGCGAAGCGCGGTGAAGAGCTGGTTGTGCCGCTTGAACATCGCCGGTTGCCCTAGCAAGAGAGGACTTCCCGCGCAAGCAATCGCTCACCCAGCTCGTTCGCCGGTGTTTGTCAGGGGGCCGTGCGACTCTCAGGGAATGACACACGCACGCGTTCTCGCCAGCCGCCTCGCCGACTTGCGAGCTGACATCCACGCCGAGGCCGAATCAGGACGCAGACAACGCGCGGGCCGGTGCCACTCGGGCCGTCACTCCGATGGCGTGACCGTCAGGTCGAGGAGCGAGGCGCCGCGCAGCACCTTGCACGCCATCGGCCGGCCGATGGAAGAGGCGCCCAGCAGCCGGTGCACTCCGTCCACGGTCTCTACCGCCGTTCCGTCCAACGAGATCAGGATGTCGCCTGCCCGCAGCCCTGCGCGGGCGGCCGGCTTGTCAGGAATCACTTCCATCAACTCGACGCCGGTCTTCTGCGACAGCCCATGGTGGCGCGCGAGGCGGCGGTCGATCGGGCGCGTCTGCGCGGCGAGACCGAGGACGCCACGCCGGACCCGCCCTTGCTGCATCAGTTCCCCGAGGACCCAGCGCGCGGTGTCGATCGGGACCGAGAAGCTGAGGCCCTGGGCCCCGAGGATCACCGCGGTGTTGATCCCGACGACCCGGGCATGGCTGTCGACCAGCGGGCCGCCGCTGTTGCCCGGGTTCAGGGCGACGTCGCTCTGGATGATGGCGTCCATCAGGCGGCCGTCCTGGGCGCGCAAGGTGCGCCCGAGAGCGCTCACGACCCCCGCGCTGACCGTGAAGGAGAAGCCGAGGGGATTGCCGATCGCCACGACCAGCTGCCCGACACGCAGCTTCGAGCTCGTGCCCAGCTCGGCGGCCGGCAGGTGCGCGCCGTCGATGTGCACGACGGCGAGATCCGTCGCCTGGTCGGTGCCGACCACGTTCCCTTCATGGATCGATCCATCCGGGAGCCCGATCTTGACACTGCCTGCCCGGCCGACGACATGCGCGTTGGTCAGCAGATAGCCATCGGGTGTGAACAGCACGCCGGAGCCGCCGCCATGGCGCAACGAGACGCTGACGACGGCGGGACCGACTGCATCGACGACGGAGGTGACCGCGTGGGAGTAGGCGTCGAGGACTTCTTCGTCGCCGGGAGGAGGAAAGCGGACCATCGCCAGAACTTGATTACCGGCGGGCGCGTGTCAAGCAAGCCTCGATCACGCGTCGCAATTCCGGGCCGAAGCGGACGACGTCGAATCGTTTCGCGTGCTCGTGAATCCGAATCGGATCCGGTTGGAGCCGATCCATGGCCGCGATGCCCTCGAGAAGCGACTCGACCGTGGGCTGGGAGAAGAAGACACCGGTCTCTCCGTCCATCACGGTCTCCAAGGCGCCGCCGTGGCCAAGGGCGAGCACGGGCCGTCCGGCCGCCTGCGATTCCACTGGGGCGATGCCGAAGTCTTCTTCCCCCGGCAGGACGAAGAACCTGGCGCCCGCGTAGAGCCGCGGCAGGTCCTCCTGCGAAACGGTGCCGAGGAAGCGCACCGAGCTCCCCGCCGCCCGCTCCAGGCCTCGCCGCTCCGGTCCGTCGCCGGCGATCCAGAGCGGCCGTTTCAGCCGCGAGAACGCGCTCACCGCCAGATCGATCCGCTTGTACGGAACCAGCGCCGATACGATCAGCGCATAGTCTTCCGCCGAGGGACCTTCCGCCGCGGGGACGAACCGCGAGGTGTCGACGGGCGGGTACACGACGGCGTCGGCCTCGCGGTTCCAATAGCGCCGGATGCGGCCAGCCACGAACCGGCTGTTTGCGACCAGCGCGTGCGCCCGCGCCGTCGAGCGGACGTCCCAGCTGCGCAGCATCGGGGCGAGGGCGCCGGCTGCCAGTCGCGTCAGCGGTGCGGCCCGTCCGGCGCCGAAGTACCACTCGAACTGGTCCCAGACGTACCGCATCGGCGTATGGATGTAGGCGACGTGCACGGCGCCCTTGGCGGGCCTGCAACCCTTGGCGACGGCATGGCTGGTCGAGACCACCAGATCGTAACCGTCGAGATCGAGGCTCTCGATCGCGAGCGGAAAAAGCGGCAGGTAATGCCGGTACGCGCGCTTCGGCAGCCGGTTGAGGAAGCTCGTCCGGATCCGGTGGCGCTCGATGATCTCGCCGCAGGTCCCCGGCATGTACACGAGCGTGAAGATGTCCGCTGCCGGGTAGAGCAGGCAGAGTTGCTCGAGGACCCGCTCCCCGCCGCGCAGGCCGGTGAGCCAGTCATGCACCAGCGCGACCCTCACCGCCCCGCCTCCCGATAGACCTCGACATGCAGCGCCGCGGACCGTTCCCAGCGGAACGCGCGCGCGCGCTCGATGCCCCTGCGCGACAGGTCGTCGCGCAGCGACGGATCGTGGAGGACCCGCTGCAGCAGCAGCCGCAGCGCGCCCGGGTCTCCCCTGGGAAAATGCAGGACCGCGCCGCCGGAAACCTCGACGAGCGCCGGATCGTCGCTGGCGATGCATGGCGTCCCGCAAGCCATCGCCTCCACCAGGGGAAAGCCGAAGCCTTCGTAGAGCGAAGGCAGGACCAGGACCGCCGCGGCTCGATAGAGCGCGAGCAGCTCGTCGTCGCTCACATAACCGTGTCCGGGACCCGCTACCTTCAGCTCTGCTCCCTCCGGCAGCGCCGAGCGTAGCGTCGCGAGCCCTTTGCGCGGACCGGCGTCGCCGGCGAAGAGCACGAACCGGGCCCGCGGCACTTGCGCCGGGCTGAACCGCGCATCGACGCCGTGGTGGATGACGCGGACGCGCTCGCGCGGGACGGCGAGATGCTCGACGACTTCCCGGGCGATGGCCTCGGTGGGGACGATCACGCGCTCGGCGAGGCGGGCCGCTCGCAGCTTCCTGGCGAAGTGCCGCGCCCGCGCCGGCTCCTGCGTCTGCGGGTACAACACGGTCGAGAGATCGTGCACCGTCAACACCACGGGCCCGCGAAAGAGAGGAGCAGCGTGGTTGGTCTCGTGGTACACGGTGGGCCGCTCGCGCCAGAGCACCGCGGCGCGTCCGGCATCGGCGAGGGAGTACGCGAACGGGAGCCGCTTCAGGACCCCGCGCAGCCCGCGGGTGGGAGCGCCGGGAAGGAACAGCGGGCGCGCGCGCACTCCGTCCGGCTTCAGGGCGGCGAGCGAGTCGAGCAGGCCCGCAATGTAGCGCCCCACTCCGGTGCGCTCGGCGGCGAGAGGAGCGGCGTTGATTCCCACCTCGAGCACGGGACCCGAGGGTGTAGCACCGGACGGCCCGCGCGTGCACGCCGTGGTGCTCACCTGGAATGGCGCGCACCTCTTGCCCGAGTGCCTCGCGGCGCTGCGCGGACAGGATGCGCGCGCCCGCCTGAACGTCGTCGTAGTGGACAACGCCTCCAGCGACGGAACGGCGGAGCTGCTCGCGCGCGAGTTCCCGGAAGTCGGGCACCTCCGGCTGGCGGAGAACGCCGGTTACGGCCGGGCAAACAACCAGGCGATGCGCCGCGCTCTCGATGCGGGCGCGGAGTTCCTGGCGCTGATCAACAACGACGTGGCGGTCTCGCCCGGCTGGCTCCGCCAACTGCTCGAGGCCGCGGCAGCGCATCCGGAAGCGGGCCTGTTCACCGGCACCCTGCTTTTCCGCGGCGAGGAAGTGGTCAACTCCACCGGCCTGGTCATCGACGCGTTCGGCCGCGCCCGGGATCGCGATTTCCGTGTGCCCGTCGCGGAGCTGAACCGCACGGACGGGCCGGTGGCGGGAGTCAGCGGCGGCGCCGCCCTGCTCCGGAGCTCGATGTTGCGCGAGATCGGCCTCTTCGATCCCGCGTACTTCGCGTACTACGAGGACGTCGACCTCTCGCTCCGCGCCGCGCGGGCGGGCTACCGCTCCTGGTACGTGCGCGGCGCCACGGCGCGGCATCGATTCGGA
>WNFT01005727.1_pt1 | contig 14799 bp, 16 predicted proteins | sample 5400191 | NCBI WGS metagenome assembly WNFT01 (sample SAMN13153359, study PRJNA577476) | soil metagenome | isolation source: 80 cm saprolite under Madrone tree | place: USA:California | collected 2016-06-14 | reverse complement strand
CGGCGTCGGCTCAGCTCGCGGCTTTGAGGTTAAGCTTTGCCTCCGCCAGTTCGGTGAGCTTCTTGTCCGCCGCTTTCTCCTCGTCCAGATTCATCTGCAGCACCCTCGCGCAGTCGCTGCGGCCGAGTTGCTTCGCCCAGGCGATCAACGTGCCGTAGCGGGCGATCTCGTAGTGCTCGACTGCTTGCGCGGCCGCCGCCAGCGCGGCATTGAGCACCTCCTTGGCCTCGGCTTCGCCGGCGACATCCTCGGCCTCCTCGATGATGCCGTCGATCGCCGGGCAATCGACGCCCTTGGCCTCGACGCCGTGCATCTTGAACACCTGCTCGACGCGCGTCACATGGTTCTTGGTTTCACCGAAATGGGCCTGGAACGCCTGCTTGAGCTGTGGGTCGGTGGCCTTCTCGATCATCTCCGGCAACGCCTTGAGAATCTGCTTCTCGGCGTAATAGATGTCGCGCAAGGTGTGCACAAACAGGTCGTCCAGCGTTTTGATGTCTTTGGAGAAGATGCCCATGGCTGATCCTTTCTGGCCTTTCCGGCAATTGGGTTTTTCAGGACGATCGCGCCGGCCTCCATCGACCGCACAGGAACGCCCATCACGCCGGGCCAACGAGGGAACCCGCCCCCGGTTCCGAACATTTCGCAGGTAAAAGCAAGATAGCGACGACACGCCGCTGATGGCGGTGGGATCACGGTCCCTCGCGCCGCTCGCTGGTCTTGATTTCGATCTCCGAGGTCAGCGTGCGATGCACCGGGCACTTGTCGGCGATCTCGAGCAGCCGCGCACGTTGCCCCTCATCGAGGGCGCCGCTGAAGGTGATCGCGCGCTCGATCCGGTCGAGCATGCCCTCCTTGGTCTCGCAGGATTCGCAATCGGCGGCATGGATTTTGGCGTGGGTGAGCCGCACCGTCACGTGGTCAAGCGGCAACGCCTTGCGCTCGGCATAGAGCCGCACTGTCATCGCCGTGCAGGCGCCCAGCGCCGCGAGCAGAAGGTCGTAGGGTCCGAGGCCGGTGTCGAGGCCACCTGCTGCAACCGGCTCGTCGGCCAGGAACCGATGCGCGCCGACCGTGATCTCCTGCTGGAAGCGACCTTGACGAGTCTCGCTCACCACCACGGTGCCGGCCTCGGCAGTGGATTGTAGCGGCGCCTGCGGCATGTCGAGGTAGCGTTCCGCCCAGGCGGCGATGACGTTGGCCACATAGGCGGCGTCGCTCCGGCGACTCAAAAGATGGTCGGCGCCGGCCAGCGACACAAAGCTCTTGGGGTGTTTGGCGGCGAGGAAAATCTCGCTCGCATTGTCGATTCCGACGGTCTCGTCGGTCGGGGAATGGAAGATGAGCAGCGCCTTGCGCAGGTTGGCGATGCGCTCTTTCAGGTTCTGTTCCGCGACATCGTCGAGGAAGGCGCGGCGGATGCGAAACGGCCGCCCGGCGAGCGCGACCTCGACCTCGCCGCGCTCGCCGATCTCCTCGAGCCGGTCCTTGAACAGGCCGGTGACATGGGCGGGATCGCTCGGCGCCGCGATCGTCACCACTGCGCGCGCTTCCGGAACCGCGGAAGCCGCCGCGAGCACCGCAGCGCCGCCGAGACTGTGGCCGATCAGGATCGCCGGCGCGCGCTTTGTCCGTCGCAACTGGTCGGCGGCGGCGACGAGGTCGGCGACGTTCGAGGAGAAAGTGGTGTTGGCGAACTCCCCTTCGCTGCCGCCGAGACCGGTGAAGTCGAAGCGCAGCACGCCGACGCCGAGCGCGGTCAATCCCTCGGCGATGCGCCGCGCGGCGTGAGCATCCTTGCCGCAAGTGAAGCAATGCGCGAACAGTGCATAGGCGCGCGGCTCTCCCGCCGGATTGTCGAGGAGCGCGGCGAGCCTCTGGCCTTGCGTACTGGCAAAATCGAACCGTTCGGCCGGCATCTGCTGCCTCCCTTGTCGAGTGTCAGCTATCGACGGCGAGAACGGTCATGATTGCAATTCAATTCTCGGCTTGCCGATCGTGCGCCTGGCGGAGCGACGCTCTAGGAATATAATCACAATTGCATCCGGCGTCAGGTCCGCTCCGTAGCTTTCGGGCCCCGGAGGCTCATCGGAGGCTCACGCCGACAAAAAACGTCAACAGTCTTTGAACCTATTTCGACCATAACGCTACCAACGGACGGGCAGGCGAAATCCAACCCAATAAATCTGGCCTCGAGGATCCGGCATCGGGCCGGCAGAAAACAGGATAAGGTTCATGTCTAACCAGCTGAAAACCCTCCGTAATATCGCTGCTGGCACGTTCGTTCTGGCGCTAGCAACCGGACTTGGCGCGGCCGCGCCCGCGACCTCGGCCCCCAATTTCGACGGCCTTTGGAGCGTGGTCATCGTCACCCAAAAGGGCACCTGCGACCGCGCCTACCGCTATCCGATCCGCATCGCCCGCGGCACCCTTCTGAACGCTGGCGACACCCCGATCAACATTTCCGGCAAGGTCGGCGGCAACGGCGCAATCACCGTCAACGTCAGCTACGGCAGCAAGAGCGCATCAGGCTATGGCCGCCTGTCCGGCGCCATCGGTGCGGGCTCCTGGAGCGGCGGCGACTGCTCGGGCACCTGGGAGGCCGAGCGCCGCGGCTGACACCAGAGCTCAATCGTCCCAATGCATGATCGACCTCCTCGCCCGCGGGGAGGTCGAATTGCGTCTTCGGCCGAAACGTTCCGGGAGCAATCGCCCCTCCTCTTGCCACCTGGCAACTCATGGCCATAAAACACAACTTCCCCGCCCTCCCCGCTCGGCGGTGCCATGCAGACCGAAATCCGGGAATTGCCCCACACCGAAGTGCCGCGGCCGCTGATCTACACCACCGCGGTGATCTGCGGCGTCCTGGCGGCGATGGCGGTACAGATCCTGCTCGATAGCCGGGGTATCGAGCTCACCGGCATGTGGCGCAATCTCTTCTCCGCCCAGGCGCTGCAACCTATTTTGCGGTCAAGCGGTAAGCGGAGGTCAGAAATCAGAAATCAGAATTCAGACGTCAGGGGTCGGAAATTCCGGCTGCTGATTTCCGACCTCTGACAAGAAACACCGGGCGGTCGACGAGCGGCCCGCCCGGCTTCGTGCATTGGTTACTCGCAAACCCGGAGCGGTCCCACCCCGTAGCAGCGGCGTCGTGGGTAGGGGTCATAGTAGCGGTCAGGGTAGAGGGGACGCGATTCACCCACGTCGATGCGGCGGCAGCGAGGCCCGACATGGTAATGGGCCCCGAAGCGGTCCGGAACCACCTCGCGATGGCAGCCATGGACAGGCTCGACCAGGCCGGTGTCCGCCGTGGCCAGGCCCTTCGCGCCGCCGAGCGGGACGGCGCCCGCGCTGGCGATTGCAAGGCCGAAGGCGGCAGCACCGCTGAGCGTGGCAAGCAAAGCAAGCTTCTTCATGCGAGGTTCTCCTCTGGTCTGATCCCCTGCGGCCTAGCGGCCGATGCTGCTCATATCATGGCCCGTGATCTGAACAACAGATGAATGCGGCCCCGCTGCGCCAGCCTCCGCCGGCTTCATCCGGTCCGCGGGCGACGGCGAAGGCCGCCCGGCACACAGGCGCGACGGCGCTCGATTCGTGCATCGAGCCGATCAGAATTCCTTCCCGATCAGGCGATCGACCGAGCAGCGGCCGCCGCCGCGGAACAGGATGCCGATATAGAGCAGAGTCAGCAGCGCCGGGAATTCCCAGCCGCCGCGCGGCGCGGTGAAGAAGTAGCCGTTGCCGGAGTGCCAATAGGTGACGATCGCAAGTTCCGCCGCGAGCATCAGCGCGATCGGACGGGTCAGCAAACCAATTGCGAGGAAAGCGCCACCGACCAATTCGAGAACGCCAAGCCAATAGGCCCAGGCCAGCGGCGCCGGAAAGCCGAGCGGCGCGAGGATGTATAGACGACCACCGCCCCGGCGGCGAAGCGCATCAACCCGTAACCGCAGGGCGCGAGCTTTTCATAGAGTGCGGCCAGCCCCGGCCAGATCAGTTTCTGCGAACCGGTTTCGGCCATGTCTTCCTCTCCTTGCGAAAGCAACCGATCGTGGGCAGCCTATTGTCCCACGTCGTGGCAGGCGACGACAGAGCATGTTCACCTCCCCAGCTCCCGCATCGCCCGATCGAGCCCATCGAGCGTCAGCGGGTACATCCGCCCGCCCATGAGCTGGCGCAGCATGCGGATCGACTGGGTTGTCTCCCACTCGCCCTCCGGCACCGGGTTGAGCCACACACAGGCGGGATAGGTGCGGGTCACGCGCTCGATCCAGGCGGAGCCGGGCTCCGCGTTGAAATGCTCGACCGAGCCCCCGGGCGACGTGATCTCGTAGGGGCTCATCGCTGCGTCGCCGACGAAGATCACCTTGTAGTCATGCGGATAGGTGTGCAGGAGGTCCCAGGTCGGCGTGGTGTCGTTCCAGCGGCGGCGGTTCTCTCGCCACACCTTCTCGTAGAGGCAGTTGTGGAAGTAGAGGTGCTCCATGTGCTTGAACTCGGCGCGCGCGGCGGAGAACAGCTCCTCGGTCGCCTTGACGTGCCAGTCCATCGAGCCGCCGATGTCGAAGAAGACCAGGACCTTGACAGCATTGTGCCGCTCGGGGCGCATGAGGATGTCAAGATAGCCCTTGTGCGCGGTGCCCTTGATGGTGCCATCGAGGTCGAGCTCCTCGGGGGCGCCGGTGCGCGCGAACTTGCGCAACCTTCGCAATGCGAGCTTGATGTTGCGGGTGCCGAGCTCGACCTCCCCGTCGAGGTCCTTGAACTCGCGCCTGTCCCAGACTTTCACCGCGCTCTTGTAGCGGCTCTCGTCCTGGCCGATGCGCACTCCCTCGGGATTGTAGCCATAGGCGCCGAAGGGCGAGGTCCCGGCGGTGCCGATCCACTTCCTGCCGCCCTGGTGGCGGCCTTTCTGCTCGGCCAGCCGTTGACGCAGCGTTTCGAGAAGCTTGTCGAGACCGCCCAGCGCCTCGATCATCTTCTTCTCGTCGTCGGTGAGATATTTTTCCGCGAGTTTCTTGAGCCACTCGGTTGGAATTTCGACGATGAGCGCGTCCGGCATCAGCGCGAGCCCCTTGAACACGTGGGCGAAGACGCGGTCGAACTTGTCGAGATTGCGCTCGTCCTTGATGAGCGCGGCGCGCGAGAGGTAGTAGAAATCCTCCACTCGCCGCGAGGCGAGGTCCTGTTCCATCGCCTCCATCAGCGTGAGATATTCGCGCAGCGTCACCGGCACGCCCGCTTGTCTGAGCTCATGGAAGAAGGTAACGAACATTGACGGCTGCAGCTCGATCTATCGTTTGAGCATAGCACGGCCGACCTGCTCCTGGGGAGGACGCGAAGCGGCCATCTCGAAGGAACGTGCGACCAGCGGTCTGCGCCAGAGCGAGAAAACGCGCTTCCCCCCGGCCGATGGACGTGATGAAACAGAATCGGGGGCCGACCACAGCCAGCCGGGAGCCGCCACCCGTCATTATGAAACTCGCGCTCCGCACCGGCGCCGCGCTCGCGGCGACGCTCACATTGCTCGTACCCGCGCTGTGGAACGGCTTTCCGCTGCTGCAATACGACACTGGCGGCTATATCGCGCGCTGGTACGAGGGCACGCTGGAGGAGAGCCGCTCCACCGTCTACGGCCTCTTTCTCGACCTTCTCGCGCGCCCCGACTTCTGGCCGGTGGTGGTGGTGAATGCGGCGTTGACAGTGTGGATTCTATCGCTCGTGCTGCGGGTGCACGGGCTCGGCGAGAAGGCGCGCGTGCTCATCGTGACCGTGGCCGTGATGGCGGTCCTGACCACCCTGCCCTGGGTTGTCGATGTGCTGCTCACCGACATTTTCGCGGGTCTCTCGGTGTTCGCGCTCTACCTCCTGGCGCGGCGCGCCGATGCACTCGCGCGCTGGGAACGCATAGCGCTGTTCATCTTCATCGCCTTTGCCGCCGCAACTCACAGCGCCACCCTGTTCGTTCTGCTCGCGCTTCTCTTTGCCGGGCTCGTCGCCGCGCTGTTCGACCGCCGCCTGGTGCCATTCGGAGGACTTACCCAGGGCGTCGCCGCGCTCGCGCTCGGTGCGGTGATGCTGGTCGCCGCCAATTACGCGGTCGCGGGGCGGCTCGCCTGGACGCCGGGCGGGTTCGCTACCGCCTTCGGCCGCATGCTGCAGGCGGGCATCGTCGCGCGCTATCTCGACGACCACTGCCCCGATCCGCGGCTCAGGCTCTGCACCTATCGCCAGGACTTGCCCGACGACGCCGATACCTTCTTCTGGGGCCAGAGCATGTTCGACCGGCTCGGCCGCTTTCAGGGGATGAACGACGAGATGCGCACCATCGTGATCGAGAGCCTCGTCGAGTATCCGTGGCTGCAGATCAAGGCCGCGATCGGCGCGACCGCGCTGCAGCTCGAGCGCGTGCGCACCGGCGCCGGAGTCCTCACCACCATTTGGCACACCTACGGCATGATCGAGAATTTCCTGCCCTCCGCGCTGCCGGCCATGCGCGCGGCGCGCCAGCAGAAGGGCGAGCTCGACTTTGAGGCCATCAACCGCGTGCACCTGCCAATCGCCTGGGCCTCGATGCTGCTTCTTCTCGGCGTGATCGCGCTCGGCGTCGCGCGCCGGCGCTTCGCCGATCTCGGCTGGCTCGCCGCCACCGCCGCGCTCGCCATTCTCGCCAATTCCGTCGTCTGCGGGGCGCTCGCAAACCCGCATAACCGCTATGGCGCACGCATGGTCTGGCCAGCGCCGTTCGTGCTGCTGCTCGTTCCCTGGCGCATGCGCCAACGTGAAGGATTGGCGGCCTCTCCCCGTGATTCGCTTGCTCGAATCGCTTGATTGCGGACGGATGGGGGCGCTTGGGCGCGCCCCACCGCCCTTTCCGGTCTCAGTGGCATGAAAGCCACAGCTGGCTGGAATCTGGGGGATTACTGCGTTTTAGAAATTGACCCTGGCGGCGGGGCGCATAGGTTTGGTTCACCGATGATTTATTCGGGGGGTTGGAATGGAAAGCCCCGGGTCGTGGACCCGGGGCTTTCTTCTTTGGCTCCGCCTGCTGCCCGGCCGCACAGATTTGCCCGCAATCGCCACAATCGCCGCTGCGCCCGGTCAATGCCTTCGCCGACCCCGAGCGCGGGCCCCGAGCGCCTCAGGCCCAGGTTCGTTGCAGGATATTGGCGGGGCGGTAAAATAGTCCGTACGGCGAGCGAGCTGGGGGACACGGAGCAAGTGGTCGAAACATTTGAGGACGGAGGCGGCTTTGTCCGTCCGGGCGCCCTGCATTGGTCTCGGCGGCTTCTCCGCAAGACCATCCGTCTCCTGTCCTATCACCTCATTCTCAAGCGCGAGAGCACACGGGTGTCACACGCGGCGGGCTTTCGCCTGATCGTGCGGCCGACTGTCTTCCATCCGCGCTACTTTCTTACCAGCGAGTTCCTCGCGGCCTTCATCGGCGGTCTCGATTTATCCGGCCGGCGGACGCTCGACGTCGGAACCGGCACGGGCATCCTCGCACTCGCCGCGGCCAGAGCCGGGGCGGCAAACGTGATCGCGCTCGACATCAACCCCCATGCGGCCCGGACGGCCGCCGACAATGCGCAGACGAACGGTCTTGGCGACCGGGTCACAGCACTGTGTTCGAACCTCTTGTCGGCGCTCGCGCCGCGGCCGCTGTTTGGCGTCATCCTGTCCAACCCGCCCTATTTTCCGGGCGAACCGCGTGATCTCGCCGACCGCGCCTGGCACGCCGGGCTCGATTACCGCCATTTGGCTTCGTTGTTCGATGAGGCCCGCGACCGGCTCGCGCCCGGCGGCCGCATCTATCCACGTCCTCTCCTCCCATTCCGATCTCGACTACCTCGGCGCTCTCATTGGGCGAGCGGGCTTTCACGCCCGCCTGGTGGCCAAGCGGTGGATTCTGATCGAGTCCTTGTTCATCTATGAGCTGCAGGCACCGCGATCCTTCATGACGCCCCAAGTTGACTTTGGCGGCGAAGGGGCGGATTGAATCGCGGACAGGAGCCGCGTTTAGCGCCCGAGGAGATGCCCATGGGCAAGGAAAAATTCATCATCGAGCCACACTTCCGGCTGCAAGAGTGGGTCGCCGAGGAGAAGGGCTACTTCAAAGAAGAAGGCCTCGACTACATTTTCCAGGAACTGATCCAGTCGACCGACGGCGCCCATCACTACCGGGGCGACAGGGTGGGCGCGTTCCAATCCTTCGAGCGCGGCCGCGAGGCCAATGTGAGCTGCGCCTGTCACTGGACCGTCGGGGTTGCAGCCGCGAAGGGCAAGGGCCGGCTCTATGCCGATGTCTATTCGGTGGCGCCCTCGGGCGTGTTCGTGCCGCCTGGTTCGCCAATCCAGAAGCCCGAGGATCTCGCTGGCGTGCCGATCTCGGTCGGATACCAGTCGGGCAGTCACTACTCGACCATCCAGGCGCTCGAGCAATATGTGCCGGCCGACAATATCAACCTGTCGTTTGCCGACGGCATGCTGTTCAAGCGGATGGAGCTTCTCATCGAGGGCAAGGGCCCGGCCTCCGCACTGTTCAGCGGTCCTTATTACTTCGCCGAGCAGCTCGGCTTCCGCAAGATCATCGACACGACCTTCATGATCGCAACCATGATCACCGGCGATCCGGAGCCCGAGGACCTGCGCAAGTTCTTCCGCGCGCTCCGGCGCGCTCAACGCGACATCGATCTGCGACCGGAGCTCTACACCCACTATTACAAGAACGAATTCCCGATCCGTTATCACGCCATGATGGACACGCGCCGCTGGGGCCCCGGCGAGCGGCTGGTGTTCGAGCGCTACACCAAGGAGGTCTACCAGGAGACCTTCAAGTGGATCGCTGCCCACGGCATTTTCGCCGACACCGGCATGGGCTCGGGCAGCTATGAGGAGGCGATTCTCAGCATAGCGTAGGGGCGCCGATCCCGCAGGGATGGCAGGTTCGACGCCGCACTCGACATCGATCGCAGGCAAAGGCGCGAAACGCGCCTTTGCCCGTCCTGGCCCCCTGGCGACAATGCGGTCGTCGGGTTCGACCAGCCTCACATTTCCGCCGCAACCGCCGTGCTATGGATGGGCGGCGTTCACCGTTGCCTGCGACCCATGCGCCCATTCTGCCTTCTGGCCCTTGCCGCGTTGTTGCTTTCGGCCTGGTGCGCCGAAGCGGCGCTCGCGCAGAGCGTGGGCGGGCTGCGGATCGAGTGGGAAGTCAAGAGCCGCTTCCGTCTGTTCCGCAACGAAGCGGATTTCCAGCGCCACGTCGCGGCCTATCGCAACGACGGCATCCTCGCCGCGGAGGGGCGCCTCGCGCGCGAGAGCGAGGGCCGTGGCTGGGCACGCGACATCGTCGAGCGCCTCTGCATCGACCGCGCCGGCAAGCTAATGGATGTGTGCGAGCGGGACGGCGCCCGCGAGGTCTATCTCTCGCCGCGCGATCACCGGGTCGGCGCCGTGCTCGCCGGGCCGGTGGCGCCGAACCTCAACTGCGTCTGGAGCTTCGACGAGGGCGAAGGTGAGCCGCGGCAAGCCACGGTTCCCTGCGACGAGGAAATGAAGCTGCGCGTGCCCTACGGCAAGCCCACGGTCGCGAGCGTCGACATCCTGCTGCCGGACGGCACTGCGCAACGGGTGGTAACCGACATCGTGGTGCGCGACGTGCTGATTGCTGGCATGGGCGATTCGGTTGCCGCCGGCGAGGGCAATCCCGACCGGGCGGTGCGGCTCTCCGACCTCGGCTTCTGCTTCCGCCGCTTCCTCGGCGGGGATTTCGGCGAATACTACCGGCCCGGACGCGATGGCTTCTCGGGCAACAAATCCTGCGCCGGCGAGGCTGGGGACAATTCAGGAGCCAATGACTGGGCGCGCCAGAGCGCGCGCTGGGCGAGCGGCCCCTGCCACCGCTCGCTCTACAGCTACCAGATGCGCACCGCGCTCGCGCTCGCGATCGAGAATCCCCATCTCGCGGTCACCTTCGTCCCGCTCGCCTGCTCCGGCAGTACGATCGCATCGGGCTTCCTCGGCACCCAGCGCATCCGTGAATGCGCGCTCCCGGGCACCAACGCCTCCTGCCCGGGGACGGTGCGCGCGCAGCTCACCGAACTGACCGAGACGCTCGCCGCCGCCCGCCGGCAACACGCCGACCGCACTCTCGATCTCGTGCTGCTCACCATCGGTGGCAACGACATCCAGTTCTCCGGACTGGTCGGCAATGTCATCATCCAGTCGCGCACCGAGCGCCTCCTGCTCGGCCGCAGCGGCGTGATCGCGACGGTCGAGGATTCGCAAAAAATCCTCGACGGCGCACTGCCCGATGATTTCGCCAAGATGCGCGCCGCGCTCAAGCCGCTCGTCGACGGCAACCTTGCGCGGGTCGTGTTCGTGTCCTACGGCCATCCGGCACTGGCGGCGCCCAACACGGCCTGCGCTGGCGGACGCGACGGCTTCGACGTGCACCCGGCCTTCGGCGCCGACAGCGACCGGTTGCGCCAGGTCGCGGATTTCGTTTCCCAGCAATTCCTGCCGAAGATCAAGGCGCTCGCGCTATGCGATGGCAGGCTCTGCCGCGAACCCGCAAGCGAGCGCATGTCCTTCGTCGACGCCCACCAGGGCGCCTTCGCCGGGCATGGTGTCTGCGCGCGCGCCGACGACGATCCGGATTTCGACCGCGAATGCTTCTCGCCCGAAGGCAAGAGCTTCGACTCCAACCCGGCGACTGCCGCGACTGGCCCGATGGCCTGCGGGCGGCCAGCGAGCGACTACCGCCCCTATGCCTCGCGCAAGCGCTGGGTGCGCACCGCCAACGACAGCTACTTCACCGCCATGACCTACCCGCAGGGGCTGTCCGTGTTTCTGCAGCCGAGCAACATCCACGACGCCACCTGGGGGATTTTGTCGGCGGTCTATGGCGGCGCCGTCCATCCGACCGCCGAGGGCCATGCCGCCATGGCGGATGCGGCGCTGCCGGTGGTGCGCGAGGTGCTCGGCGTGCGCGCCCCTGAACCGCCCGTGCGCGTCGACCCCCTGCCCGCGCCCTCGCGTATCAACGATCCGCAGCGACGGCCGTCGGCCCGTTAAGGCGCATGCCGCGACCGGTCGCGGCCGTTCTCGTCGCCTAGCCGACGACCCCGAGCTTCTTCTGCAGGCTCGAGGAGGAGGTGGTGTACTGGAAGATCAGCCGCTTGCCGGGGAAGACGTAATGATACGCCTTCTGCGCCATCAGCGCGGCCTCGTGGAAACCGGAGAGGATGAGCTTGAGTTTGCCCGGGTACCAGTTGATGTCGCCGATCGCGAAAATGCCGGGGACATTGGTTTCGAACGTCCCGGTGTCGACCGGGATCAGCTCCCCCTCCCTCATCTCGATCCCCCAATTGGCGACCGGGCCGAGCTTCATGGTCAGTCCGAAGAACGGCAGCAGTGCGTCGCAGGCGATCGAGAAATTCGAGCCGTCATTGGTCTTGACCAGCGCGGCCTTGATTTGGCCGCCCTCCCCTTCAAGCGCCGATACCTGACCGAGCACGAAATCGATCCTCCCCTCGCCGACCAGCGCCATCATCTTGTTGACGCTGTCGGGGGCGGCGCGGAACTGGTCGCGCCGATGCAACAGCGTGAGGTGGCTCGCGACCGGCGCAAGGTTGAGCGTCCAGTCGAGCGCGGAATCACCGCCGCCGACGATCAGGATGCGTTTGCCGCGGAAAGCCTCCATCTTGCGCACGGCATAGAAGACCGACTTCTCCTCGAAGGCTTCGATGCCTGGGATCGGCGGACGCTTGGGCTGGAACGAGCCGCCGCCGGCTGCGATCACAATCACCTTGGCCTCGAATTCCTGGCCCTGGTCAGTAGTGATGCGAAACAGGGGATCGCCGATTTTCTCGATCCTTTCCACCATCTCCTGCAGGTGGAATGTCGCGCCGAACGGCTTGATTTGCGCCATCAGCGCGTCGACCAGGCCCTGCGCGGTCGTATAGGGCACGCCCGGGATGTCGTAGATCGGTTTCTCCGGATAGAGCTCCGCGCACTGGCCCCCGATCTTGTCGAGGATATCGACCAGGTGTGCCTTCATGTCGAGCAGCCCAAGTTCGAATACGGCAAAGAGCCCGCACGGCCCCGCGCCGATGATGAGCGCGTCGGTCTTGATCACTTCACTCATGCGTCCTCTGCCTCATGCTCGTCTGCGCGGCCCGCGCCGCGGCCATTTTTTGCCGGCGTGTGTAGCCGTCCCGTCGAACCCGGAAAAGCCCCCCGAAGTGGGGAAAACCGGACGGTTGCGCGGCGGCCGGAGAAACCGATGGCAATCGCCGCGGCCGGAAGATGTGCTCATTGCCATTGCGGCGTCTCTGCCGCAACCTTCATGCTTGGTGTCTGCACCGGACACTCAGGCTTGGCGTTCGGGCGTCCTCACCACCAGCCCGTCGAGCTCCGCAGTGACCTTGATCTGGCAGGAGAGGCGCGAGTTCGGCCTCACGTCATAGCCGAAATCGAGCATGTCTTCCTCCATCGGCGAAGGCTCGCCCACGATCGCCCGCCAGGCCTCCTCGACATGGACGTGGCAGGTGGCGCAGGCGCAGGCGCCTCCACATTCGGCCTCGATGCCGGGGACGTTGTTCTTGATCGCGGTCTCCATGACGGTCGAGCCGACCTCGCCCTCGACCGTGCGGGCGGTGCCTTCGTGGTCGATATAGGTGATCTTGACCATGACCGATGCGACCTCGACAGACCTGCAGGAGAGCGCGCCGCTCCCTACGCGAGCTGCTCCCTATAATGGCTCACGCGAAAGTACGCCAGAATTGGTCAAACTCATTTCTCGGAGGTGAGCAGGGGCGCAGGAGTCGAGATCATGAAGTCGGCGGACTTGGAATGAGGAGCGATCGAGGACGATGCGCCAACTCTCGAAGTCAGTTACTGCAAATGTCGTGTCATATTTCGTCGTGCACTGGACTGGATATGTGGCTTCGAGGGGTTGCCACAGCCCCAATCTCCTTGGCGGGGCGCTCGTGAATCGGCGCGCTCGGCGCCTATTGTTTGGGGTCAAAGCGGCCGCAGCAGCTCGACGATCGCCGCCCGCGCCTCGGTCACCGAAGCCGACAGCCTGTCTACAGCCTGCGCGAGGGTGACCCCGCCTGGCTTAGCCGCCAAGCCCTCCACCCCCTCCGCTGCCTCGGCCACCTTCCAGGCACCGATGCCCCGCGCCGAGCCCTTGAGCGTGTGCGCGAGGGCGGCAGCGACCGCGGGTGGCGCGTTCCCCATGCGCGCGAGCAGCATGGTGGCTTGGCGGTCGAACAAGGATAGCACTTCGCGTTCGAGGCTCGGCTCACCGAATGTCATGCGCGCGAGATGAGCGAGATCGATCGCCTGCTCGACTGGGACCAGCGACGGCGCGATCGACTGATCGACCGACGCCGGCTCTTTTGCGGCTGCAGGCCGATCGGCGGCTCCTGCCGAAACCTTCATGTTGCCCTCCCCGGGGCTCTGCGGCCCCTTACCGGTCTGACTTTGACACGCGGGCGACCAATGTCCGGTAAATGGGTAGCGCCCCCGCAGGTCGGGCCAGGCTTTCGCGGTTGCGGTGGTTAACAGCAGCCTAGCGGTCCCGGCTAGGCCGATCGAGCAGGTGGGCGGCAACCGCCGGTGGCTCGGCACCGAGCGCCCGATAGCCCGCCTCGGTCAGCCGGCAGACCAGCCAATCGGGCTTGATCGGGTTCTCCAGCCAGGGCTTGGCCCAGCCATGGGCCAAGCAGGATTCGATTGTCTTCTTCGGTACTTCGCGGCCCTGACGGTCGAACAGCGGGAGTTTTCCACCGGGTTCGGTCAATCCGCGCTCGAGATAGCGCCGTTGCGCCTCGGTCGGCCGCAACTGGGCCGCAATATCGCCGGACAAATCGGGGCGGGCGCGTGTGGAATTGTGGTCGCCGCCCGCTGACTGCCTCCGCATGGTTACTGAATCCTTAACGATGATTAAAGAAACCTTACCAAAGAGTTTCTTTTGGACTGCCAAGCCGATAGGATAGCGGAGCGGCAGTGGAATGTCTTGCGGCACGCTTTAAGCCCGGCTGCCCGAGGGGATCGGGAGGAGATCTGCGAGGCTCACGCGCTCGTGGCGCGGCCGATGTTTGCGGCCGCGGCCGGTCCAGCGTAACAGCGAGGCGACGACCGACATGGCGAACACCCCAAAGAAGATGAAGGACCCGACGGAAGCGGCACTGTCGGCGATCCAAGATGCGCTCCAGGTGCGCGATGTCGATCAGGTGCGCGATGTCGATAAAGAGACCGGGCCCGGGAGCCCGCCACCGTCGCCGCTGATGGCCGACGAACCGCTGTCCGACACGCCGTGGCCCGGCCTGCGGTCGAGCCAAACGGGCAAGACCGACCTGTTCGACGACGAGATGCGGCGGCCGGAAGAAACCGGCACGCTAAGGCGCCCCGCCGCCAACGACGACCAGGAGTCGATCGGACAGATTCTCCGTGGCCTGCAGCGCCGTCCGGCGCGCACCTCCTATATCCTCGCCAGCATTTTCGCGGCCGTTTGGGTGGTCGGGGGATTTGCGCTCGGCTGGCTCTACCTTCCCGAGCTCCAGGCGGCGCTCGGCCCGACCGGCCTCACCGCGCCGGTGCTTGCCGTGCTTGGCGCGATCTACCTCGCCCCCGTGGTCTTCTTCTACGTGCTCGCCCACATGGCCTGGCGGTCGCAGGAATTGCGGCTGATCGCGCAGTCGATGGCCGAGGTCGCCATGCGTCTCGCCGAGCCCGAGACGGTCGCGCGCGAGTCGATCGTCACCGTCGGCCAGGCGATCCGGCGCG
>WNFT01004085.1_pt1 | contig 14802 bp, 10 predicted proteins | sample 5400191 | NCBI WGS metagenome assembly WNFT01 (sample SAMN13153359, study PRJNA577476) | soil metagenome | isolation source: 80 cm saprolite under Madrone tree | place: USA:California | collected 2016-06-14 | reverse complement strand
CGGGATGCAACGACTGCTCAGTACGGCGCAATGGGATGCCGATGTGGTGCGCGATGACCTGATAGCGTATGTGAAGGAGTATCTGGGGGAGCCTGGGGCCATCCTGGTCATTGACGAGACGGGCTTTGTGAAAAAGGGGGGAGTAGAAGATCAAAGCGTTTGCTGTGGTCATCCGGAGTGGTGCACCCACGGCACATGGCGTTTCAAATCTGAACCGCACCCTCATCTCCCCCCGTGAGCCACCAGCCCATCCAAAAAAGTGATATGCTAGATTGGATGAGTCACAGCGTTCTTCCTAGAGAAAGATTCAAGCTTCTCGACACACACTTCATTGCAAGGAATGCAAGCCATGCCGAATCGTGTAGGTCAACAACTGGGCAACTATCGTCTGCTGCGCCTGCTGGGACGCGGCGGCTTTGCAGAGGTCTATCTGGGCGAGCACCTCTATCTGAAACGTCGTGCCGCCCTCAAAGTCCTGCACACCTCCCTCGAAGACGAGGATATCGCACCCTTCCTCGCCGAAGCACAGTTGCTTGCTCGCCTGAACCATCCGCATGTTGTGCGCGTCCACGACTTCGCCGTGGAGCAGGGAACACCGTTTCTCGCCATGGATTATGCGCCCCACGGCAGCTTGCGACAGCGTCACCCGCGTGGCTCCTGCCTCTCGCTCGCCGCGACCGTGGCCTACGTCCAGCAGGTCGCGGCCGCTTTGCAGTACGCCCAGAGCCAGCAGGTGATCCACCGCGATGTCAAGCCGGAGAACATGTTGCTGGGAGCGAACCAGGAGGTGCTGCTCAGCGATTTCGGCATCTCCTTGTTCACTCCCTCACCCGAGCAGCTCTCGACACAGAACATGGCCGGGACCTTGCCCTACATGGCTCCCGAGCAGATTCGCGGCAAACCCGGCTTTGCCAGCGACCAGTACTCCCTGGGCATCGTCGTCTACGAATGGCTCTGTGGCGAGCGTCCCTTTGTGGGTCCCCACTGGCAACTGGTCTCTCAGCAGGTGTCGGACCCGCCACCTCCCTTGCGCGAGAAGGACCCTTCCCTGCCTCAGGCGGTTGAAGACGTCGTGCTCAAGGCGTTAGCCAAGGATCCCCAGCAGCGCTATGGGAGTGTGCAACTCTTCGCGCAGGCCCTCGAGCAGGCTAGCGGGGTGGGCCGCCTGGACCTGGCCGCCGAGATGACCGCCCTGCTCGGTTCTCCTGCTCCTGCCCCGTCTGTTACCCCGACTGGCGTCCCCCGGCAGATTTTTGTCTCGGCCTCATCGGCTGACGAGGCTTTCGCGGCACGGCTCAGCGCGGATTTGCAGCAGCGCGGGGTCGTGGTCTGGCATGAGGATGAGGACCCCGATCGCACGCAGAACACGCGTGAGCAAGAAGACGCGGTGCGTCAGGCGATGCGCGCCGTCGAGGTCGTGCTGCTGGTGCTCTCGCCGGCTGCACGCTCCTCACGGGTCGTCAAAGAGCACCTGCGCATCGCCAGCCTGTACCAGCGACGGCTGATGTTCGTCTGGGCAAGCGGGAAGGAGATTGCGGACGTGCTGCCCCAGCAGTGGGGCAAAACGATCCAGGTGGACCTGGTCGACGCTCGCGAGGAGCGCTATGAAGCAGCACTCGCTGAGATCGTGGCTTGCTTGCAGGAGCCGGAAACACCTGTTGCCGAACCCTCGACGGGTGAGCCAGCCTTTGAGCCGCGCAATCCCTACAAAGGGCTGCGGGCCTTCACCCAGCACGATGCCGCCGATTTCTTTGGACGCGACGGCCTCATTGAGGAACTCGTGGAGCAGATGAAGGGCATGCTCACGCAGGGGCAGCCCGGCACGCCCATGGCGCGGTTGCTGACCGTCATTGGTCCCAGCGGGTCGGGTAAATCGAGTGTGGTGATGGCCGGCTTGCTGCCACGGCTGTGGCAAGGTGCACTATCTGGCAGTGAGCAGTGGGTGCATTTAGAGCCGATGATACCAGGCAGCCATGTGCTAGAAGCGCTCGCTCTCACCCTCGCCCCTTGCTTTCCTGACAGGAGTGTGAAGAGCATGCGTGAGGACCTGGGGAGGAACGACAGCACGTCATCGACGTGTTGCTCACAGCCGTCACCGAACCCGGCGGGCCGCTGCTGCTGCTCTTGACACTGCGGGCCGATTGCTACGACCGTCCGATGCGCTACCCGGCACTCAGTCGCCTGATGCAAGCACGACTGCAACAGGTGTTCCCCATGGAAATGGCGGACCTGCGAGCCGTCATCAAGCGACCGGCAGCGTTGCCCGATGTGCAACTGAGCTTTGAGGGTAACCTGGTGGGCGACCTGCTCTTCGAGGTACAAGGACAGGTGGGAGCCTTGCCCCTGCTGGAATTCACCCTGGAGCAGCTGTTTGAGCGTCGCGACGGCCATCGCTTGACGCTCTCGGCCTATCGCGAGATCGGTGGGGTCAAAGGCGCCCTCTCCCAGCATGCCGAGTCGACCTACGCGGCCTTGCCCTCCGAGGAGCATCGCCGGCTGGCACGTGCGTTGTTGCTGCGCTTGATCGATCCAGGAGCCTCTGAGCAGGACACGACCCGCCGTCGTGCAGCCCTCGCCGAGTTCTCGCTGGCGGACGAGACCAGAACCCGCCTGTTACGCGAGACCGCTGATGCCTTCATCGCAGCCCGTCTGCTGACGACTAACGAAGTCGCCGGAACGACGACGCTGGAAGTGAGCCACGAGGCGGTGATTCGCGAGTGGCGACGCCTGGCGGAGTGGGTGCGCGATGCCCGCGAAGACCTGCATCTCCTGCAGGTGATCAGGCAAGACGCCGCCGAGTGGCAACGCTCTGAACGCTCGGTGGATCGGCTCTATCGCGGCACGCAACTGGCCGAAGCCCTCGCCTGGCGCGAGCGCTCCCTGCTCAGCCTCGACGAGGAGGCCTTCCTCGCGGCCAGCGTCAGCGAGCAAGCGCGTCAGGAAGCTCTCATCGCAGAACGTGAGCAGCAGGAAGCATTACAGCGCAAGCGGTATACACGGCGCACCGTGTTGGTGGGCCTGGCAGGGTTGGGCCTGGCCGCAGCTGCGACCACCGCTAGTGGCGTACTGTTCCCAAGGAACGAGTCACCACGTCCTCTCCCCGCTCTTCCTCTTCCCTATAGCTATCGAGGGCATACTGATGTTGTGAACAGCGTGGCATGGTCGCCCGATGGCAAGCGCCTCGCCTCGGCCAGTGACGATAAGACCGTGCGGGTATGGGACGCCATCAGCGGTACCACCCTGCTCACCTACAAAGGGCATACTGACCAGGTGAACAGCGTGGCGTGGTCCCCCGATGGCAAGCGCCTCGCCTCTGGATACGGTGATGGGACGGTGCAGGTGTGGGACGCTACCAGCGGGCAGACGGCTCTCACCTACAAAGGGCATACTGACCGACTGGAGAGCGTGGCGTGGTCCCCCGATGGCAAGCGCCTCGCCTCGGCAAGCCAGGATAAGACGGTGCGGGTGTGGGATGCCAGCAGTGGGCACACTCTGCTCACCTACACTGGCGATACTGATACTGTGGAGAGCGTGGTATGGTCACCTGATGGCAAGCGGCTCGCCTCGGCCAGTGACGATAAGACCGTGCGGGTATGGGACGCCACCAGCGGTACCACCCTGCTCACCTACAAAGGGCATACTAATTGGGTGAACAGCGTAGCGTGGTCGCCCGATGGCAAGCGCCTCGCCTCGGCCAGCAACGACAGGACCGTGCAGCTGTGGGACGCCAGCAGTGGTACCACCCTGCTCACCTACACTGGCCATACTGCTGGTGTGACGAGCGTGGCGTGGTCGCCCGATGGCAAGCGCCTCGCCTCGGCCAGCAACGACAGGACCGTGCGGATGTGGGACGCCAATATCAACACTGGAAGCACGGCCCTCACCTACACTGGCCATACCAGCTATGTGTACAGCGTAGCGTGGTCGCCCGATGGCAAGCGCCTCGCCTCGGCCAGTGACGATAAGACCGTGCAGCTGTGGGATGCCACCAGCGGTACCAGCCTGCTCACCTACACTGGCGATACTGCTGCTGTGGAGAGCGTGGTGTGGTCGCCCGATGGCAAGCGCCTCGCCTCGGCTGGCATTGATAAGACCGTGCAGCTGTGGGATGCCAGCAGTGATGCCACCCTGCTCACCTACAAAGGGCACACTGACCAGGTGACCAGCGTGGCGTGGTCCCCCGATGGCAAGCGCCTCGCCTCCGCAAGCGGAGACCACACCGTGCGGGTGTGGGAGGCCAGCAGCGGAAGCACCCTACTCACCTACACTGGGCATACTGATGGAGTGACCAGCGTGGCGTGGTCCCCCGATGGCCAGCGTCTTGCCTCCGCAAGCGCCGATCAGACCGTGCGGGTGTGGAACGCCAGCAGCGGGCAGACCCTGCTCACCTACACTGACCATACTGATGCTGTGTACAGCGTAGCGTGGTCGCCCGATGGCAAGCGCCTCGCCTCCGCAAGCCTCGATAAGACCGTGCGGGTGTGGGATGCCACCAGCGGGCACACCCTGCTTACCTACAAAAGGCATACTGATATTGTGACCAGCGTGGCGTGGTCGCCTGATGGCAAGCGCCTCGCCTCCGGAAGTTATGATAATACAGTGCAGGTGTGGGATGCCAGCAGCGGTACCACCCTGCTCACCTACAAAGGGCATACTTACCGAGTGAGGAGCGTGGCGTGGTCCCCCGATGGCAAGCGCCTCGCCTCCGCAAGCGATGACGAGACCGTACGGGTGTGGCTGTGGATTGTAAGCTAGAGACCGAGAACGAGGAGAGTGCAGAAGGGAGATTGCGGCATCGAGCGAGTGCTTTTCCTGGCCAGGTGCACATACGGAGTAGAGTGAACACATGCAACGAGCGGCGAGAAAGGTCTGACACTCCTATGAATAGCGGTATCTTGAAGGGACGAACCTGGCAGCGCCCTATCAACACCATCGCGGCAGTGTTGTTCACAGCACTACTGGTGGGTTCTTTCATCGTGTTGCTTAATCGCGCACATCAAGGCAAGACCGGCTCGGACACTAGACCCCGACAAGTTGTAGCAACAGTACCAGCAGCAGTACCAACAATCATTCTGAGGAACGAGGGACCGATTACATCCATACACATGGTCGACGCGACGACCGGGTGGGCAGTGACCGACCATGCTGTGCTGCGCACCACCGATGGGGGAACCTCCTGGCAGGATGTCACGCCGCCACATGCCTCGTCTGCATTCATTAATGGCGCAGCCGTAGCCGTGCTGGACGCTTCCACTGTATGGGTCGGGGCAGCGCTACCCGATGGCTCGGCCACCCAGGTTTTCCATACCTCCAATGCCGGCCAGACCTGGCAGGAGACAACCGTCCGCCGCGGCATGTCTACCGGAGTCGAGATAACCTTTATTGATGCTACCGATGGCTGGATGCTCGTCGGTTTGGGAGCAGCTGCTGGCTCGGAAGCGGTAGCCATCTATCGTACAACCTATGGCGGAGAGACCTGGACGAAGATTTCAAGCACGAAACCACCTGATAATACTACGCCAGGGGCATTGCCATTCGGTGGAGACAAAAATGGCTTGAGCTTCCTTAATTCGTCCACCGGCTGGGCGACGGGAACCGAACCTGCTGCTTTCCCCTGGCTCTATATAACGCATGACGGTGGTCGGACATGGCAGCATCAATCGCTACGGCTACCACCCAACCAGGCATCTGCCGAACTCTCAATCACTCCCCCGACATTTTTCAATGCCACTGAAGGCATCCTGCCCGTCAATGGCTTGAGCGCGGGGAGTGAAATCGTAAGAGGCAGTGATATATACATCACGCACGATGGAGGTGCAAGTTGGCACAGTACGTCGCTCCTGGCTACTAATGCAAGCTCGGTGGATTTTATTGATGTCAACCACGGCTGGGTTACTGATGGTACTACCCTGTACATGACGAGCGATGGGGGACAGCACTGGGCAAAGATATTCGCTGGCGCGACGACCAATACTATGCCTAAATTCCAGCAGCTCGATTTTGTTTCGAGCAAGGTCGGATGGGCAATTGGTTACACGGATGCTGGTGCGATGTTCCTGCTCAGGACGGTGGATGGTGGGCAGATGTGGACTCGGGTCAATTATATTGTTCCAGCAGAGTCCTTCGGCGGCTCGCGTCTTTTTTGCTGCGGGTTACATGTCGGGCCGCTGATCGCTGAATGAGAATTTGCCAATCTTTCTCCAATGGTCCTCTCATGTTGGGGATATACAATAATGATGTCCCCCACGAGGGAACACAAAAAAGACGTTCCTGCTCAGGACGGTGGATGGTGGGCATACGTGGATACAGATTCAGTATACAAGCTGGCTACACACTGACTTTCCAGGGTGCGTTTCATTTTGTTGCACAGGGAGTTCTAGACCAGGGCGGACGCTGCGGCACACAGACGCTGTCCGGGGGACAGTGTGCCCCAGACTGCGTCCCTGCCTGGGGGCAGGTATCCCCACCCGTGCCCCCATCCACTCCCGCCACGACGCGCACATCCAGGAGCATGCTGCGTGGTTAGTAGGGGCGGGAGCTTGCCTCCGCCCTGGGGGTGGGGTGGCCTGGCTCGACGCAAAAATCTGAACCTCACCCGACTTTCCATCACCTGTTGCGTAACCAGTAACAGTAATATATAATATAACTGTATGATTGCACAGCAATCAATGACACTGCTGCGCTTCTGTTGATTAAGCATCACTAGATGGTGTGGCCATCCCTTCTGGCAAGGCAGCAGTGGCATGTTCATTCACCAGGTTCGGGAAATGCGAGCCAGTGAGGAGAGGATTCTATGGTGACAGAGGTGAAAGGCGTTGATCCGCGCGTCAAGCGGACCCGTCAGCTTTTACAACAGGCTTTGCTTGAGGTCTCCCGAGAAAAAAGCTTTGCGTCCATTACCGTCCAGGACATCGCCGAGCGGGCAACAGTCAATCGAGCTACTTTTTATGCCCACTTTGAAGACAAATATGAACTGCTGGATTCCATCATTCGCGAGCGGTTTCAGCGGGAGGTAGCCAGCAAACTGTCCAGCGAGTCCAAATGGGGATTGAGTTTCCTGCGCGAGCTCATCGAGGCAGTGTTCGATTTCGTCGGAGAAGTGCATTGCCAGTGTCAGCCCACTGACAGGCCGTGTGAGCCCCTGTTTGAACGGGCTGTGCAACAGGAACTCGCGAAGCTCCTCGTGAGCTGGCTCAAGCAGGTTCCCGCCTGCGGGACGGAATGGCGGGTGCCCCTGGAAACGATGGCCGTAGTGATGAGTTGGGCCATGTTCGGGGCGGCAGCCCAGTGGAGTCGTGAAGGGAAAACCACCACGAAAGAACAGATGGTCAACCACGTCCTGAGCGTGTTCACCGAGGGGGGAGCCCATCTCAGCTCCGGTTTCGTGCTGGAGTGACGCGCATCGCGCGAGGGATTCCGGAGATAGATATCCGATCCCCACGCGGCAGGCAAAATTAAGAATACTCCTAGACCGTGGGCATGGCGTGGTACAATACGATTAGGAGAAAACATCGCCCTAGGTCTCGGAGGTGTATTTTTTTATGGATTTAGCCACCCTCATCTTCTGGATCGTTGCCATCGTGCTGGTTGGCTCAGCACTCATAGTCGTGCTACAGCGTAACATCGTGCATAGCGCTCTGGCATTGATCCTCGTCTTCGCCATGGCTTCCGGTATCTTCTTGCTGCTCAATGCCGAATTCATCGCCATCGTCCAGATTCTGATCTATGCCGGTGCAGTGGCAGTGCTTATCCTATTTGCCCTGATGCTTACACGCATCAGTAACATCCAGGAAAATAGCAATCCTAATAGCAGGCAGTGGTGGTTGGCCTTGCCCATCTGTGCACTGGTGGCAGCAGGCATCATCCTGGCTATCACGATCAGTCCCCGTGCTACGACCGCCACCACCACCCTGGTGGGCTATGGCAGCAATGCCACGTGCGCCTTGCCCCCCAACAACGTTATCTATATTGGTGAGTTGTTGTATAGCCCCACCTGCTATAGCTACGTACTACCGTTTGAAATTGCGTCCGTGGTGCTGCTTGTAGCCATCATGGGCGCGATTGTGATTGGCAGGGAGGATTAGACACATGGGACTCACATTGAACCACTTCCTGGTGCTTGGTGCCATCCTGTTCTGCATTGGCCTCTACGGCGCCCTGGCGAAGCGTAACGCCATTGCGGTCTTGATGGGCATCGAGATTATGCTCAACGCCGTCAATATTACCATGGTCGGCTTTTCGTTCTTTAACCAGGTCAAGCCCTACTCGACCTTCTTGACCGGTCAGATTTTCGCCATCTTCATCATTACTGTCGCTGCAGCGGAGGCTGCCGTGGCGCTGGCAATGATCATTGCCATCTATCGCAGGCGCAGTACGGTGGATGTCGGCGAAATTAACATGATGAAGTGGTGATCATATGGCACTGTACGAATATTCCTGGCTGATCTTATTAGCACCGCTCTTCGCCTTTGCGGTGATCATCTTCGGCACACGCATCTGGGATTTGGGCAGTAGAGGCGCGATTGATCGCGCCCCGGAAGGACACGTCCCGGAAGATCATGCCTCTTCCCATGAATCCACCACCGCAGAGCATGATGCTCACGACGAAGCCCATGCCGAGCACGATAGCGACGTCGAATTGATCGAGACGACCGGACCACACGGCGAGAGACTCGTTTTTGAAAATGACGAAGACCCCAAGGTACCACAACTGACGACGGGAGCTAAGGTGAGTGGCTATGTTGCCATCGGTATCATGGCTCTGGCCTGTCTCTACTCCTGGGTGATCCTGCTCGCTTCGGCTGGTGTCCTGCCCATTGCCCCCCCATTGCCTCCCGGTGGTATCCATCTGAGTGCTATCTCCTATACCTGGTTGCAACAGCCAGGTGGAACCGCGAGCTACGTCATCGGCTTCCACCTGGATAATCTAGCCATTGCCATGCTGGTCGTCGTCACCACCGTTTCGCTGCTCGTGCAGTTTTACTCCCAGGGCTACATGGAAAATTCGGCGGGCTATGCGCGCTTCTTCTCCTATCTCTCGCTCTTCGCCTTTTCCATGTTGGACATCGTGTTTGCCGAGAATTTCCTGGTGATCTTCGTTGGCTGGGAACTGGTCGGCCTGAGTTCGTACCTGCTGATTGGTTTCTGGATCAACAAAAAGGCCAAGCCTGACGAGGACCGTCTTTCGCCTGCCAGTGCCGCCGTCGAAGCCTTCATTACAAACCGCGTTGGCGACGTGGGCTTCATCATCGGCATCATGATCCTATTCGCCAATACGGGCACCTTCCAGTTCAGCACGCTTGCTTCTCCGACCGATCCTCATGGCGTCGCGCATGCATTCGCTGGCAACCAGACGCTGCTCACCATCGCTATGATCCTGGTTTTCTGCGGTGCGATCGGTAAATCTGCGCAAGTGCCGTTGCAGGTCTGGCTGCCACCGGCGATGGAAGGTCCAACCCCGGTCAGCGCACTCATCCACGCGGCAACGATGGTCGCAGCTGGCGTCTACATGGTTGCACGCACCTTCCCGCTCTTCGCCGCTGCAGGCCCGGCAGCCTTCGGCGTCGTCGCCTGGATTGGCGGCATCACCGCTCTCTTCGCCGCAACCATCGCACTTGTGCAAAGCGACTTCAAGCGTGTACTGGCTTTTTCAACGATCAGCCAGCTCGGCTATATGTTCGTCGGCCTTGGTGTAGCGGGCAACGTCTATGGTCCTGGCCCCGGCATGTTCCACCTCTTCACGCATGCCTTCTTCAAAGCGCTGCTCTTCCTGGGCGCCGGCAGCGTGCTGCATGCCCTACACCATGCCATGCATAGAGAAGTGCAGGATGTGCGCCTGATGGGTGGCCTGGCGAAGTATATGCCGATTACTGCTATCACCTGGTTGGTTGCGACGCTCGCGATTTCTGGCTTCCCGTTCTTCTCGGGCTTCTTCAGCAAGGACACCATCATCTCGCTCTGCTTCGAGAGTGGCAACTATGGATTATGGGTTATTACACTGCTGACGGCCGGTTTCACAGCCTTCTACATGCTGCGTGCCTACATCCTGGCCTTCGGCGGCACAGATGGCGCATATGGCGGCTTCTGGGGTGGAACCTATCGTGGTACAGGCGAACCACACGAATCGCCCATTACCATCACTCTTCCCCTCATTTTGCTCGCAATTGCTTCGATTGTCGCCGGCTACTGGACGGGCTTCTTTAGCTATGTCCAACCAGGGGCTCCAAATCTGGACATACCGACTATTCTTAGCGACTGGAAGACCTGGCTCGGTGTCATAGTTGCCCTGGCAGGTTTTGCTTGGGCCTACAGGCTCTACTGTCGCGTTGGCCTGGAACGAGTGACCGAGGTGGTGGAAAACAACGCAACGCTGCGTGTCCTGCATCGCATCGTACTGCGCAAGTTCTACTTCGACGATCTCTACGATCTGCTGATCCGCTACGTGGTGTTTGGCATTTCGCACATTGAGCAAGCCTTCGATACCTACGTGGTGGACGGCCTGGTCAACGGCACGGCGCGCCTTGTAACGACGGCGGGCCGCGACCTGCGCCATGTCGAGACGGGCAGGGTGCAGGTCTACATGGTGGGTATCTTCGGGGGTGTTGTGGTACTGATCGCGTTCGTCTTTGTGCTGGTCAACTTCGTGAAGTGAGGATAAGACTGTGATATTTGCAAGCCCTCTCACCTGGATTATCCTGCTGCCGGTGATCGGCGCACTGGTAGTGATGGTGACTCCAAATACGATTGCACGCTGGCTGGCGCTCGCGTTTACGGCGGCCACCTTCGTGCTCTCACTGGTGATTTTCTTCAATATCGCCGCGGCTGGCAATTTCACCTTCAGCAACTTTGGCAGTCTCAGCGCGCTGCAGCAGTGCAAGGTGCAGGTGCTGGCGAACAACTGTATCGACCTACCGTGGATCAGCTTCAAGGCGGGCACGATCCAATTCAACATCGACTATTTCCTGGGCATTGATGGCTTGAGCCTGCCCCTGGTCATGCTGAACGCCTTGATGACCATGCTGGCGGTGATTGGCGGCTGGGAAAAGCCACGCGTCAAGGAATACATGGCCTTGATGATGATCCTGGAAGCGGGCGTAATGGGCGTCTTCCTCGCGCTCGACTTGCTGCTCTTCTTCCTCTTCTGGGAAGTCGAACTGGCCCCTATGTTTCTATTGATCGGCATCTGGGGCTATGATACGCCCAAGCATGGCATGCCGGGCCGTATCTACTCCGCCTGGAAGTTCCTGCTGTATACGTTCTTCGGGAGTGCCTCTATGCTGGTGGGCATCCTGCTGGTCTACTTCAATTTCCCCAGCACACACCCGGCCCCAGGTATGGCCTACACCGCGAGTATGATCTACTTCTCGATGCCCGCGCATCTCCTGAGCGAAGGTCTGCAAGTAGCGGCCTTTCTGCTGATCTTCCTGGCTTTTGCCATCAAAATTCCCATGTTCCCGTTCCATACCTGGCTGCCCGATGCGCACACCGACGCGCCAACCGAGGTCAGCGTGATCCTGGCCGGCATCCTGCTGAAGATGGGGGCCTACGGGCTGATCCGTGTCTGCTTTACCCTATTTCCCATGGGCATGCATGATTTCGCGCCCTGGTTAGCCGGATTTGCGGTCATCAATATCATCTACGGTGCGGGCATCTGCCTGGTGCAGACGGATATGAAGAGGCTGATTGCTTACTCTAGCGTGAGCCACATGGGGATCATCCTGCTCGGTGTAGCGGCGGCGGCTGGTTCTGGCGATGTCGCCTTCCGTATGGCGGCCTTGACGGGCGCGACGGTCCAGATGATAAGCCACGGGCTGATCACAGGCATGTTGTTCTTCTGCGTGGGTGTTATCTCCGACCATGCGCACACACGCGAAATTGCCGTGTTTGGCGGTGTCGCCAAGAAGATGCCTGTGCTGGCGACGCTCTTTACCTTTGCCGGCCTGGCGTCGCTTGGACTGCCAGGCCTGGCCGGTTTCGTCGCAGAATATATGACGTTCACCGGCAGTTACAGAAGCTGGACGGTGGCCACCACGATCTCGGTCTTCACGATGATCCTGACGGCGGCTTACCTGCTCTGGATGCTCAAGCGCGTCTTCTACGGCCCATTCAATCTCAAGTGGAACTGGTTGCCCGACGCAACTCTGCGCGAATCGATTCCGCTCTATGTGTTGGCGGCTTTCATTGTGCTGGTTGGTATTTACCCGACCTTCCTGGTAGGAGTCATTTCACCCAGCCTGACGCAGAGTCTGAGCCAACTGGTGCATGCCGTCGGTATGGCTCTGCATCCATAATAGAGGTCACGTAAGGAGTTTTTTATGTTTCATCTATCTGATCTCTATCTGCTCTCGCCAGAGTTAAGCCTGGTGATCGTCGCCCTGGTGGTGATGATGGTTGATCTCTTCGTCAAACGGCGTATTGTGACGGTGACGGTGGCGCTGATCGGTCTGATCATTCCACTCGCCCTGACCATCTCGCTCGCCCTGACGCTGAATTTCTCGATGGCCCATCACGCCTTCTTCAACATGCTGGTGGTGGACCAGTATGCACTCTTCTTCAAAGTCGTTTTCCTACTCATCGCTACTGTCATGATCCTGGCCTCCTACAGTTACGTGGGAAAGTACGTCAAGGCTGACGGTGAGTTCTATACGCTCATGCTCTTCTCTGTAACGGGCATGATGTTGATCGCCAGTACGAGTGAGCTGATCTCCATCTATATCTCGTTCGAACTGTTGAGTATCCCTCTCTATGTGATGGCCGGCCTGATTCGCTACAACGAGCGTTCGGCAGAGGCTGCCGTCAAGTACGTGCTGCTAGGGGCGATGTCCTCGGCTGTCCTGCTCTACGGGTTTGCGCTGCTCTACGGCCTTACGGGCACTACCGACTTGATGGGCATTGCCTCATCGATCGGGAGTAGCGTGCAAAACGGGAACCTGATTGTGCTGGTGGCCGATATCCTGATCCTGGCGGGTTTCGGCTTCAAGATTTCCGCCGTTCCCTTTCACATGTGGGCGCCGGATATCTACGAGGGGGCACCGACTCCGGCGACGGCCTTCTTCTCGGTTGGCTCCAAGGCGGCAGGTTTCGCCGCGTTGATCCGCGTCTTCATTGATGGTGGGCTGGGCAAAGTCAACCTGGCGTCGCTGGTGATCGCGATCTCGGTTGTGGCCATTCTCACGATGACGCTGGGCAACGTGGTGGCCCTGGTGCAATCGAATGTGAAGCGCATGATGGCTTACTCCAGCATTGCCCAGGCTGGCTACATCCTCGTCGGCTTCATTGCCAGTCTATCGGGCAAGAGTTCAGATGGCAATGCCGCCGTCTTGTTCTTCATCCTGGTCTATGTCCTAACGAACCTGGGAGCCTTCTCCGGCATCATTGCCCTGGCAAACGCGACGGGGGGAGAGCGTATCGACGATTTCCGCGGCCTGGCGAAGCGTGCGCCCTTGCTGAGCCTGGGAACGGCTCTCTGCCTGCTTTCGTTGGCCGGCATCCCGCCGATGGCAGGTTTCGTGAGCAAGCTGTTCATTTTCACGGCAGCCTGGGGGCAGAGTCAATCCCTGCTCGCTCAAGGAAATTCTTTGCTCAGTGGCTGGCTGGTGGCGCTCGTGGTAATCGGCCTGATCAATAGCGTGATCTCGATGGTTTATTACGGACGTATCGTGAAGGCGATGTACTTCGATGCGCCGCTCAAAGAGGATCATTTGACGACCCCGCTCGGCCTGAGTTCATCGATTACTTTCGCGACTGCTGCCCTGATTGTAATTACGTTCGCGGCCCAGGTGGTCCTGGCGGCGGCAAGCCCTGCGGCGAATAGTTTGCTGGCGTTTTTGGCGGGGAAGTAGAACGATGATACAGTTCATGCGGTTTTATGAGCGCGCTCATATTGAAAACCCTTAAGGCTTCCGTTTCATAATTTCAATTTCCGTAATAACCTACGAAAAGAGTGTAGCACACCGTTATAAATTTGCCAATGACTCATAAATTTCCGGAAATTTTTTGTAAAAGATGGATTAAAGCATGTTTTACTCGCTATACCCCTTTTACTCAAGCTCAACTCGCCCTTGACAGGAATGACTATACCATTTTATAATAAAAGAGAACAATGAAATTTTACGGACTTACTATCGGATATTCATGAAAGGATTGCTGTGCGTCAGCGACTCACCATTGCGGATGTAGCTGCAGCGGCTGGCGTCTCCATGCCCACCGTCTCACGAGTGCTCAATCAGCGACCCGATGTCTCACCAGAGACTCGTGAGCGTGTGCTGCGTGTGATAGCAGAACACGGGTACGTGAGCCATCGGACGACGCATCCAACGAAGGAAACAGCGACGAAGCTGATTGATTTGATCATCCCTGGTCCCCTTGATAGTGAGTACTACCTGGAAGTGATTCATGGGCTTGACGAGGGCTTGAATCGGACAGGGCGGCGTCTGGCGCTGTTCACGCTGCATTATGAGAAACGGCTCGAAGAGGACTGGCAAGCCCACCTCGCCCAGCGATGCCCCGAGGGCGTCTTCCTGCTGGTGCCAGGAGAGCAGTTCAGCTATGTGGAAGCCCTGCGCAAGCTGCACATTCCCTTTGTGGTCATCGACGACAGCAGGCAGCTGGGTCCTGATGTTGCTTCCGTGGGAGCAACCAATTGGAGAGGGGGTCTGATGGCCACCGAGTATCTGCTCTCGCTGGAGCATCGACGCATTGCCACCATTAGCGGCATCCCATCGCATCTAACGAGCAAGGCGCGCTTAGCCGGCTATCGTTCAGCGCTGGAGGCGGCAGGCATCACGCCAGAGCCAGCGTTGA
>WNFT01002874.1_pt1 | contig 14802 bp, 13 predicted proteins | sample 5400191 | NCBI WGS metagenome assembly WNFT01 (sample SAMN13153359, study PRJNA577476) | soil metagenome | isolation source: 80 cm saprolite under Madrone tree | place: USA:California | collected 2016-06-14 | reverse complement strand
AGTCGCGTGGCACCGAGCTGTCCGGGCGGACGCTGCGCGACTTCGGGCACGATCTCGGTGAGTAACGCCTGGTAATCGGCTCCAAGAAATCCATCCAGCGTGACGAGGGCGACGGCCTGGGAGTGGTCCAGGACATACTCGAGTTCCACCCGGCGCGACCACGTGCTGATCGCCACCAGGGGCGCGCCGATCAGGGCGCAGCCGAGGGCAGTGGTGATCCACGCGGGACGATTGCTCATCAGGAGCGCGACGGGCTCGCCGGGGCGGATGCCCAACCGCCAGAGGCCACCGGCCACCGCCGTCGCCTGTGCATACAGCACGGCGTAGGTCAGCCGCCGCGGCGGAAACACGACGGCTTCCTGCTGGGGAATGACCTGAGCCAGGTGCGCCAGAAGGGCACCAACCGTTCCCCGCTCTGGAAGCATCTTCATCTCTCTCTTCTATCGAGATCATCCTGGGCTGCCGGCAGCGTGTTCGGCAGCCAGGAACCCGTGCACGAGCGCACGCATCAGCTGGCAGCCAGCCTGATACCCCACGCCGAGGTCCAAGCTGGCGGCCACGATCTGTCCGCAAGCATACAACCCCCTGATGGGTTGGCGGGTCGCATGGTGCAGGACCTCGGATCGGGGCGTGGTCACCAGACCGATCGTGCCCGCAGAGACCGGTGGGGACACCAGCTCGAGCCCGTAAAAGGGTGGTGTCTCCACGGAACCGAGACTCTCCGGGGGGCGGTGGAAAGCCGGGTCCTCGCCACGCCTGGCATGCGCGTTGAAGTCCGCCACAGTGGCTTCGAGTGTTTGAGCTGGCAGGTGCAGGTGCTGCGCGAGCTCGGCCAGCGTCTTGCCCTGCGGGACCCACGCCAGCCCCGCGGTGTCGCCCGGCGGCAGGCCGACAAACGAGTAGGTTTCTACCAGGGTGTGATCGAAGATGAGATAACACGGGATATTGATCAAGCGGTGCTCGCCCCAGGTCTCGAAGGCATGCAGCTGCGCCCCAAGCGCCTGGAAGAAATATTCGTTGCCAAAGCGCTGGCCACGCCGGTTGACGACCAGCCCATGGCGCATGCGGAGCTCGTAGTTCCCTCGGGTGACTGGCGTGCCATCCAGGTGCTCCTCGCCTGGGACGTGGATCTGCACCATGCCCTGCCGTACGACCCCTACAGACACCTCGGCACCGGTGGGAATAGCCAGACGCCAGCCATCACCACCGCCCGTCGCGAGCACCACCCCTCGCGTCGCGTGGATGCGCTCTATGGTGCCCTGATGCGTGAGCGTGAGCCCGACGACGCGCCCCCGGTCGACAATGAGGTGGTCGACGCGGCATTCAGTGCGTATCTCGATGCCCTGCCGGAGCACGGCTCGGAAGAGAGAGCCCGCGAGCGCCGCCCCGGCGACTCGGTGCACCTCGTCCTCGTGCAGCTGTGCGGCCAGGGCCGGCCAGTCGGGCCGCTGCCGCCACGGCTCCAGCGCCGCAGCACGGTGGCGCAGGGGGCCGGAATGTCCAACCTGGGGGCCATCGCTGCCACCGAGAGCCGGATTCGGCCCGGGCAGGGCGTGGGAAAGGCTGTGGTAGAACGGTGACACGCGCACTTTGTCCCGCCAGACGCCGAGGGTCTCCGCCGGGAAGGGCGTACACGTCACCAGGCGCCCATACGACCGTGAGCCTGGCGCGATCGGGTAGTAAAACTCTGCCAGATCGAGCAAGCGGAAATCCATCTCCGCCTGGGTGTGCAGAGTGGCCAGGACCGGCGCGGCATGGTCTACCAACGTCTCCATGTACTCGGGGCGATTCTCCCCAGCACCCGTATAGCGCAGGTACTCCAGGGCGGCTTGGCGCGAGTCCTCGATCCCCGCTTCCTGCAGGAGGTAGTTCATGGGGACCCACAAAATGCCTCCTGACTGTGTGGTTGTCCCGCCAATGAACGAACCTCGCTCCACCAGCATGACGGTGAAACCCTGCATCTGTCCCGCCAGTGCCGCTGCACAACCCCCAGCGCCAGAGCCAAGGCAGATCCAATCAACGGTCGAGGACCATGTACTCGTCTGCATACGGCTACCCTCCCATCCAAAAGAATCAAGCTGTGGGCCGCAGACCAACGGCTTGGCCTTGCCAATGTCTTGATGCTTCCCTGGGTTCTGTCGCCCATGACCGACAACAGGAAACTGCAGGCTCACTAGTCATGGACTTTATCAGACTCAATTTTCAACATTTACCTCAAAAAGTCCTATCAGCGACAGAACTTTCATACCCCATGAGGGCATCACGAGACATGTCAATAGAGACCGCAGAGCGGAAATGTATAAGGCAGGCAGCCGCGCCATGTGTTACTGGTCTGACGGCCCAAGCGCTCGCACATAAATGGCAATATCTTCGGTCAGGAGCCACTCATCCAACGTCGGATTCACCAGATCTAACACGGCGAAGTCATCATCGGTGGGGACATGCACGTCAATGATGGCACCGCGCTGGGTGGGATGCGCCCCAATCTCAAAAGTCGCCTCCGGAAAGCTGGCAGTAATGGTTCCGCAAATCTGCTCCACTCACTGCTGCACATAGGCATCGTGTGTCTGACGGTAGCTCGCCTTCATCTGTACTGCTCCTGAATGGCCTCGACAAAAGTTTGGGCGGCACTGAGAATCCGCCGCGCGACGCGTTCACTCATCGCCGCGGGTGTGTAGTCCGCTTTCTCACGGACCCCGATAGTATCGCGCAGCATACGGCGGAGCATGACAGGATACCGTTTACGACGCATGATCAGCACCCCGTTACACTGACTGTGGACAGACTCAGAAAATGTCCGTTAAATTGACAGGTTGGGCCCCCTCGCCGCGGGTCCAGCCTGTGTATCGAACGACCCGTGCGCATAATCTCCGTCCGCTTGGCTCCTCTCCTGCGCGTTTTTCGACACCCAGCACGCTGCTACCCTCCCGCCTCTCCAGCGCCGCGACCTCGCCCCGGAACACGCTTCTGACGGGCTTCACAGTGGCCCCAAGAACGCACAGCGGGGGTTGACTCGGGGGTTGACGTAGAGGCACAGCACCCGCCGTGCGTAGGCGCACGGCGGGTGGGACGTGGAGCCAGGCGCAGGCGCGTTATTTCATCCGCTCCTGGATCTTGGCGAGGGCGACACGGGCACACTCTTCGTCGAATTGACCGCCGGGAGCGCCACTCACGCCGATCGCGCCGATCGCGGCTCCGCCGACCATGATCGTCACCCCACCAACCGCATACGTGACATTGGGCAGTGGCGTCTGCGGCACGGTCGTCGCCGGGTTTTTGCTCATCCGATCGGCGACGGCTTTCGTGCTATCTTCCTTTCGCGCCAGCGTCAGCGACGCCGCCGAGTAGGCCTTGTAAAAGGCATTATCAAGCGTGTGGATCGGCGCCCCGTTGCCCCGCAGCATGGCTTGGCGCACGCCGTCAAGGTCGACGACGACCGCGGTGACCGTATACCCCTTCTGCGCGCAGGTCGCGACCGATTCGCCTACCAGCTCATTTGCCAGCGGCGCCGACAATTTCTGTGTGGTGACCACCCCTTGGGCCTGCGCGCCCGTCGGGGCAGCGCCTACGACGCCCACCAGTGCAAGCACCACGGCTTGCAGTCCCGCCAAAACCCGTGACTTTTGTGCCATTGGGGTCCTCCCTATCGCTAGGTGCCGGCCTCTCGGCCATGAGATATAACAACGCCCCAACGCGGCCATAGCCTCAGAGGCTTCCGCGCGGTGGCCTATTATGACACAGTTGACTGCTCAAGACGATGCGTGCACGCTCCAGGGTTTCTCCGCCCGCTCTTCTCCCTCTGAGCGAGGTTTTGACCGAGCTTCGCAAGCGGCCTTCGATCTCGGCCCCCAGGTATGTGGGGAGGCCAAAGTCATTCACTGACCATTTTGTACGTTCTGGGGCGGCATAAGCGGTCTTAACGCACTGTTACGTTTACTTCCCGGGTGCGGATCAGTGTCTTTCCGTCGGTATCCGTCCGGCTTAGTGTGACAACACCCGTATAGTGACCCGGGGGTGCAAGAGCTTCCCCGAACTTTTGCCCCACATAGTAAAATTGACGGGCGCGGGTCTTATCCTGAACGGTATCACGCCTGACGACAACTGCATCCCCAGGGCCGATGATATCCAGGTGAATACGATCTCCGGCAGCGGCCCCGTATATCATGATCCAGAAGACCAGAGCTGCGCTATTGCCACGGTGGAGGGTATCAGGTGAAGAGGCGTCGATGCTGAGATGTTCTATGCTGGGCGTACCTGATTGAAAGCCTGCTGCGTAGATCGAAACAGGCTCATAGGCAAGAGGGGGCGACCATAAAATTTCCCTTATTGTCCCACAAGGCTTGTCGAGACCCTGACCGCTGAAGGGGTCAATCACGTTTCCATCCTTGAAAACGGCGAAATGCAGGTGAGGAAATTCCGCAATCCCAGAGTGGCCAACCAACCCCAGTTGATCGCCCTGTTTGACAGCCTGACCTGCTTTTACAGCCAGGCTATTTTTCTTCATATGGCAATATAGTGTTTGCCATCCGTTCCGATGATCCAGCACCACGCCGTTACCGCACCCCTTCTTTGCCGCGAGCATGGTTTTGATGTCGTCTTTTGAGGGCATACGGTCTGCGACACCATCACGGTATCTTGCTACTGTGCCCGCTGCTGCCGCCCGCACGGGAACGCCGGTTTTCATCGCGACCAGATCACGGATACCGAAATCTGTCCCGTCGTGGGTATCGTATGACAAGGGCCCACAGGTAAAATCTTTGGCGCTGTTCTCGGTTCTGTCGGTGTCCGGGTAATTGACCAGCCAGCATGTTTTCCCCAGTTCACAGGCGACAGGCATACTCAAACTGAACGAAGCCTGTGCACGAGCGGTTGCAGGGAACATGAAAAACAGCAACAATACAAAGATCAGTTGCATGATGACACAGGCACTGCCGTCACCATAAAAACCATCCTTGGCGGATCCTAAGGTGGTCCAGCACGTGGATGAGCCGTTGCGCCACCGAGAGAGCGGACGAAATGTCACTCACGACGGCCTCCCTGGTTCTTCGCGAGTTCACGCCAGGTGGCATCGAGGCAAGGCACAGGCTATTATGGCACAGTGCCCGTGGGCGTGCACAGGGATGGGAAGACTTCCAGTCCAGCAGGGCATGCAAACCACATCTTGACAGCGTCTAGAGAGTCACTTTAAGATACGCGAAAGCATGGGGTTGCTTTACCCGTGCCAGCCCTTCGTCAGAGAAGGCGAGGGGGTGCCAGAGGGCTCAGTGGGAGGTAAGGCAACATGATTCCCCCTCAATTTGCGTATTTTGCTCCTACCACCTTGCATGAAGCGTTTACTCTGCTGCGCCACTATGGCTCCGAGGCGAAACTCCTCTCTGGGGGGCAAAGCCTTATCCCGCTTATGAAACTCAGATTGGCAACGCCGGCGTACCTCATCGACATCAACCGTATCCCAGGCTTAGATCGTCTCCACGAACGCAATGGTTTTTTGCGTATAGGGGCGCTGACTCGCGAGGCCGACCTCGAACGTTCCGAACTTGTGCGGGCGCAATATCCTATTGTGTGCGATACCGCTCGGGTTATTGGTGACCCGCTGGTGCGCAACCTCGCCACCATTGGTGGGAACCTGGCCCATGCTGATCCGGCCAACGATCATCCAGCGACCCTCCTCGCCCTAGAGGCTGAGATCGTGGCTACTGGCCTCGATGGCGAGCGCACCATTCCAGTTGCCGAGTTCTTTACCGATTTCTTCACCACCGCCCTACGTCCTGATGAAATTCTGACAGAAATCCGTATCCCTGCCCCAACCGCTGGCAGCGGCGGAGCGTACGTCAAATTGGAACGCAAGGTCGGAGACTTCGCCATCGTTGGCGTGGCGGCGCAGGTGACCATCGATGCTACGGGCATCTGTGCACGCGCCGGGATTGGTCTGACCAATGTTGGTCCCATACCACTGAAGGTGCACTCTGCAGAGGCCTTTCTCCAGGGCAAGCACCTGGACCAGGACAGCATCACGCAGGCGGCGCAGCTCGCGGCTGAGGCGGCCAGACCCGAAGCAGACCTGCGTGGCTCAATCGCTTACAAGCGCGATATGGTGCGGGTGCTGACGACCAGAGCGCTCACCCGTGCCCTGGAGCGCGCCGGTGGGCAGGTGGCGTAGGTAGGAGGGAGGTGGTCATGGCCACACATCGCATTCGGGTCACCGTCAATGGTATTACTCGCGAAGCTGAGGTCGAGCCGCGGCTCCTCTTCGTCCATTTCCTGCGTGATGTCCTGCGCTTGACTGGCACGCACATCGGGTGCGATACCACCCACTGCGGGGCGTGCACGGTGCTCTTAGATGGCAAACCCATTAAATCCTGCACGCTCTTCGCTGTCCAGGCCGATGGGCGCGACGTGCTGACGGTGGAAGGACTGGAGCAGCATGGGCAACTGCATCCCATCCAGGAAGGGTTCTGGCAGGAGCACGGTCTGCAGTGTGGCTTCTGCACACCGGGCATGCTCATGACCGGCTATGCGCTCTTGCAGCATAACGCTGCACCGACCGAGGAAGAGATCCGCTGGGCTATCTCCGGCAATCTGTGTCGGTGCACGGGGTATGTCAACATTATCAAAGCGGTGCAGTATGCGGCGGAGAAGATACGGCAAGGAGAGACTTCATGACACCCAGAACATCACCCGCAGTCGGCGGCATGGGCCACTCCGTGAAGCGCAAGGAAGACCCACGTTTTATCCGGGGTCAGGGCACGTACGTGGATGACATCGAACTGCCGGGCATGCTGTATCTCGATATCGTTCGTAGCCCCTATGCGCATGCCACCATCAAGCACATTGATACCTCCAAGGCGCTGGCCATGCCCGGCGTCCTGGACGTCATCACCGGCGCCACCCTCGCCAAGTATAACCTGCACTGGATGCCGACCCTGATGTCTGACATGCAGATGGTCCTGCCGGTCGAGAAAGTGATGTATCAAGCCCAGGAAGTGGCGGCGGTCCTGGCCATGGACCGCTACACCGCGGCGGACGGGGTCACGGCGGTCGAGGTTGCCTATGAGCCACTCCCCGTTGTCGTTGATCCCTTCAAGGCTCTCGAACCTGGAGCGCCGGTGCTGCGGACCGATAAGCCCGGCAAGACGGATAACCGTATCTTCCACTGGGAGGTCGGTGACAAGGCCGCCACTGACAGAGCCTTCCGAGACGCTGAGGTGACGGTGCAGGAGGATATGTATATCCCCCGCATCCATGTCTCCTCCATCGAGACCTGCGGTTGTGTGGCCCAGTTTGACCGTGTCTCTGGCCAGTTGACGATATGGATGACCACTCAGGCGCCGCACGCCATTCGCACGGTCTTCGCGCTCGTGGCCGGACACGTGGGCCTGGCCGAACACAAGATCCGCATCATCTCTCCGGACATCGGCGGGGGTTTTGGCGGCAAAGTGCCGGTCTATCCGGGCTACGTCATCGCGGTGGCAGCGGCGGTGCTGACGGGGAAACCGGTCAAGTGGATCGAGGACCGCATGGAGAATCTGCAGGCCGATTCCTTTGCTCGCGACTATCACATCACCGCTGAGTTGGCGGCGCAACGGGACGGCACGCTCACGGCGCTGCGCATTAAAACGCTCGCTGATCATGGCTATACCGATGCGGCGGCCAATCCCTCAAAATTTCCTGCAGGTCTGTTCCACATTTGTACCGGCTCCTATGACTTTCGAGCGGCCCATGTCGAGGTCGACGGGGTCTATACCAATAAGCCGCCAGGCGGCATCGCCTACCGCTGCTCCTTCCGGGTGACCGAGGCCGTGCATACCATCGAGCGCATGGTAGATATCATGGCGCACGAGTTGCAGATGGATCCAGCCGAGTTCCGCAAAAAGAATTTCATCCAGCCCGATCGTTTTCCCTACACCTCCGCTCTCGGTTGGGAATACGACAGCGGCAACTATGGTGCGGCCCTCGATCTCGCCATGCACAAGATCGGCTATGCCGAACTGCGACGGGAACAGGCTGAAAAACGGCAACGGGGCGAGATCATGGGCATAGGTATTTCGAGCTTTACTGAGATCGTCGGGGCCGGTCCGTCCAAGCACTTCGATATCCTGGGTATCAAGATGTTCGATAGTTGCGAAATCCGCATCCATCCTACGGGCAAGGTTATTGCGCGCTTCGGGACGAAATCGCAAGGGCAGGGGCACGAGACGACCTACGCCCAGATCCTCGCCGAAGAGTTGGGGATCCCGGTGGCTGATATTCAAGTCGAAGAGGGTGACACCGACACGGCTCCATATGGTCTCGGCACGTACGCCAGCCGCAGCACCCCGACCGCGGGGGCGGCGGCGGCCATTGCCTCCCGGAAGATTCGGGACAAGGCGCGGAAAATCGCGGCGCATCTTCTTGAAGCGAGCGAGGAGGACCTGGAGTGGGAGCCCGGGAAGTTCTTCGTCAAAGGCTCTCCAGAGCGCTCGAAGACCATCCAGGAGATCACCTTTGCGGCGTACACCAATTATCCCCAGGGGATGGAGGCCGGCATGGAGGCGGTGTCCTACTATGATCCGCCCAACCTGACCTTCCCGTTCGGCAGCTATATCTGCGTCGTCGATATCGACAAGGGCACGGGTGAAGTGAAAATTCGCCGCTTCGTGGCGGTTGATGACTGTGGCAACATTATCAACCCCATGATCGTGGAGGGGCAGATCCATGGCGGCCTCACCATGGGCCTGGCTCCCGCCTTGTTCGAGGAGATCTCGTATGATGCCCAGGGGAACATCCAGCAGGGGAGTTTTATGGACTACCTGTTACCGACCGCGATGGAGACGCCAAACTGGGAGACGGACAAGACGTGTACCCCCTCGCCCCATCACCCTCTGGGAGCCAAGGGCATAGGCGAGTCAGCCACAGTGGGAGCCCCGGCGGCTATCGTGAATGCCGTGGTCGATGCCCTGTGGCACCTCGGTGTACGTCATATTGACATTCCCATCACGCCGCAAAAGGTCTGGCAATGCCTGCGCGCCCGTGGAGTGACAGATTAGGTTAAGAAGGGAACTCACCCCGCCAAACTGGCGGGACAACTGCGGTGCGCAGCACTAGAGAGGGGATAGGCCTGGTATGTGGGATACGTTCTTCGAGCAAGCCAGTCGGTGGCGCGCTGAGGGGGAGCCTTTCGCCCTCGCCACGGTGGTCGCGTGCCAGCGACCGACTGCTGCCTACCCCGGAGCCAAGGCCCTCATCAGAGCCGATGGCACGCTCACAGGCTGGGTGGGAGGTAGTTGTGCGCAACCCACGGTGATTCAAGAAGCCCTCAAGGCCCTGGCGGACGGCAAATCGCGGTTACTGCGCATCAGTCCTGAATTCCAGCACAGTTCTGTGCCCCAGGAGGACGTCTATGACTTTGTCATGACGTGCGCCAGTCAGGGGGCGCTGGAAATCTTCGTTGAGCCATTTCTGCCTCGGCCTGAACTGCTCGTCATTGGTGAGACGCCGGTCGCCCAGGCTCTGGCACGCTTTGGAGCCCTGTTGGATTTCAGCGTCTGCGTCAGCGACCCCGCCGCAACCAGGGAGCGCTTTCCCGATGCTGAAACCCTCTATGCGCAGTTGGCGGCAGTCCGCACCAGGATAAGCCCACGGAGCTATGTGGTGGTAGCAACGCAAGGTGCGTACGACGAAGAGGCGCTCGAGGCCGTCATCGATACCAGTGCCTGTTATCTTGGGTTGGTCGCCAGTGGCAAAAGAGCCGCTACGATCTTCCAGTATTTACGCGACAAGGGCGTACAGCCAGAGTTGCTGCAGCGCGTCAAGTGCCCTGCCGGACTGCATCTTGGCGCCGTGACACCCCCTGAAATTGGTTTCAGTATCATGGCTGAGATCCTCCAACTGCGACGCAGCAACAAGGCTGTTGACGGAACCCGTACTGCTGTCGCGGCTGCTGACATGCTGTCGGACACGACAACCGTGAGGCCAGACACGGCGGTTGTGGACCCCGTGTGTGGGATGACTGTCCAGGCCGCTGGGGCGAGATATACGTCCGCCTATGACGGGAAGACTTTTCTCTTCTGCGGTCTTGGCTGCAAGGCGGGTTTTGACCGCGAGCCAGAACGTTATTCTGTTCCCTCTCCCTCTGGGAGAGGGTTAGGGTGAGGGGCTTTTCCCATGCAAAAATTTATCTCTGGACTCATACTCGCTGCTGGCACCTCAAGCCGCATGGGTCAACCGAAGCAGTTGCTGCCTTTTCAGGGCACGATCCTGCTCGACTGGGTCATGGCACAGGCTGAGTCTGCCAGTGCGCTCGATGAGGTGATTGTGGTCCTGGGCCGTGCCGCGGATGAGATCCAGCCCCGGCTGCGCAACACACGTGCCAAGGTTATTGTTAATCCTGTTTTCACCGAAGGGTGCTCTGGCTCCTACAAAGCCGGTATGGCCACTATCGACCCGCGTGCCGAGGCCGTGATGGTGCTCCTTGGGGATCAGCCCGGGGTAGACAGCGCGGTGATCGACCAGGTGGCGGAGGACTGGAGGACGCAAGGTGGTCGCATTGCCCTGACTTCGTATCGTGGTCGTCGGGGCCATCCGATGGTCTTTGCGTATGAACTCTTTGACCAGTTGCGCCAACTCAGCGGTGATAAGGCCGCCTGGAAGATCCTGGACGCGCATCCCGACTGGGTGCGTGACGTGGCAGTGGATCATGCCTTCCCTGAGGACGTAGATACCCAGCAGGACTACGAGACGCTCCTGCGCAAAGCTACTCCGTTGGTATAAATTTCATGCACGAATTCTTCCAGCAGCTCGAACAGCTTCGGTCAGTTAATCGGCGTGTCTCCCTCGCCACCCTGGTCAATACCGTAGGAACGTCCCCGCGCAAGGAGGGGGCAAAAATGTGGGTCGGAGAGGGAGGAGAAATCTTTGGCGCAGTGACCATTGGTGGTTGCGTGGATGCGCACGTCATCGAGCAAGCGGAGGCCATGCTGGCCACCCAGGTGCCGCGCCTCATTGAGTTGCCGCTTGGGGATGAGGAGGCCTGGGAGCTTGGGCTGTCGTGCGCTGGGACGATTGAGGTGTTCCTCGAACCACTCAGCGCTGAGCATTCCCAACTCTTTGACCTGTACACCGCCCTGAAGTCGCACCTCGACAGGGGTGGTTCAGGGGCACTGATGACCTGCCTGGACGGCGCGACGATGGGGGCGAAGCTGCTGCTTCTTGACGATGGCTATACTCTCGGTTCACTTGGTGACGCCACGCTGGAGCAGGCAGTCTGCACGGCCGTGCTACCCGACCTGGCGCGGGGACTCTCGCGCACTCTGTCCTTTGCGCTTGGCGCGACTGTGTCGGCGCAGGGCGCAGCCCTTTCCCACACGACAGCGCGGGTTTTTGTGGAGGTCCATACACCGCCGGCCACACTCATCATCGTCGGAGCCAGCCATATGGCGATGTTGCTGGTGCAGCTAGCCCGGCCCATCGGTTTCCACACGATCGTGGTGGATAGCCGGCCGCGCTTTGCGACACCTGAGCGCTTCCCCGCGACGGATACACTCCTGGTAGGGATGCCTTCCGAGATCGTCAAAACCCTACCGCTATCTTCCTGCACCGCGGTGATTCTCGTGGCGCATGACTACAAATATGATCTGCCGATCCTGCGTCATGTCCTATCGAGTCCGGTGGGTTACATCGGTGTCTTAGGGAGCCGCCGCCGGGGCGAGGGTCTCCGGCAATTTTTGCGCGAAGACGGTGTGCCTGAAGAAGCGCTGCGGCGTATCCGTGTGCCGATTGGTCTGGACCTTGGTGGACGGAGTGCGCCAGAGATTGCGCTGGCGATTCTCGCTGAAGTTGTGGCGACCCGCTACGGCGGCAGTCATCTGCCGCTGAGTCAGCAGCGGCAGGACAGAGGGTAAAGGTGTCCCGCTATGACGCTGCAGTACAGTGAGACTATTTTCGAGCATTTTCGCCATCCGCGTAATTATGGTGCCCTCCCGGCGCCCGAAGTGGCGTACGAAGCCGTCAATGCGCTGTGTGGAGACCGCATTCGGATGGAACTGAACGTCAGTGCGGATCAGACGATCACGGCGGTGCGGTTTCGTGGGGATAGCTGTATCATCAGCCGCGCTGCAGCTTCCATCCTGACCGAGTTGATCCAGGGACAAATGCTCCCAGAGGTCATCTCACTTCCTCAAGAAGCGTTACTCACAGCACTGCACACGACCATTCGGCCAGCCCGGATGAAATGCGTCCTGCTTCCTCTCCACATCCTCCAGGCCGGCATTGCCATCTATCTCCGTTCATAGTCGTGGCCGATGAGGCAGAAAGGGCAGCACTCCCATGCCGCTCGCCGGCAGCGCCGGCACGCAGCGGACGGCATGCCCAGAGGCGGAGGGCACCGTGGGTTCACACTGAGTGGTTCACCGTCATCCCGATAGCGGGGTGGGCGACCTGCAGGGTTCTGTGGACACTATACGTAGGCGGAGGGCTGCTCGTCGACGGGCCGACGGCGATCTGGAGCGAGGTCGGGAGGTCGCTGGCAGCCAGGGGCAGGCCGAGGCCGGTGAACTCGACCTGCCAGAGCGGGCCGGAGCGCCCCGCAAACAGGGGGCGTATCTCCGTGGCAATCGACGGAATGGTGGCAATAGCCATGATAGACTCCTTGAAGGCGTATCACCGGGGATAGGCACGCGTGGATACCCGATTCTCCCTATCTTATCGGCACGTTGTCCTATAAGATAAAATGAACTATAAGTCCGATGCAGAGACAAGACCCGTCCTGGGGGACGTGGTGCGCGAGACGTCGATCCGCATCCCACCCTCACGTCACTTCCCCACGTTGGCGGCGGCCTGGCGCATGGTCTGGAGGTACGCGGTGCTGCTCTGCTGGAGCAGGCGGCCTACGTTACTATGGAAATACTGCACCCCCAGGCCCAAAAACTTGGGAATGAACGTGTCGGGGCAGCTGCACCCGGCAATGCGCCCGGCGTTGGTGATCAGCTTGACACCGCGCTCCATCATCTTCTGCACCTCCGGGTGGGTCTGCTGGCCGGTGTAGCCCATCGACTGAGACAGGTCGCCGGAGCCGATGAAATACACATCCACTCCCGGCACGGTGACCAGCTCCGGCAGATTCTCGATGGCCTCCACCTCCTCCAGCATCACGCACACCAGGGTCTGGCCATTGGCGTCTTTGGCATAGTCCCCGGTGGTGCCCTGAAAGCCGTACTGGGCCGGGCGACCCCCGCTAAAAATACCCCGGTGGCCTTCCGGACCGTACTTCACGGCGTCCACGACGGCGCGGGCTTCGTCCGCCGTGTTGACGTGGGGTACCTGCACACCCCACGCGCCACGATCCAGAAATGGTGCGATCAGCTCCGGCTTGTTCCCCACCGGGCGTACGATCGGCGCCATGCCGTTCAGTTCGGCGGCGGTGATGCAGGCCTCGGCGGTGTCCACCGTAATGGAGCCGTGCTCGTTGTCCAACAGAATCCAATCGAACCCCAGGTATCCTAACATCTCCACCACCGGGGGCGACGGAAAGGTGCACATGACGCCGAAAGTCGCTTTCCCGGCGTAGAGCTGTTGCTTCAGGGTATTCTCACGCATGATTGCTCCCAGTTCTCATTCAAAGTGGCTTTCCTACGATTGCCCGCCGCACGATGGCGTATGGCCGCGGCCAGGTGACAGGGGGCCATGATACGTGGGCAGTGGCGATGACGCAACTGGAAAGGGCTGGGTGGCATTGAGGGAAGGCGATGCAGGACAGGAACGAATGGGTTATGATAGGCGCGAGTGCGATGGCATTGGATAAGGAGAACAACAGATGTCCGGACGCTATCCTGAAAAGGGACCGGCTAAAGCCGGAACGACAAACAAAACCGGCTGAAGCTGGGACTACGAACAAGGAGAAAGATGGCATGTCTCTCCCCCGAGCGCTCGAGGGTATTCGTGTGGTGGATTTTAGCTGGGTGCGGGCCGGGCCGTGGGCCACCCGCTGGTTGGGGGCCCTCGGGGCCGAGATTATCAAAATAGAATGGCCAGAAAATGAGCGCGGCAGGTTACCCAGCTCCACCACGCCTCAGGATGTCGAGGTGAATCTAAATACCTCGGGGAATTTTAACGACACGAATGTGAACAAGCGCAGTCTGAGTCTCAACGTGCGCACCCCCCAAGGCCTAGACATCGTCAAACGCCTCATCGCCATCTCCGATGTCGTAATCGAGAATTTTAGCTCGCGGGTCTTACGCAACTGGGGCCTGGGCTATGAGGAACAATGCAAAGTCAAACCTGACATTGTCTATGTCTCCATGTCAGGTTACGGCCACACAGGGCGGAACCACCACTACACCACGTTTGGACCAGTCGCCCAGGCAGTCTCCGGGCTGACGTTTATCTCGGGCCTGCCAGACAAACCGCCTGCCGGATGGGGCTGGTCGTATATGGACGATACCGGGGGAATGTACGGTGCGATGTGTGTCCTCACCGGGCTCTATCATCGCAACATGACGGGGCAAGGCCAGCATATTGACCAGGCGCAGATGATTGCGGGCATCCCCCTCACCGGTCCGGCGCTCCTGGACTTCACCGTGAACGGGCGGGCGTCGCGCCGCGACGGCTTTCCCCCCGGCAATCGCGCCCACTGGCCCGGCACGCCCCTCGTGAACAATTACCGTGGACCGACGGTCGCGCCCCACAATACCTATCGCACCCATCCTGGCGATTATAACGATTGGTGTGTGATTGTCTGCCATTCTGACGTGGAGTGGCAACGCCTGGTGCAGGTGATGGGCCATCCCGCGTGGGCCACCTCGCCGCAGTTTGCCACGCTCGCCGGAC
>WNFT01002871.1_pt1 | contig 14807 bp, 15 predicted proteins | sample 5400191 | NCBI WGS metagenome assembly WNFT01 (sample SAMN13153359, study PRJNA577476) | soil metagenome | isolation source: 80 cm saprolite under Madrone tree | place: USA:California | collected 2016-06-14 | reverse complement strand
TGGCACGACCAATACCACGACCGCTGCCCGTGATAACGGCTACTTTTTCCTTGAGCATGGATGAAACATTACCTGCCTTTCGTTTCGGCCAAACTGGTAAGTGAATGTCACCCAGGATACGACGGAATCTCCCGGTTGTATCCTGGGTATGTTGTTAACCAGACCTCCCCATCAGGGCGTCTTTGCTTGCGCCTGCGCCACCCACTTAACGACCTTCTCTGGTGTCATGGGCAGCTCATCAATCTTAATACCGAAGGGCTTCAGGGCATCCTCTACGGCTCGCGTCACTGCTGGCGGGGCCACCATACGTCCACCTTCGCCGCCGCCTTTGACGCCGTAGGCGGTGAAGGGCGAGGGCGTCTCGTGATGGTAGACCTCGATAGTCGGTACCTCGGTGGAGGTTGGCAGTAGATAGTCGTTCAAGGTAGCCGTCAGGTTCTGGCCAGCGGGACTATAACGCACCTCTTCATAGAGCGCGATGCCGATACCCTGCGCGATACCTCCGTGGATCTGCCCTTGCAGCGAACGTGGATTGACGACAGTGCCCACGTCGTGCACGGCAACATACTTGAGGAATTTGACGTGACCCGTTTTGATATCGACCTCTACAATTGGGATGTGCACTGCGTGGCCCATAATCGGGTAGAACGCACCCAGGTCTTTGCGATCCTCCGAAGGTGCTGTAGTGTAGGGGTGATCGTAGGTGAAGCTGCCCTCCAGGCCGCTCTCCATACCTGGCGGCAGATCGAATTTGTGCCAGAAGGCCTTCATGCCAATGTCGGCAATGCTCAGCGAGCGTTCAGGGCCGGGGACACCTTTGACCGAGACACGCCCATCGTGCAGTTCCAGATCATCCGGACTGGCTTCCAGCAGGTGGCTGGCGATCTTGAACATCTTCTCCTTGACCTTCGCCGCCGCACCGCGCAACGCGCCAGAAAGCATCACGGTCATGCGACTACCGCCAGGGCCAGCACTGGGCAGTCCATGATACGTGCTGTCGTAGGTCACACTGACGTCGGCGGGGTCAACGCCAAACTCCTCGGCCACCACCTGCGCGGCGACGGTTTCAGGACTATTGCCCCAAAAAGGTGAGAACAGCGTCACAGTGATGCCGCCGGTTGGTCCTATGCCGATACGCGCACTCTCAGGAGTCGTGGTCAGACCCGTGGCGGGAGCCGGGTTATGGAACCAGAATTCGGTTGCGCTATAAGTGCTGCGCTGCTGTGCCGCGGTCAGGCCGATACCGATGTAGCACCCCTCCTTGCGAGCACGCTCTTGCTCCTGCCGCCAGTAGTCCAGGTCGATGTGTTGCAGCGCCATATTGAGCACGGATGGGTAGTTCCCACTGTCGTAGTAATTGCCCGTGGGAATCTTGTAGGGGAACTGACCGGGCTGGATAAAATTCCGGCGGCGAATCTCTACGCCGTCGATGCCCAATTCATCGGCGGTGGCATCCACAAGTCGCTCCAGCACCCAGTTGCCAACATCTGAGCCAGCGCCGCGCAAGACCGTTTGCTGGTTTTTGTTGGTCAAGACTGCTTTGATGCCGGTCTCGACACTGCCAATCGTATAGGGGCCGCTGATCTGCGACATCATATTGGTGTTGCCGGTGATGGCGAACATGAAATAGGCACCGTAATCGTCTATGGTGTGCAGACGCAGGCTGAGGAACTTGCCGTCGTTGGTCACAGCTAGTTCAGCATCGTAGAGACGGTCGGGAGCCTGGCTATCGTTGGCCGTCAGGTTGTCGATGCGGTCCTCCATGAACTTGACCGGGCGTCCGGTGACTTTGGCAAGCGCTCCTGCGATGGCGATGACCTTGCTAATGACATGTTTGCTGCCGAAACTGCCACCGGTGTACATGGGGTAAAAGTTGACTTTGTGGGGGGGTAGCCGCAGGGTGCCTGCGATGACCCAGGCAACAAAGTTGAGCATATTGGTGTTGGACCAGATCTCCATGCGACCGCTGCCCGCGTCATACTGGCAGACGGCTCCAGCCGTTTCCATCGGTGCTGCGGTGGCACGGGGCCAGCGCAAGCGACGTTTGATGATCCGATCAGCGCGGGCAAAGTCGCCATCGACATCGCCAAAGGTGAAGACGTGGCTATAGACAACATTAGAAGAGAGTGTGTCATGTACGAGTGGCGCGCCGGGCTCCATGGCCGCCAGCACATCGATGACAGGAGGCAATGGCTCCCACTCGATCTGCACGAGTTCCAGGGCATCTTCGGCCACATAACGGCTTTCTGCCGCCACTGCTACGACAGCTTCACCGGCGTAGCGTACCTTCTCTAGTGCGATGGCATGCTCGACAACTGGCTCAGCGCAGAAGGCGGGGACAGGATCAATGACTTCGGCGGCTTCGCGCCCGGTCAATACAGCGTAGACGCCAGGAAGCTTCTTTGCGGCGCCGGTGTCGATGCTGACAATGCGAGCATGGGGATAGGGACTGCGTAACACGGCAGCCTGGAGCATGCCAGGGAGCTTGATGTCGTTGGTGTAAGTGGCTGTGCCCATGAGCAGCGCCGGATCTTCGTGCCGCTTGATGTCCTTACCAATCCATGCACGTTGGTTGGTTGTAGTTGTCATGGTGTACTTCTCCTCTGATACGGATCAGACAACGGTGCTTGATGGTTCGGCGACCGATTGCGACTGCGCAAGGGCCTGCGCGGCTGCTCGTACGGCATTGACAATGTGCTGGTAGCCTGTGCAGCGGCAGATATTTCCAGAGAGTGCACTGCGAATCTCTGCTTCGCTCGGATTGGGATTATGTTGCAGCAACTCGTAGGCGGTCATCAGGAAGCCGGGTGTGCAAAAGCCACATTGGAGGCCCTGTTGCCCCCAGAAGGCCTGCTGGAGCGGGTGCATCTCGCCATTGCGGGCAAGGCCTTCTACCGTCATGATCTCGTGACCACTGGCCTGCACTGCGAACATGAGGCAGGAGCGTACGCTTTGTCCATCCATCAAGACGGTGCAAGAGCCACAGACGCCGTGTTCACAACCGACGTTTGTTCCGGTCAGCCCCAGGTCCTCGCGTAGTACATCGGACAATAGCCGCCGTGGCTCGACGAGCAGATGGTGGGATTGTCCATTGACCACCAGGTGGATGGATTCGAAGTCTTCTTGCATCATCGGTTCCTTTCTGCTCGATCTGCGGCGAGAGCCAATGCTTGTTCGGTGAGTACGCCCGCCAGGTGCCTGCGGTAGTCGGCGGAGCCGTGTATGTCGGAGGGTGGTGCATCCAGGGCTGCGATGACGGCAGAGGCGGCGGCGCTCCAGGCTTCGGCACCTGGGCGTTGACCGCGTAGCAGGGCCTCGGCGGCGCTGGGACGCACGGGAGCAGGTCCGACGCTGCACAGCCCCAACCGGGCGTCGGCGATAGTGCCGTCTTCGTCTAGTGCCACTACGGCGGCTACCCCGGCCAGGGCATAGTCTCCCTCGCGGCGGGCAAACTCCACAAATGCGCTCCCTGCCAGGGCAGGGAGGCCAGGAATGCGCAACTCGGTCAGGAGTTCATATGGCTTGAGGCTGGTCTGGAGATAACCCTGGAAGAAATCTTTAGCGGCAATGGTACGGCTGCCGGAGCGACTATGAACTTCAAACACTGCGTCCAGGGCGAGCATGACCGCCGGTAACTCGGCGGCGGGGTCGGCGTGGGCGATGCTGCCACCTGCAGTGCTCCGGTTGCGGATGGCAGGGTGGCCGACGCAGTGGGCTGCTTCTACCAGTAGCGGGAAGCGGGTCGCCGCGCTGGCGTCGCGTTCCAGGGTGGCATCGCGGGTGATGGCTCCGAGGGCAAGGCCCCCATCCCAGGGCCGGATGTAGGCAAGCTGGCTGATGCCGTTGATATCAACGAGCACGCTGGGATGGGCAAGTCGCATGTTCATTAATGGTACCAGGCTCTGGCCTCCCGCCAGCACCCGTGCGCCATCGCCGTGTTCGGCCAGCAGTGTGAGCGCTTCCTCGACACTGTGCGGTGCAAAATAGCGGAAATGAGATGGTTTCATACTTTGGCGCGCAGCGCCTCTCCTTTCAGGCTTGCCAAACGAACAATTCCACAATGTAGTTGTCGGGGTCGCAAATATACATCTGTAGCACACCATCACCTCGCGGGCGAGGTCCGCCTACGACTTCAACGCCGCAGGCTCGTAGGTGCTGTTGCGCTTCTTCCAGGTCATTTACCTCGAAGGCGATGTGGGAACCATAGCCACGGGCCATCTCTTCGCGCCGATAGCCGCCGGGGTGCACTTGAGCAGCACGGCCAGGCTCAGCCTCACCGATGAGGTGTAACTCGGCGCTACCTTTGCGAAACCAGGCGCCGGGGAAGTCGAAATTGTGCGGGCGGGGAACTTCTTCCATGCCGAGCACCTGGCTATAAAAACGGCGTGAGCGCTCAACATCTTTGACGAGTAAGGACGCGTGATCCAGTTTGCGAATCTCCATCAGCGGATCCTCCTTTGGACACTATGGCAGTAGACGATTGCCCATGCAGGGTTGAAAGGGAGTCTTGCATTACAAGAATGCCTTGTAACTTTGCTGTGTTGACATGATACGTTGGGATGTTTGCGGATGTCAATGGTGAGTGTATGTAAGGAAGGTGCCAGGCATGATAATGTAATTACATAGCCCTTCACATGGGTGCGCGCTCCTAACCATCTTCTTCGCGACGTTTTAGAAGCATCCATGAGGGGGACAGCAAGTGTAGTCTTGCGACAACCTACGCAGAGACCATAAAGGAGGAATGCTTCCATGTTTCGACGCATCCTTGCCGGGAGTCGGTATTTGGTCATCATTGCGGTGATCGGTGCCTTTCTGGCTGCGGTCACCGTGCTAATCTACGGAGGACTGACGGTTGTGAACATTATTATTGGTGTGTTTGGCCACGGTGCATTCACCACCGATGGAGCCAAACATCTCGCGGTCGAGTGTATTGAGATGATCGATCTGTTCTTGCTGGGAACAGTTCTATACATCATCTCGTTGGGACTCTACGACCTCTTTATCGACGACCGACTGCCCATGCCTCCCTGGCTCGAAATTCTCAGCCTTGAGGACCTCAAGGAGAAGCTCATTGGCGTGATCATTGTGTTGTTGGCTGTCTCATTCCTCGGAAATGTGGTTACGTGGGATGGTAGTGCCTCTATCCTGGCACTAGGCATTGCCGTCGGGCTTGTATTGCTCGCGCTCGGCCTGCTTCTCAGCCGAGGCTTCAGGCCCAAGCACGAGACAGAGGCGGACAAGGACACAGCAATAGCAGAAGGGGAGAGGAGACGCTCATCAGGCTCTGATCCGAATCGAGAGTAGTCGATCATAACAACGTCCCTTATGAGCACATTGAGCAAGGCAAAAGGACAAACAGAGGAACTCCCAGCTATGATTACGCCTCACCTTGCGTGTTCTTTGGAAATAGTGAATCCTGTGAACCTGACAGCAGGCGCTTCTGTTGTTCTCTTTGTAGCTCCTGTATGCTCTCTTGCGGCGTTGGCAAATCTTCTGGCATCGTGCCGCCTAATTCCTTGATGGTTTGGCGCACCTTGCGTCCCACCTGGAAATGGGTCTGGTTCGCCTCATCCTTACCCTTGACCTGCTCACGTTCGAGCCTCTGCCTGGCGAGGCTGGCGCGGAAGGCATTAGCGGCCAACTCGTCACTGCCCATATAATCCAGAATTTTCTGCTTCTCGGACGTTAAGCCCTTGCGGGCATGGATATCATTTTCACGAAGGCCGCCATAGAGACCCATATAGCCGTGATCCTGGAAGATCGCAAAATCAAGTGGTTCAATCACCCCTGCCTGTTGTGCAGCCTCGGCAAGTCGGGCATTGAGGATCGCCATTTCAGAGCGGAGCAGAAGGCGTTTTTCGTTTTCTGGTAACGCTGCCAGCTCGTCAGCTATCTCCTGGCGGCGGGTCTGGACGGCAAAATAGGTCTGGCCAAGGGCGACGATTGGTTTCGATGGATCAGCGTTCTGGACAATCAAGTAGCAAGCGTATCGAGACAGGTGGACAGTATCAAACTTACGCTTAGCTCCTGAGCCGATGGAGACCATCTCACTCACATGGGTGAAATGGTTTTCTACCGATTGTCCACTGTTTTTGCATGCCTCCTCGGCTTTCTCAATGGCATTGGTAAACTTGTTGTACTGTGTGTAGCCAAGAATCCTGGCAAGATCACGGGCGCTCCAGTATTCCTTACCTTCTCCTGTCACTCGCAGGATCGCATCAAACGGCGATGTGTGCAGCTTGTCATTCATGATACATTCTCCTGTTCTTTCCCTATGAAAAATGAAAGTTCTGAAAATCTCTATTTCAGCCATGTACACATTATACTCTTCCATCAATCATCTCGGCAAGAGTGAATTTTCTGAATTGCGAACAAATGTATGAATTGACAAAATCTAATCTCTAGCCTACAATAGAAACAAGACCAATCCCTTTTCAGGAACCTACTAATGCATCTGTGCTGGGGAAACAGTACTTTCATTGGAGTACATGCACTGATGGAGCAGAACATACTACTCTTACTACTCTTACTACTCTTACTAACTAGCTCTGCTTTTTTCACCGCACCCGCTCAGTGCGCTCGTCCCCTTTTCTGCTCTTCCACCCACGCACCCGGAGCCAGCCTCCCTCATTGACCCAGAGCGTGTCAGGAACCAGGATTAGAAGCCTGGACCAAAGCGGCCTCACAGCAACCGAGAAGCGAATATCTCATCAATGCAAGACCAGTTTACATCTGCATGCTAGTGCCAATTCCTAATACGCCCTGGTGATCTTCCACTCACCAAACATCTCCTACACAACACATTAGGACATAACTCATTTGAATCTTCATTGAGTTATATATCAAGTTCAAAAGTATATTTCTCTACTTATAGAGGAGTAGAAACCATGAACAACGATACTCAATTGGACGGGGGCAAATCGCCGGCTCATCGTTCGCTACCGCTCGTAAAAAAGAGCAGGTTAGACCTCGTCATACTGAGGTACCTGGCACAAAGAATCCTTGTCACTCTGCATGCACTCGACCAACCTACCAGCACAGTACAGCGTTTGCACTATTATGCAAACGATCGCCGCAAGCGCACGCATCGCATGGTTATTTACAACGCCCAGGAGCTGCTGCTGAATAAGGGACTCTGGTTTGTTGGCTTCGTGAGCGGGAAACGAAAGCCTACCAGTCCTTCCACTTTCGAAGAGCTTCATCGTGTGGACCAAAGGCTCGTCGCTGAACTGGCAGGCACATCTGGTCTGCTGAGCTACTCCTCACTGGAGCTCCACGACAGCATCTGGTGCAACCTGGTCTTACTGAACGATGCCGAGGTGAAAATGCATATCGCCGACAACAATACGCATAAGTATGCAGCGTACGAGCTGGCACCAAGCTACTACGAGTGGATACGGCTCCATAATGGGATCATGCCTACAGGGCTAGCTGGCTTCGCACACAGTCCCCCAGACTGCGTAATGCAGTTGCAGCGAACAAAGTATTACCTGTTCTCTGGAGGGCCGCGCAAGTTCTCTATTCAGGAGGTCAGCTACGGGGACTGAAGGCGTGTCACATGCCGATGCGAAGGAGACATAACACATGAGAGAGGACATGCAGGATCTGGTCATCATAGGCGGCGGGGTGATGGGATTATGCACAGCTTATGCTGCCTCCCATTTTACCAACAAGATTACTATTTTGGAGAAATCCAGCATAGGCAACAAACAGGCAGCCTCCTTTAGCTACACCAGGTCGATCAGGAACGACTATCTTGATCCGCTGTATGTTCGGTTTGCTTACGAAGCTCGTCGATTGTGGTTGGAATTACAGCAGAAGGCTGCTGAACCTTTCCTCATTCAGTGTGGTTGCTTGAATATTGCGAAAGAGCACATCACACCTGATCTTGCCACGACCTACGCGGAACAAAGTTATCTCACCCTTACCAGCTTACAACTGAAAACAGCAGCCTTCACACGCGAGACCTTGCAGCAGCGCTTCCCGCAGTTTGATGCCGACATGGGACGTCTGGACGTGGAGGCAGGCTTCTTGTATGTGCCACCAATTACGCGCACACTTTTAGACATCTTGCAGGCACGCCAGATCCATGTGCGGGAAGAAGTAGAGGTAATAGCAATTAGACAGCAAGCGAACCTACTCCACATCAACACCAATGCTGGTGAGTTCAGCACGAAAGCGTTGGTGATCACCGCCGGACTGGGAACGAACGATGTGCTCAGGCGTATCGAGGGGTGCAATATACAGTTTCCACTCACACCGGATCGGCCCAGTCAATGCAAATACTTCATTCCCCCGCCAGAAAAGCGAGCATTGTTTACAGCAGAGGCATTACCCGTCTTTGCATATCTCGACGTGGGTATTTATGGTCACCCGATCTACGCAGACAAGACACCTGGCGTGAAGATCGGTTTTTACAATCCGCCCGATGTGAAGACGCTGCATACCGGCATCCACGATGTACACAGCTTCGTGGACGAGTGCATGCCAGTTCTACGGGATGCCGAAGCAGTTGATGTCACAGAGGGCGATCAGTGTTTTTATGACCTGGTTGCAGATGACACTTTTATTCTTGGCAATCTACCCGAACACGCAAATATCTCTGTTGGCGTAGGATGGCGTGGCACCGGCTACAAATACGCGCCATGGGTAGGCCAGACGCTGATGCAACTGGCCCTACAAGGAGGAACGGTCTACGATATTAGCCGTTTCTCACCGCAGAGATTTGTGTCCCATCTATCTTAAGCAGGAGCAAGCGATGAAAAACAGAACGACCAGGGGTATCCTGGAAAGATTGCAAAACGGCGTCGTGTTGGGAGCAGAAGGCTATGTATTTGAACTCGAACGCAGAGGATATATCAAAGCGGGACCGTACGTCCCAGAAGTTGTGCTTGATTTTCCAGAAGCGGTCAAAGAACTGCACCGGGAGTTTCTGCGAGCCGGCAGTGAAGTAATGGTTGCGCTGACCTACTACGCTCACCGAGAAAAACTGAAGGACGTAGGCCGGGAAAACGACCTGGAACGCATGAATCGCCAGGCGGTCAGGCTAGCCAACGAGGTTGCACGCGAAGGTGACGCGCTCGTTGCGGGCAACATCTGCAATACCTGGGCGTATGATCCCCACAACGTGAAGGAGACGTCCCGCATCGTGCGTGCCATGTACGAAGAGCAACTGACATGGGCGATAGAAGAAGGGATCGACTTCGTCATTGCTGAGACCAACGATTACCTGGGGGAAGCACTGATCGCGCTGGAGGTGATCAAAGAGCGCCAGCTACCTGCCACGGTCACATTGGCATCTGTGCAACAAGACGCAACGCGAGATGGCTACAACTACGTCGAGGCGTGTAAGATACTCGCAGACCACGGCGCAGACATCGTTGGCTTGAATTGTGATCGAGGCCCGGAGATGATGCTACCCGTCATCAAGCGCGTTCGGGCCGTGGTAGACTGTTACGTTGCTGCACAACCGGTGCCCTACAAGACGAATGCACACTACCCCACGTTCGAGTCCTTGCGCACCAGCAGTGGCGAACAGGCATTTCCGCTGGCCCTGGAGCCTTTTTTACACAACAGGTTTGAGATGGCAACCTTTGCACGCCAGGCGCAGGCACTCGGGGTCAACTATATCGGCATTTGCTGTGGGGGAGCGCCACACTATGTACGGGCCATGGCGGAAGCTCTGGGGAGAACGGTGCCAGCGAGTAAATACTCGCCTGCCATGGAACTGCACCCGATGTTAGGCTCGTCTGTCGAGGAGAAGGACCAGAGCTTCCTGGTCGATTGGAAGAGCTGAGACAGATGACAGCAACCATCCGATTTGCAACGTTCCTCGCACCTAACATCTACCCAACGTACGAGCATATTGTGCGCTACGTTGGGGAAAAAATGAACTGCCCCACGACGCTGGCCGTTGGGCAATCCTTCGAGGAGTTCGCAGCCGGACAGGTGGACGTAGGTTTCATATGTGGGCTACCCTACGTTCACCTGGCGGACTCACCGACCTGCCCTGTTGAACTGCTGGCGGCCCCTGTCTTGCAGGGGAAGCGCTATCAGCAGAGACCCATCTACTTTTCCGATGTCATTGTTCAGAGCGATAGCCCCTATGCAGCATTCGACGATTTACGCGGATGTGTATGGGCATATAACCAGCGAGCATCGCATTCCGGCTACAACCTGGTCTGTTATAGCCTGCTTGAGCGAGGCAAGACATTACCTTACTTTGGTAAGATAGTGGAGACGGGTTCTCACCAACGATCAGTAGAGACGGTGCTGACAGGGCAAGCAGATGCCGCAGCGATTGATTCGCACCTACTTGATGTTTTTCTTGTGCGGAACAGAGATATTGCCACGAAGTTGCGCGTGGTTGATATGCTAGGCCCATCAAGCATCCCGCCCGTGGTTGTTGCTAAAAGATTGGACGATGGCTTGAAGCTTCGGATACAAGAGGTGCTGCTGACGATGCATCTTGACTCCGATGCTGCTGGTGGGTTGCACAAGGGATTGATTGATCGGTTTGTGCTTGTGGCTGATGATGATTATGGGGATATACGTGCGATGTTCGCGCGGGTGCAGGAGATGAAACTCCCTTTATATGGAGGTACACATCATGACCATTGATATCCGCCATGGCTCTCCTCAATTTCCTACCCTTGTGCCTCGCCTTGACTCTTTCCATGCGATTGTCTGGCCTCTGAGAAACTCATTCGAGCACCTGCCGGAGTTCTTCCGTCATTTGCTGGACCAGTTCCGGTCTTCCGTGAAACTGAGCCGGAGTAGTCTGAAAGAGTTCGATGCGCCATGTGCCATCGCGCTTGGCGGCGACAAGTGTCTGATGCGCGTTTACTGCCGGATTGAGGTCCGACTGTCCTGGTGGCACCATCCCGACGATTGCGCGTAGGATAGCCACTTCAGGACTCAATAGGCGCACGCTTCTGACTTTGCTCACGTAGGGGGCAGTGACATGGTCGGCAAAGATCTGCCCAAGCGTCGCAGCGATCTCCACTCGCCCAGTCATCTGACTCCCATCGAATCCGATGACCTCACCCTCAGGAGCGAACGGGGTGGCGAAAGCATCAGCGCTGCGCTTGTTCCAGCCATCCAACAGCTGGCGATAGAGTGTGCGGACCTCGATCTCATCAGAGGGTAGCGCGTCTTGTTGTCGAAATACGTGTGAACTCATGATTGATTCTCCTTCTTGAGACGACCGTGCCATCGCTCTTCGGCCGGAACCTTCTCATTGCGTATGAGTTGCCCTGTCAAGTGTACCCACCAATGCTCAAAAAAACTGCTTCGATCTTGCTCTCTTGAGATGCGATTGCCCTGAACCTTTTTACGACGCTGCCGCCGTGCGGCTCCTCCAGCGTAGCACAGCGGTCAAGGCCAAGACAAGCACGCCCCGCCTCTCACCCCTTCCTCCCCTCGCGCGGCCTTGACTCGCCGCGCTGTGGTGCTCAGTAGCCCGCACCGGAGTGGACGCGGTCGCAGCGCGGGATGAAGGCATTGTTAAAGAAAGAGCGGTTCACGCCCAGGAGAGAGCGCTCGTCACGCATAAACGCCCCCAGAACCCGTTCATTCTATTTGACTACGTTCTCTATTTTTATACTTATCAACAAGCAAGAGGAGACTCATTCTGACAATGGTATCTATCGCAACTTCTCAACGACGGGTAAGCAAAGGCATCCTCATCACAACCATGATAGTACTCTTTACGCTGGTGCTCAGTGCTTGTAATGGGAGTTCACTGGCACAGCAACAAGCGACCCTGCAGAAAGCGCATCTTGACGCATTGCTTGCTCATGCACGCACTATTGGTGTTCCTGGCGATATGCTGCAAACGATCATTGGGCAGGAGCAACAAATCAGCCGCACGACTGCACCTTTCACCGCCTTTAACGAGCAACCCCTGATCAATTACTATGATGGTATGGCACAACGCTATCAGATACTTGCGATTCAGGTAGCCGGCCTGCAGATGGAGGTGACACAGCAATACGAGTACCAAGCGTACCTGGATATGCGGCAATTCGAGAGCACTCTGGCAGAGCGGCAAGCAGAGAACCTGATCGAAGCCAAAGCCTTCGCGGACCAGCTTGCTCAGGATCAGTCGTTGTTAGCCAATGCCCAATACCCCAAAGACTACCTCTACGTCAGCTACGATGCCAGGCGCGCCACACAGGCCCTGCATTTGATGGGGACTGCGTATAGCGATATGCAGTCATTGCAACAAATTGCTCAACAATTACAAGTATCACATGTGGATGCGACTGCCATGGCTCAAGAGCAACAAAACGACCTTGCACTCTTCCGCACTGCCAGCAAACCTGAGGATTTCATCTTCCTGATCGATGTCGTGAACACACAACTGCAGGAAGCGACGGTACTCGCGACTCAGGCCATGCCCTATTTTGGGGCGTACGAGGGTGCAATAAAGCTCCAGGAGTTCAGTGCAGTGCTTGAGGAGGGCAGAAAATATCGACTGGACGAGACAACGTTCCAACAGCGTTTCCATGCCGATCAGACAAACCTCGCAGCGGCCCAAGGTACTGAATATAGCAGCATATTAGCGCAGATCGACAATGATATCGCGGCTATGCAAATTCCTTTGGCCCGCGCTAAAGCCAATTTCTATCTGCAACAGTTCGAGCACGAGGTAGCTGCGTGGGGAAGTCGTTACCAGTTTTGGGATTCATACAATAACCATGTGTATCGCCTGGACTATGAGTACGATAAGCAAGGAGTTGGTTCAGATGTGGAGGTTGCTGTGCAAGCTGCTCAGACGGTGGACGATTACCAGGGCGCTATTGCTTTCATCAACACCAATTTTCGCCACTTGAAAGCGATGGAGCAAGACTATAGCGATAGAACGTCGTGGAACCAACCACATGCCGCCGATCTTGCTCTGATGCAGGATGACGGGGTTACTGGGGGTTCAGTAATCGTCGTCTCGCTCGTTGAGCAAGCCTTACGCTTCTATCAGGATGGGAAGCTCGCTGCTGCCTTCCAGATCACCTCCGGCCAGTATGATCGCCCTTCGCCTCCTGGGCTCTGGAGCATCTTTCTGCGCCAACACCCGACGGAGTTCAAGTCCAGCGACCCAATGGGATCGGCATTCTGGTATCCTCCAACCAGGATTGAGTATGCGATGGAATACCACGGTGGTGGTTATTTCTTTCATGATAGCTGGTGGCGCGTCAACTACGGCGCGGGGACCAATTTCCCACACTATGATACTGGCGGCGATGAGACGTTTGCCGGGAATGGCAGCCATGGATGCATTAACATGGTACCAGGAGATGCCGCCTGGCTCTATAATCATACGAGTAATGGGATGACGGTAATTCTCTACTGAGTGGGGTTGATACTGGCAAACACATCCTGTTCCCATTCCTTGCACATCGAGGAGCTTTGCCGGTTTCTCGCCTGGTTGAACCTCCTGCATGCGCAAGTTTCTCCAGTCGCCCGACTAGTTGGCTTGGGTCGTTGGAGGAAGGGGAGTTCGCCATTTTCCGCAAAGGGGGGTTTTCCTAGGGTGGCAAACTTGCCGTGAAGGGTGTATAGTGGGAGTGCGGTTGGTTGTATTGAGCCTACCAGTGAAGGGAGTCCCTTCACTGGTACCTCTCTTTCACCAGGGGGAGAATTGCATTTTGTACGGATCGCCCTTGTCCGGGTTGCAGACGATTTTAGGGGGTTCATTCTTGTGACTGTGGACAAAAGTGACCTTCATCGTACCCCCACAACCGAGGTTGGGAGAGTAGGGGTGGCAGACGATATGAGGGGCTTCTCTCTTGTGACTGTGGACAAAAGTCCACGTACCGATTTCACCCGTAGAGCACGATGCGTCTACAAGAGCGCCTGTGCTGGCGGTATGGATATGAAGCGTTTGTGTGACATACGCCGATGCCGTCCCTGTCAACGTGGACAGACCTAGCAAGAGTAGGAGACAGGAGAAAAGGCTCCCCAATCCTACCCGTATTCTTCGAAATCTGACTAAATACATGTGTTCCTCTACTTTCTGCAGAAAAAAGTGTTGATTAGTAAGGATAAAGTGATCTATCCGGTAAGACTATACTTGCGCCACTTTAAATAAAGATGAAGAACATGTTAAAAATCGAATAACTATTCAGGGCTCCTCACAGTGGTCGGACCAGGAAGCCCCTGTGATTCATCCAGGGGAGGAATGGCCGTTCCTTAATGGGAGTGGGGAGTGGGGAACTTGACAGGCATATGGAACCATGATATACTTCGTGTATGAAGAGAACCACGATTTTCCTGGCAGAAGAGGACATGGCAGCGATTCGCCGCATTCAGCAACGCTACGGGGTCTCGACCGACAGCGACGCCATCCGCTTAGCTGTGCGTGTGCTAGCAGACGCTCAAGCTGTCTCTGTGACCCCTCTACCACCATCAAGAGAGAAGCGCAAACCACGATGAGCAAGCGAAAAACGTCTCCCACCTTCCTGCTGGAAGTGCCGCTTGCTGTGAGCAGTCAGCAGGCCAAGCATCTGCGAGCGCATTTCGAGGTGGCTCGTTGTCTCTACAATGCGCTGCTTGGGGAAGCGATGAAGCGTCTCAAGCGCATGCGTGCTGATCCGCGGTGGCAAGAGGCACGCACGCTCCCCAAGACACACAAGCAGCAACGGCAAGCCGTCTTCGCGAGGCTTCGGCGGGAGTACGGGTTCTCAGAATACGCCTTGCATGCCTATGCAACGGGTGCCAGGACCGCTTGGATTGCCGAGCACATTGATAGTAATACCGCGCAAAAGCTGGCCACTCGTGCCTATCAAGCTGCCAATCGCGTGTGTTTG
>WNFT01002870.1_pt1 | contig 14808 bp, 12 predicted proteins | sample 5400191 | NCBI WGS metagenome assembly WNFT01 (sample SAMN13153359, study PRJNA577476) | soil metagenome | isolation source: 80 cm saprolite under Madrone tree | place: USA:California | collected 2016-06-14 | reverse complement strand
TATCCCGGGCCGACAGGAGACTCGCTATGGGGATGGATGTTGGAGGAGAAAGCGGAGGAGCGCTCTCGTCGCCCAATGTGGTGCCGTTGATCGATATTCTGCTTGTCCTGATTATTATTTTCATGGTTATTTCGCCCGTTGTTCCGAAGGGCTTGGATACGCTTGTCCCTCAGCCCTCGCCGAACCAGCAGCAGAACGTCGAGCTCGAAAACAAAACCGTCGTCGTCCAGATTGCCAACAACGGCAAGCTCAAGATCAACCAGGAAGACACCACCTGGGATCGCCTTGGTCCGCGCATGGAAGAAATCTTTAAGGAGCGCGCCGAGAAAATCGCTTTCGTCAAGGGCGAGAACGATGTAATGTTCATGGACGTCGCTCGCGCCATCGACATCATGCGCGGCGCCGGCATTGACAAGATTGGTTTGATCACCGCCAAGCTCGAGGCGGGCCAGTAAACTTTCTTAGGTTCGCGCTCGTGGATGTGAGAGTCCTCCTCGCGGGGTATTTTCCCGATTCGTTGACCGCCCTGTGGTCGGCGAAGAAACGAGGTGGATTATGGCAATGTCAGCCGGCGGTAAGCGCGGTATCGTCTCGGACATGAACGTCGTTCCGCTGATCGATATCCTGCTGGTACTCCTGGTGATCTTTATGATCATCCCGGTGTACTCCAAGGGTTTGGATGCGCTGATTCCTCAGCAATCAACGCCGCCACCGGAAAAAACGCTTCGCGGCGAAGACGTGGTTGTGATTCAGGTTCTGGCGGACGGGACGCTGCGCATCAATCAGGAGCCGGTCTCTCTTGACAAGCTCGGCCCCCGGATTGAAGAAATTTTCAAGTCCCGCGCGACACGCGTGGCTTTCATCCGCGGCGACAAGCCGGTCGAGTTTGCAGCAGTGGCCAAAGTGATTGATGTTATGCACGTCTCGGGAATTGCGTCAGTGGGCCTGCTGACGCCGGAACTGGAAAAGGCTTTCTGACGGTTTTAGAGTGCCCCTCGCAGGGCAGCGGTGAAATATCCGGGCGCTGGCCCCGGCCATCTTGGGGTCACGCACAGCAGGGATGGATGCTTCGATGACTTATGCATCATCAGTGATTAGGTGCACTTGGATTCGCCGCGTTTCGGCTTTCGCGGCGCTCGTGATTCTGGCTGTCTGGGGGTCCGGCTGCAACAAATTGAAGGCTCGCGACCTCCTCAATAAAGGTGTCGCTGCTTTCAAGAACGCCCAGTACGATGCGGCTATCGAGGATTTCAAGCAAGCCAAGGACCTCGATCCCGGTTTGATTAACGCCCGCCTCTATTTGGCCACCGCTTATGCCAGCCAGTACATTCCTGGCGCGCCCTCGGAGCAGAACATGCGCCTCGGCAACGCGGCCGTTGAGGAGTTCAAGGAAGTCCTGCAGATGGACCCCAACAATCTCAGCGCCATCGATGGCATCGGCTCCATCCTTTTCCAGATGGCCGGCACTCCCTTCGACCCCAAAAAGTTTGAAGAGTCCAAAGCCTACCACCAGAAGCATATCGAGCTGCGGCCGAATGACCCCGAACCTTATTACTGGATCGGCGTCATCGATTGGACCCTTGCTTACCGCGCCAATGGCGAGTTGCGTGCCGCCTACAACAAGGATCACGTTAACAAGCAAATCAGGGATGACGATCCGCTTCCCCCCGCGCTTCGCGCCGAATACGCCGCAAAGTATGGCCCCCTCGTGGACGAAGGCATCACCAACTTGCAGAAATCCATCCAGGTCAAGCCCGATTATGACGACGCCATGGCCTACTTGAACCTCCTTTATCGCCGCAAGGCGGATATGGTGGAAAGCGCCGAGGAGCGCGCCAGCCTGAAGAAGCAGGCCGACGACCTCGTCGACAAGGTCAAGGAAATCAAGCAGAAGCGCGCCGAGCAGCCCCAGCAAACCAGCTGAGCCTGCCTCGCAATGCACCTGTAATTAATCGATTTAGCAAGAGGGCGTTCCGCGAGGGCGCCCTTTCCTTTTTCCTGCTGTTTCTTCCTGGTATCCAAGCGCTCGAAACTTTTCCCGTGACCTTTCCGCCTCTCGCTCGTCTCTACTCTTTGATCCCTCCTAGGAGGCTCTCGTGACCGACGTTCCGCGCACCAACGAACCAGCCCGCGTCCGCGCTTGGCTGGACACCCTCTCTTGCGACTTCAAGTACGCCCTCCGCACCCTCCGCCGCGCCCTCGGCTTCTCGACCTTCGCCATTCTTATCGTCGGCCTCGGGATCGGCGCTTGCTGCACCATCTTCAGCGTCGTCAACACCCTTCTCATTCGCCCGCTTCCTTTCCGGGACCCCGCCAGCCTCGTCTGGATTGCTAATCATGAGCTTGATGGCAAGAGCGGTCTTTCCATCGCGACCGTCCAGGTCAACCACTTCCTGGACTTCCGCGCCCACAATCAATCGTTCTCCGACGTCGCCGCCTATTTCGCTTTCTATGGCGTCGGCGACAGCAAGCTCATCGGCCGCGGCGAACCCGAACGCCTCACCGGCGTCCCCGTCTCCGAGAATTTTTTCCCGCTTCTCGGCGTCCAGCCCCAGCTCGGCAGGCTCTTCAACGCTGACGAATGCAAATGGAACGGTCCCAAGGCCGTCCTCCTCAGCAACGGCCTATGGAAGCGTCGCTTTGCCTCCGATCCCGCCGTTGTCGGCCGCCCGCTCACTCTTGACGACGCTCCCGTCACCATCGTCGGTGTTCTCCCCGCCTCGTTTGACTTCGGCCCTGTTTTCGCTCCCGGCAGCCGTATCGATCTTTACTTTCCTTTCCCTCTCAGCGAAGAAACCAATCGTTGGGGCAACTCACTCGCGATCGTCGGCCGCCTTCGTCCCGGCGCCACAGTCCAATCCGCCCAGGCCGAAGCGGCCGTCCTCGGCCAGCAGATCGAACGCCAGCACCCTGAACGCAACGAATTCGAACCAAAGCTGACGCGCCTTTCCGCACACGTCAGTGGGCGTCTTCATCCCGTGCTCGTCGTCCTTGCCTGCGCCGTCGGCGTGGTCATGCTCATCGTTTGCGCCAATCTCTCTAACCTGCTTCTCGCCCGTTCCGCTACACGCCAAAAGGAAATCGCCATCCGCGCCGCTCTCGGTGCCGGCAAAGGCCGCCTGATTCGTCAGATGCTGACGGAGAGTCTCGTGCTTTCTCTTCTCGGCGGCGCTCTCGGATTGCTCCTCGCTTACAGCGGCACTCGGGTCCTCGCCCGCCTTGACGCCGTCAGCATTCCGCTTCTTGCCAATGTTCACGTGGACGCCGCGGCCCTCGGCTTCACCTTGCTCATCGCCGTTCTCACTGGAATTGTGTTCGGCCTTTTTCCGGCGTTCCAGGTTCCCGGCCTCGCTCTCCACGACGTTCTGAAGGATTCCACGCGCGGCTCCAGCCAGGGGCGCGGCCACGCCTGGATTCGCAGCAGCTTGGTTGTTTCGGAGATTGCTCTTGCCTGCGTACTCCTCGTCGGAGCGGGGCTGCTCATTCGCAGTTTCCTGCGCGTTCTCGATTTGGATCTCGGCTTCCGCCCCGAACGCGCCGCTGCTTTGCGCATCGATCCCAATTCCTCGTATTCCACGCAGGCCCAAAAGAACGCCTATTATAACGAAGCACTCCGTCGCGTCCTCGAAGTTCCCGGCATCGAAGCTGCCGGTTTGTCGGACGCGCTTCCGCTGGGCCGCAATCGCAGTTGGGGTATCGCCGCCAAGGGCCAGGTCTACACGCGCGGAAACTATCCGGAAGGTTTTGTACGCATCGTCAGCGGCGGCTATTTCCAGGCCATGGGCATCCCGCTCCGCGCCGGCCGCGACTTCAACGAACGCGACTCGGCCGATGCCGCCAAGGTCATCATCATCAATGAAACTCTCGCTCGCGCGTTATGGCCCGGCCAGAATCCCATCGGCCAGATCATCCAGGCGGATCGGCCGGAGCGCAGCGTCGTTGGCGTCGTCGGTGACGTTCGCCATCTCGCCCTCGAACAAAAATCCGGCTCGGAATTTTATCTCCCCATCTTGCAGACCGAAGATTACGCTTCCGTGGACCTCGTCGTCCGCACCTCCCTCACGACTCCCCAGCTGGCTCCCCGCATTCGCGAAGCCCTTAAGCCGCTCGAACCCAATCTCCCCGCCACGGGCTTCCGCACCCTGCAGCAGCTCGTAGACAAAGCCGCTTCTCCTCGTCGTTTCGTTGTCCTCTTGCTCGGCGGCTTCGCTTTTTTTGCCCTGATTCTCGCTTCGCTCGGCATCTACGCCGTCATCTCTTATTCCGTCCATCAGCGCACCCGGGAAATCGGCATCCGCATGGCCCTCGGCGCATCCGCCCAGGCCCTTCAAGTCGGCATCCTTTTCCAGACGCTCACGCTTGCGGCTATCGGCATGTTACTCGGAATCGCCTCGTCCTGGGCCCTCGCCCGCACTCTCAGCGGCCTCCTTTTCGGCGTCACTTCCACGGACCCCGCCACCTTCGCCGCCATACTCGTTCTCCTCACCGCGGTCGCCACCCTGGCAGGCTATCTGCCCGCTCGCCGCGCCTCGCGCATTGACCCCATGTCCGCCCTCCGTATCAGCTGACGGCTTTCCTTCGCAGCAAGCCGATGTCGCGCAGTCACTCGCTATTATCTACAGGTCGGACCTTAGGCTGGATGGTGTAGGGTCGCGCTTCAGCGCGACCTTCCTCGCCTCACCACCCGTTGAGTTGGAAGATCACATCGATCGTCGTATCCACTTCGACCGGGTCGCCATTGAGAAGCGTTGGTTGATAGACCCACTGTCTCACGGCATGGAGTGCCGCGTCTTGCAACAGTGGATGGCCGGAGATGATCTCCGGGTCTTTGACCCTTCCGTCTTTGCCGATAATGACATGCAGCCGCACCGTTCCCGAAACGTGAGCCATCCGCGCTTCTTCTGGATAGACCGGCGCAACTCTCTTGATAATTCTTGCTGCCTGTACGTTCGCGCCCACTCTGAGGCGTCCAGGCATCGGGTGCGGTCCAGACGATGGGGGCGTTAACCCCAAGGACTGGCAGTCCAGACGCCGGTAACCTCCACCGACCAGCGCGAAATATCCAGCCACGCGGCCGCTCCGCAGCCCGGAACTGTCCGTCTTCCCCACGCTTACTCGATACAAAACCATGTCGCCCTTCTGCATATTTGCAAGCGTTTGTCCGCACCAGCTCGCGTTCCCTTGCGGCAGCGTCTTCACATCTTCAATCACCAATTCGCCTTCTTGCTGCGTCAGCCACTCGAAGAGCTTTGGGTACCACTTTTCCGTTTGGTCAAGATTCGCTCCGTATGCCGTTCCGAACCTCGCCCCCTGCTCTTCCCCAAACATGGCTTTGAACCATAATTCATAATCGGGGATCACCAGGCCACGCGCTATCTCTTTGAGCTTGGCATGGTCTCCCGTGCGCGCCGCGCTCAATGCCGTCGTCATCAGCGTCCGCAATTCTGCCGTTGCAGCGTCGTTCGCGCCCTCACTAGTCTGTGCCTTTGCAAGAGCAGGTAGCAGGCAAATGGCTCCCACCACCAGGCATCCCGCCAATCTCTCGATCCTCCTCATTTGTTCCCTCGCAAACCTCAACTTTCGGAATCATTCTTGGGATCCCATTCCGGAATGTTCTCTTTCAGCAGTGCCCTGGCCGTCTCCGCATCTTCCTCTCGAACCATCAATTTGATCCCGCCCACTAAGTTTGAATAGAACCAATCCAGCCTCACCAGATTCTCATCGCCCAAAAACGACTCGATCCCCGCCGAATCCAGCATGCTTTTCGCGAGCAGTGCTTCCGGCACACCGCCATATCGCGCAATCATGACGGGGCTGGGTACTTCAGGCTTGACGGAAGTCTCTGCGGCTCCGGCGCTTAACGGCGGCGCTTCCATCCCTCGGCTCAACATCTCCGAGCGCAACGCTTCTCGCGCCACCGGAGTCAGCGAGTGCACATCTCCTGCAATCTCTTCCAATTCACTCTTCTCCATGCCCGCATATAACTCCGCCAGCCGTTTCCGCTCCCGTTGCACGTCGATTTGTCCCATAACGTCTGCATAATACTCCACGGCTCAGCACCTTCTACTTCTTTGGCGAAAGCCACTCTTCAAGAATTCTACGCTCCCGCCCCCAGATTCCCATCTCGTAAAACCCGCTCATCAAGCTTCCAACGCCAGCCTTTTCAGTTCCTTCCGACTCCATTCGAATTGTATCTAAGTAATTATTTGACATATGTTGTCTTTTGTGCTACTCTCCCGGGTGTTTGGCGCTCGCCAATCCCGATCTTTCTCGCTGAGTCTTTACGTCACGCATCTGCCTTTCTTTTCATGCACTTACGAATTGCAAATTTCGTATCCCCTTTGTTTTGATATTCATACGAATTGCCCCGGGGTTGTACCCAGGGTTGTACCCCGGGGACATTCAAATATTTCAACTTTTTACCTCACCAACAATCAGACCATCCTCTCCACGAAGGCTCCTTTCCGGCGTAAACTAAACCATGCCGTCTCCTGACAAAATCCCGTTGAGCTTTAACCGCGACCGTCCCGTTCGCCAGCTCGACGCGCGCCTCGAAGAGCTCCTCGAAAAGCTCCGCCAGAATCGCCCCTCCGAAGATCCTTGGATGGTCCGGCGCGCCTACGAGATTGCCACCGAGCGCCACCGCGATCAGTTCCGCAGCTCCGGCGAACCCTATCTTTCCCACTTGCTCGAAGTCGCCCACATTCTCGCGGACATGCGTCTCGATGCCACCACGCTCACTGCCGCGATTCTCCATGACGCCATCGAGGACACGGAGTATCCCGTCTCACGCATCGAAGAGCGCTTTGGCGCCGACGTCGCCCATCTCGTCGAGGGCGTAACGAAAATCGGCCGCCTTAAGATGATGGCTCCCGAAGAGCGCCAGGCTGAGAACGTCCGCAAGATGCTCCTAGCCATGGTGCACGACGTCCGCGTCGTTCTCGTCAAGCTGGCCGACCGGCTCCACAACATGCGCACGCTTGAATATCTTGACGCCGAAAAGCAGCAACGCATTGCGCGCGAAACGCTAGACATCTATGCGCCCATCGCGCTCCGCCTCGGCATGAGCGTGGTGCGTGGCGAGCTCGAGGACCTGGCGTTCCGCTATCTCGAGCCGGAAGCCTTCTTCGCTTTGCAAAAAGAAATCAGCGATAAGGCGCCTACCCACAAAAAATTTCTCGAGGAAGTCCAGGCCACCATTCAGACCAGGCTCGTCGAAGCCGGGATTCCGGCCGAGCTCGAATCGCGCGTAAAAGGTTTGTACTCCGTGCATCGCAAAATCATTCGCCAGGGAATCGGTCTCGGCCAGGTCTACGATCTCCTGGCCGTGCGCGTCATCACCGATTCCGAGCGCAGCTGTTACGCGGCTCTCGGCGTCGTCCATCACATCTGGCGTCCAGTCCCCGGACGATTCAAAGACTACATCGCCATCGCCCGGCCAAATCTTTACCAGTCGCTGCACACCACCGTGCTCCACAGCGGTCAGCCCTTCGAAGTGCAAATCCGCACGCAGGACATGCATCGCATCGCGGAGGAAGGCGTTGCCGCGCACTGGAAATACAAATCCGCAAAGCCGTCGGCGGAGGATGACGACCAGCGCATCACCTGGATGCGTCAGCTCATCGAATGGTCGCAGGAGCTTCAGGAACCAGGAGAATTTCTCACCACCCTGAAAGTCGATCTCGCCCCGGTTGAAGTTTACGCTTTCACTCCGAAAGGCCGCGTTATGGAACTTCCGCGCGGCGCCACTCCGGTCGATTTTGCTTACATGGTTCACACCGAAGTCGGCCACCAGTGCGTGGGCGCAAAGGTGAATGGACAGATGGTTTCGCTGCGCCACGAAATTACCAGTGGCGACGTGGTCGAAATTCTCACGCAAAAGGGCCACCATCCCAGCCGCGATTGGCTCAGCTTCGTTAAATCATCTTCCGCAAAAAGCAAAATTCGCCACTGGATCAATGAGCAGGAACGCGAAGAAGCCACGGAAATGGGCAAGCGCCTGCTCGAAAATGAAGCGCGCCACTTCGGCCGCAGCCTCAAGAAAATACCGGAAGCGGATATCCACAAACTGATTTCTGATTATGGCCTTGCCAAAACGGAGGATCTCTACGCGGCCGTTGGCTTCGGAAAATATTCCGCGCGCCACGTCCTCAGCCGTCTTCTCGGAGAACCGGAAAAACCCGTCGACCCCGAATCCATCGACGCCAAGCCGACGCTCGTCAAAACCGTCAAGCGCATACTGGGATTCGGAGAAGCGCCGCTGGTCGTCAAGGGTCACGACGACTTACTCGTTTACCGCGCCAAGTGCTGCAATCCCATTCCTGGCGATGAAATCGTCGGCTACATCACCCGTGGCCGCGGCGTTGCCGTGCATACGCGAACGTGTCCCAACGTCCAAAATCTGATGTACCAGACCGAGCGCTGCATCGCCGTCGAATGGGGCGGAGGCTCCGAAGCCACTTTTCCCGTACAGCTCTCCATCCGCGCGCGCGACCGTGCCGGCCTTCTTGCCGACATTACGGCCGTCATCAGCGGAGCCGGCTCCAACATTCACAACCTCGAAAGCCGCCCCGATCGCACCAACGCGCGCATTGACGCCAACCTCGAAATCGCCGATAAGCGCCAGCTCGAAACCATCCTCGTCAACATTCGAAAAATTTCCGGCGTTTTCGGCGTCGAACGCGTCTACCAGCCCGGCCATTGACCCGCCCTCTGCTCGCAATTCGCGCCGCGGCAAATTCGCCAGCACGCAAAGTTTTAGGACGGCCCAAAATTTCGTGACGTCTTAAATTCGCGACAGCCGAAAAGCCAAAAATTCATTTCTTCATTTGCCGTTCGGGCGGTTTTGTGACCTGTCCTTTCGCACGGGTACCTCCGACAGCACACTTTCCGGCTCTCCATCGTTGCTCCCGATACAATGGAATCATGCGGTTTAAGTTCATGCTTCTCGGGTTGGTAGTCCTCCTCCGGACGAGCGGATGCGATAAGCATCCGCTCACGGATTATCGTCCGCTCGATCAGGCGGGAATGTGGTCCAGCAACGTTGAAGATCTCAAAAAATTGAACACTTCCGATAACGAAGTCGCGCAGCTCGTAAAACTGAAACAAGCTGGAGTCACCGACGATACTTGCGTAACGCTAGTTACCGACGCGCACCAACATGAACATCCCTTTGGGAGCGCCGATTCCGCAGTGAGCCTCGCGCGCGCCGGGTACGCCGAGCCCGTGATTCTGGAAATTGCAAAAGTCGATCAGCTGGATATTATCAGCACGGACGCCGTCATGTTGCGGCTGGTGGGGCTTTCCGATCCCGCCGTCGATCTGATTTTGCACCGGAGACTGAAGGGCCAGCGCACCATGAGCAGCGCGGAAATCGGCCGGCTAAAAAATACCGGGCTCACGGAAAAACAAATTCTCGAGCGCATCAATCAAGGTGAAACCGACGCGCAAGCGGACAGGGAAGCAGCGTCGCGCGAAGCCAAGCGCAATCATTCCGGAACCGATTTCAAGCGCGTGCGTGGGCGCCGGTAGCGCCGCTTTCCCGATTCGAATCTTCCGCATTTCTCTGAAATCAACGAGCCGTGCATGTTTAGAAGTTTTCGCGCGAGGCGGCGGGACGCAGGGTTTCACGCACCTCCGCACCGCAAAAAAAAAATCATGTGCGGGCGGGCTGCGAACTTCGCTCGCCACTTTTGCTTCTGACTTTTCCCCGATACAATCAAATTGTTTTGCGCCTTCGAATTCAGTCGCGTCTTGCGAATGCAGCCCTCTCTGCAATGGTGGCCCTCGGGACGGCGGGGTGCGTCGCGCCGCTTGGTCCCGGTTACACCATCGAGAAGCAGCAAGTACGTGTACAGTTTGTTCCGACTCCGGAGCCGAGCATTCGCATCGACGCGGAATACGCGCTGAAGAATACCGGCAACCAGCCGCTCAGCGAACTGGAATTGCGCTTGCCCGGACGGCGGCGTTTCCATTTTGAGGAACCTCACGCTACCTGGGATGCAACGGCGCTCACAACGGGCATCTCGACGGAGCGTCCGCGAAATGAACTGATTTCACTTCCGGAACAGTGGAAGGTTTCTGCGCGGCACACTTTGCGTCTTTCCGTGGAGTATTTGCCGGCAGGAGCGGGCGAAACGGCATTGAGTTTTACGCCCGATGCATTTTTTCTGCCGGCCGAGGGATGGAGTCCGGAATTGCTGCCGTCGCGAGGCCTCTTTGCGACTGGCGGAGTGCCGCCGAAGAAATGGGAAATGAATATAACCGTGCCGGAGGGATTTCTGTTGCACACGAGCGGCCGGCAAACGAAAACTTCGCGTAAGAACGGAGAAATGAATATCCGCGCTGCGCAGAGTGTGAACGACCATTATCCCTTCGTGATCGCAGGACGCTACACGTCCTCGGAAATCGGCGGCAAGGAAAAGATTGTTTTGTGGACGCGCAAACCGCAGGAGGCCGCGGGGTTGCGCGGGACAAGCGATGCGCTAGTTCGAACGATGGAAGCGTACGATTCCATGTTCGGAGCGCGCAGCAAGGATTCCTCCACAACATGGATTGTGGAATGTCCCGTGACTCCTGGATGTTTCACGAATCTTAATGCAACGATGGCCAAGCTGTTGGGCGAAGGGAAGGAGAGCGCCTCTGCCGAATTGGTCTCTCCGGACACGCTGATGGTGGATCTCAAGGGGGGCGCGCCAAAACTCGCGGTGGCAGCGACTCCATCGTTGGCTGCGAGCTGGCTGGGCTACGCGGAGAATCCAGGGTTTTTTGAGCGCGAGCCTCCGCTCTCCGCGCTCCCGGCGTTCGCGGCGTCAATTGGCCGAGAAGCCGCGGAAGGAACGGATTCGCGCATGGAAACCATTCGGCGAGCACTGCAGTTGATCCCGGACGATGTTGCAGCCCGCCGACCGGAAGAGCCAGCCGTGGTGCGAGCAAAGAGTTTTCTTTTTTTCTATGCGCTCGAGGACCGCTATGGCCGGGACGTGTTTCGAAGGGCGATCAGCCACATGCTGTATGCTCGCAGGGAGCGAGAGTTGGAACTCAGCGACTTGATTGCCGCCTTCGACCAGGAAAGGAACGAGAATGCCGCCGAGTTCGTGCGCTTGTGGATGAAGCGCCCTGGAGTGCCGGAAGAGTTTCGCGCGCGTTACCGGGAAACTGCCTCGGCGACGAAGCAATTTGAAAAGGAGACTGCACCATGAGAGACGTGATTCTGACCGACCGGGGGCCGAAGCCCATCGGTCCGTATTCGCAGGCCATCCGGGCGAATGGATTCCTGTACGTCTCGGGGCAGGTGGGGCTGGATCCGAAGACCGGGGAGATGGCGGGAGGGGAGATCCGGCAGCAAACGGAGCGGACGCTGGAAAACGTGAAAGGAATTCTGGAGGCGGCAGGTTCAAATTTGCATCATGTGGTGAAGACGACGGTTTTTCTGAAGGACATGAACGATTTTGCGGCCATGAACGAAGTGTACGCCAAGTATTTCACGTCGGTGCCGCCGGCGCGGTCGACGGTGCAGGTGGCGCGCTTGCCGAAGGACGCACTGGTGGAGATTGAAGTGATCGCAGGGTTGTAGGATGGGGGAAGAGGTCAACCCTTGAGATTAGGCGCGCGCAGAGAGTTAAAGCACTTTGGGAAAGTCACAACAATCGGTTGAACCGTCGGACTTGAATTCTGGCCGAGTTCACGGGCCACTCGGAACTTAACACGGGAGAGGCATAACTTCCGGAAGTTACCGCCTGGGGGCTCAAATCGAAAGGCCAAAGTTTCCCGCAGAACACGCGACATCTGCTATGCTACCGCGTCATGCGACGCCGTGAGTTCCTCACCCTGTCGGCGGCCAGCATCGGCGGAGTGCTCGTCTATTCGCTTGATCGTGAAGTCTTTCGGCTTTCCGCACAAACTAGCAAATCCGTTCGCGTTCCTCTTCGGTTTTTCACTCAATCGGAAGCTCTCATTGTTGCCGCCGCCGCTTCACGAATCTTTCCGAGCGATGAAGCGGGTCCTGGAGCGCGGGAAGCAGGCGCCGCTGTCTATATCGACCGGCAGTTAGCCGGACCTTGGGGACGAGACCGCTATCGCTACACCCAGGGGCCGTTTGAAGAGAATGCCCCGGCGGAGTTCGGCCATCAGGGCAAAGCGACGCCACAGCAGATCTATCGCCAAGGACTGAAAGCCTTGAAAGGTTTTGACCGCCTGAAGGCTGCGGAACAGGACGACACGCTGAAGCAGATCGAAACGACTTTGTTTTTTTCGCTCCTCCGGCAGAACACCATCGAAGGCATGTTCTGCGATCCCATGCATGGTGGGAACATCGACATGGTGGGCTGGCAGCTCATTGGTTTTCCGGGCCCCCGAATGAGCAACTATGACGATGTCGACAAGCACTATGGTGAGGCGTTCCGCCCCAAACCCGCCAGCTTACGCCAAGTGACACGGCGCAAAGTCAGTCCCAGCGAAGATCGGGAATGAAAACCCTCCCCTCTGTGGACGTGGTCATCATCGGTGGCGGGTGGACCGGCCTGCTCATGGCCAAGGAGCTTGGCTCGCGTACTGCGCTCTCCGTGGCTGTGCTGGAACGCGGAGGGCCTAGAAAGGCCGGCGACTACGGCGACGACATGGATGAACTGGATTACACCATTCGCTTCCGCATGATGCAGGATCTCTCCCAGGAAACGGTGACGCTCCGGCACGATTCGAGCCAGCGCGCTCTTCCTCTCCGCCAGCACGGTTCTTTCCTTCCCGGCTCCGGTGTCGGCGGTGCAGGGGAGCACTGGAGCGCCGTGTGCCCGCGATATCTGCCGGATGGCTTCGAATTGCTCTCCCGCAGTATTGAAAAATACGGCTCCAAACGCTTGCCCGAAGATCACGCGATTCAAGATTGGGGCGTCACATACGACGAGATGGAACCACACTACACGCGCGCCGATTTGCTCCTCGGCATCTCGGGCAAAGCCGGGAACATTCGTGGGAAACAGATCGCAGGAGGCAATATCTTTGAAGGTTGGCGCAGCGCGGAATACCCTACGCCGCCGACCAAGATCCCCTACTTTTCCTCAATGTTCGCCGAAGCCGCGAAGTCTCTCGGCTATCATCCTTATCCGGTTCCCGCGGCGACCACGAGCCGCGCGTACACAAATCCCGATGGCGTTTCGCGCTCCGGCTGCACTTATTGTGGCTATTGCGAGACCTTCGGCTGCATGATCGGCGCAAAGTCTCAGCCCACCAACACTCTTCTCCCAGTCATCGAGAAGCGCAAAAACGTTTCGATTTGCACCGGTGCTTGGGTTCGCCGCATCGTGCACGACGCGTCGGAGAGCCAAGGAAGAGCCCGCGGTGTCGCCTACATCGACGCGAGTGGTCAAGAAGTTTTTCAGCCTGCGGAGTTGATCGTTCTCGCTTCCTGGACTCTCAACAATACTCGTTTGCTTCTTCTCTCCGGCATTGGGGAAGCCTACGATCCCAGCACTGGGAAAGGATCGCTAGGACGCAACCTCACACATCAAGTCGCTTTCTCCGCTGCCACCGCCTTCTTTGAAAGGCCGCTCAACCGCTTCATGGGCTCCGGCGCATCGGGAATCATGCTTAGTGACCTGGACGGCGACCTATTTGACCACAGCGAACTTCCCTTCCTGCGCGGGGGCACTCTGGCTGCTAGGAGTGCACGCGCACTTCCCATTAGCGAGTATGGTGTGGTTCCAAAATCGGTGAAAGCTACCTGGGGCTCGGAATGGAAAAAGGCGGCACTCCACTATTATGATCGTACCGGCCGGATCGGTTTCTCAGGCGAGCATCTTGCCTATAAGGGCAACTACATGGACTTGGACCCAGTCTACAAAGACCATTTTGGTGACTCCTTGCTCCGTCTCACGCTCAACTGGCAGGAGAATGAGCGAAAAATGGCTGAATATGCGATCGCGAAAGCAATGGAACTCGCTCGTGAGATGGGCGCCAAAGAAGTTACCCCGTTTTCGGGCCTGCGAAGTTACGACGCAACGCGCTACCAATCATCCCACCTTCAGGGCGGCGCCATCATGGGAAGTTCTCCCGAACGTTCGGTGGTGAATCCCTACCTGCAGCACTGGCAGTTTTCGAATCTTTTCGTGCTCGGTGCATCCTCGTTCCCCCAGAACGCCTCTGCGAATCCCACCCCTACAATCCTAGCTCTCACCTATCGCACCGCCGATGCCATCGTCGATCGGTATCTGAAAAATCCCGCAGCCTTGGCGTGAACATCGGCTTCCCAGAAAATTGACGGTTTGTGGAGAAGACGATCTCCACCGCGAGCGACCAAGCCCGGGATGTGACCATTCCTGGTGCACGGGCCCTATGGAGATTGAATGGGGGGAGACAGCGGTGTGGAGTGTTGCCGAGGCTGTGCGGTAGAGCACGGCAGATAACAGCGGGGACTGGCTGCTGCGAAAGAGTATCCCGGAGAGGGCGCTGAGAAAGCTGGAAGAAGAGATTTGCTCTGCGGCAAGACGGAGGGGTAGGGAGCACGCCAAGTATTTCACGTCGGTGCCGCCGGCGCGGTCGACGGTGCAGGTGGCGCGATTGCCGAAAGATGCTCTTGTAGAGATCGAAGTGATTGCGGGGCTGTAGGTGTAAGCGCGTCGTGAACAAAGAACACAGCAAAGAATTGCTCACCCTTCGAAAAACCAAACCCGAAGGGCTAGCTACTTTTCGTCGCAAATATAGAGCATCGAAGTGCCTGTTTATGAACTTTCGTTCGTCTGTACAACGTTGAAATGTAGCTTTTCCTGTTGCTGCTGCGTCTGAAGAAATAAGGAGGCAGCGTGATCCAACTTC
>WNFT01007143.1_pt1 | contig 14809 bp, 12 predicted proteins | sample 5400191 | NCBI WGS metagenome assembly WNFT01 (sample SAMN13153359, study PRJNA577476) | soil metagenome | isolation source: 80 cm saprolite under Madrone tree | place: USA:California | collected 2016-06-14 | reverse complement strand
CAGTCCTTCAAACGGACCATGCTCAGGGCAGCGCTTCCGCATATAGACTTTATTGTCACGTAAGAGAATATGCGCGTCGATGACCCGGCGACACCGCGGACAAATGCTGCGTGTTAATTCGAAAAAGACATAATCGACATCTTTTTTCTGGCGTGGTAGAGGCACATGAGATGTCACTGACGCAGATGCAGTTGTATCGGATGAAGAAATGACATGTGCAGATAAATCTATCTGATTGTCCATGAGATCTCCTTGTTCGCAACATCAAAGATCTATTTCAAATAGCGCTTGACAAAAAGTCAGTAACTACTCAGGTCTCTTCTCTCCGAGACTCCTCGCTGCACGTGCTCGATGAATCGGCACTCTACAGCAGTTCGCAGGGGTTTGGTGGTGCGTGCGGGCATTGCCGCGGGCGGCAATGCCCGCACGCACCACCAAATTGAGCGAGTCGCCGCAGGCGACGAGCAGTTCTGAGTAGTTACAAAAGTTAGCATAATAATGTTTCCGCTGTGCGCCAGCAGCTTCGCTCATATATCGTTTATCTACCAGCGCCAGCAGGTAAATCATATCACTTTTTGCCTGTCAGTGCGAAACTGACCAAAAGATACGTCGTACCATATAACGACGGTTAAGATTTGTATAAAATGGCTTCATAGGAAATGCCCTCTACCAACTTACTCTATCCTTTCGGCACTCTACGGTGGTTCGCAAGAGGGTTTGTTGCTGCGGGCGGCCTACTCTTCCTCGAAATACTTTTCAAGCGCTCCACGGACCTTCGATCTTGCTCGATGGAGGAGCACCCGCTGGTTGACCTCGGAGATGCCAAGGAAGTGACAGGTTTCCTCCGACGTCCATCCCTCGATGTCACGCAAGACGATGATCTCGCGCTGACTGGGCGGCAAGGCTGCGATTGCCTGCTCAAGGCACGCGCGCGTTTCCTGTGAAAGCAGACGCTCCTCAGGCAAGTTGTTCCAGTTGGAAGGGAACGATACCCAGTGGCCCGACCAATGATGATCCGATGGCAAGAAGCGGTCGGTCTCAACCGCAGGCTCAGAGAGATCAGCGTCAACCTCCGGGAGCGAGGAGAAAGGAATAGTGCGGCCTTCGCGCTGAGCGCGCGTTTTGGCGCGGTTGGTGAGGATACGGAACATCCAGGTCTTGAGGGAGGACCGCCCTTCGAAGCGGTTGAGTCCCTCCAGAACCCCCATCCATGTCTCCTGGACCACCTCCTCGGCCACTGCCTGCGCCGTCACGTAGATAGTTGCCAGGCGCAACATGGCAGCATGATAGCGCTCAATGAGCATGACAAAGGCCGCCTCATTGCCACTGCGTAGCAAGGCGACGAGATGTAGGTCGTCGACAGATGCCACTATGCCTGCCTGGTTCGAACCCACGGCTATGTGCTGGATTGTCGCCGTGTCAAAGTCATGTTCCGGCAGGTGTAATCCTTTGCTCATCCTGGCTCATCCTTTCTATACTGAGGGTTGAGTGAGAGATGCTCATTGCGTTCGGCATTCCTCATTTCTTAACGGGTCGAGTCAGTTTCAAAGCGAGTGACCGAGATCAACGTCAAGTTTAAGGTATGCACTTTGATAAGCAGACTGTGCAGGGCAGCCTGATCGACTACGGGGCCGGAAAGAACGGTTTCACCGTTTGCCTCGTTGGTCACCGTCATGCCGTCGAACCACACCGACCAGCGCTGATCGAGGTGCCCTTTGACGCAAATTTCGTAGAGCGCCATCACTCCTCCTTCCCGGTATCATATCAAATCCTGTTCACCCTGTATCTTTGCATAGCTGTGAGTCGCCTTCTCAAGCCTATTGCACGAGCCATACACATGGTAATCAGCAGGATTTGATATCACGTCTTGACGGTGTCTGTGAAGAGTGTAGCTAATGAGGGGATGAGAAGGGAGTATCCAAAAGGAGTAATTGCAGGGTTATTTTTGTAACTGTTCAGGACTCCTGTCGCCTGCGGCGACTCGCCCATTTGGTGATGAGTGCAGGCTGTGCCGCCACTGGCGGCACAGCCTGCACTCATCACCAAACCCCTACGCACTGGCCATCGCTGCGCTCGGCTTTTCCGGGCAATTCGCCAACAGTATCGCTGCTACAGCAACTCAAGGGTCCTGGCTTTGGCAATGGCCTGGGTGCGGCTCTGCACGCCAAGTTTACCACAGATGTTCAAGACGTGTTTCTTGACTGTGTTCACACTCAGTACCAGGTGATGGGCGATCTCGCGGTTGGACGCGCCATCCATCAGCAGCCGCAACACCTCGCGCTCACGTGAACTGAGCGATTCCATGAGTGGACTGCGGTGCGGAGCGAGAAGGTGTCTATCTTCTCTTACCTGTTCACCACAGGCTGCTAACAAGGTGCAGACATAGCTCGGCGTGATGTCCTGCGCGTGGGCCTGGCGCAGCAAGGCAACCACCGGTCTACCCTCGTCAAGGAAGAGGCGGATGTAGCCTTCCGGTTCGGCCAGTGCCAGAGCGCGACCCAGCGTAGTCAAAGCTGCTGTATAGTCGCCCTGTGCTTGCAGCGCCAGCGCACGGAGGAGGAGGACTTCAAGTACACTGCGCGTACGCATTTTTGCCTCGGCATCCTGAGCAATCTCCTCCAGCAAGCTCAGTCCCTCTGAGAGGTAGAGGCCTCTTGGGTACTCTCGTCCCTGGGCGATGCGCACTCGCGCCAAAGTCAGGTACTCCCGCTCGCGGGGGTACCCACGATAAATCGGGGAATCCTGCCTGGGGGGCAGGTAACGAAGGTCGTCATCGGCAGACAAGCCAGCTGTCTCTGCCCACTGGATGGCAGGTGCCAGGTTGCCCTGTGCCAGTTCCAGCTCTGCCCGCACGGCGGCTCCATGAGCCATCAGGATGGGCGCAAAGCTGTGCCGATGAGCCACCAGCGCAAACCCATCAAGTGTCTCAAGTGCGCTATTGCCTTGCCCGCGAGCCTGCTGGAGCCGAGCCAGGGCTATGTACCCGCGCATGATCATCTCGGCGTCCGCGGTCATCGTTTCCCTGACCAGATCCATCCCTTGTGCCAGATGCTGCTGGGCTCTGTTCAACTGGTTCCGCTCCCGCAGCAGATCACCGAGGAGAAAGTAGTAGTCTGCACCGTTGAGCAGGGTTAGCAAGCCCGCGTGCGTCGGGACCAGTTGCGTTGCCTGCTCAATAGTGATGGCTGCTTGGCGCAGCCTCCCCTGCAAGAGCTGGAGTCGGGCCAGGTTGGAGATACTTCTCATGGTCGTCGGAAGGTTACCCAGGGCATGGACGGATGCAACCGCTGCCTCGACCTGATGTTCCGTGGCGGGTGTCATATCACCATCCACGAGATAGGCGCTGGCTGCAGTCACAATGGTACTCGGGCGGAACATGCGCGTAAGAGACATCACGTCAGTCTCCGGCATCAGCTCGAGCGCCTGGTGTGCTAAGGGGACACATCGTTCGTAGTCGCCAAAGAGGCGAGCCAGGTTAGCGCGGAAGGCGGCTATCAGGCTCAGGAGGGTACGCCGCTGTTCGGCAGGCATCTCCTCTTGCAGGCACCGCTCAGCATCCTGCACGCGCGCTGAAGCCTTCTCTAGTTGATACGTTAACATTAGCGTGATGGCATGCATGAGGCAGAGGGACGGCTGGGTACGGACGAGTACATCGGGGAGCCTGTTCAGCCAGCCGAGTAACACCTGGAACTGACTGGGAAAGTTGGTGAACTGGGCGTACTGTTCGATCAAGCGGGCAGCGCGCTCGACATCTGGAACTGCCAGCGCATGGGCGACGGCCTCATCGAACAGCTCATGTTGCTCATACCAACGACTGGCCCGGCGGTGGAGTTCAGGAACCATTGCCGGGTGTTGTTGCTGCAAATGACTGCGCAGCACCTCGGCGAACAGGTGGTGGTAGCGGTACCACTGTCGTTGATCGTCTAGTGAGACCAGGAACAGGTTGGTCCGCTCCACGTGCCCAAGCAGCGCCCGGCTATCGTCTCGCCCGCGCACGGCATCACACAGCGGTCCACTCAGCCGGTCCAGGATGCAAGTCTGTACTAAAAAGTCCTGCACGTTTTCTAGTTGCCGGGAGAGGACCTCTTCGACCAGATAGTCGACCACGTAGCGGTGGCTGCCCGTGAAGGCGTCAATAAAGTCAGTCACATCGTCGCGACCCTGCAGGGAGAGGGCGGCCAGTTGCAGCCCGGCGATCCAACCCTCCGTGCGCGCATGCAAGGCGGCCACCTGCTCTGCGGATAGCGGTAGCCCCATCACCTCCGTCAGGAAGGCGCTCGTTTCCTCAGAGGTGAAGCGTAAGTTGGCAGCGCGCAGTTCGGTCAAAGCCCCGCGCGCGCGAAGGCGTGCTAAGGGCAGAAGCGGATCGCTTCGACTGGCGATGACGAGGTGCACGTTCGCAGGCAGATGCTCCACGAGATACGTGAGTGGATCGTGGATAGGTTGAGCCTCGATGAAGTGATAGTCATCCAGCACCAGCACAGTCTCCGTGGGGAGCTGGATCAGCGCGTTCAGTAGGGACGTGAGCATGTCCTCGATGGGCGATGGTGGCGAGGAGTACAACAGAGTCAGGGGAATCTCACCTACCCCCGGATGCAGCGTGTTGAGGGCGGCGATGACATACGTCCAGAAGCGGATGGGGGCGTTATCACCCGCGTCGAGCGAGACCCAGGCGAGGGGCCAGGCGCCGCGGCTAGCATCAGCATGCCAGGCATTGAGCAAGGTCGTCTTGCCCCAGCCAGCGGGAGCCACAATGAGGGTGAGCGCGCCCCTCATAGCAGCGTTCATCCGTTCCGAGAGTCGTGGCCGTGTTACCATGTTCAGGCGAGCGGGCGGCACGGTGATTTTCGTTGTGAGCAGGTGAAGGGATGGCATACGGGTGACGGAGGGGGGCGAAGTGGTGGCGGGTGGGCGTGGACTTGTTGCTCTCTCCGCCGACAACATGGCAGCCGCTTCATGAAGCCGCTGCAGCGTGAGTTCCTCGGACTTGCCGAGATAGGTTTTGTGGACGCGACCAGACCGGGAACGGTAGGCATACCAGTACCAGGTGCCATGCCGCTCTTCGCGCCGAGCGGTCAAGGTGCCCTGGGGGCTGGAAAAGGCAAAAGAGCCGCTAGCTGGCTCATTGAGCCAGGTATACCAGGCTTCTGAGCCAACCTGAATCGGCGTGAAGCTAGCATTGGCACTATCAAGCGGTACCAGGTGATGATCGATCACCCTGGGAATAGCACGGCGTGCCATATGACCTATGCACCTCCTCGCTCAGCAGATAGCGGCACACATCGGTGGTGCCAGATTCTATCCGTTATTGGCCGGTGAGAATGGAAGAGGCTTCGGGCGAACGGTGTAGCCGCTAATCTGCTCGAAGGCATAGGCGGCACGTAGCACCATCGCGTCTTCTCCTCGCCTGCCTACTAACATCATACCGACGGGTAAGCCCTCTGAGAGACCACAGGGCACCGTCATCACGGGATGACCCGTCACGTTGAAGGGACAGTTGTTGGGATTCATCTCTGAGGCCCGTGCGATCTTTTCTTCACGTGAGGCCACCTTCTGTGGTAGCAAGGCAGCTTTCATGGGCGTCGTTGGCATGACCAGCAGATCAACGGTCTGCAATGCATCATCGTAGGCTTTCGTCAGCGTGCGAGCCAGGTTTTGTGCCTTCGCATAGTAGCGCCCATGATACCGCTCTTGCATGTAGTGGCCCAGTAGTACCGTGAACTTGAGCGTCTCGAAGAAGGCGTCGGCCCTGGTGGTGCGGCCCTGTGCATAGGCATCCAGGAGCGAGGTATTGTAATACCCCTTCCAGTTGGTGCCCATGCTATTGCCGCGCACCATGAGCATAGTAGCCCCTTCTGTCATGATGGGCTGCCAGATATGCTTGCCGTCGCGGTGCAGAGGGACAGAGATTGTGCTGACCTGGCAGCCGACTTCGGAAAAGCGCCGCGCCGCTATCTCAACCAACTCATCCACATCGTTCTCGGAGAGTTCCGGCCACCCGAAGCCCTCGCCCACAATGCCAATGCATATCCCTTCGGTATCGTCGCGAAGGGCGCTCGTATACGCTTCAGGCTTCACCACTTTCTGGCGTGGATCAAGTCCGTCCTCGCCCGCGATCACTTCGAGCAGCAGGGCGACATCGGCGGTCGTTGCAGCCATAGGACCGGTATGATCCAGGGTCAGTTCGATAGGGAAGATACCCGTATAGGGGACAAGGCCATAGGTGGGTTTGAGGCCGTACACGCCGCACCAACTGCTCGGGATGGTAATCGAGCCGCCCTGGTCGCCTCCGATAGCCATATCGCACTCACCGGCTGCGACCAGGGCCGCACTGCCACTCGATGAGCCGCCTGCCGAGTAAGAGGGATGGTGCGGGTTCAGCACCGGGCCGGTATCGGCGGTGAAGCTACTGCCTGAGAAGCTGAGGCTCTCACACACAGCCTTGCCGACGATTTCGCCGCCCGCGTCGAGGATACGTGTCACGATAGTGGCATCGATGTCCGGCACATACCCCTCGAGCACCAAGGAACCATTCATCATCGGCACCCCTGCGACACAGATGTTATCCTTGATCGCAATACGTTTCCCAACCAGGGGACCGCTCGCTGCTCCTTTGATGGAGCACTTCTGATACCACGCGTTCAGCGGATTTTCTTCTGCCGGAGGACGATAGCCGCCAGTTCGTGCATAATGCACTGGCAAGATGGGCTCGGGAAGCTGATCGATGCGGCGGTATGACGCAAAGCTTGCGCTCATCAAACCGCGAAATGATTCGAGGTCTGTATCGCTCAGATGCAGACCATACATCTGAGCGATGTCGCGCAGTTGCTCAATGGTGGGCAGTGCTGGCATCTCAGACCCCTTTCTGTCAAGCTGAGTCATGTACATCCGTGCAGGGTAAATAATAAAGAATAACCCATAGAATTACCCACACCTGAGCAAGTAATTACCCATATCACTATGATACATGATATCGCACTTTCTCGTCGAGGTTATTTTAACAAGATACTGCTGGTGGCGAGGAGTCCTGAATAGTTACAAATGGTCGGCCCTTTTGCTCCAGGAGCGAAAGGGCCGAATTTGATTTGGTTCGTTTCGTAGCGGAACGATTTCCCTACCCGCGTAGCGTCCCGTTTAACGCCCGATCCATGTTGTAGCAGGCACTGATGAGCGAGAGATGGGTAAACGCCTGGGGGAAGTTCCCCAATGCCTCACCGGTTGCCCCGATCTCCTCGGCATACAATCCGACGTGGTTGGCGTAGGTGAACATCTTTTCAAGGATCAAACGCGCCTCTTCCAGACGACCAGCACGCGCCAATGCCTCAACCAACCAGAAGCTACAAATGCTAAAGGTGCCTTCCTGCCCGCCAAAACCATCGTCCGCCGCCAGCATCGGGTTGTAGCGATACACGTGCGAGTCACTGGTCAGTTCTTTCTGAATACGATCAATGGTGCTCAATATACGAGGATCCGTAGGGCCAGCAAATCTGGTTAGCACCATCAGCAGCGCACTGGCATCAACAGCATCACTGCCATAGTACTGGACAAAACTGCCTACTTTCTCATTCCAGCCGCGTTCCATGACTTCCTCGTAGATCTGTGTGCTGATGTTTTCCCACTCAGCACGTGGAGCAGGCAATCCGCGATGCCGTGAGATCCGACAGGCACGATCAAAGGCGACCCAGCTCATGACATGTGAGTGGAGAAAGTGCTGCTGTCCTCCACGGACCTCCCAGATGCCCTCATCGGTTTCTTGCCAGTGCTGACTCAGCCAATTGAGGAGACGGCGCAGGTTCCACCAGAGGTCATAGGAGATGTCTTTGTGGCGATTATAGATGTAGATCGAATCCATCAGTTCACCGTAGACGTCAAGCTGTTGCTGCTTGTAAGCACCATTCCCAATCCGTACCGGCCTACTCTTGCGGTAACCCTCCAGGTGATCGAGAGTGATTTCCGTCAGATCGTGTCCGCCATCAATGGTGAACATGGGCTGGAGCGACCCGTTTGGCTCTAACTCGTGGCAACGAGCGACAAGCCAGCCCATGAAGGCTTCGGCCGCCTGCGTGAAACCGAGAATGAGTAAGCTGTAGACGGTAAAGGCAGCATCACGCAACCAGGTATAGCGGTAATCCCAGTTGCGCGCACCTCCGATAGCTTCTGGTAAGCTTGTGGTTGGGGCGGCGACGATGGCTCCGGTCGGCGCATAGGTGAGGAGTTTTAAGACGAGCGCTGAACGATGCACCATCTCGCGCCAGCGCCCCTGGTAGCGGCATTGAGAGAGCCAGTTCTGCCAGTAGCGTTTCGTTTCGAGAAACGCGGCCTCGTAGTAACGGGGTGAGTGATGATGGGGCCGAATGTCCTTCTCTCGCGCGCTTTCCAGCTGGAAGTGTGCCGATTGTCCCTGGTGCAGGGTAAATGTGGCGCGCACTCCTCCCTGGCCATCCTCCTCGAGGGGAACCGAGGAGGCCAAACTCAGACAAAGGCTGTCGCTGGTAAAGACGGCTCCCTCCTCCGAAAGGTAGGTCACATGTGTGTCTCGCGCATAGTTAAAGGCGGGGCGACAGATCATCTCAAAGGACAGCGAGCCGCGTACGGCCTGGACGGAACGCATGAGATGATGCTGGTGGGTAGCGCTCCCCACCTGTTTGATGGGCATAAAATCGATGATCTCACCGACGCCATCCACAGTCAGAAAACGCGTGATGAGGATGTTAGTGTCTGGCAGATAGAGTTGTTTGCGCCCCATGCCAGGTGTGTCAGGAGGTGCGATACGGAAGAAGCCCCCTTTTTCCGCGTCGAGCAGCGCCCCAAAGACGCTGGGAGCGTCAAAACGGGGGATGCAGCACCAATCGATTGAGCCATTCTTCCCGACCAGCGCAACGGTGTGCAGGTTCCCAATCAGCCCATAATCCTCAATGGGCAAGTATGCCTTCGAGTGACGGGAAGAGTCCTTCGTTTGTTCGTGTAGCATGTATGTTTCCTTCAAAATTGCTAGTATAACTCCACAGTAGAAGGGGTATGCTGATCTTGCCTATACCGTCCTCCCTCGTGCCGATTCGTTACATAGAGATGTGTTTTTGCAGGGAGAAATGAAAGAATCCCCTAACTCCTCAAGACTCCTCACTGCACGTGCGGTGAGGAATCAGACACCTGAGTAGTTACGAATCCCTCCTTATTCGTTGATCCGCTGAATATTACGAGCGGTCGGCCCGCTACTCCCCTCAACGAGTTCAAACTTCACCGGAGTACCAGGTCGAATCGTGCGGTAGCCCTGCCCGGGAAGAGCCGTGAAGTGGAAGAAGATATCATCGCCTGATCCATCTCTCGCGATCACGCCAATGCCCGCGTTGAGATCGAACCAGCGTACCACACCTTGCACTACTGGAAGCCCGTTCGCACCTGGTGGCGGTACACCATTTGCCCATGCTTGCTGGGGGATGCGAATCTGGCGCACCTCAGGCGTGTCGTAGGCTTGGTAGCGGTAATCAGATCGGCTTTCCATGATGGCTCGCAGGTCCTGTCGCAGTTCCTCGCTGGTGGGGCGACCGACGAAGTACCACCCGTTATAGATCTTGTAAATGCGCAAGTCCCTGGACGAGTGGCGGATCCGCGCTCACGGCTACGAGCTTGCCGTAATTGACCGTCAGTTCTTGCTGAAACTCTACCAGTTGCCGCATTTGCTGTTGATCGCGTGGGCAGAAGAACCCGCGAAAGAAGACGAGGATCAGCGGATAGCCATCCAGGAACCCCAGGTGTGTGTCCAGGAGACTGGGCCTCGTGAAGTGTGAGAGCTGCGTCAACTCATTCTGGTGATTTGGTAGCACAATGTCGGGGAACTGATCGTTCACCTGAAGATTGATTGTCATAAGCGTCCTCTCCTGATGAAGAAATTGCGTTCTGAATCTCTTCACCTGCATGTAGCGAAGCATAGTTATCATGATGCCCAGTCTCGTCAGGACACAGAACGTTACGGCTGTAACGAATCGACGCAGAGCAAGACCATATCAGTGAGGCACGAAAACACTGCGAGCAGGTAGGAGTATTGGAAAGGACGGTGTGTCAGGGTTGACGCTTCTTCCTCAGTCCAGGTCCTCATTGCGCGTACGTGCGTGCCGTATCCTTCCTGGACGGCCATGCTGCTTGTGGCCGTCCAGTGCGAAGACGAGACAACGAAAGAGAGCAGGCACGGAGGCGTAGTCATTCGTAGGTGCTTGCAGGCGCATGATACCTGAGAAGTACTCGAGGAAGAGTAGGCCGAGCATGACAAACGAGGATGCGCTCACCTGTCAACAGGTCATGGAACTGGTCACCGACTATCTGGAGAATGTCCTGCTGCCAGAGATGCGAGAGCAGCTTGAGGAGCATACCGCAGCATGCCTCAGTTGCACAAACTATATCGAACAGGTGCGACTCACGATCGGTATGTTGCAGCGGTTGGCCCAGGAGCCTGTCTTTCCTGCCACTAGGCAGGAACTTCTTCAGGTATTTCGTAACTGGAAGGAGCGATGATCTCATGGCCGGATTCTCCCCTCCGGTTGTCAAATCGTTCGCTCCTCTCACTCTTAACCATTCATAAAAACTCCGTTCTGGATACCCACCAGCGTTCACGCGGTGGGAGGAAAGAACGCCGCCCGCAGGCGGGGTGCCCGTCAAATTTTTGCACGAAGTTGGCACCCGCAGGCCAGACATTCTTAACATCTGTTCTAATCTGTGCTACAATGTCGCTATCGTACATTTGACAATTCAATCGTGTTTGGGTGTTCCGCGATAAATCGTTCTCGCGGGTAAAAGCACGAACGCCTGGACGAGTGGCGGATCCGCGCTCACGGCTACGAGCTTGCCGTAATTGACCGTCAGTTCTTGCTGAAACTCTACCAGTTGCCGCATTTGCTGTTGATCGCGTGGGCAGAAGAACCCGCGAAAGAAGACGAGGATCAGACGAAACCCTTCATTCCCGGTACACCACCTTTAAGAGCGCCTGACGGCTTGATGGCAAAGTATCATCCCATGCACTGGTCTGCCAATCATCAAGACTGTCTACCGGGGCAATCCATGGTGGGAGGGAAACCTGTAGAAAATGCGCCAGGGCGCTCACAAACGGCTCATACGTCCCTCGTAGCTCAGCCAGCTTCTGCTCTGTTGCCGTTCCCCCATTAAGGAGGATGCCAGACTGTGCAAGTACGTCTCGGAGGTGGGCAAATTCGGCCGATGAGAGCCGATTCACTCCTGGTATGGGTGGCACACGAAAGACCTGGGCAAGGTCGACGACTGTATGGCGGGCCATGGCGAAGGCAAACCTGGCTGGTCCGTCCGGAATACTCTCAGTGCCAGCCAGGATGAGTGCACACGTATCCAGGATCACTGTCAGGGCTTCCAGCCAGGATTGTTGATCATGTTGCGAGCGGTAGTAGGCCAGGGCAGGATAAGACAGGTGGCTCTCCAGGATGTCCGCGCACCAGGGCTCCCAATCACGCAGCATTATCAGCAGTTCCTCGACATTCTTCCCGGCGCAATTTCGACGGAGCAACTCCGCTGCAGTTGCTGGGGAACCTGCCCGTGCGTCCAATAATGAGATTCTCAGTTCACGCCGAGAAAACGCCTGGTAGATGACGGGCATGTAGCCGATCACCAGTGCGAGAAAGCCGAACCCCAAGGCGACCTCAATGACCACCAGCAAACGTGCCACACCTGGCAGGGGGGTGACGTCACCCAGGCCAAGGGTGAAAAACGTGGTTCCACTCAGGTAGAGATAGGTGACGAAGCTGATTGTCTTGTCAGGGGCGTTCAGTGGAAGAGCTAATCCCCAGAGCAGCAACCCAAATGCGAAGACGAAGAGCACGGCCCAGAACCCGAACAGTGCCAGCAAGGAAAGCGGGCCGAAATAGCTCAAATAATACTCTCGTCTTGTGCCCGGTCGCACGATGCGGCCGAGGAATTTCCACCCCGTCCAAGTCACGCGATAGAAGAGTCTGGCGAGGCGGATGCGTCGTGCCACTCGGCGGGGCAAGACGACCGTCTCAAAGGCGTCCTGGGCGACCAGCAGGATCACCACGATAGCGAAGATGGCCGCAAGTATTCTCATCGTTTCCTCCTTAGCGAGAGAACTTTTTGTTGAAAGAGACGAATGGGGTCAAGGCCTGGGCGACCTCCATCAGTTCTTGCTCCTTGTGTGCAGGTAAGACCCCTGAGAGGAGGAAGCAAGGCATCGGGGTCTTGGCCGGATCATGGAGAAGGGATATATGTCTGCTTGAACGCGTACAAGCTGTGATCGTTCGAGCCGACGTAAACGATCCCATCGGCCACCGCAGGTGAGGAGATAATGCTGCCCCCAGTGGTATAGCTCCACAGCTTCTTACCAGCCTGAGCGCTCAGGGCATAGAGCGTGTGATCCTGTGAGCCGACATAGACGACTCCCTCGGCCACCGTGGGCGACGAATCAATGATCCCCCCGGTGGTGTAGCTCCAGTATTCGTCACCTGTCGTGGCATCCAGGGCATACAGTCGATGGTCATGCGAGCCAACGTAGACGACACCGCCGGCAACTACTGGCGAGGAGTCGATGATATCGCCAGCCCTACAGGTCCACAGCCACCGCGGGTGAGGATTGGATGCCGCCTGCCGTCTGGTAGCTCCACCGAAGAGTTCCGGTGTAGGCATCCAGGGCATAGAGCGTGTGATCCTGCGAGCCAAAGTAGACGACACCGTCGGCCACTGCCGGTGAGGAGTCAACATGCCCTCCGGTAGTGTAGCTCCAGAACTGCTCACCCGTATTCACGTCAAACGCAGAGAGCGTGTGGTCCTGTGAGCCAACGAAGACCATCCCATTGGCAACCGCTGGCGAAGACAGGATGCCTCCTCTGGTGGTGTAGCTCCACAGCCTGGCTCCTGTACTGGCCGCCAGGGCATAGAGTGTGTGGTCCGTCGAGCCGATGTAGACTACCTCCTCGACGACGATCGGTGAGGAGTAGATACTATTTCCGGTGAGGTAGTTCCACAGTTCCTCACCAGTGATGACATCAAGCGCATACACGCGATGGTCGTGTGAGCAGACATAGACGACCCCACCGGCCACGGCTGGCGAAGATTGGACGCTCCCGCCGGTGGTGTAGCTCCACAACCGGTCACTGGTGAACGCGTACACAATACCATCTTGTGAGCCCACATAGGCCATCTCGTTGGCAACTGCGGCTTCGGATACAATCGCACCGCCAGTGGTGTAGCTCCAGAGCTGTTCACCCGTCAAGGCGGCAAAGGCATAGAATGTGTGGTCCTGCGAGCCGACATAGACCACCTCATCAGCAACCACTGGTGAGGAGTCGATGGCAGCTCCGGTGGTGTAGCTCCATCGTTTGGTACCCGCCCTGGCATCAAGGACATGCAGGGTACCATCATGCGAACTAATGTAGACGACACCGTTGGCGACTGCAGGCGAAGAGAGGATGATGTTCCCGGTTTGGTAGCTCCACAGCTTCTCGCCTGTGGTGGCATCGAGGGCATAGAGGAGATGGTCCTGCGAACCAATGTAGACGACTCCATCAGCAGCCGTGGGCGAGGAACTGATTCTGCCGCCGGTGGTGTAGCTCCACAGCATGGCGCCTGTAGTGGCATCAAGAGCATACAAGGTGTGGTCCCAGGAGCCGACGTAGACGACCCCATCCGCAACAGCTGGTGAGGACTGGATGCCTGCCGCAGTCGTGTAGCTCCACAGCTTTTCACCGGTGTCGGCGTCAAGGGCGTACAGGTTGTGGTCAATCGAGCCGACATAGACGACCCCATCAGCGACAGCGGGCGAGGACTCCAGAGCATTGCCCGTCGTGTAGCTCCACAACAGCGCGCCCGTCCCGGCCTCCAGCGCATACATGCGCTGGTCCTGTGAGCCAACGTAGACGACATCGTTGGCGTAGGCTGGTGTTGAGTAGATAGCGCCACCCGTCGTGTAGCTCCAGAGCTGCTTGCCGGTCCTGGCGTCAAGGGCATACAGGTTGTGGTCAGTCGAGCCGATATACACGACCCCGCCGACAACCACAGGTGAGGACTCGATGGCAGCTCCAGTCGTATAGGTCCAGGCTCGTCTCAAGCGAGCTACATTTGCGAGATAGATCACCTTCCTGAGTGGAATGTTCTGTGCCATCCTGGCCTCCTTTGAATTTCACGTTGCCGCCAACGATTTTTGCGCAATACACATTCTATCATATACTTGTATTGTCACATAAGATTTCCTCTCACAACAAGCCTCGTGCGAGTCTCTCCTCGGCCTGCGCCGGTGTATCTCCTTTGCCCTGCAAAGATCGGTATAGGATTCGGAGCGCGTGGAACTGCGTCATTCCTCATTTTCACCTAACGAGCGTTCGTCATTGACTTCCTCATAATCCTCGTTTAACGGGCTTTTAGCATCCTCCTCCTCAAAATCAATGCGATGCACCAGTGCTGCGGGCATGGTCGAGCCGTCAAGGTAGAGTTTCGCACAGACCCACAGACCCTCTAGTGCATGCCCCAGCCAACTGGTATCATACTCAAGCAAGGCCTCGTTTTGCCCCACACTGTGTTGCTTGACGCGTTCAAGGAGGACTTGTGGTGGAATTTCCTCGTTGACTTGTCCCAGCGCAGTGGTTTTTACCAGCACACTCCAATCGTAATCACCGGGGTCTTCTTGCATAGCATCGCGGTAGAGTTCTACAAGCTTTGCCAGGCAGGAGGTGAGTATGCCTTGAAAGCGCGCCCAATCAGGGGATGGTGTCACCTCTGGTTGTTGCATCATCTGTGTCTCCTTATGTGTTAATGTTTTCCTACTAAGGACATTATAAAGTAC
>WNFT01019809.1_pt1 | contig 14819 bp, 13 predicted proteins | sample 5400191 | NCBI WGS metagenome assembly WNFT01 (sample SAMN13153359, study PRJNA577476) | soil metagenome | isolation source: 80 cm saprolite under Madrone tree | place: USA:California | collected 2016-06-14 | reverse complement strand
GGGGGGGAGGGGCTACCCTTTCTCCTCTAACTTCTTTCCTTGCCACACTTCCGAAAATTCACCTGCAAGTCCAACCGTTGCCACAGATCCGAAAACGTCCCATTGTAAGCCCTGTATTTGCCACACATCCGAGACCCCCCTGGGGTTGGTTGCCCACAACATTCCAACCTTCAAATCGGAGCTTCACCGCAGTGGTGAGCGCAGATCCCGACCGGGTCGGGACGTTCCGATGCGCTCTTTGCATCCAAAGCGGGGTTACGGCCTCGCATTCGGCGAAAAAAATCCGATCGGCAAGTCGCGTGCGGTGCGCAGACCGGCCGGCGCGTCGAGAATCACCGGAATCGAATTCACGACCACCGAAGCGGTGGCGATATCGCCGGGCGACCCGCCAGGAATTGTCAAGCTGATGGTCGGATGTCCCGTCAGCGTAAGGGTATCGGCAGGATCTTTCGCGCCGACGTACATTTGCAACTCGAGGTACACAAATTCTTTGCCGTCTTTCGAGAGGCCGCGCGCAATTTGGTGCACTCCCGCGGCCTGGCCCGCCTCGACCGTCAAATATTCGGTCTGCACGCGCTCGCTGGCGATTTTCGGCTCGATCGTCTCGGTAATTTGCTCGACCGGCAAATTCAAGCTGTCTGCCACCATGGCCACCGACTCCGGCAAGCCGACGTGCTTGATCACGCCTGCTTTCACTTGCGCGCGAAATTCTTCCACCGTCGTTCCCGCGCCGATTTTTTTCTGCAACGGCAGCCTCCGCTTCGACGCGTCCACCACGCGCAGCGCTTTGGCATGTTCGATCCGCTGCGAAACCGCCGCAAGCGTCACGACGAGTTTGTCCATGACGAAGCCGGGATTCACGCCCGTGCCCACCAGCGCAACGCCCCACTCCTTCGCTGCGGTGTCCAGCTTCGCCGCGAGCTCCGGATACGTGCGAAAGGGATACGACAATTCCTCGCAAGTCGAAACGATGCACGACTCCGCTTCCAGGCACATCAGCAACTGGTCCATCACCTTCGCGAGCGACGACGACGTCGAATGGATCACCATGTCCGCAGCCTGCTCCAGAACTTCCTTGGCTTCCGCGGAAACTTTCACGCCCCACGGCGCATCTTTCGCTCCGACAACTTCGCCGAGGTCGCGCCCGACCTTCGCGGGATCGGTATCGATGGCGCCGATTATTTCAATGGCCTGTTTTTCCCGCATCAGCCGCGCAATCGATGCGCCGATTGGGCCCACACCATACTGTATGGCGCGAATTTTCTTTTTCACGTCGCTCTCCGCTTTCCGTTTGCATGCGCGCACACCGCGCAATTTGGCATCAAAGGAAACCCCTACGATAGTGGAATTCCCCCCGGCATTCAACGAAGAACCGCTGCAAGCGCTCGAACAGTCCGCAGTTCTCGCCAGCGAAGCCGGGATTCTTGCGGTGGTATCGCGCACGCCGCATAATGTCGGTAGAGCACCAGCCAATTCCGGAGGAATGCGCCATGCCCGCAAAAAAACTCAGCGACACGGAAATTTCAGCGCTATTGCCGAAGGCCAAAGGGTGGAGCGTCCTCAACGGCAAGCTGCACCGGGAGTTTGTGTGCAAGGATTTCGTCGCGGCGTTCGGCAACATGACGCGCGTCGCGCTCGTCGCCGAAGCCATGAACCATCACCCGGAATGGTTCAACGTGTGGAACAAAGTGGTCATCGACCTGAATACCCATAGTGTGAAAGGCATCAGCGATTACGATTTCAAGCTGGCGGAGAAAATCAACGAGATCTTCGGCACGTGATGGGTTCTCCCTGGAAGACGACCCTCCGATAATGACCGCAGACCCCCAGCCGAGAGAGTCGAGCCGGAGCTGGATTTTTCTTGCCGCACGCTGGGTGGCCGCGCTGCTGATTCTTGGAATTCTATTTTATCTGCTGCCGCTGGCTCCGCTGCGCAGCGCATTGGCCCGGGTTCCGCTCACGCGTTTCGTCGCTGTGCTGCTGATCTATCTTGTAGCGGTGACAGGCGGAATCACCAAGTGGCACACGGTGGTGAATTCCGCGGGCGCGCAACTCAACTTCGCCGCCAGCGCGCAGTGCTACACCAGCGGGTTGTTCGGCGCGCTCTTTCTGCCGTCGATTGTCGGTGGCGACGTGGCGCGGCTCGCCGTGGGAATTTCCCGCAGCCCACGTCCGGCCGCGGTAATCACCGGCAATGTGGCGGACCGATTCCTCGACGTGGCCGCGCAGCTTACGCTCGTCTCGCTGGGCTTGATACTGCTACCGGGTTCCTTGCCCGTTCCACTGCCGGGGCCGGCGAAACGCGTACTCTTTGCCGGAGTCTTGGCCGCGGCAGTTTTTCTCGGTCTCATTGTCGCATTGCGCCGGCCGCTCTTGCGCGGACGTTCCATTCATTTTCGGCGCAGGCTCGCGCAACTCAGGCACGCGATCCGCGCGGTTTCGCGCCGTCCCTGGCGGCTCGTTCTTGGCTGGCTGCTGGGAACCTCCGTGCAGGGCACATACGTCCTGCTCACCGCCCTGCTGGGCATCGCTTGCGGACTCCGTCTTCCGCTGCGCGTATGGCTCTTCGCGTGGCCCCTTGCCAAATTCGCCGCTGTGATGCCCATCACGCAAGGCGGCATTGGGGTTCGCGAAGCGGCGCTGGTGGTGCTGCTCGCGGCGTTTGGCGCGCCGGCGTCCCAGGTCCTTGCAACGGGAATCGTTTGGGAGGGCGTGATCATTACCGCAGGCCTTCTCGCGGGACTGATTGCATTTTTTTTGAGGTACTTGCATGCTCGCGCGCAAGGCTGGTAGCGTTTTCGTCCAAACCCAGCGAAGTTTGCTTGACACCTGTCACCCCTGGCACAGAATGGATAAACCCCTTCCAATGCAGTGCTTTACCTAGAGGACTGCCCTCTCCAGTCTCGTGAACTAAGCAGGCTTGCGATGAAGTGTCACTGCAGGCGAACTGGCACCGTCTTGGAAATCTGCGCTATGGGAATAACCGATCTGTCGACGCTGCGACCCGGCGCGGAAGGGACGCAGCGCGCATGAACGAGAAAAAGCTGCGCATATTGCTTGCGGAAGGAAATTCCGGTGAGACCGTTGCAGCCTTGCGCGAGCTCTACCCGGAAGGACAAAACGGTCTGGAATTGACCAATGTTTCGTCAGTCTCGACGCTGATTGCCACACTCGAAATCGCAAAGCCAGAGGTCATCTTCCTCGATTTGTCGCTGGCGCATGCAGATCCGCTGGAGGCGGTGCGCCGCGTGCACCGCTCGGCGCCTGAGGTGCCGCTGATCGTGCTCGCCGACGGCAGCGACAGGAATTGCGCGGCCCGAAGCCTGGGCCAAGGGGCTCTGAATTACCTCATCAAAGGATTCATCGATCGCCGGACACTCGAAGGTGTACTTCGCGCGGCTCTGGAGCACAACACCTTCGAGGGCCTGACCGATCTCTTGCGGGATCCCCTTACCGGACTCTACATTCGCGATGGATTTCTCACGCTAGGGGAGCGCGCCATGGAAACGGCCAAGCGCAATGAGAGCACTCTCGTCTTGCTGTGCATGAGAATTGAAAATTTGGCGATGGTGCGCGCGGGATACGGTTCCAACGCCGCCGAGAAATCCTTGCGCGGGGTAGCCACGCTTCTTTCCGGCAGTTTCCGCCGGACGGACATCGTGACCCGTCTCGAGGAGTCGCAATTCGCGGCGCTTGCCGTCGACGCCATAGAGCCCAGCGCTCCGGTGCTCTGCCAGCGCGTGGAAAAGCGCATCGCCGTGCTCAATCGCGACATGGGGCCGTGGGGCCCGCTCGAACTCCGCATCAGCGCACGTTTCTGGTCTCCCAAGGAAAGTATTACGTTTTCTCAATTTTTGGAGAGCGTCGAGGCGGAGTTGCGGTTTCCACTGGTTCCGTCTACCGGTGAGAGTGCATCGTGCAAAACGGTCAAGGCGGTTGAAGAAAGATGAACAATCCGGGGAGTGAAAAAGCGCTCCGCGAGGATGCCAAGCGAGCACAAGACGCCCTGGCGCAGAGGGAAGCGCTGGCCCACCAGCAATTTGCCGAACTGGATCTGCTGTATCGCTCACTGCCAATTGCTTTGGCGGTTTTCGACCGCGACATGCGTTTCTTGCGCGTCAACGACCAACTCTCAAGAGTCGACGGGGTTCCTGTGGCCGCGCACACCGGTCTTACCCTTCGGGAGGTCGCACCTGACTGCGCGAAGTTAGTAGAAGGCTGTCTCCAAAAAGTCTTCGAGACGGGTAAGCCCATCTTAAACGTCGAGATGCGGGGCGTCACACTTCGCAAACCCGACGCCGTGCAGAAATGGTTGGGCAGCTTTTACCCCTTGAGCGCGGAGGATGGAACGGTATCGGCGGTCTCAATCATGGCCGTAGACATCACGGGACGAAAACACACTGAGGAAGCTCTAAACCTGTCCGAGGCGCGGAACCGCGATTTGGTGGAACACGCAATCTACGGGATATCCCGCGTGACAGCGGATGGCGCATTTCTGGATGAAAACCCCGCACTACTCTCCATCCTCGGCTGCAACAATGCCGAGGAGTTGCATGCACTCAACCTGATGCGTGACGTCTTCCGCTTTCCCGAACAGTACGCCGTCCTAATGGATTCCTGCCGAGAACATGGAACGGTACAAGGCACCGAAAGCGAATGGCGGCGGCGTGATGGCGGCATCGTGTGCGTACGACTCCACGTCCGCATGCTTTCGATACCCGATCATGCCGGTGCGTTCGAAATCATCGCCGAAGACGTAACCGAACTGCGCGCCATGGAACGGCAGTTGCGCCAAGCGCAAAAATTTGAAGCCATTGGACAACTTGCGGGAGGGATCGCGCATGATTTCAACAATGTGGTGGGCGCGATTCTGGGATGGGCTGAACTTGGTCTGGAGCAAAATCGAGCGAACCACCAGGTTTCCGAGCGCTTTTCCCGGATCCGCGAACAAGCCGAACGGGCCGCCGCGCTTACTCGCCAGCTCCTGGCCTTCGCGCGGCGTCAGGTGCTGCAGCCGCAGCCCGTGGACATCAATACCATCACCAGCGGGCTGGTCAGCTTCCTGGACAAAGTAATCGGCAGGGACATCGAGCTCAAAGTCATTACCGCCGCGGTCGATGCGGTCAAAGCCGATGCGACACAGCTCGAACAGGTGCTTATGAACCTGTGCCTGAACGCTCGGGACGCCATGCCTGGCGGAGGGCGCTTGCTGATCGAGACTGAGATGGTCGAACTGGACGATTCTTACTGCCGATTCTATCCCTACGTCACGCCCGGACGTCATGCGGTGCTATCGGTTTCTGACACGGGCATAGGCATGGACGCCGAAACGCGCGAGCGCATCTTCGAGCCGTTCTTTACCACCAAGGAGCGTGGGAAGGGCACCGGCATGGGATTGGCCACCGCTTACGGCATCGTCAAACAACACGGCGGCTTCATTCACGTTTACAGCGAGCCTGGTCAGGGGAGTCTCTTTCGCGTTTACCTCCCGGCGCACGAAGGCCTCCTTCTGGAAGGGTCATCGGCGAAGGCGCCCGCTCCAGCTCTCGTGGAAATGCGCGGCTCGGAAACAATTTTGCTCGCCGACGATCACGAATCCATCCGGGAGATGGCGCGCCAGACTCTCACGAGCCTCGGTTACCGTGTTCTTTCCGCCTGTGATGGCGAGGAGGCCCTGAAACTATGTGAGAAGGAGGTGCCTTCGCTCGCGATTCTGGACCTCATCATGCCCAGGCTAGGAGGCAGGGCGGCGGCGGCTAAGCTCACGGCCTTTTTCGCTGGCCTGCCTGTTCTTTTTACCAGCGGTTATTCGCAGGATCCGGAGAATACAGCGCCAGCCACCGCCGACGCGCGATACCTACAAAAACCTTACAGCCCTATAACACTCGGGCGCATGGTGCGGGAAATTCTCGATCAGACGCGCGTTTTGCGGTGCTAAAACCCGCATAAAGACAAGCTCTCTGGTGGTGAGTCTCCTAACGAAGTGCACAAAGCAGTCGCGAGTGAGGCCGCAGACCTGCCTGGCAGGGCAGGCCTGCTGAGCCGCCGAGAGTATTGTCGTGCAACACCCCACCACCCCGGGAGGTGAGAACGAACCCGTTTTCACCTCCTTTTGTTTCCAGGCCCTGAGTGGTCGGTCGGCCGTTTCAAAATGAAACATACCCATCTATTTCCTAGTGTTCCAGACGGCAAGCCTGGCGGCCTCTCTCAATTCTTTCCTCTTGCAGTCCCTTGCGCCGCACCGCGGCTCGGTTAAGATGACGCTGTCATTCCCGCTTGTCACCGCGGGATGGTTGCGCCACTGAGCCCCGCATGAACACGATCCCGGAGCCGCTGCTCTGCCTTGCGCACGTCACGGTCATGCGTGGTGACCGCGCGGCGCTGCACGACATCAACCTGGAGATTGCGCGCGGTGAGCACGTATGCATCCTGGGACCGAACGGCTGCGGCAAATCGACATTGATCAAGACCATTACGCGGGAGTGTTATCCGCTTGCGCGGCATGGGTCCAGCATTTCCATACTGGGGCGCGAGCGATGGGATATTTTCGAACTGCGCTCGCTGCTCGGAATCGTTTCGCCGGACCTGCTGGCTTCCTGTACCACGGATGCCACTGGCCGCGACGTGGTGCAATCCGGCTTTTTCAGCAGCACGCGTATATTTCCGCACCATCATCCCGATCCTAAACATCTCGCGCTGGCCGACGAAGCGATGGCGCGGCTCGGCATTGCGCATCTCGCCGACCGCGCGGTCGCGGAAATGTCCTCCGGCGAAGCCAAGCGGACGCTGATCGCGCGGGCGCTGGTGCACCAGCCACAAACGCTGCTTTTTGACGAGCCCAGCAACGCCCTGGACATTGGCGCGCAACTGCAACTTCGGGATACCATGCGCGAACTCGCCAACTCCGGGCTCGGAATCCTGCTCGTAACCCATCATGTTTCAGAAATTATTCCCGAAATTCAGCGCGTGGTTCTCTTGCGCGAAGGGCGCATCCTTGCGGACGGGCCTAAGTCCGCGGTCCTCACGGAAGAGCATCTTGCCAGCTTGTTCGGGGTTGCGGTGCGGCTCGGCAAGCACGACGGCTATTTCCATCTCTACTGAATCTCTAGTGAAAATAATTCACTCGGCGTCTGCTTCAACGCGGGACGCTACGCCTTTTGAATCAGTTGGCAACGAAAAAAAGCCGGCGGCGGTCGCTTCGCGAGCGGCGGTGGAAGACTGCTGCACGGTCGATGTAGCGCGCGATGGTGCCGTTGGGTCCCACGGCCCAGCCATGCTTGAAGTCCAGAATTGCCGCGGCGCTAAGATTCAACGAATCCGTATGTGTCCAGCCAGCGGCCGTAATTTTGCTCAGACTGACGTCTTCCCCGTTCGGCCCGATGGCCACGCAGACCGCATCATCGTCACACGTCACAGCGGAGCGATAACCGCTAGGCTGCTGCTCGGACAGTTGCCACGTCTGGCCTTCGTTTAGGGAATACGCGGCCACAGCGGAAGCTTGCTTGGGGTCCTTATAGTCACCGCCGACAACAACGATTTCTTTTTTGCCTCCGCGAGCGATGGAGAAAATTCCGGAGGACGCATTGCCGTGAGCGATCGGTGTTTCCGCGACACTCCAGGTGCGCCCCGAGTCGGGAGAATGGAAGACGCGGGCAGCCGGGCCGCCGGTGCCGAAAAAAATTTCTTCGCCAGAAAGTAAAAGACAAGTATTGCTGGCGGCGAAGGCACCTTCGCCGGGCAGTGCCGCGGGCATGTTGCCGTTGGCGAGCGGATTCCAATGTTCGCCGTCTGTTGTGCTCAGCAGGAGAAATTTGCCATCGAGGGGATCGCCCAGCGCGAAGCATTGCGTTTCGGAGAGGCAAGCGATCGTGTCGAGAAAGAATTCCTTGCGTTTGTCCGTATACTGCAAAGTCCAAGTTGTGCCGCCGTCGATAGTTTTATAGATGCGCGACTGTTCGCCTTCGCCGCTGGACATCACGTAGGCAATCTTCTCGTCAAACGCCACGATCCCGCGAAAGTCGAGCGCATCGCCGCCAGCCACGTGCAGGCGCTTCCACGTCTTGCCTTCGTCGACGGATTTCAGAATCACGCCCTTTGAGCCCGAAGCCCAAACGACCGCACGGCGCCAGCTCTTTTCTACCGGCATCCAGGCAGCGCTCACTCCGCGCAAGTTGATGTCGAGGCCGCTGGTTTGAACTTGCCACCATTGAGCCTGAACGGAAACGCCAAAGATCAACGAAAACAGAATTGGCAGAGAAAAGCGCACAGCGCGCATTCTAGCAGGCGATTGCATTAAGAAGCGCTGCTAATTCCTCCAGGAACTCGAATGGCAACGAAGCATTTGTTTCTTGCGCCTCTCTGGCTTAAGCTTTCGCGGGCTTCCGGTCAGGGAGGGACGAAATGCGCGAAAAGAAATCGAGGCGACTGAAAACTTTGCTACTTTTGTTTTTGGCGGGACCCTTGTGCTGGCCCGCGACTGCATCCGCTCAGTCCCATCCGAAGGACACGGAGTGGCCCTCCTATGCCGCCGATCTTGCGGGCACTCGCTATCGGCCGCTGGACCAGATCAACTCCTCCAATTTCAGCGACCTGGAAATCGCCTGGCGCATCAAGACCGACAATTTCGGCGACCGGCCGGAGTACAAGCTCGAAGGAACGCCGCTCATGGTGAACGGCGTCTTATACGCCACAGCCGGATCGCGCCGCGCGGTGATCGCTCTGGACCCGGCCACCGGCGAATTGCTGTGGATCCACGGCGAGCATGAGGGGAAACGCGGCGGCGCCGCTCCCCGGCAGCTTTCCGGCCGCGGCCTGGCGTATTGGTCCGACGGAAAGGAGGAACGCATTCTGTATGTCACGCCGGGCTTCCGTTTGATTTGCCTGGACGCGAAAAGCGGCGTTCGAATTCCATCGTTCGGCGATAACGGCGAAGTGGATTTGAAGCTGAATGACGATCAGGAGATTTTTCCAGACTTGATTACGGGAGAAATCGGCATCCAGTCCGCGCCCGTCGTGGCCAAAGACACGGTCATCATCGGCGCGGCCTTCCGCGAAGGCATGACCCCCAAGAGCATGCGCAACAACAAAGGTTACGTGCGTGGATTTGACGTTCGAACCGGCAAGCGCCTCTGGATTTTCCACACCATTCCGAAGAAGGGTGAGTTTGGCTACGACACGTGGGAAAAAGGTTCCGCGGAATACACCGGAAACACCGGCGTCTGGACGCAGATCACCGCGGACGAGCAACTCGGTCTGGTCTACTTGCCGGTGGAGTCGCCCACGGGCGATTTTTACGGCGGGCACCGGCCCGGCAATAATTTGTTCGGCGAGACGCTGGTCTGCGTGGATTTGAAAACCGGTGAGCGCAAATGGCATTTCCAATTGGTGCATCACCCACTGTGGGACATGGACATCTCCTCCGCGCCGATTCTTGCCGACATCACTGTCGACGGGAAAGCGGTGAAGGCCGTGGCCCAGCCGTCGAAGCAAGGATTTCTTTACGTGTTCGATCGCGTGACCGGAAAACCCATTTGGCCGATTCCTGAGCGTCCTGTGGAAGTCGGCAACGTGCCGGGCGAATGGTATTCTCGCACGCAGCCGATCCCCGCGAAACCACCAGCCTACAGCCGCAATGGCGTGTCCATCGGCGATTTGATTGACTTCACGCCCGCGCTTCGCGAGCGCGCGAAAGAAATTGTGTCGCACTATCACCTCGGTTCCGTCTACACGCCGCCGACGGTGAGCAAACTCGAAGGTCCTCTCGGCACGCTCACGATGGGAACGGCTTCCGGTGGCACGAACTGGCCGGGTGGGTCCTATGATCCCGAAACCCACAACGTTTATGTCTATGCTTGTAACTCCTGCATCGAGCCGATCGGACTCGTGCCGGCTCCGCAGGAAGTTTCGGATATGAACTACGTCGCGGGAACCGCCGGAAAAGCGGTGGAAGTTCTCCATGGACCCGGCGAGAATGCCGGAGCCGATTCTCCCAGGCCGCCGAAGAAAGCGGCGGGCGGCGGGTTCACTCGCTTGGACGTGGATGGATTGCCGCTAGTCAAGCCGCCTTATGGAACGATCACTGCCATCAATCTCGATAAAGGGGAATTTGTTTGGCAAATCGCGCACGGCGAGACCCCGGACGTCGTGCGCAATCACGCTGCTCTCAAGGGCATGAACATCCCGCGCACCGGCCAGACAACGTACAACGTCGGGACACTGGTCACCAAGACGTTGGTCATAGCCGGTGAAGGAAATGTCACCACCACGGCGGATCATCCGCGCGGCGCAATGCTGCGTGCTTACGACAAGATGACCGGCAAAGAAGTCGGCGCGGTCTACATGCCGGCGCCGCAGACCGGCTCACCGATGACGTACATGGTGAACGGCAAGCAGTACATCGTCGTGGCCGTTAGCGGCGGGCCATATTCCGGCGAATACATTGCCTACACCCTTCCATCCACCGGGGAGTGAACACGCCGCCACGCGAATGTTCCATCCTGGAAGAAGGAGGTGACGACGTGATGATGAAATATTCGGCGGCAGTCCTTGCTTTAGCGGCGATCGCTTCGCCGATTTGCATACTTCGCGCGCAAGCACCCGCAGCAGAGTCGCGCTCCGTGTGGGACGGCGTGTACACCGAGGACCAGGCCAAGCGAGGCGAAACAATCTACCGCAAGGAATGCGCGGCTTGCCACGGCGACATGCTCACGGGCGGAGAATCCGCGCCACCGCTGACCGGCGGCGCATTCCTGGCGAATTGGGACGGCCTCACCATGGGCGACTTGTTCGACAGAATTCGCAAGACCATGCCGCAGAGCAACCCGGGCCGCCTCACCCGGCAGCAAGACGCGGACATTCTCGCCTTTATGCTCAGCGTCAACAAATTTCCATCCGGGAAAACCGAACTCTATCGCCAGGCGGAAATGCTCAAAGAGATTCGCTTCGAATCGGCGAAGCCCACTCCCAAGAAATAGCTTCAGCCAAGCCCGGCGTGGCGGCTTCAGCAAACCAAGAGACGACGAAAAGATTCAATGGTCGGCGCGGTCTGCTCGCGGTTTGTCCAACTCGGCATGCCCGAGTTCCTGCTGGATAGCGGCGAGCGCTTCCTTGGGCGGACCGATGTAGCGGTAGTTCGAATAGAAAGTACGCTCATGGATGGAGAAGCCGGAGAATAGTTTGCGGCCGTCGAAGTCGTACTGGGAAAAACTGACCAGCCACAGCCCAGGCTGAAATTCGTAGCGTTCCTGCATGAAGTGGCTGCCCTTGTAGACTTTTCCTCCTGCATGAAGTGGCTGCCCTTGTAGACTTTTCCGAGAAACAGGCCGATGGAAATGTCATCGGTGACTTCGCCATCGATGCGGGCAAGTTCGCACGAAGCTTCGTCGATCCAAACAAAACCGCGCACTTTGGGGAATATGGAGGTAAAGCGCGTAGTGGGCTTGAAGGCCGGGTTGGGCTCCATTTTGTATTTGGAAAGCGTGCGGTTTCCGCGCGGCTCAGTGGCGATTAGAGTGAATAGAAAGGCATTGTGAGTGGCGTCGATGAGCTCGTCGCGATCCTTTTTTTTCTTCGCATATTTTGCCAGACCGTCGCGCTGAGATGCGGCGTTGTTGACCAACTGCGCCAGCGACCGCGCTAATTTTTCCAGATCCGCGCGATACGCGGCGGAATCTCCGGGCTTGCCATCATCCCCGACTCGTATCCGGAACATGCCCGTGCCCGAAGGAATCACGCGCTCGATTTTTACGGACACCGGAGCTGAATCACGTGAATTCTTGCGGCTCTCGACGCGTTCGATGCGTTCGTAGAGATCCAGGGCGGCCTCGCCTTTTTTTTGGTTGGCAATGATATGTTTGAAGAGGTCCGGCTTCACCGGGCCGATCGCCGGCGCGGAGTCCGGCGCCGTGGATTGCGCGGCGGCATCGGCGGCAAGCGCCAAAGACAAAACAGCAATGGGGACAAAAACTCGTTTCAGCATCATGCGAAATGGCTGGAAACCCGCTAAAGTCAACTCTGATTGGATTCGCGCGGGCACACAATTGTTGTACACCGTCGAAGCTTTGAAATGCTTCGACAGGCGTCAAACGGTCAATGGCGAATTGTCATGCCTGGGTATTTGGGAGAACTATATGGATGACTCCGTTACATCTGGGAAGTCGGTTTGACTCCGATGGCTTCGTCCATCTTGTCATTCCAAGCGACCCGCATTTCGGCAGGCACTCCTTGAGCACCGAGCAGTTCAATCATCTTGGCTTGGAACAATGAACGGCACGCCGGCCCGACCGTCGCGAGGTTGTGAACGAGCCATTCTACAAGAGGGACGAAATTCATCTCATGGCCCACACTAGTATATCGTCGCGCTGCTGCAAGAGCGTCGTCCTCGGGCCTCGCAGTCGTGATGAATAGATAATCGGCCAGACCACTCGGCGACACCTTTTGGTTGAAAGTCAACGTCACTCGGGCCTGGTCAATCGGCCGCTCAGTTACTTCCACGCCGAGGACTAGCGTGCCGTCTTTGCGAATCGTAATGTCTCCCAAAGCACCAGAAGCCTTGTCGGCGACATTGACCCCCTGAAACTCAACTTCCCATCCGAGAGCGTGACACTCGCTTATGGTCTGGAACATCGCTGTGGCGAGCAGCGCTGGGATGCGGCCGCCGCTCTTGATGGTCAACATACCCTTGATTAGACAGCTTAGTTGTTCTAGGTTCGGCTTCGAGATGCGCTTGAGCGTGATGTTATGGGATTCCCTGAGTTCGATAAAGCGGCGCATGAGATAGCGTAAGTAATTCTTCACCGTTTCTGCATCCGATTGGCGGAGATAGTCGACAATCTCGACCATAGCCGCAAAGCCATCCTTGTCCTGTTGGATTCGCGGTTCGCCCCCCTTCATGAACCTCGCGCCACCTCTAAGGGCCGAAAGAAATGGCCACGCAGAAGTTGGCACGGATCGCTCACGCAGGAACGGTGTTACAACTTTCTCGGCCAAACTCCGACCGCTAAAGGCATTTTCCCCGTATTCGGTTGCGGGCAGCCGAATGTCGATTTCGGGGTCAATAATGCGAGCTATGGCGCAACTAGGAAGCGCGTCCCGGTATGCCTGAGTCTTGGATAGAAATAATCTTTCCGTTGCTGCGACAATCGCGGACGGAATAGTTACTGGTGCGCCATCTCGATGATCGGATTCAGCAAGTTCGAATGTCTCGGCCAGCAGCGCCTTAGCGGTGTCTATATCAACGGGGCGCCCTTTTCTTGTGCGCGGAGGCATCGGATGGTCCGGTCAATAGTTCATCCAGAGACATTCTTGCCGCGTCTTCTTGATCGAGTGGCATTGTTTCAATGGGGCGTCGAACCGCCGCCAATCTTTATAGAGCTTGTCCATCAGATGATTGCGATAACCAGAGATCGCCACTTTTCCCTTACAACGCTGAAGCACTTTTGCAAGCTCAACGTGCTCACTTTCCTCCATCTCGAAACCGTAAGCGCTGCTATCGCCACGCGTATCGTGGAGATACGGCGGATCGCAATAGATCAGAGTTCCCTTGCCATCATAGAGCTGGATTACTTCGGTAGCAGGGCGATTCTCTATCTGAACCCGCAACAATCGCTCCGCAATGTCAGGTAAGGATTCAACACTGCCTAGCCAGCGGGAAACGACGCCGGACATTCCTGCCCGCGTCGTGTTCTTACAATTGGCCCACCTGCCAACGCTCGCGGTTTGAGCGAGGCCAGTCCGCACTTGGCGTGCCCTGATGAAGAATCGGCGCGCCCGTTCAACGTCAGAAATCCTCTCGCCATTCGTGAGGCAAGCGATTAGGAACTCCTCCCGCGAAAAAGGCGTAAAAGCGATTGCCTTAAGGAGTTCATTACTCTGATTTCGCAACACCCGGAAAAAAGTGGCGACCTCACCGTCTATATCGTTATAAGTCTCTACCGGAGAAGGGTCTCGATTAAGAAGGACTGCCGCAGAACCAGCATAGGGTTCGCAATAGTGGTGGCAATCCGGCAGCAGTGGAAGCAGCCAATCCAAATGACTGTACTTCCCGCCGTACCAGCCAAATGCGATTACCCTTTTTCCCTTGGGTTTTCTCTTCCTGAACTCCAATCCTTTGCGTTTCTTGTTTTCTTCGAACAGGTCAATCTGAAGTTCGTCCAAATAGATTGGCGAAGGACTTCCTGGCATTCCGCTCCCCCCGACTTTCCCGCTCGTTGCAGGATGTTACACGAATTAGAACTGCACTCCAACATCCAAACTTCGTCCGATGCGGTTATCTCTTACTCCGTCTTTGTCTTAGACCCGCTGGCGAACCCATTTGCGTGCAAAACACCTCCCCTCTTTTACCATTTTGGAAGTATAGAGCGTTCGCTTTTGGTTCGCCACGCTGAATTTGGGACGGCAATCCGTGGGAGTTTATGTCTATAATCCAAACTTTTACGGCGTCGGCTTTTCTGCGGGCTTCTGTTGTTGCTGTTGGGCATCTTCCGTCCAGGGTGGCACGACCCCGTTCACGCGCGCGTAGGCGATGGATTGGCCGAGATGTTCGCCAAAATGCCCCGTGATCATAGTGAAAGATCCCCGCAGCGTAGATTGCCGGCCAAACATTTTCTGTGGCTTATCCTCGTCACTGTCATTCAGCGCCAGAGTGGTGCTGCGAAGGTGCGCGAATGATTCCTTCAACGCCTGCAAGACCTTCGGCTTGTCGCCTGAGAGCGCCTGGATTGCCTTGAGATCGACGCCGTTAGGAAGGGCCGTGCCCAGTGCCCGCGCCGCCCCGTAGTTCGCTGACGTGATATGCGTGAAGACCTCGCCAACCGAACGAA
>WNFT01002862.1_pt1 | contig 14823 bp, 9 predicted proteins | sample 5400191 | NCBI WGS metagenome assembly WNFT01 (sample SAMN13153359, study PRJNA577476) | soil metagenome | isolation source: 80 cm saprolite under Madrone tree | place: USA:California | collected 2016-06-14 | reverse complement strand
TTACTTTAACTTAAAACTTCGCGCAATCGAGTCCGTCTGATTGCGGATGCGCGCGAGTTTGTCGCGCAAGCCGGTAAAGCGCAAAGCATAGATAGTGCGATTGTCGGCTTGTAGATAATAGATGCGACCCATCATCGGTTTGCCTGCCTTCGTAAACTCGTAGGAAGCGGTGACACCGTTTAGGCGGCCGGAGAATGGCTCCTGCTTGCCTTCAATAAATCCGGGAATGTATCTCAGCTTCTGGTCCTGATCGCGTTTGGCCAAATCCGAAGGCGTTGTGCCTACGTCAACAATCTCCTTGCGAATTTGCAAATAACCGTCCAGGCGATCGCCATAAACGAACTCAGCGCGCTCGTGCAAGTCATCTGGCTCAGAGATTGATCGCCAAAGGCTGGAAGGAAGCTCAATGGAGTACTCAACCTGATCGCTGGTATGAGCTTCCTGGGCCAACACGGTTACAGCACTTGCGCCGAGCAGGATCAAGACTAGAAAAGCTGTCAGGTGTTTCATTGGGTAATTCTCCGCTCTGCGGTTAGTTTCGAGGTGGTTAGAAGGCGTTGCTATCCATTTTGGCAGTAGCAATTGTCAAATATTCGGATGCCACAGTACTGCGTCCTCGTTGTCTGGCCGCGCGTTATCGCAGCCATTAATCAATCTTTGGCTTGCCCCACCGTCTCACGCTGTATCGCAACCAAAGTTTCCAAACCCTTCGTCGCCAACGCCAACAAGCTATCCATCTGTTCGCGTGAAAACGGCTCGCGCTCGGCCGTGCCCTGCACCTCGATAAAGCGACCATCGCCGGTGCAAACCACGTTCATGTCAACTTCCGCTCTCGAGTCCTCGTCGTATTTCAGGTCAAGCAGCGACGTGTTTTCCACCACGCCAACGCTGATGGCAGCCACTTCGTTCGTGATGATGTTACGTTGAATCTTTCCCGCTACCAATAGCCGGTTGACAGCCAGCGCGAACGCCACGTAAGCGCCCGTAATGGCCGCCGTGCGCGTGCCGCCATCAGCCTGCAAGACATCGCAGTCGAGCGTAATCGTGCGTTCACCCAGCAAGCGCAGGTTCGCCGCCGCGCGGATACTGCGTCCGATCAGGCGTTGGATTTCATGTGTGCGGCCGGATGGACCACCGCGTCCTATTTCGCGCGAAGTTCGTTGTTGTGTAGCACGCGGCAGCATTGAATACTCGGCGGTGATCCAGCCTTGTCCGCTGTTACGAAGAAACGGCGGCAATCGCTCTTCGACTGAAGCGGAACAAACAACACGCGTTAGGCCCATCTCGATCAGCACGGAACCTTCCGCATAAGGCAGAAAGCCGGGTGTGATTTTTACCGGGCGCAACTCGTCGCAGGCGCGGCCGTCAGTACGTGCGTAGCTCATCGTGCCCCCAAACTTCCACTGCCTCCAGCACCGAAGGCGCTGTTCCTAAGAACCGTTCCGCTACTTTTGCAAATCGTTCCGCCGCATCCGTGACGTAAAAATGATCGAGATCATCGCAGAGCTGTCGATCCTCAATCTCGCGTTGTGTTGGCGAAGCACCGGTCTGGGTTGATTCCAAAAGCGCTTGCACTTCCTGCGCCGTCGCCGCGCCAGAATCGATTAGTGGGACGTCGCCGATGGTTTTGCTGATCAAGTCTCGTAAAATCGGATAGTGCGTGCAGCCCAAAACTAACGCTCCTAAGTCTGCATCTCGCAAATCCTGCAAGTACTGTTCAGCGACGGATCGCGCTACGTCACTGTTGGCCCAACCTTCTTCCGCAAGCGGCACGAATAATGGACAGGCACGCTCAATCACCTTCGCATTGGGGTCGATGTTGTTAATCGCTTTCGCGTAGGCGCCGCTTTGCACCGTCGCTTCGGTGGCAATCACCGCGATTGTCTTACCGCCGGCGATGTCCACCGCCGCGCGCGCGCCCGGCTCGATCACCCCGACGACTTGAATGTCTACCGCCTTGCCAATGGCCGGCAGCGCCAGCGCCGAAGCAGTATTGCAAGCGACTACTAACAGTTTAATACCTTGCGCCTCGAGAAACTTCGCGTTCTCAATTCCATAGCGCTCGACCGTGGAAAGTGATTTCGTTCCATAGGGCACGCGCGCGGTATCGCCTAAATAGACAAAACGCTCGGCAGGCAAACGTTCGTGCAGAGCACGGTAGACAGTCAAGCCACCAACGCCACTGTCAAAGATGCCGATGGGAAGGGCACTCATTTCCGATTGCCGATTGCCGAATGCCGATTGACGTGCGATGTCGACAGAACTCATTGTCAGTCTGCGATCTCCAACTTTAGGTTTTGAAGAATTTTGACTCGAGCTGGAGGCTAAACGATTTCTGCCGGAAAACCAATTGCTCACTCAATCGGAAATCGGCAATTGGCAATCGGCAATAGTTTGGTGGAGGCGCCGAGAATTGAACTCGGATCCAAGAGTCAACGCCGAAAAACTCTACATGCTTAGTCACTTCTCTTCTTTGCCCGAAACTAATCGGACAAAAATTTGCTCGGCGCAGAGTAAGTGAAGTGACAAGACCGCCGCGCGAGCTAGTCCGACTTTAGTCTCGCGCGAACCCACGGACCGAAGGTTCGCGCCAGCTTATCTGAGTGACATCTCCCTCCGCGCGCATAAGCAACTTGCGGTGAGACGCTCACTGCTAATTAGGCAGCGAGAGCCAATTCATTGTTATTGGCAATTGTTTTTTCCCTACGCTTTTTAACGAGCTGCATAAGGTAGCCCGGCATGGCATCCGTCGGTCGCCAGAAACTCCTGTCGAAGCCTGTCGCCCCCGTTTACGTGAGGATTATAAGGGATACAGGGCTGGATGTCAGTTTGTTACGCAGTTCTAACTAGAATGGAGGAAACACACCTTGGATCAAGCGTTACCAGCGAGGTGCAGGGGTAATAAAATTTCTAGCTTCTTTCAGGAGCGAATGGGCCTCTGGTGAATAAACACGGCCAAAAAAAGCTGATAATAAATCGTCATCTGCAAAGCTATTATAACGCACTCGATATAGCGCTTGCTCCAACCAAGCGGCATGGGCTTTCTTTATGAACTCTTCCTTTGATGTTCCCTCTGGCGAGTAAATTGCGCGGTCGCGTAACCTAATAGTTGGATCGTAGCGAACGGAAAATCGGGCCATAGTCCTCGCTGATCAAAGCGAAAAACAAAGGCACATGGACAGAATTCGAAATGAATTGGCTGCCTAATGTCTGAATTAATATGGACAAGTCATGTACAATATGTAGGTTTCCATTCAACAATACACTAAGTCATCAAGATTTCGGATGAGTTGCTCAAGGATACCCCGCTGTTGCGGCAGACTCTTGTCGCGGTTCTGTTGGTATTCAAGTCCAGCTTGGTGCGGTAACCAAAGTCTATTCGCCACGTTTTCAAGGACTTTGAAGAACTCAGCCAACGTCAGAGGAGGATAAAGGTAAAAATCTAGTAAAACGTTCGCGTCCAGAATGATCGCACCTTCCAACCATAGACGCCGAAGTTCATCGGGCGTCGGCGTATACCATTCTTTGAATGTACTCTTCATTTTCGTTTGATTCCTCTAAGTCGTCAGAGCAGCTCAGAGCAACGTACGCAGCATTGAGGCGATGCCTTTTTATCACGACCTTTGATAAGGTGTCGAGATGCCTTGGGATATTCCCCGCCACCATTAAGCGAAGTCCACCCACTCGAAAATTGGACGTGTGAACGTAAATAGTATTTGGAAGACAGGGCGGTGATGGACGTGCGATTCATCTGGTTCGGCTGGCCGAAATCAGTCCGACAGCCAACTCAGGAACGTGCTCATCCTCATACTTCTCGATCAGTACACCGACGATTTCCATGAGTGATGCGAGTGGGTGGGATTCGTTTTCGCCAACTTCATCGATGAGTGAATCGAGCAAAGCTATGAGTTGTCGATACTCTTCTTCTGAATGCGGCACGTAGATTTTGTTTGCTAATGATGACCACGCATCGGTGGTCTTACTCACATCGAGGTTCTGCATACTCATTCCTTCCAGCGCTGCTCGTTGTATTCGGCGTGAGTTAGTACAGCGCGAATGTAAATCTTTTTGCGATTATAGTGGATTGCCGCGATTAAGCGAATGTTGTTTCCGCCAATGTTGAAGACGGTCAGCTTCCCGACTTGATCGGCCGAGGGAAATGTCTCGCGTAATTCGGCGTAGTTTGAGAAGTTCATGAGCTTCGCCGAGTGATATCAATGCGCCAGAGAAGATTTCGCCTCCGAATGCTTCTCAGCGAATTCATTGAGCCCCTTGCGACTAATGATGTGCATAATCTGAATCGCTCGATCTCTATCTCGCCAGCTGACTGGAGGCACTTCACTTTTGCTCCAGGTGTGCGATAGAACTCAACAAAGCTTATACGTCGTCTGATTCTCACCATAGGTTTGTGCAGAAGGGGAAAGGAATGATTTCTTGCAAAAGCTCTTGCAAGAACGAGGTTCGGGGCTGTCCTAAGTTATAATCTTAGCCCTTAGATTGGTGGCAAAGTTCAACACTGTGGGGTTCCACGTTGCCTGGCGCGGGCCCTATCAAGCAAGGTATTCTCTACGCTGGTTTGGCGTTATAAATATCGCAAATCAGCATCCTAAAGTAATCGCAAAACCGCATCACTATTAACCGCAAAGGCTGAAATCATATGGCTGCGAAATTTCCCGGCTCGAAGTTGAAATCATATTCCCCAAAAGCAATCGTTACCGCACCACCAGAACAGCGCCGCCATATCTTGCGGCGGTTTTGGCTGCCGGCAGTTCTGATTCTAGCGTTGGCGGCCGGTGGCTTGACCGGCATCATCGCAGCCTACGAACTTAATTATTCACGAGCGGCGAACGAAGTGGCAGCGCTGGCAACTTATCGCCCGAGCGTAGTCACGCGCGTTTATGCCGACGACGGCGAAACTGTTATTGGTGAGTTCGCACTCGAGAAACGCATTCCGCTGAAATACGAGGAGATTCCGCCGGTGATGAAGAATGCGATCCTCGCGGTCGAGGATGCGCGTTTTTATGATCACGTCGGTATCGATCCGATTCGCATCATCGGCGCAACCTGGAAAAACCTGACCAGTGACAAAGTCGAAGGCGGCTCAACCCTGACGCAGCAGCTAGCCAAAAATCTTTTCCTTTCCAAAGAACAAACGCTTAAACGAAAAATGAACGAGTGGGCACTGGCTCTGCAAATCGAACGCTATTACACGAAGAACCAGATCATGGAGCTTTACGCCAATCACATTTTTCTCGGCGCGAATGCATATGGCGTTGAAGCCGGCGCGGAAACATATTTCGGCAAACAAGCAAAGGATTTGACGATCGGTGAAGCAGCGCTGCTCGCCGGCGTGCCCAAGGCCCCAAGCGAATACTCTCCAACTACAAATCCGACGAGGGCCAAAGAACGCCGCGATCTCGTGTTGGATTTGATGGCAAAGAATGGTTTTGCAACTCAGGCTGAAGTCGACGCGGCTAAAGCCAAGCCGATCCAACTTGCCGACACGGCCTATTACGGGTCGCAGCCAAAATCGAGTCCATTCGATTACCCAGTTGAATACGTGCGCCAGGAACTTGAAGATAAATACACCACCCGCGTGGCCCAGGGTGGTCTGTCGGTCTATACGACCATCAATGTTGCAGCCCAGAAAAAAGCTTATGAAGTGGTGCGCGCCGGGTTGCGCCGTTACGACAAGTCACATGGCGGCTGGCGCTCGAGCTACCGGTTGATTCCTACATCAACGAACAATGGTCAACCGACTGCGCAGGAGATTGCGAACTACAAAGATCCGGACTGGTATGGAAACGACTATCAGCCGGGACGTTATCTTACCGGACTAATAACAAAAGTTGACCGCGCAAAAAATGAGGCCACGATCAGGTTTGGCAATTACACAGCGACGGTCGGGCCAGGTGACATGGGTTGGTCCAATCGCCAGCCTAAGGATGAATTGAAGTCAGGTTATCTTTCGGAATTTGAGATCAAGGAAGTTGACAAAAAGAGCCGGCGGTTGAAGGTTGCGCTGTCGCAAATTCCTGCCGTTGCCGGCGCGATGATGACGCTGAACGCGAAGACCGGCGAAATGGTGACTATGGTTGGTGGTTACGATTTTTACGCGACCAGTAAATTCAATAATGCGATACAGGCTTATCGCCAAACGGGTTCGGCGTTCAAACCTTTTATCTACACAGCCGCGGTCGAATGGGGCATGACTCCGGATACAACTGTTAGCGGCGCCCCCATCACCGTTGGGACTTGGCAACCACACAATTACGATGGCTCTCTAGGCAGTGGCGACATGCCGTTGAAGATGGCGCTCGCGAAGTCAATGAACGTTTGCGCAGTCCACCTGCTGCAAACGGTCGGCATTCAAACGGGCGCGCAGATGGTCCGTCGTTTCGGTATCAAGGTGCCGATGGCGCCGTATCTGCCGTCAGCGCTGGGCGCCACCGAAGTTCCTTTGGACCAGATGGTGTCCGCGTATTCCGCGTTTCCCAACAAAGGGATTCGGGTCGAGCCGCACATGATTCGCCGCGTGCTCGATCGCGATGGCGCAGTGCTCGAAGAGTGGGAGAAGACGACTTACAAAGTTGTCAACGAGTATGTTGCGTTAACGATGGTTTCGATGATGCGCGGGGTAGTTGAATTTGGCACTGGTAGCGCGGCGCGGTCGCTTGGTGTACCACTGGCCGGCAAGACTGGCACCGTCAACGATCACACCGACGTCTGGTTTCTCGGTTATACGCCGACGTACGTGACCGGCGTTTGGATGGGTTATCCCGGTAGGAAACGACCGCTCGGAAATGAAATGACTGGCGCCGTCGGCGCGCTTCCCTACTTCATCGACTTCATGAAGGACTTCTTGAAGGACAAACCTAAAGAAGATTTTCCGAAGCCTACTGCCATGCCTGAGGACATGAAGGAACTGTTCCGTCAACGGCAGCGAGAGCTTGCCGCTGAGCGTGCGCAGATTAATGAAGACGCGTCCAAGACGGACGAAGACCAAACGACTACTACGCCAACCACCACTGGCGAACCAAAGCTGGAGCAGATGACGTTGCCGCCCCCGCCTAAGGCCGAAGAGCGTCCGGCAAACCCGCAACCGAAAGCTGAACCAGTGACGCCGCGAGTAGAAGCGCCTCCACCAGCGGTGACGCGCCCACGCGAGGTCGACCCAGCGAAGAAGAAAGGGAAGAAGGGTGGCGACGAGCCGCCAGGGTAGGACAGGCATTCTTGCCTGTTCGTTGTTCATTAAGAATTCGTCCAATAGCTGAAAGCGAAAAGCAGATTTTCCATTTCTCATTTACCATTTTTCATTCGCGAATTTTGAAAAGTCGTCGTAACTCTTTGCTCTTCTCTATCGCTGGACGCAATACTTCTTCTCTCTCACACCGTACGAAATAAAAGACTGTTTTGGCTTTGAGCTAGGAGTAGTTTCAGTCTCTGAGGCACACCATCGTTTCGAATGACAAATGAAAAATGGTAAATGAGAAATGGTAAGTCTGCTTTCATTTTGAAGCCACCGAGAGCTTTCCTGCGAAACCGGGGACAGACAGGAATGTCTGTCCTACTTTAGAATCTTCTCCAGCGCAAACGGAAGCATCCTGCGCCACCAGGGCCAATCGTGGTTTACGTCTGCTCCCCAAAGATCAAGCGTGTGCGGAATTCCTTTCGCCTGCAGAATGTCGGCGAGATGTTGGCTGCGCTCAGGCGCTTCGTATGAACCCTTGCCGGAAAGAATGTAGATCGCTTCTGCCTTTTGCAGCATTGGCAGATAGTGATCGTCATTCAGGTTGGGCAAATAATCCGCCGGGTTATTGAAATAAACGTTGTCATCGTAGAAGCCTTTCAAATATGAGCGCACGTCGTAACTGCCGCTCATCGCAATCACACCACGAAAAAGATCAGGATGTTTGAAGTATGCGTTCGCGGCAAGAAAAGCACCGAGGCTCGCGCCGGTTGTGAGCGGCCGCTCGTTGTCATCGCCTGAGTCTTTGCGAATTAGAGGCAATACCTCGTCAGTGATGTACCGATCGAACCGCGTTAACAACTCGGCCTTCAAGTTCGGCGGCATCTCCTCATTGAGCAGACTGTAACGGTTGACACTGTTAATGGAGTACGCGCGCAGCCGGCCGCTTTCGATGAGCGGCTTTATCGCATCCACCAAATGAAATCGTTCGTACTCAAGATAGTCCGCTGCCGCGGTGGGAAACATGAGCAGCGGTTGACCCGCGTGACCGTACGCGACCAGCGGCATCTCCGCGCTCAAGTTTTGACTGAACCAGGCTGTTATTCGACGCTCCATACAAACCTTTCGCAGGCGGCTTAACAAGAAGCCGTCATTAGTGGATTTATTTGTGGATTTGCGGGCGAGATATTCTCGCAGTTCGGCGCGGGGCGCAAGCTTCGAAGGCGCTGAAGACTAAATGTTTGGCGGGGCCTGGTTCGAACTTGGGCAAGGTAAAGTTTGTACGCTCAACCTTCGCGAGGCTTCCTTGACGCTCATGATCTCATCTGTTATAAAAATTTCTTCGCGTTAACGCATGGTTTTTAGGCTATGCGGGGCGCATATTCCGCAGTAGCTCAATGGCAGAGCATCCGGCTGTTAACCGGAGGGTTGTAAGTTCGAGTCTTACCTGCGGAGCCATCTAATTCTCAAGCAAGAGGCCATCTAGCACGGGTGGCCTTTAGCATTTTGCGGCATGGATTGTAAGAACGCAGCGGCGGATCGCCCGGCAATCTCTTCAGAAGAGCATCAATAGGCTTAGACGAACTACTCAGTTCATCTCATGAGTTCTTCCTCTTCAGAGATCGATAGGACACTAACACGCATAATTAGAATTGCACGATTTTCAGAACGAGGAGTTCTTGCGTCCCAGAATCTATGGAATTCTAAATTTCTCAACGGTACTAAACGTCGGCAGCTCACCCGCCTTTTTTATTTTGTAGATGGAGGTGAAACCTGATCTTGCTCTAGATGCGTGACCAAAAATCATACTATTGTAATGACGTTGTAATTCAGTCAGAAAATGAAGTGTGATAGGTTGAGCAGTTTTCGAAATAGGTTATAGCAACCTATTAAAGGTTGTTGCTGTACTTGCGAGACGACTGCCCCTTCTCTCACTTATAGGTAATGAACTGATCAAAGAGTAGGTGTCTGTTTGGCGCGTGAGCATGCCATATGCGAAGTGCCGAGCAGAGGCGAGGTATGTCTATTATTGGCGGCTTCATGAGAAGCAGTTAATTAAATACCCCACCACTACGGATAGGTAATGGTGGGGTGACTGACAACACAATCTCAACCGCATTTCTGCGTCAAAGATGTATCGCTAAGCCACGTGCATCTTAACGCAAAGTGCGGCGGTGCTTCAATCCTCTCTAGGGGTCATTGCCGTCGATGCGCCTAAACTCTCATTTTTCTTTAAACGCTCCAAGCACTAAACCTAAGAGTGTGATGCTGCAACAGGCGTTGGGGACTTCTGTCAGAGCCTGCACAGGTGTCTGGGCAGTGTACGACAATGACCAGCTCTTCGATCAGCTCTCCGGTGCAGGCCGCACACTCTTGGAATTGAAGTGCGGAAAAAAGGATCGTAAAGGCGGAGTCGGAACAGGGGCTACCTCCGAAGCAGGCATAGAGGGGGCACAGCCTGCTGGTAATGTAGGTGGGAGCTTACAGTTAAGCGCCGCGCACTCCGAATTTTCGCCTCCGATTTCAGATTCTAGCTTTTCCTCTTCGCCTTCAGTTCTCGGGTTCTTCCAGGGGATAAGTCCCCATTCTAAACGGCAGGATGCTCTTGCCGGATGGGCTTAAGAAGGAGACGGCCTCCCGGTCTTAAACGGTAACGATGAGAAGCGACTCACTGTCGAGGAGGACCTATGAAACGAATCAAATCAAATTTGTGCGGATTCGCCGGGGCCCGTTGGTTGGGGATTGTCATTATCGCAATCCTGGTCGCGGGATTCGTAACCGCAACAACTGCATTGATGAAAGGTAGACTTGGAACGGTAGAGGCCAACAAGGCTTCATCAAAGGGAGAGATCTTTAAACCAACATTAATCGCCAGCCAGGGCGATAAGAAGGGCGATGGCGGGGTCACCGTCGGATATTCATATCACAACGACACGTCAGCGCCGCTGCGCGATATGAAGCCTGTGCCCATCAAAGCAAGGGAACGCGAAGAAAATGAGAATCCAAAGATACCGCACCACCATTTTGACCAGCCTGACGGAGCTCTTCAGGACCAATCTATTACCTTGCAAAGTCTCCTCGAACCGAACATGCCTGGGACTATCCTCAACTTTGACGGCATTCCTTTTCCTGGGGTCGCATGCAACTGCGCGCCTCCGGACACTAACGGCGCGGTCGGCGGGACGCTACCTAGCGGAGGCGCTGGCCATTACGTCCAGATCGTGAACGAAGGATATCAAGTATTCGACAAGACTACGGGCACGTCAGTTCTCGGGCCCGTCGGTATCGCTACAATTTGGAGCGGCTTTGGCGGCCTCTGCGAAACCGCCGGCCACGGCGACCCGGTGGTGCTCTATGACAAAATCGCGAACCGTTGGGTCGTCAGCCAATTCGCCGGTTCCGTACCTACCGATGAATGCATCGCGGTCTCGACGAGCAGCGATGCCACTGGCTCGTACAATCGTTACGGGTTTCATCTCGGCTCCAATTTTTTCGACTACCCCAAACTGGCCACTTGGCCCGACGCCTATTACATGGCAATGAACGTCTTCAATTCGTCGGGCACGACTTTCCTCGGCCCGCAACCGTATGCTTTGGACCGTGCGAAGATGCTTGCCGGGATGCCGGCGACGTTTGTGAGTACCGGCCTGATGAATCCAACGACCGACGAGACGTTTCTACCATCCGACTTCGATGGCACGACGGTGCCGCCTGCCAACGCCCCTAATTCGTTTGTGGGCTGGCCCGGTGGTTTCAATTCGAGCAATTACAAGGTCTACCACTTTCACGTCGATTTCACGACCCCCGCAAACTCGACGTTCACGTTGTTCTCAACTATTCCAGCGGCCGGATTCACAGAACTCTGTCCCACGACGCGAGCGTGTGTGCCCGAACCAAACGGCGACTCTCTGGACGCTATTGGTGACCGGCTGATGTTTCGGCTCGCTTATCGCAACTTTGGCGATCATGAGGCAGTGGTCGGCAATTACACCGTCAGCGCCAACGGTGTTGCCGGAGTACGTTGGTTTGAGCTGCGCAATGTCACTAACGGCCCTGCGACAAAGTTCCAGGAGAGTACTTATCAACCTGACACCACCTGGCGCTGGATGGGCAGCGCGGCCATGGACCATAACGGCGACATAGCCGTTGGCTTCAGCGTGTCAAGCGCTTCAGTCGTGCCCGGAATCCGCTATGCCGGACGCCTGGCAAGCGATCCCCTGAATACTCTGGCGCAAGGTGAAGCGACGCTGTTCGTCGGCGTGGGCAGCCAGACCGGCACCGTCAATCGTTGGGGAGATTACAGCGATCTGACGGTTGACCCAGTAGATGACTGCACCTTCTGGTACACGACCGAGTATTACCCCACCGGCTCTACCTCTTTCAATTGGCGCACGCGCATCGGCAGCTTCCAAATCCCGGGGTGCAGCGGTTTGGTCGTCACGAGCACTGTCCCGGCAACTGGTAGTGTTGTGTTTAGCCAGCCGACATCTTTCACAGTCAACGTCAGCGATCCAGTCGATCCCGCTACCTTGCAAGCAAGCGACTTCACAGTAAATGGGGTTCCCGCGAACTCCGTGAGTTACACGACCGGCACTACGAGTATGACTTTCACTTACGCGAGTACGCCGGTTACGGCCCAGGGCCTGCAAACGATGCACATTGCTGCCGGCGCCTTCACGCGCGTCTCTGATGGTAAGCCGGTCTTCGACTTCAACGGCACTTTCCGCTACGACGTGACGTTGCTTCAGGTTACTTCAACGGTGCCGTCGTTTCCGAACGGTGTCTTTACTTTGCCAGGGCCATTCACCTACGACGTGAACTTCAACGAGCCAATCGATCCGGCCTCCGTGCAGACGACAGATCTGACACTGAGCGGCATTGCGGGCAGCACCGTAATGGGTGTCACGGTTCTGCCAGGCAATATGACGGCAAGGTTTACGATCAACGCTCTAAGCGAGGGAACATTGACTGCCAGCATCGCTGCCGGGGCCATCGCGGACGCGTTTGGAAATCCATGCGCGGCTTTCTCGGCGCCATATCAAGTGGATGCGGTGACCGCGCCTTATCCCGCGCCGCTGCTACTGAAGAACCCTCGGGGTTCGTTGATTTACGATCCGACCGCTTCAGGCGTCATCAACTTCGCTGGTGACACCGACAGCTTCACGCTGGCCATCGATCCAAACCAGACGATTACAGTGCTCGTTAGGCCGACGTCGGTGGGATTGCAGCCAACAGTCATGCTTCGCGATCCGTCGAACAGCGTAATCGGAAGCGCGACGGCAGCCGCAGCGGGTCAGAACGCCGTTATTCAAACGGCCCCCGCTGCAATGGGCGGTACCTACACTATCACCCTGGGCGGAGCTAGCAGTACCACCGGCAATTACACGGTCCAGCTGATCCTCAACGCCGCCCAGGAGTTGGAGGCGGTTGGCGGTTCGAGTAACAACACGCTTGCCACTGCGCAGGACATCAACAGCTCATTCACCAGCGTGCAAACTTCACAAGCAAACGCCCAACGTGGCGCGGTCACGGGCGTCACGGACGCCAGCGCGACCCCTGACCACTATTCCTTCACAATGAGCGCCGGCGACGTAACTACACTCGCGGTGAAGGCCTTGCCTACGGGCACGATCAATTTGGAGTTGCTGAATTCTGGCGGCTCGGTGATAGCGACAGGCGTTAGCGGCTCTACCAACGTGGACAGCGCAATCAATAACTTTCCAGCGTCGACCAGCGGCACCTACTACGCTCGCGTAACCGGCGGTACGAATGTGGCCTACAATTTGGTGGTCACGCGGAACGCCGCCTTTGATACTGAAGCCAACGACACCTTCGCGACGGCCCAGCCGATCGGCGGCAACCGTGGCGCTTTGGGAGCCATCGCGCCCCCCGCTTACGTGGCCGTTGCAATACCTTTCACATTCGAAGACATTAGCTCAACGGGCACGATCATCACGGGATTGGATGGACAGGACGACAGCGCCGCAACGATCCCGATCGGCTTCACGTTCCCGTTCTTCGGCACCGGCAAGACCACGGTGGGCGTGAGCAGCAACGGGCTGCTGACCTTCGGCGGTACCGATGCCTCTTACATAAACGCGGATCTCACCACCTCACCGTCGCTGGCAGCCATCGCGCCCTTCTGGGATGATCTGTTCGTCACCAACAACGGGGGCACGGCACATGTGTACTATCAAGTGCTCGGCTCGGGAGCGAACCAGCGCCTGACCATTCAATGGAACCAGATCAGCTTCTTCAGTGGCGGCACTGCGGGTGACAACCTCACGTTCGAGGCTCAGTTGTACGTTGATGGCCGCATCCAATTTAACTATCAGGATCTGGTATCGGGGTCCGCATTCGGCAACAACGGCGCCAGCGCGACTGTTGGCCTCAAGGACGCCGGCACGCAAGGATCTAACCGCTTGTTGTTGGCTTTCAACAACGGACCCAACACCTTCGTTGGTACCGGCAAGAGTACCCAGATCAGCCAGCCGGCGTCCGACGACTGGTACAGTTTCGCGGTTAGCGCCGGGCAGACGGTGAATGTTGAAACAAGCACGCCAGCCGATGGATCTGGCGAGTTCCTCAACACCCTTAATCCACATATCGAGCTTTATGATCCATCAAACACCCTCGTTGCGACCGGCACCGCATTGGCTGATGGGCGCAACGAATCGATCAGCTACTCCGCACTGTCCGCCGGCACTTATCGTGTGCGGGTCATAAGCGAGGGTGGGACTGTCGGTGAATACTTCATGACTGCTGCGTCGGGTGTGCCGAACCCAACACCGACGCCGACGCCAACTCCGACGCCAACTCCAACGCCGCCGCCTGGCTGCACGCAGCAAGGTGCCTGCGTCGTCGTTCAGTACCTGGGTTACGTGACCAGCGGTACGCAGACGACAGTCATGTTCAAAGTCACCAATAACTGCAGGAACGGGGCCCAATACGTCGCCATCGGCACTGACGTGTTCACGCGCATCGCGCCCGCGGATGGCAGCGTCTACAGCGGGAGCCTGGGTACGTACAACGTGGCGTGGACGGCCGCTAAGGGAAACCCGGGATTCACGAGCATAAGATTCACGCCTACGTTCAGAACTTTCAACAATGGAGCAACGGACGTGTTCAGCATTGCGGTGAGTAACTTCAATCCGAACACGACGGTTCAAGTGCAAGAGAAAGCCGGCAACACGACGGACACTCTGAGCTTCCTGTTGAGCTTGGCTTGCCCACCGAGCAGCCCGACTCTGGCAACGCAACCGTTCGCCGACTTCACCGATTGGTTAAGTGGCTCCTGGAACAGGTTAGTGGCGTGGCTCAGCCCAAACACTGTGGCGCCCGGGCCAGCAACTGCCGTCGAAGAAATGAACTCACTTTCAAACCTGGGCGCAAGCATTAACTTTGAGAGAATAAGAGACAATTTACCTGCAATCTCTCGTGACGGGACGCTCAACTGGCGATGGGTGAGAGAGACTTCGGTTTCAGACGATAGCGAGTCTCATACTCGCTGAATATCAGTTATATCCAGAAACGCCTAATCCAGCAGAGGCGGCGTAGCCGCTTGGGATTAGGTGTGATTAAATCCAGGATCTTGGCTTTTCGAACCATGCCCAGCACGGCACATTTTCGACGCG
>WNFT01010924.1_pt1 | contig 14826 bp, 15 predicted proteins | sample 5400191 | NCBI WGS metagenome assembly WNFT01 (sample SAMN13153359, study PRJNA577476) | soil metagenome | isolation source: 80 cm saprolite under Madrone tree | place: USA:California | collected 2016-06-14 | reverse complement strand
GGATAGCACGCGGCGAGATGCGCGTCGTCCACGCGTGGCTTCTGGTAGAGGAAGCGGCAGCGGCGACAGCGCGCCACCGTGTAGAGCCCGGGGACGGCGAACGCGCGATCGGGCGTGGTCCAGAGAGGGTCGGCCTCCCGGGAGCCGCAGAGGAAGCACGGGGCGTCGACGGTCGGAAGCCCCACGGGCGCGACTACTTCTTGGAGATCAGCCAATGCCCCACGGCCAGGTGCGGCAGCCCCGAGCGCTCGAAGGTGTCCACGGCATCCCCGGCGCTGCACACCACAGGCTCGCCGTGCAGGTTGAAGGAGGTGTTCAGCACGGCGGCGATCCCCGTGCGCCGCTCGAACTCCGCGATCACCGCGTGGTACTCGGGGTTCCACGTTCGCTCCAGGATCTGCGGCCGGGCGGTGCCGTCCTGGGGATGCACGGCGGCCACCAGGGCCTCGCGCGCCTCCGGTCGCGTCGGCATGGCCAGCATCATGTACGGCGAGCCGAGCCCCTTGGGGTTCACGAGATACTCGGCGGCGCGCTCGGCCAGGATGGTCGGGGCGAAGGGCATCCAGAAGTCGCGATTCTTGATCATCCGGTTGATGAGCGGCACCACCCGGTGGTCCGACGGGTTGGCGAGAATGGATCGGTTGCCCAGCGCGCGCGCTCCGAACTCCATCCGGCCCGCGCAGCGCGCCACCACGCCGTCCGAGACGAGCAGCTCCGCGATCTTCTCCTCGATCCTGTCCTGGAAGGCGATCTTGTAGCGCCCCTCGAGCCCGCGCGCTCGGATCACCGCCTCCGCGTCCTCGTCCGTGACGCGATTGCCGAGATAGGCGGGCCCGAAGGGCTCGACCCGTCCCGTCACCCCTCGCTTCGCGCACTCCTGGAGATAGGCGAGATAGGCCGCGCCCACGGCATTCGACTCGTCGCCACACGAGGGGAAGGCGAAGAGCTCCTCGACCCACTCCTCCTGGCCGAGGAGCATGTTGGCCTTGACGTTCATGAAGCAGCCGCCGCCGAGGGCCACGCGCCCGCCCCCGTAGCGCTGGTGCATGAGCCGCCCCCAGCGGAGGATGATGTCTTCGAGGAGCCGCTGGGCGCCTCCCGCCACCGCGTCGAAGCGCAGGCCCAGCGTCGTCTCGAGGAGGAGCGGGTACCGCTCGCCGGACGCTTGCCAGCGGAAGAGCGCGGGGCGACCGTCTTCCAGATCGAAGACACGGCGAAGCGCCACCTCCGCGCGCTGAGCGTGCTTCTCGGAGGCGTAGGGTGCCATGCCCATGACCTTGTACTCGTGCTCGCCGAACTTCATGCCGAGGCCGAGTGTCACGAACGAATAGAAGGCCCCCAGCGACCCGGGCGCGGACGGGGCGGCCTCGTGCCGCGTCAGCTCGAACCCCCTTCCCGTCGAGGCGGTGGCGCAGAGGCCGTCGCCGGAATTGTCGTTGGTGAGGACGAGCGCGTCCTTGCCCGCGAAGCCCGAGCCGTAGTAGGCCGCGGCCGCGTGGCAGGTGTGGTGATCGAGGCAGACGATCCGGTCCTTCGGGATACCGAGGTGATCGGTGACGAAGCCGAGCCGCTCGCCCTGGGAAATGCCGAACTTTCCCCGGGAGGGGTCCGCGAGGCCAAGCTTCGCCCCCATCTTGCGCGCGCGCCGGCCCAGCGCCCGCCAGGGCGAGGGCAAGGCCACGCCGTAGTACTCCCGCGCGTACGCCTCGTCGTGGAGCACGCGGTTGAGCCACTCGCGCGAGGCCGCGCGGGCGCCCGCGAGGGCCACGACGTCGATGTCCGCGGGCGTGAGGCCGCACTCCTCGAGAAGGGCGTCGATGGCCAGGCGTGGATAGCCGGCGTCGTTCTTCAGCCGGGTGAAGCGTTCTTCGGAGGCGCAGCCCACGACGCGGCCGTCCCGAAGGACGGCCGCCGTGGCGCAGTGGGTTTCGTTGATGCCGAGGACGATCATGTCCCCGGCATTATAACCTTCCGCTCCTCTTACGCCGTCTTGCTGAGAGACTTGACGATCTCGCGGCAGAAGGCGGGGATGTCGTCGGGCCTGCGCGAGGTGATGAGGTTGCCGTCCACCACCACCTCCTCGTCCACCCACTGGGCGCCCGCATTGACCATGTCGTCCTTGATCGAGAAGAAGGAGGTGGCCTTCTTGCCCTTGACGATGCCCGCGCTGGCGAGCATCCAGCCGGCGTGGCAGATGGCCGCCACCACCTTGCCCTGCTGGGAGGCCTCGCGCACGAGCTTCACCATGCTCTCGTGGCGGCGCATCATGTCGGGCGCATAGCCGCCGGGCACGACCACCGCGTCGAACTCGACGGCGCTGACCTGATCGGCCTGCGCGTCGACGTTGACGGGATAGCCGGTCTTGGAGTGGTAGGACTTGGCGCCGCCCGCCCCCACCACCTTGACCTCCGCTCCCTCTTCCTTCAGCCGGTAGTACGGGACCCAGAGCTCCATCTCCTGGTAGTTGTTCTCGGCGAGAATGGCGACTCGCTTGCCTTTGAGTGACATGGATGCCTCCCTGAGATCGTTGAGCTACAGTTTGGGCGTCGCCGTCTTGAGCACGAGCGACAGCCGTTCGGACTCGCGGCGCACGATGAGCGACAGCGGCCGCTCGAGCGACGCCGCGAGCAGGGCCTCGCGGGCGGCCTGGAGCGTCAGGACCGGACGCCCATTGACCTCCACGAGGGTGTCGCCGACCTGAAGGCCGGCCTTCTCGGCCGGGCTCTTGGCCAGGATGGCGGCCACGGTGGGCGGGCTGGTCAGTCGAGAGGTGCTCTCCTCGACTTGGCCCTCGGAATCTCGCACGAGAAAGCCGAACTCGGCGGCCACGCGGTCCGCCGCGACGGCATCCGGCATGGCCCCGACCCGCACGCTGAGGCGCCGGCGACCTTCCTCGCGACGAAGAATGGTCAGCCCGACCGTGTCGCCCGAGGTGGTGTGGGCGATGAGCCGCTGCAAGGTCCGCGTGTCCACCACGGGCCGGTCGCGGAAGCCCACGATCAGGTCCCCCGGCTGGAGTCCCGAGCCCTCGGCCGGCGTCTCCTTCATCACCTCGACGACGTAGACGCCGAAGCCCTCGCGGAGTCCGTACTTCTTGGAGATCTCGTCCATCTCCTGCTCCGACAGGTCCCGGATGCGTATGCCGAGCCAGCCCCAGGGCGAGTCGGCGGCAGCAGCCGGCGCCAGCAGCATGACGAGGAGGAGGAGGGCGACGAGACGCCTGATCATCGATCACCCGTGAGCTGGGTGTAGAGGTCGTCGAGGGCCGTCGCGAGCATCCCGAGCCGTTGCTGGATGTCGAGCTCCTCGAGCAGCCGCTGGCGCACGGCAGGGTCGGGCACCACCGCGGAGGCGACCTGGTCGCAGAGCATGCCCGCCGCCACGTCCCGGAGCGCCGCCTCCATCTCGGCGGTCGGCCGCTTGACGGCCTTGAGAATGCCCAGGCACCGTCCCGTCACTCGCGCCACCAGCTCCGCCACGGCCGGCCTCTCGGCGCCCGTCTCTTCGAGCGGTGTGGCGGCGACCACGCGGTAGAGGGTGTCGGCGGGAATCTCCCGGTCGATGCGCACGCGCGCCTCGCCCTTGAGGAGAATGTTGTAGCGGCCGGTGGCCAGCCGATCCCAGCGGAGGATGCGGCCGACCCCGGCGACAGCGTAGACGGGCGGCTTGCCCTCGTACATGGTGTGGGGAAAGAACGTCAGATCGGGCAGCGGAAAGATCGGAACGAAGACCTGGCCCACCGGATGCTGCGCCTCACCCGATAGTGGGGAGCTTGAGGGCCGACAGGCTGTCGAGCCGCTCGACCACACCCTCGGCGAGCCCGCGGAACGCCTTCGCCTGGGCCGAGTCCGGCTGGCCGGCAACGATGGGCACGCCCTCGTCGCCACCCTTGCGCGTGTCCATCTCGAGGGGGATGCGCGCGAGAAGGGGGACGTCGAACTCTCCCGCGACCTTCTCGCCGCCGCCCTCGCCGAAGATGGCGTACCTCGCGCCCGTGTCGGGGGCCACGAAGTAGCTCATGTTCTCCACGATGCCCAGGATGGGCACGTTGAGCTTCCTGAACATGGCGAGCGCCTTGCGCACGTCGAGCAGGGCCACGTCCTGAGGCGTGGTGACCATGACCACGCCGCCGAGGGGAATGACCTGGGAGAGGGAGAGCTGAGCGTCCCCCGTGCCCGGGGGCATGTCGAAGACGAGATAGTCGAGAGGGCCCCAGAGCACGTCGCGAAGGAATTGCTGCACGGCCGAGTGGATCATCGGGCCGCGCCACACGAGAGCCTCCCGCTCGGCCACGAGGAGGCCGATGGACATGATCTTGATGCCGTGGGCCTCCACGGGAATGATCCGGTTCTCGAACATCCCCGGACGCCCTCTTGCCCCCATCATGAGCGGCACGTCCGGGCCGTAGATGTCGACGTCCACGAGGCCGACCTCGTGCCCGCGCTGCTTGAGGGCAAGGGCGAGGTTGACGGCCACCGTCGACTTGCCCACGCCGCCCTTGCCCGATGACACCGCCACCGTGTGCTTGACCTCGGGAATGAACTCTCCTCCCGGGGCTCCGGGCTTGTGCATCTCTGGCATGGCGGTGTGGGTCTCCTCTGGGTGGGTCGGCTATTTCTGCCCGCAGTATAGGGTCCGCGACTCGAAGCCGTCAAGGAAGGTCGGCGCTCGAGTGTCGGCCAAAGTGCCGGAGAACTTGAAAAATTTGACCGGAACTGGTACAAAGATCGCGTGATTGGAGCTGATGAGTTCCGGCGTGTCCTCGGTCACTTCTGCTCGGGTGTGACGATCATCACCACGGTGGATGCCGATGGCCGCCCCACCGGTCTCACGGCGAGCGCCTTCACCTCGGTATCCCTCAACCCGCCCCTGATCCTCGTGTGCGTCGCCCATGACGCGCAGAGCTATCGAGCCCTCGCCGACGGCACGCGCTTCGCCGTCAACATCCTCGCCCACGACCAGGAATCGATCTCGACCCGCTTCGCGACCAAGCCCGTCGCGCATGCCGCGGAGAAGTTCGAGGGCGTGGGCTATCGCACGGGCTCGCTCGGCGTGCCCGTCCTCAAGGATTCTCTCGCCGAGCTCGAGTGCACGATCGTCCACGCCTATCCCGCCGGAGATCACACGATCTTCGTGGGCCGCGTCGAGGCGGCCGACGCTCGAGGCGATGGCGGCCTCCACCCGCTGCTCTACTATCGCGGCAAGTACCGCCACGTCCACCACTAGGAGGCGTTTTTCATGACCATCCCGCTCTCACGTCCACCCGTCGATGACGAGGTCAAGGCTGCCGTCATCGCCGCCGTCGAGTCCGGCCAGTACATCCTGGGCCCGGAGTGCAAGGCGTTCGAGCAGGAGTTCGCCGCCTACAACGGCGCCAAGCACGCCGTGCTCACCACGAACGCCACCGCCGCGCTGTGGATGGTGATCAAGGCCTTCGGGGCCAAGGCCGGCGACGAGGTCCTCGTGCCCTCGCACACCGCCTTCCCCACCGTCGAGGCCATCTGCTTCGCCGGGGTGACACCGGTCTTCGTGGACATCGACGAGACGTACACGGTGGACGTGAAGGATGCCGCGGCCAAGGTGACGCCGCGCACCGTCGGCTTCATCCCTGTTCACCTCTACGGGCATCCCGCCAATCTCGCCGCCGTCCAGGAGCTGTGCGCCAAGCACAAGCTCTGGCTCCTGGAAGACTGTGCCCAGGCCCATGGCTCCACCTGGCAGGGCAAGAAGGTGGGCAGCTTCGGGCGGGCGGGGGCCTTCTCCTTCTACCCGTCCAAGAACCTGACCGTCATGGGCGACGGCGGTCTCCTCGTGACGGACGACGACGAGGTGGCCGCCCGCTGTCGGCGTCTCCGTGACCACGGCAGGCAGAACAAGGACATCCACGTCGAGATCGGGTTCAACCTGCGCTTCAACGACATCCAGGCCGCGGTGGGGCGCGTGCTCCTGCGCCGGCTCGACGCCATGAATGACCACCGGCGCAAGCTCGCCGCCCGCTACACGGCGGGGCTCGCCGGCCTGCCCCTGGTCTTGCCCGCGGAGACGCGCGGGGCCCGCCACGTCTACCATCTCTACGTCGTGCGCACCGCGCAGCGCGACCAGCTCGCCGCCTTCCTCAAGGACAAGGGCGTGGCCACGGGCATCCACTACCCGGTGGCCTGTCACCGTCAGCCCGCGGTGGAGCATCTCAAGCCGCCCCCGCTCGAGCACACGGACCGCATCGTCAAGGAGATCCTGACCCTGCCCATCTCGGCTGGCCACACGGAAGCCGAGATCGACGAAGTCGTCGCGGGGGTCAAGGCATTCTTCAGGAAGTGAGCGAGTCGCTCCGCATCCTCCAGCTCTATCCGAAGAGCGACTACTTCACGGGAGCGGCCGTGCAGCTCCTCGAGCTGGCCCGCGGGCTGCAGGAGCGCGGGCACCACGTCGTCGTGACCACACGGCCCGGCGAGGGCTGGGTCGAGAAGTGCGCGGAAGCTCGTCTCCCTTACCATTCCCTGCCCATGCGCTCCGAGGTCGACGTCAAGTCCATCCCCGGCCTTGTGCGCATCATTCGCAAGCACCGGATCCAGGTCGTGCACGCGCAGAAGGGCAAGGCGCGCACCCTCGCCCTCATGGCGGGGCTGTTCACGAGGATCCCCGTCCTCATCCTGAACCGCGGCGTCAGCTTCCCTCTCGACCCCTTCAACAAGCTCGGCTACACCACCGGAGCTGGAAGGGCAATGACGATACCCTCGAAGCGATGAAGACGGTGGCGGCGCGGGCGCCGCACGCCCGCCTGCTCTTCGTGGGCGCCAACGAGGCCAAGGCCAGGATCCTCAGGGAGAAGGCGGCAGCACGGGGGCTCGCCGAGAAGGTGCTCGTGTTCCTCTACCGTGAAGACATTCCCGAGATCCTGGCCGCGAGCGATGTCTGCGTGGACGCCTCCTATGCCGGCCTCGGCATCACGGGCACGCTCCGCGAGGCCCTGGCCGTGGAGACGCCCGTCATCGGAACCGACCTCGAGGGCAATCCCGAGCTCATCACCGACGAGCACACGGGCTACCTGTTTCCCCCGCGCGACATCGCTGCCCTCGCCCGCGTGATCCTCCGCATGATCGAGGACCCCGAGAAGGCCAAGGCCATGGCCCGCATGGGCGCCAAGCGCGTCGAGGCGGAGTTCTCCGTCACGGCCAAGATCGACCGCACCGAGGCGCTCTACCACCACCTGCTCGCCGCCAAGCGTCCCCATTGATGGCTTCGAAGCCCAGGTATCGCCTGCTCCTGAGGCTCTGGCCATACCTCAGGCCCTACTGGCCGTGGCTGGTCGCGGGCGGCGCCATGGCGCTGGCCGTCTCGTCAGCGGAAGGCTTCGTCGCCTGGCTGGTCAAGCCGGCCATGGACGACATCTTCCTCAAGCGCGACCTGTTCATGCTCAAGGTCCTCCCCCTCATCCTCCTCGGCGCCTACCTCGTCAAGGGCTGTGCCCGCTACGGGCAGTCCTACCTCATGGCTGCCGTCGGAGAGCGCGTGATCGCGCGGATCAGGCGAGAGCTCTACAGCCATATCCAGGGTATGTCGCTGTCCTTCTACGCCCAGGTGCACTCGGCCGAGCTGATGACCCGGGTGGTCAATGACGTCAATCGCCTTGCCCGCCTCTCGTCGACCGTGCTCGTCATGGCCGTGCGTCAGATGGGGACCGTCCTCGCCCTCCTCACCGTCATGTTCATGCGGGAGTGGGTGCTCGCCCTCATCGCGGTGACCATCTTTCCCGCGGTGGGCGTGCTGTTCCGCACACTCGGGCGCAAGCTCTACAAGATCGGCAAGCGCTCGCAGGAGAAGATGAGCGAGCTGAACGTCGTGCTCCAGGAGGCGTTCACGGGGAACAAGATCGTCAAGGCCTTCGGGCGCGAGCGGCTCCAGCAGGAGCGGTTCGACGGCGTCAATGACCGCCTCCTGCGCCTCGCCCTCAAGGACCATCGCGTGGACGAGCTGGCCGAGCCCCTCATGGAGATCCTGGGGGCCATCGGCATCATGGGCGCCATCTGGTACGGCGGCTACCGGGTGATCAGCGGGGCGCTCACCCCCGGCGAATTCTTCTCGTTCACGACCGCGGTCATCCTCCTCTACGGCCCCGTGCGACAGCTCGGGCGCATGATGAACACGATCCAGCAGTCGATCTCGTCCGTGGAGCGCGTCTTCGACATCCTGGACACCCCACCCACCATCAGCGACAAGGCGGGCGCGGTCACCCTCCAGGACTTCCGCGACCGGATGGGCTTCGAAGCCGTGTCCTTCCGGTATCCGGAATCAGAGGACGACGTCCTCAGGGACATCACCCTGACCGTGAGGAAGGGAGAGATGGTCGCCTTCGTCGGCATGTCCGGGGCGGGCAAGACGACCCTCATGGATCTGGTGCCGCGCTTTCACGACGTCAAGTCCGGCCGGATCACGCTGGACGGGCGGGACGTTCGCGACGTCTCCGTCGCCTCCCTGCGCGCTCTCATGGGCATCGTCACCCAGGAGACCTTTCTCTTCGCCGACACCATCGCCTACAACATCGCCTACGGCCGGCCGGGAGCGACCCAGGCGCAGATCGAGCACGCCGCGCGCCTGGCCCAGGCCCACGACTTCATCGCCGCGCTCCCCGAAGGCTACGGGACGCCCGTGGGCGAGCGGGGCGTCAAGCTCTCGGGCGGCCAGCGTCAGCGCATCGCCATCGCGCGGGCCTTCCTCAAGGACCCACCCGTCCTCATCCTGGACGAGGCGACCTCGGACCTGGATGCGGAGAGCGAGTTTCTCGTGCAGCAGGCGCTCGGGGAGCTGATGAAGAACCGCACGGTGCTCGTGATCGCGCACCGTCTGGCCACGGTGAAGCATGCGGACCGCGTGGTCGTCGTCCACGACGGCCGTCTGGCGGAGGTGGGCACCCACGACCAGCTGATGACGCGCGAGGACGGCATCTACCGCCGCCTGGCGCAGCTGCAATCCCTCGACGCGCTCTCTACCAACTAGCGTTTCGTTTTCGCGTGCCGCCTTGGACACGCTGGGCGGGGCCGGGGGCACTTCCCCCGCGGACCACACTGACTCGCAGCCCGCTATGTCCTCTCGTAAGGGGCCACGAGACTAGGCGTTGACGCTTCGGCACAGCGCAGAAGAAATGGGTCCACGGGGGAAGTGCCCCCGACCCCACCCAGCTCCCGCCCGTTGGAATAGCCCAGCAAATCCCCTAGCTGTTGCGGCGCGGTGGGATTCGACGGAGCGTGAGGGACGGGCTGGGGGGCACCCTCGCCAGAGCCCTATCTTCTGCGCGTTGACGAAGCGGAAGACCAGAGTCTCGTGGCCCCTTACGAGAGGACGCGGCGGGGCGCGAGTCAGCGTGGTCTGGTGAGGGTGCCCCCCAGCTCCTCCCGCCATTTGCCGACGATGTTCGGGAGCGGCCCCTTGAGAGAGGAGGCGGCCGGGCGCGAGTCAGCGTGGTCTGGTGAGGGTGCCCCCCGGCCCCTCCCGCCAATCGACGAAAGAGCTATTCGCGGAACTTGTTGACGATGGGGAGGCGCCAGTCTTTGCCGAAGGCGCGGGGGGTGATCTTGATGCCGATGGCGCCCTGGCGACGCTTGTACTCGTTGCGGTCGACCATGGCGATCACGCGCTTCACCGTCGAGGCGTCGAAGCCGCGCGCCACGATGTCGGCCACGCCCTGGTCCCCCTCGACGTAGCATTCCAGGATGGCGTCCAGCTCGGCGTATGGCGGCAGGGTGTCCTGGTCCGTCTGGTCCGGGCGCAGCTCGGCCGAGGGCGGCCGCGTGAAGACCGTCTCCGGGATCAGCTCGCGCCGCGCCCGCGCGTTGGCGTGCTCGCTCAGCTTGTAGACGAGCGTCTTCGGGCAGTCCTTGATGACCGCGAAGCCCCCCGCCATGTCGCCGTAGAGCGTGGTGTATCCGACGGCGATCTCGCTCTTGTTGCCGGTGTTGAGCACGAGCCAGCCGAACTTGTTCGAGAGCGCCATCAGGTAGTTGCCCCGGATGCGCGCCTGGAGGTTCTCTTCCGTCGCGTCTTCCTTGAGTCCCTTGAAGGCCGCGGCGAGGGCGCGCTTGTACGCCTTGAGCACACCCGTGATGGGCACGCGGAGCATGTCGATCCCGAGATTCTTGGCCAGCCGGGCGGCGTCCCGCCGCGTCCCCAGCGACGAGAAGGGCGAGGGCATGGTCACGCCCGTGACGTTCGCGGCCCCGAGGGCGTCCACCGCGATGGCCGCCACGAGGGCGGAGTCGATCCCGCCGCTCAGCCCGATGACCACGTGCTTGTAGCCGATCTTGGTGACGTAGTCGCGCGTGCCGAGGACGAGGGCCTGATAGATCTCCTCCACGGGCTCCAGGGCCGGGATCTCGTGAGCGGGCGGCTTGGGCTTCTCGCGGAGGGGCAGCGGGGGCAGGGAGATGCGCGTGGGCCCCGGCGCGCGGAGCTTCTCCTTGCGCCGGCGGGAGTCGTGCAGGCGCGCGCGGAAGATCTCGTCGAGATCGAGGTCGGCCACCACCAGGTCTTCCTCGAAGGCCCGGCCGCGCGCGATCCGCTCGCCCTTCTCGTTGAAGATGAAGGACTGCCCGTCGAAGACGAGCTCGTCCTGGCCGCCCACCGTGTTGACGAAGGCCAGGCAGACGAGATCGTCGGCGGCCCGCGTGGCCAGCATCTTCTCGCGGAACTGGGCCTTGCCCGCGTGGTAGGGCGAGGCGTTGATCGTCACCACCAGCTCCGCTCCCGCCAGGGCCTGCAGGGTGGTAGGGCCCGTGGGATACCAGATGTCCTCGCAGATGTTGGCCGCGAGCACCGTGTCGCCCACGGCGAACACGGGCGCCTCCGTGCCGGACTGGAAGTAGCGGTTCTCGTCGAAGACGCCGTAGTTGGGCAGGTACTGCTTGTGGTACGTGCCCACCTGCGCGCCGTCGTGGAGAACGGCCGCGGCATTGAAGATGTCGTCACGCTTGTCGACATACCCGACCACCGCCGTGATGCCCCGGCTCTGGCGGGCCACGTCCGCCAGCGCCCTCAGGTTGGCCTCGATGAACGCGGTCTTGAAGAGCAGGTCCTCGGGAGGGTAGCCCGTGAGGGCGAGCTCGGGGAAGGCCACGAGGTCGCAGCCCGCCGCGCGGGCGCGCTCCATCCAGTCCAGGACGAGCCGCGCATTGGCCTCGATGGCGCCGACCGTCGGATTGATCTGCGCCAGCCCCACGCGGATGCGTCTCATGGCGCTTATTCTAGCCTATGGAGCCCCTCTGGGCTCGCTTGGCCAGGAGGGTCGTGTGGACGCCGATCAGGATCAGGACACCGCCCGCGACGGTATAAAGGGTGAGCGTCTCCCGGAGCGCCACCACGCCCAGCAGGGCACCGGCGAGGGGCTGGATGTTCACGAAGATGGCGAGGCGCGGGGCTTCCACCCGCTCCAGCCCCCAGTTCCATATCAGGTACCCCAGCGCGGTGATCACGATGCCCAGGTAGAGCGTGCCGATGATGACCGTCTGCGTCCATTCCGGCCGCTCCCCCGCCACCCATTCCGCCACGGTGAAGGGTGCCATGACCACCAGCCCCCACAGGATGGACCAGGCCGTGACCGGCACGGCCCGGTGTCGCGCCAGCACGTCGCGGCCGAAGAGCGAGTAGCCGGCATAAGCGGCTCCCGAGAGGACGAGGAGCAGGTCGCCGCGCCAGTGCGGGGCGATGGCCACGGTCGCCCCCGGGATTCCGTTCAGCACCACCACGGTGGCGCCGACCACGGTCAGGAGGGCGCCCACCCCTTCACGGCGCGTGAGGCGCTCGCCCAGCACCAGGGGCGAGAGCAGGATGAGGGACACGGGCTCCACCGTGATGAGGAGAGCGGCGTTGGTGGCGGTCGACAGGCGGAGGCCCCAGTTGCCGAAGGCGAAGGCCGCCGCGAAGCCGGAGAGCCCCATCCAGAAGATACTCCACCGGTCGCTCCGGGAGAGCGGCCGGTCCTCGCGGCGCTGGGCGAGGGCAAGCGGCACGAGAACGAGGGAGCCGATGGCGAGGCGGCAGAACGAGAGTGTGGCCGGCCCCATGTGCTCGAGCACCACGCGGCTGACGGCATAGCTCGAGCCGTAGACGACATTGGCGAGAATGAGGACGACGTACGCCGTCGGCACCGCGACATCTTACGGTAGAATGCCCCCGATGACGCCCAAGATCCCCTGGCTGCCGTCCTCGGTTCAGCCAGGGCAGAAGGTGGAACGCTGCCCCCACTGCGGCGCGCGGGCCTTCTTTCCCTGGACCCTCCGACGGAACCCGAAAACGATGACCCCCGTGCGGACCTGGGTCTGCGCGGAGTGCCAGCTCACCGAGGAGCGCCCCGAAGCGGACTAGCATGAAACAGGCTCGCCCCCTCAAGAGCGGGAGCGTCGCGCCGAGCAGCCCGGCCCGTGACCGCATCCTGGCCCTGATGCTCGAACAGGTGGAGGCGATCCGAGCGCATGAGCGGGGCACGAGAGCAGGGACTGATCCCGAACACCTCCACAAGATGCGCACGGCGGTCCGACGACTGCGAGCGATTCTGGGCGCAGTCCGAGAGATGTTCGATCCCGGGTGGCTCGGCGGGCTCCGGGCCGAGCTCGACTGGCTCGGCACCCTGCTCGGCGATCTACGGGATCTCGATGTCTTCCGGCAACACCTTCGCGCCGAGCTATCTTCGCTGAAGTCAGCCGGACGCGCCGAGGGTCGGGCGCTCCTCGACCGCCTGGACGCTGAGCGGGCCCGCGCGAGAGTCAATCTCCACGCTGCCCTCGACGGGCCGCGCTATCTCCAGCTCCTGGATCGCCTCGACAACGCCGTCGAGTATCCGCGGGTGGTGACGGCAAAGCTCTCCCTGCCCGCCATCGCTGCGGGCCAGTTCAGGAAGCTTCGCAAAGCGGTCAAGGCCTTGCCCGAGACCCCGAGCAATGATGACCTGCATGCTGTGAGGATCAAGGTCAAGCGGGCTCGCTACGCGGCGGAGCTCGCGCAGACTCTGGTCGGCCGGCCCGCCAAGCAGTTCGTGGCCCGGGCCAAGAAGGTCCAGGACATCCTGGGAGAGCACCAGGATGCCGCCGTGGCCGAAGGGCGCCTCCGCGCTCTTGTCGGTCGCGACGGCGACCGCCCCGAGCGATTGCTCGCCCGGAAGCTCGTCACCCGGCAGCGGGCCCGTCGTCACGCGGCCCAGACGGACTTCTTCGAGCAGTGGCCGAAGCTCAAGCGCCGCGGAGACAAGGCCTGGACGACGGAATGAGCGTACAAGGGCAGGAGAGCACTCCGGCTCATACCTGAACGAGGGCCACGTTGTGGGCGGCCAACCATCCCGCGGTTTCCGCCCAGCGATGCGGCTCCTCCTCTTCTCCATGCCTGCACGGCCTGCGTGGGGATGACGATGTACGGGAGCCGGTCACGCATCACGGTTTCGATCAGGCGCGCCAAGTCGGCCCGTGAAGTTCGCAGATCGCGCAAGAGCTCGTCGGTGGTCATGGTCCCTCCACGCGCGACAGCCTAACGTGTGGCGGTTACCATAGCCTTTCGGCTCTGCGAAGAAACGGTGACGTCGCCGGAAGGCTAGGGAGGAGCCTGTCCGGTGTCGCATACTGATGGCATGAGCAGCCGGGGCGTCGTCCACGCGGCGGGTGGAGTCATCTCCCGCCAGAGCAAACGAGGTCACTTCGAAGTGCTCCTCATCCATCGGCCGCGTCGACAGGACTGGACCTTCCCCAAGGGAAAGCTGGAGGCGGGAGAAACGCACGAAGCGTGCGCGCTACGCGAGGTCGAGGAGGAGACGGCGCTGCGCTGCGCGCTGGGACGAGAGCTCGCCACCACCTCTCACCGGGACGGCAAGGGCCGACTCAAGATCGTCCGCTACTGGATGATGGATCCGGGCGATGGCGTGGCCGAGCCCTGCAACGAGGTCGACGCCGTCCGCTGGATCTCTCTCGAGGGCGCCGGGCAGCTCCTCACCTACCCGCGCGACCGCGAGCTCCTCGCCGCCTTCTCCGGTCAGGTGGCTAGCTCGCGTTGACGAAGTCAACGAGCTGACGGAGGCGAGAGAAACCGCTCCGGTTGAAGGGAAGCACGAGGCGCGGGAGGTCGGGGAACTCTCCGCGCTCGCCGGGGAGCGGGCCGGGTACCTGCTCGGCCGGCCCCTTCAAGATGTCGGAGAAGCGGAGCGAGATCTCGGCGACGATCGCGGGGGCGAGGGGTCGACGCAGGCGCATGACGAAGCTGTCGCCCACGTAGCGGTGCGAGTGGAAGACCCGGTAGAAGCGCTCGATCTCCTCCGCCGCCTCCTCCACGGTGTCCGTGACGCGGAAGAGCGCGAGATCCTCCGGCGAGATCATCCCCTCTCCGGCCATCTGCTCCTGGACGAATTCCATCCAGCGCCGCCAGAACCGACCGCCCGGAGCATCGACGAGCACCACGGGCACCAGCTCAGTCTTGCCCGTCTGGATCAGGGTCAGCGCCTCGAAGGCCTCGTCGCCCGTGCCGAACCCTCCGGGAAAGAAGGCCATGGCCCATGCCTCGCGGACGAGGAAGAGCTTGCGGGTGAAGAAATACTTGAAGGAGATGAGCTTCGGATCGTCGGCGATCCACGGGTTGGCGTCCTGCTCGAATGGCAGACGGATGTTCATGCCGAACGACCGCTCGCGCCCCGCTCCCTCCTGGGCGGCGCCCATGACCCCGCTGCCCGCCCCCGTGATGACCATCCACCCGTGGTCGGCCATGCGCCGGCCGAAGGAGCGCGCCTGCACGGAGACGGGATGGTCGGCGGGCGTGCGCGCCGAGCCGAAGACCGTCACCTTCGGTGTCTCGCGATAGGGG
>WNFT01002860.1_pt1 | contig 14827 bp, 17 predicted proteins | sample 5400191 | NCBI WGS metagenome assembly WNFT01 (sample SAMN13153359, study PRJNA577476) | soil metagenome | isolation source: 80 cm saprolite under Madrone tree | place: USA:California | collected 2016-06-14 | reverse complement strand
CCAAAACCGGGAACGTCCTGTTATCCGGCGATCTCTATCACTATCCGGAAGAGATCACGTACAAGAAAATTGCGTCCTTCGATACCAACAAGGAGCAGACCGCAAAGAGCCGCGAGGCGGCCGAAGAATTCGTGAAACAGAACCACGCGCAGCTGTGGATCCAGCACGACTACACCAGCGGGATTAAGCGCAAGATCGCTCCCGAGTATTACGACTGAGCGAGTCTTACTGGAACCGGAGCGGCCGACACCGGCTCTGCGCTGGCGAGAGGTCGGTGATCGCACGTTTTAAAAATTGCATTGGACCTAGCTCCTGCTAGCGCAGGTAGCGGGGCAGCGGTTCGCGTTTTGTTTGTTCGCGAGAGAGCAACGAGACACGTGCAGCGCCTTAGCTCAGTCACGCCCGGGTTGCGCGCACCCCGCGCTTGCGCCTCGCAGCATGACCCGCACCTCGATTTGCAGCGTTAATAACTTTATAACATTATCGCGCGTGCAAGATTCCACGCAGGCGCACTGCGTATTCGAATGCTTCTCCCCGAGAGGAGAGCCGGATGATTGCGGCGGGACGAGATGTTATGGCGGAACGAAATGTACGGTCAGGAAGCACTTTGCCGATGCGGTGACCGACCGCGGCATTCCGGTTCGGCATTGAGGTTGAAAACGAATTTTTCCGGGGGGAAGCGATCATGAAATCCTGGCTTATGGCCGCCCCCCTTCTTCTCGTTGCATCCGGCGCCTGGGCCGATTGCCCGAATGTCATCACGGCGAAGTCCGGTCTGCCGGGGCGCTTCGGCGAGTGGACAACGACCTACGACATGAAGAACGGAACGTTCGAAGCGCGCCATGCCACCGGCAACATCATCTCCGGGAATGTCAGAGGGACGTGTACCGACCGCGCCGTCGTGCTCGAAGAATACAACACCAGCAACCAAAACGATGGCACGTGTCAATTAAATCGCGACGGCGCGAAACGATTCAGCGGCAAGTGCTTGCCTCGCGGTTTCGATATGCGAGTGACGGGGTTCTGACGCGTTGCGGTCCTATGGAAGCACCGTAGGGTGGGCGAAGCGAGCCCACCGCCCCCTCCCTACGAGCGATTCCAACCGAACGGAACGCGCTGGCCGTCAGAGCTGCGTGCCGGACGCGAGCAGGCGCGTGGCGAGCAAGCCGAAGATGCGCCGGCCGAACACGCTGGTGATGCCGGTGATCAGCATCGCTGTGCCGACATTCCAAGTGAGGATCATCGCGGTCGCATCATGGTTGTGGAACAGCGGAAGCGCACTCGCCGTGATGGCTGCGATGGCGAGACCTCCGGTCGTGGCCACGGCGCCGGCGCGCAGCATCGCGGCGTAACGCAGCATCACGGCGAGCGCGATCGTAAGCGGCACGCTGGTCAGCACGAGTATGGAGAAGCATCGCAACTCCTCGCCGAAGCGAACGCCCTCGGGCCCGAGGCTGACCCAATCGGTCAGGCAGCCATAGCCGATGGTGGACATCCAAACCGCGAGCGCCGGCATTGGCAGCAGGAGCCACCACCGCGAGCGATCCGGAAGGCTGATCACGAACGCCGTGATCGCCGACAGGATTCCGGTGGCGAGCGCCGCCGCGGTGGTGACCGCGAAGGCCGGCTGGTGGAGACGCAGCGCCAGATCCGGACGCAATCCATGTCCCATCACGATAAGCGCGATAACGAGGCCCGCAAAGGCGAGCCACAGCGTCGCCCGCACGAGCGGCGGGCGCAGTCGCCGCACCGGCGTTGCGCATTCGACCAGGGTATCGATGAGTTCTCGGGTTGCGGTCACGGTGTTTCGCTCGACTGTCGCAGTCGCTTCCGCAGCGACTTGATGGCCCGGTGCGTCGCCACCTTCAAGGCCGACACCGATCGTCCAGTGGCCAGCGCCGCCTCCTTCAAGGACATTTCCTTGAGCTTGAGCAGGCTGATGGCCACGCGTTGATCGGGCGCCAGCGTAGCGATCGCCGCATGCAGGGCCGCCGAGTCCGCGGATGTGTCTTCGAACTGGAAGTTCGCCGCATCAGGCGAAAAGGTTTCATGTTCGGACGACAGCTCGATTTCGCGTGACCGGGCACGGATGTGGCGCCGCAGACGATCAATGATGCGCCGGTTGGCGATGGCGACCAGCCACGGCCCGAAAGGACGGCCTGGGTCATAGGTATGCCGGACGGCGTGAACCGTCAGCAGCACGTCCTGCACGGCATCCTCGGCATCACTGGGCTCCCTGAAGCACCGCGCAGCCAGCGTGCGGAGATAGGGCGTCATATCCTCCAACAGCGCCCGGTAGGCGTGCCGATCGCCGTCCTGTGCGCGGGCCATAAGGCCGCTCCAGTCGCGGGCACGGTTTGTATTCCGCTCAGCCCCGACAGGTGCATCGGCCGATGAAGCCACCAGCGTCAACGACGATCGGCGTCCGCGCGGCCCCGGGGACATGCTGTCGTCTCCTGATCTCGCCCCTTCACATACACCAGCCGCGCGCCCGTCGGTACAAACGAATTTTTGCAGCCGGCCTGTAACCTCGCGGCCGCTGCATCGAACCTTAAGATCGTCTCGCCTCGAGACCCACGAAGAGGAATGACCATGAAACACCCGCTGATCGCCGCATCCGCGCTTTCAACCGCCGTCGGGCTCGCGCTCGCGGCCCAGGCGCCGACCGTTCGGGCCCAGGGCGCAAATCCACCGCAAATCGTGAAGGACAACATGGCGCGCATGGCAAAAGACAAGCTGGAGAAATGCTACGGCATCAACACCGCCGCCAAGAACGATTGCGCCGAGGGCGTGCATTCCTGCGCCGGCCAGGCCACGGTAGCGCGCGATCCGAAGTCGTTCGTGCTGCTTCCGGCCGGCGATTGCGCAAAGATTCAAGGCGGCAAGCTGACATCGGCGTAGCGGCGAGCCGGCTGATGTTTCCCCCGGCCGCCAAGCAGCAAAGCCCTATTCCGGCGAAAGCCGGAATAGGGCTGCGCTTCCAGCACCACCAGGCAGTGCTCGACACCGATCCCGACGTGGCGTGGATGGAGATCCACACCGAGAACTACATGGGCGGCGGCACGCCGCTACGCTACCTCGATGCCATTCGCCGCGACTATCCGATCTCGCTGCACGGCGTCGGGCTGTCGCTCGGCAGCGCTGAAGGATTGGACCCGGCGCACCTCGAACGGATTCGCCGCGTGGCGGAGCGGGTCGAGCCCGCCATGATGTCGGAGCATATCGCCTGGAGCATGGCAGACGGCACCTATCTGGCCGATCTGCTGCCGCTGCCCATGACCGAGGAGGCCCTCGCGGTGGTGTGCCGACATGTCGACCAGGTGCAGAATTACATGAAGCGCCGGATCCTTGTGGAGAATCCTTCCACGTATCTGCGCTTCCGGCACTCGACCATCCCGGAGTGGGAGTTCATGACGGCCGTCGCGGAACGCACCGGGTGCGGAATCTTATGCGACGTGAACAATATCTATGTCAGCGCCCACAACCATGGCTGGGACGCATCCGCCTATCTGGCCGCGCTGCCACCGGCGGCAATCGGGGAAATCCACCTTGCCGGCCACAGTGTGCGGTCGCTCCCCGACGGCAGCACCCTGCGTATCGACGATCACGGCTCGCACGTCATCGCCGCGGTCTGGGCGCTGTACGGCCAAGCGCTCGCCCGGTTCGGTCCGGTTCCAACCCTGATCGAGTGGGACACCGACGTGCCGCCCCTCGATGTGCTGCTCGGCGAGGCCAACTATGCCGATGCGCTTCTCGCGTCGGCTGCACAGGAGGCATGCCGTGCCGACGCTGCTTGAATTGCAGCGCGCCATGCGCGCAAGCCTTGTCGACCGCAATGACGGCCCGGCGGCCGCGATGCTGGCTGAGAATGTGCCGGCCGACAGGCTGAACGTCTATCGCAATACGTTCGTCACCGGGGTCACCAAGGCGCTTCGGCTGTCGTACCCGGCGGTCCATCGGCTGGTCGGCAACGATTTCTTCGACGGCGCCGCCTTATTGTTCATCGTGCAGCATCCGCCCTGCGCCGCCTATCTGGACGGCTATGGCGCTGACTTTCCGCCGTTCTTGCGCGGTTTTCAGCCCGCCGCGGCGCTCGAATATCTTGCCGATGTCGCTCGCCTCGAATGGGCGGTCAATCGGGCGATCCACGCGGCGGACGTAGAGCCGTTCGACTTCAAGCGGCTCGAGGCCCTGCCGCCCGAAGATCAAGTTCGCGTCTGCTTTGTGCCGCACCCCTCGATTACCCTTTTGTGCGCCGACTATCCGGTCGATGTCATCTGGCGGGGCGTGCTTGGCGGTGACGATGCAACGCTTGCTGCCGTCGATCTCGAGGCTGGTCCGGTCTGTTTGCTGGTCGAGCGCGGCGCGGCCGGCGTCGAGGTGTCGCGCCTCGACACTGCCGCATGGCATTTCGCGGCTGCACTGTGCGAGGGCCGGCCGCTCGCCGACGTATTTGCGGCGTGCCTCAACCCTACCCTCCCTGGGAGCGCGGGCGTCCCGCCCGCGCTCCCAGGGAGGGTAGGGTCGGGGCATGAGGTCTGGCTCGCTGAACATCTTGCCGCCGGGCGGTTCATTGATTTCCGCCTTGCGCCTCCCGACGCCACAACTCTCACCGAACCATCGGCAGCATTGGAGGCGGTACCATGACGGATGTCGTTGCTTCAGTGCCCCGGCGTTCGCCGCTGCTCGCCGCGATCGACAGCTTAATCGGGCTCTTCGATCGCGTGCCGTACGCGCTGCTCGCATTGCCGCTGCGCGTCGGCGTCGCCACCGTGTTCTGGAACTCCGCCATGACGAAGCTCGCCAATTGGGACACGACCATCGAGCTTTTCACCGATGAATACAAAGTGCCGCTGCTGCCGCCGGAGTTGGCGGCCAATCTGGCGCTCTCCATCGAATTGACGACGCCGGTGCTGCTCGTGCTCGGCCTGTTGACCAGAGCAGCGGCGCTCGTGCTTCTCGGTATGACGACGGTGATCGAGATATTCGTCTATCCGCAAGCGTGGCCGACCCACATCCAATGGGCGGCGATGTTGCTGGTGCTGCTCTGCCGCGGCGCCGGAACGCTGTCGCTCGACCACGTCGCGTGGCAGCGCGTACGCCGCCTGGGCCGCGCCGCTGCTCCCGCTGCCAAGGCGGATCGAATCAACGAGATGTGATTGTGTCGACTGCTTTGTGAATGTGATCGCACGCCATCCGCATGTATCACACTTCGTCTGTCAAACGGAACCAAGGAGGGAATTCCCCATGCTGTCACGTCGTTCGGTTCTCTTAGCCGCAGTCGCCGCAAGCGCGGCCGTGGCAATGCCGGCATTCGCCGCAGGTCCGCAGCCCTTCAACGACGCAGCCTTCGCGCAGGCTCAGAAGGCCGGCAAGCCGATCTTCGTCGCCATTCATGCCTCATGGTGCCCGATCTGCAAGGCACAGACGCCGATCCTCGCCGAGCTGATGGCCGATCCCAGGTTCAAGGATCTCGTTTATTTCACGATCGATTTCGACAGCCAGAAGGATCTGGTTCGGCGTTTCGGAGCACAGAAACAGTCCACGCTGATCTCCTTCAAAGGCGCGACCGAGCAAGGCCGATCGGTCGGAGATTCCAACCGCGGGTCGATTGCCGCTCTGCTGAACAAAGTCCTGTGACGAGCCTGGGGGGATGACGCTCGCGAGCCTTGCGCTTGCACTCGCAGCCGGCATGCTGTCGGTATTGTCGCCCTGCGTGCTGCCCATTCTCCCGATCGTCCTCGGCGCCGCTGCATCGGAGCGGAAATGGGGGCCGGCGGCGCTCGCCATCGGGCTGTCCATATCGTTCGTCGCTATCGGCCTATTCGCGGCAACCGTTGGCTTTGCGGTCGGCGTGGACGCCGACGTGTTTCGCTACGTGGCGGCCGTGCTGATGGTCGGTATCGGGCTGGTCCTGATGCTTCCGGGATTTCAAGCCCAACTTGCTGTCGCAAGCGGTCCGATTGCGAATTGGGCCGATACGCGCTTTAGCGGCGTCCGCAGCGGAGCGTCGGGCCAGTTCTGGGTCGGCGCGCTGCTCGGCGCCGTCTGGAGCCCGTGTGTCGGCCCGACGCTGGGCGCTGCTTCCCTGCTGGCAGCGCAGAGCCGCGACCTCGGTCAAGTCGGCATCACCATGTTCGCATTCGGACTAGGGGCGGCGCTCCCGCTGCTCGCGCTCGGCCTGTTGTCGCGCGAAGCCATGGTGCGCTGGCGTCATCGCCTTGCATCGGCCGGCAAGGGCGCCAAAGCGGGGCTCGGCGCTCTCTTCGTTGCGATCGGTGTGCTGGTCCTGACCAGCCTCGACAAGTCGATCGAGACGATGGTCGTCGAAGCCTCGCCCCAATGGCTCACCGATCTCACGACGCGCTTTTAATGGTATTGTGTGCCGGTGGCGTGGGACCGCCGACGATCATTTGCTAAACTAAATCGCGCGGCTTCGCGCTTCATGTGGGAGGAAGTCATGACCATAGACAGGAAATTCACCATCGCCACAGTGGTTGCTACTGTCGCGGCGCTGACCGCGGCGGTTTCGGTTCAAGCAGGCGGCGACAAGATCACGTTTCCGGCGGAATATGCCAAAGGGGCCGTCTACATGACCCTCGACCGGCCGGAAAACAAGCAGGTCCGTGACTATTACACCAGTCAGGCGGCCGTCGACGCCGCCAAGAAGGGGGCGCCGTTGCCGACGGGTACGGTGATCACGGTGGTGCAATATGCCGCCCAACTCGATGCCCAGGGCAATCCGGCAAAGGACCCGGGTGGCCGCTTCATCAAGACGAATACGATCCAGGGCTATACCGTGATGGAGAAGCAGGCCGGGTGGGGCAGCGAGTACGCCGAGGCAAAGCGCAATGGCGAATGGGAGTACCAAGCCTTCCGCGCCGACAAGACGCCCAATCCGAACGCCAACCTGGACAGCTGCTTCAATTGCCACAAGCCCCAGGCGAGTAACGATTTCGTCTATTCTTACGACAAGATGAAGGTGGCGGCACGGTAGTCGATCGCTTCAGCCAATCTGATGGGATTGGAGGATCGACCAAAGCCAGAATGTTGGAGGAGCGCGCACAAGCGGGCGTCCTCCAACATCGCTCGTTGTAGGGGCGATCCTTGTGGTCGCCTCTCCGTGCACCGCCTGCTCACGACCGGAATAACCGCCCGTAGCGTCCGCGGGCAACAGGGCGACCACAAGGGTCGCCCCTACATCATCCTTAGGGGGGAGGCAGCAAGGCCGGCAGATGCGCGGTTTCCGCGATGATATCAAGCGGAGAAACCACAACGTCTCCGCCGGCAACTTGCCTTGTCGCTTCCGTGTAGCGTTTGAAGTATTCCCGCTGCGCAAGGACCTTGATGGCCTGATCGTCCGCGGCCGTCGCGAGATGATAGTAGGCCTGGTCGTCCCGGATTTTCATGCAGCGATAGGAGATTTTCCCCTTCAGATCGGGATCACCGTCCAAGGCAGAAATAAATTGGGCGATGGCTTGATGCCACTCCGTCTCCGTCCCGCTCGCGAACCGGTACTTGATAAGAAAGCTTTTCATGGGACGCTCCCTAGATTTTTGGAGCTGGCTGCTCGCCGCGGAAGATTGCGGCATTGCGTTTGGCAAACGCGTCGAAACTGATCGGCGGCCGGCCGAGAATCATCTGCACCGCGGGTGATACATTCGCCTCCTTGCCCTTGCGCCGCTCCGCAAACAGTTCGGCTAGCGCATCGGCGAGGTAGGGGGACACTCCGGCCGCAAGCTGAGCTTTTTTGGCATCCTCCGGGGCGACGTTCATGTAACGGATGGGTTTTCCAGTGACAGCGGAGAGCTTCTCCGCGACCTCCGCCATGGTGAGAGCCTCGGGACCGGTGAGGGGATAGATTTTGCCCTCGTGTCCGGAGTCCGTCAGAGCGACGGCGGCGACATCGGCGATGTCGCCGATGTCAATCGAGGCGATTTTTGCATCTTCCATGGGCAGGAATAACGCGCCCCTGGCGATGATCGACGGCACCTGCCGGAAGTATGTCGGCATGAATTCGCCGGCGCGCAGGTGCGTGAAAGCCATTCCCGACGCCTCCAGCCTGCGCTCGATCTCGCCATGCATCCGGGCAAATCGAAATGGAGAATCGAGCTCCGGCATGATGCCGGACAGCTTGACGACATGCCTTACCCCGGCCTTGCGGGCGGCTTCAATGAAATTCGACTGCACGTCGAGCATCATCGGGTCTGAGGAGGAGATCAGCATGGCGCGGTCCACACCCCGCAAGGCCGGCATCAGCGTCTCAGGGCTCGCCATGTCGCCTTCCACAATCTCCGCCCTGCCCTCGCCCGCTTGCCGGGGAGGGTAGGGTGGGCGCAACGCATCGGCCTTGGCGGCATTGCGCACCAGAGCCCGCACCGGCACGCCTCTGGCGGACAATCGATGTACCAATTCGCGGCCGTTCAGGCCGGTCGCCCCCGTCACGAGAATCATCGTTCGCCTCCTCGCAGCCTCGCGGGCCGCAGTGACGCCATGATGCGTATGCTTTGCCTGCGAATTGATTTGGCGCGATACGAGCGCCCAGGCAAGTACGGACAAAAATGATAGTATGGACTATTAGTTCTTGGCGTATTCTCGAAGATGCATTGAAGACGTGTTGGCCCGGAGTGCTGATGACAATGTCGAACAGAAAAGCAACAGCGGCATGCGGCTGCCCGGTCGCGGCATTTCAGAAAATGATCACAGGCAAATATAAGCTGCGAATCGTGTGGGACCTCAAGGATGGTCCGCTCCGCTATGGCGAGATTCGGACTGGCCTGCTACGAGGCGCGGAGGGGGCACAGGAAATAGCTCCCCGCGTCCTCAGCCGCGAATTGAAGGCGCTCACTCAAAGCGGGCTCATCGACCGAAAGGATTACGGCGTCGTTCCCCCCAGGGTGGAGTATCGCCTGACTCGCAAGGGCCGAAGCTTTATTCCCGTCATCTCGGCGATTCGGACATGGGGCGCCCGGCACCTGAGTGAGGTCGGCGACGGCGAGACGGTCGGCCGGATCGCCGCCGGATAGGTGCGCCCCCTCCCTGCCCTCCCCCCCGCTCACGGGGTAGGGCAGCCCCAGACCTTTCACTCTTCCCGAAGCCGCATAAGCTTGAACTGCACGCTGAGGTTTACCGCTACGTTGATTGTTATGCCGGTTAATTTACTTATTCATTCAAATTCACCATTTATCTGCGGATGTCGTATTTGCGTAGCCAATAAACCATGACCAAGACGTACACAAAAATGTGACAACGCAATATGTAACAAATCAACTGGTTCAAGCGAATTTCCATCTAGAGGCACAAAAAACCTCTGCAAAATAACCGATAACATATCGGCATACTTACGCATACACTCAGGTTCAACGAGGAGAAATGACCATGTCTGCGAAGGCCAACCTTGCCGCCATCGCCGCCGCGACGGCGGTACTTGTCACTCCGATGCTTGCCTCCGCAATGAGCCCCGCAAAACCTAAATTGCCTCCGCAGCCTACACACACGCCTGTAGTCGTATCCCCGGATGGTCGAGTGCTCGGAACCGATCCGAGTGCGGCCGTGCGTTTTGAACTCAACCGCGATTCGGGCAGAGGGCGCTGAAGCTGAAATCGCCGCCGCGCCCGCGTCGGCGCATGAACTCCGGCGCAGCGTATGCGCCAACCCTGATTTTAACAGGTATGGATGCTACCTGTACGGTGATGTAGCCGGGACCACGAGATGCACGACGCCGTGAATGCGGTGTCGTGCTTTTCTTCGGGTCCCTTAATCCCAGACGGTCAATTCTTTCGGACGCCGGATCAACTCAAGCTGCACGCTTACGTCCGCCGTAATCTCGACGGTTCTGGAGGCGGGCTCGAACCCTGACTTCCACACCGCGAGATCGTAGATTCCCCCCGGCACTTCGATGTGGGCCACTCCGGTTTTGTCGGTCGCAGCCCGATAGGGGCCGAGCGCGATCTGGCTTGCCTCCACCGGGGTCGCCACTTCGCCCTCGGTAACCGCGACCGCCACGCGGTGTTCAGGCGGCTTGACGGTGGTAAAGCCGAATTCCGCCGACGAGCCAAGATGCGGCAGCTCCAAGTCCGTCGCCGCGAATGCAACGCTCCAGCACTGCTGCCCTTCTCGGGATGGACCGGCGAGAGTGATCTCGGTCCAATAAAGCGCATCGGTCCCGGGCCACGGCGTATCGCGGAGAATGCCTTGCCCCGCAGGTGCGCCGGCCTCATCGCGAATATCGATCCTCGCACCGCTGAGTGCGCAGGCGCCGGAACTCTTCGCCCCGACCGTGACGGCAAAGCGGTCCGCCGCGCGCACCGGCGAGGGGACCGACCACACCGCGAGGCTGGTGCGGTGCGGTCTCGTTTGCGAAGAGACCGGCAGCACGCCTTCGCCATAGGTGATGCCGCCGATCTGCTGGGGCGGAAAACGGATGGTGCAGTTGAATGCTTCGATACGAACAGGCGCCCTGACCGCAAATGCGGCGGTTTCATTAAAATTGTCGCGAAACGCGATCAGCGCCGCCGTCGCCACGACCACTTCGCCGGCCACGACCTCGATGCGACCGCCGCTCAAATCGCGGGCCGCGCCCGACACCCTGACCTGCAACAGGACGTCCGCGCCCACCGGTACCTGCGGCGGAACGGGCTTAGCGAGTTCCAGACTCAATACGACCGGAGCCACCGCCGGAGGATCGGCGCTCATGCCGGTTGCGCAGCAGCATGGAAGCCCGCGATGCGGCCGAACGTTGCGGCCCGGCAGATACCGTGCTGACCGAAGCCGCCCGCGGAGTCGCCGCACGCATAGAGGCCGGGAATGACCTTGCCGTGCAAGTCGATGACCTCCGCGCTGGTGTTGATCCGTATGCCCGTATAGGAGTCGTGAAGCGCCGGCGTGTGCCACGCCGCATAGAACGGCGGCTTGGCGATCTTGTACATCGGCCGCGGCTTCTTGAAATCAGCATCGGCGCCGGAGTCGACGAAGGAATTGTAGCGTTCCACCGATTTGCGCAGGGCCGCGCCGGGCATTGGCCGCCACTGGTACGCGTTGACGATCTTGCCGGCCAGTTCCTCGATCGTATCGGCGCTGAAGAAGTAGCCGGCGGGATCGACATGCGGCGGCTTCACGTCCCACTCTTCGCGGGTCACGGCGTCGGCGTCGAAGATCGCCCAGATCGGGCCTCCGCCGTTGAACTTGTTGGGATCGCCGGTCCACGCCAGCGCCGCCGCATAAAATTCGTAGTCGCGGGTCGGAACGGTCTCGTCATAGAAGCGAAGGCCGTTCTCCTTCACCAGGATCACATCCTGGTAGTCCTTGACGACGAGGCCGAGCGCGCGGGCGCGAAAGAAATGCGGACTGGAGGGATAGAGCTCGGTGATGGTGCCGTTGCTCTTCTTGCCCATCCGTCCCTTGGTGATCAGGTTGTCGTCCTGGGTGGTTTGACACGCCGTTGCTCCGAGCGCCGCCCCGATTTCCATGGCGGCGATTTCGCCGTCGCCGGTGCGCTCTGTCCACTCGCTGTTCTCCGCCTGATACTCCTCGGTGAGCCGGACGTCGAACATGGTGCGGAACACCGGATTGCCGGCGCTGCCGCCGGTGGCGATGATGATGCCCTTGCGCGCCCTGATGTTCATGGTGCGGGTCTTGGGCCGGTAGGAGTCGTCGACTTCGATGGTGGCGATGCCGCTGACGCGGCCGTTGAGCGGGCTCTCCCGGTGGATTTTCGTCATCTGCTGTTGCAGCAGGATGTCGATGCCCATCCGCCGCGCCGTCTTCTCCAGCGGCCTGACGAAACCGGAACCCCGCGCCGGCGTGGTCGGCTCATTGGGCCAGCGCACCACGTTCAGCCGGGTGCGATTGCGATCGAGCCGATCGGGAGCGCCCCGGTATGCCTCCCACTGGATTCCGTTCTTCTCCAGCCAATCGAACAATTCGAGATTGTTGTCGGCCCAGGTTCGCACCAGCGCCCGATCGCTGAAGCGGCCCATCGGCTTTTCCGGCCGCGACCAGTCGGCGAACGCCCGATCGGCTGAGTCCTCGACGCCTTTCGCCTTCTGCAGGCGGTTGCCGCCGCCGATATAGAGGCCGCCAAAGCTCATCATGGCGCGGCCGCCGATATCGAAATTCTTCTCGACGATCAGCACCGATGCGCCCTTTTCGCGCGCCGCGATCGCGGCCACGAGCCCGCCGGCGCCGGCGCCGATCACGACGACATCGACCTCGCGGTCCCAGGCAATGGCTTCCGCAGCCTGCGCCGCCGGTGCCTCGGCGATAGCAACGACGGCGGCGCCCGAGGCGAGAAAGCTGCGCCGGTCGATCGCCGCATTGGGACGATCGTCGATGTTCTCAGCACCGGTTGCTCTGGGTGATTTCGACATTGGGGCGGCTCCCCTCGATCGGCTTTCCAACCATCTTGGAATTTGATGTCTCCGCTGCAGCTTACGGACGCGGCCACTCATGGTCAATCATCGCCACCGCCGCGTGCCGGCTGGCGGGATAGACCGCCTTTTCTTCCACCGTTGGTTGGCCTATCGTGTCGTGATCATGGTTTGGCTGGGGGACGGCATTTCGTGATCACCTCCATCAAAGGCTTTTGCCGTGCGGGACGGGTTTTGGGGCTGGTCGCGATCGCGGTCGGCGGCGGCTCGGCATGGGCCGCGCCCGGCGATCCGCCGGCATCCTTTGCTTCCCCTTCTTCCGCCGCCGAGCGCATCTATGCCGCCGCGCCGGCGCGGTTGCTGCAATTTCGCACTCTCGTTGCCGGCGCCGAGCGGCAATCCTCGACCGGCTCGGGTTTTCTCGTCACCGCCGACGGCCTCGCCATAACCAACTATCACGTCGTCTCGCAAGTCGCGCTCGATCCGAAGACGTACAGGCTCGAATACGCCGCGGCCGACGGCAACCGCGGTGAGGCCAAGCTGTTGGCGATCGATCTTGCGAACGATCTCGCCGTCGCCCACCTCGAGCGGCGCGATGCGCCGTTCTTCGCGTTCGATGAGGCAGCGATGGCGCGCGGCTTGCCGAGAGGCGAGCGCCTCTATTCCATGGGCAATCCGCTTGATCTCGGCTTCACTATCAATGAGGGCATCTACAACGGCGTGGTGGAGCGCAGCTATAACGAACGCATGCACTTCACCGGCGCCCTCAACCCGGGGATGAGCGGCGGCCCGGCGGTGACGGCCGAGGGCTTGGTTGTCGGCGTCAATGTCGCCAAGAGGATCGGCGCAGAGCTGGTGAGCTTCCTGGTGCCGGCACGATTCGCGGCGGCGCTGCTCCAGCGCGTGCGCGACAATGAGGCAGCACCGCCGCAAGACTTCCGCGCAGAAATCGGCCGCCAGCTCGCGGCCCGCCAGGCGGGCCTCTACAAGTCATTCGGCGACAAGGGATTTCGCGCGATCGCGTTCGGGCCCTATCAGGCGCCGGAGACGACGGCGCCGTGGTTCAATTGCTCGGCGCAGACCAACGCCGGCGCCACGCCGAAGCCGCGCGCCAGCATCAATTCGATGAATTGCAGGAGCGATACTAACCTCTTCATCGCCAACGATCTGACGACCGGGTCGATTCAGCTTAGCCATTCCTACGTCACGACCGCCGACCTCAATCAATTCCAATTTGCGACCTTCCTGACGCGGCAGAGCCAGCCGCTCATGGGCCAATCCATCTTGATCGGCGGGGGCCCGTCCCGCAAGTGGTATACGTCGCAGCGCTGCCACGACGACTTCGTCGCGGCAGCGACCTCGCCAAATCACCCGCCGCTCCGCGTCGTCTGGTGCGCCCAGGCCTATCGAGAGTTCGATGGGCTCTATGACGTGGCATTGACAGCCGTCACCGAGGACCACGGCACCGAGGCGCTGGTGTCGCGACTGGGCCTTCAGGCAGCGGCCTACGCAGACGCCATCGCGCTCAGCAAACGCTTTCTCGAAGCGGTGCAAAAATGATCTGGGTCGAAATCCTGTCACGTCACCGCGACGTCGCGGCGCGCTTGCGCATCGCTGGCGAAGAGGCGTGTATCGGCCGCGGCTACGACAATGACGTGATCGTCGACGACCCGTACGTCGCGGCACGACATGTACGCGTCTTTCGCGACGAGGCCGGGCAGTTGGTCGCCGAGGATGCGGGCAGCAAGAACGGCATGTTCCTCGATCGTGGCGGCGCCCGAGAGGCGCGCATCGTCCTCGACGCGGAGCGTCCTATTCGCATCGGGCATACCTACCTGCGTATCCGGGAGGCGAGTTATGCCGTGCCGGGCGAACGCCTGGCGCGAGCGCGGACGCAGACGTGGCCGATCACGATCGCTGCGGGGCTGAGCGTGCTGATCTTAGGCGTCGAAGCGCTCTTCGTGTGGCTGGCGCAGACAGCCGAGCCCAGGGCTTCGACCTACCTCACACCGCTCCTCATTGTCGCCGCGTCGGTCTTAGCCTGGGTCTCGGTCTGGGCCGTTCTGTCGCGCATCTTTTCGGGCCGGGCCCGCTTCGTGCAAAATCTGCTCATCGCCCTGTCCGGCATCCTCTTCATCTCGCTCTACCGCGAGTTTGCGCAGTTCTCCGCCTTTGCGCTCGCGTGGCCGGCCGCCACCAACTACGAATATGCCGTGCTGTGGTCCATCCTCGCCGCCGTGTGCTTCTTCCATTTGCGCGAGACCGGCCGGTCGCGCCTGGTGCTCAAAGGCGCTTTCGTCGTAACGCTGTTGGCGCTTGCCATCGCGGTACAGACCGTGCTGCGATCCGAGGCGCTCTCGGATTCCGGCCGGCAGAACACCTTCCGTCAGCTGATGCCGCCCATGCTTCGCCTCGCACCCGTGCGCGACCAAAGCACGTTTTTCGCCGAGATCGAACGG